>R18__coassemble_1202_pt1 | contig 67266 bp, 71 predicted proteins | sample R18__metabat2_low_PE_056 | metagenome-assembled genome bin R18 | reverse complement strand
TTTCCTGCACTTTTTTACGCGAAATCGTATTATTCATTCAGCACACACATTATAGTATGAAAGCATGCATTATGTGCGGCGGCGAGGGAACGAGACTGCGTCCGTTGACCTTCGAACGCCCGAAACCATGCATCCCTGTCGCAAACCGCCCGTCGATTGCACACCTTGTCACCCATCTTGCCAATCTCGGATTCACCGATATTGTCATCACCACCGGATATCTGGGCGACGAGATTCCGCAGGCGTTAGGCGACGGATCCCTCTACGGTGCAAATATCACCTATGTCTCCGAAGAAGTGAAGCTGGGTACCGCCGGCAGTGTGAAAAACGCCCAGAAATATCTGGAAGACGCCCCGTTCCTGGTCGTCGGCGGCGACCACATGACCGACCTGAACCTCCTGGAGTTCTACCGCGATCACATGAATTCACCCGCCATCGTCTCCATCGGTCTCATCAGTATAGAAGATCCGAAGGAGTTCGGTATCGCTGAAATCGACGCAAACCTGAGAATCCACCGCTTCAAGGAAAAACCGGCGCCGGGAGAGGTCTTCTCCAACCTGGCATCCACCGGTATCTATGTCTGCGATCCGGAAATCTTCCAGTTCATTCCGGAAAACACCAAGTTCGACTTTGCAAAAGACCTCTTCCCCCTTCTGATGGACCGCGGTCTGCAGATTAACGGCTGGCTTGCCCGCGGCAACTGGACCGATGTCGGAAACCCGGCCATGCTCAGAGCCGCAGAAAAATGGAAACTGCAGGAAAACGCATCTTCGAGTGTACTCGGCTCCTTAAACGTCAAAGACGCCCGCATCACAGGACCGGTTTCCTTCGGCGACAACATCAACCTCGGAACCGGATCGCGTGTCGTCGGACCGGTTCTGATTGGAAGCAACGTCACCATCGGCGAGAATGTCTTAATCGGCCCCTACACCAGCATCGGCGACAACTGCGTCATCAAAAACAACGCCAAGCTCTTCTCCTCCTCCATCTACCGGGGAACCGTCATCGGCGCCAATACCACCATCTCCGGCAGTATCGTCGATGTCGATACCACCATCGGCGACGACTGCTCGATTGAACACAACACCGTCATCGGTCCCCGCTGTGTCCTGAGAAACCGCATCACTGTCCACTCCGGACGCCGCATCTGGCCGGACGTCATCATCGATGAAGGAACCAAAGTCACTGAAAATATCCTAAACGACAAGTACGATACCCGGTGCGAGGGTTCGTAAATTCCCCTTTTTTAGAGAAGAACTTTATATTCACTTTATCACTTCTGAGCGCGAAAATACCTAAAATAAACGCTCCTTTTTCAAAATAACGATTCAATTTCCGCAAAAACAGTTCAAAATATCACTAAGTATGCTTTATATTGATTCACTGCCAACATTATACTCTTATGGCTGAAAGACATTTATTCTCGAGCCGGATCGGATTCGTGCTGGCAGCAGCGGCGTCCGCCGTCGGTCTCGGAAATTTATGGAGATTCCCGTATCTCGCGGCAGAGTACGGAGGAGGTATCTTCCTTCTCGTCTACCTTGCGCTCGTTCTGACGCTCGGTTTCACCATCATGGTGACTGAAATTGCAATCGGCCGTAAAACGGGAAAGAGTGCTCTCTGGGCATTCCGCGATTTAAGCAAAAAGTGGCACTTCCTCGGTATTCTTGCTCTGCTGATTCCGTGTATTATCCTGCCGTACTATTCAGTCATCGGCGGATGGATTATGGAATATGCGGCTCTCTTCATGTCATCCCTCGGCGGTCTGACCGCTGACGGAGGTGTGTTCTTCTCAACCTTCATCTCCAGCAACTTTGCACCGATTGTCTGGACTGTCATCTTTATGATGATTACGGCATTTGTTCTGCTCCTCGGCGTCAAAGACGGTATCCAGCGGGTCTGTACGGTTATCATGCCGCTTCTCATCGTCATGATGATTGCACTTTCCATCTACTGTATCTGCCAGCCGGGAGGACTTGACGGTCTTGCCTACTACTTCGTCCCGGACTTCTCGAAGTTCTCCGGTGAACTTGTCCTTGCGGCAATGGGTCAGATGTTCTATTCCTTAAGTCTGGCAATGGGTATCATGATTACCTACGGTTCCTATCTGCACAAGAAGGAGAACATCGAAAAATCCGTCAGAACCATCGAAATCTTCGACACCGGTATTGCATTCCTCGCAGGTCTCATGATTGTTCCGGCAGTCTTCATGTTCTCCGGAGGATCTCCGGAAGCACTCGGCGCAGGACCGGGACTGATGTTCATCAGCCTGCCGCAGGTATTCAACGGCATGGTGTTAGGTGATATCATCGGTGCGGTATTCTTCATCTGTGTGTTCTTTGCGGCGCTCACTTCGGCAATCAGTCTGTTCGAAGTTCCGGTTGCGGCAATTATCGACAAGTTCAAGATATCGCGGGTCAAGGCGGTCGGACTGGTTCTTTTAGGAGAACTGATCGTCGGTGTCATCGTCAACCTCGGTTACGGTGTCTGGGCGGACTTTACCATCTTCGGCTTCCAGATTCTCGACTTCATGGATGCCTTAAGTAACAACATCATGATGCCGATTCTGGCACTCCTTACCTGTATCTTCATCGGATGGATTGTCAAGAGAAAGACCAGGGTTGTTACGGATGAAGTTGAAGGTGTCGACCTTGCCGAAGATGTCAAACCGGCCGTTCATGTCGATGCCAAGAGTCCGGAACTCAAGGCATTAGCCGCAACATCTTCCATTGCAGAAGAAGAACTTCCGGCAGTTGCCGCCGCCGTCAACAAATACCGCGACGAGCACCGCGAAGGACCTGTCCTCCACCGCTTCAAGGCAAAGAAGTTCTACGTCATCATGGTGAAGTTCATCGCACCGGTCTGTATTGCAGCCATTCTCGTCTATATGGTCTACGGTCTCTTCTAAGACCGGAAAACCTTCTATTTTTCCTGAAATTTTCGTAAAAAAAGCAATGGGTTCAGAGAACTTCTGCGATCAGATAGTGCCGGCGCGACTCGGTGATTCTCACCTGCAGTCTGGTTCCGAGCGGGAACTCTTCTAAAACAACAATATTCTGATAGGTCCGGTCGCGTGCCGTAACGCTCCCTGGTCTGTCCGTCTCGGTTACGATGCAGTCAAAGACTTTCCCGATTAGTTCAGCCGTATTTGCATCATAGACCGTATTCACCGCATCTGTCAGCGCCTTTGACCGCGCCTTTTTCACCGGTTCAGGCAGCCGCTTCCATTTGACCGCCGGTGTTCCGGGCCGGACCGAGAAGCGGGTGATGTTGACTTTTCCCGGACGGGTTCTAAGAATCTGCTGAACCGACGCTTCGCCGTCTTCCTCGGTCTCGCCGGAGAAACCGGCAATGTAGTCGGTGCAGATGCGGATGTCCGGATACACGGCACGGGAACGGGCAATAATCTCCTCGTACACGTCAGCCGTGTAGCGTCTTCCCATCCGCTTCAAAACGTCATCGGAACCCGACTGCACCGGAACATGCAGGAACAGAAATACCTTCGGACTCTTCAGCGCATCGAGATAGTCATCCAGAATCGGAAGAAGCGTATCCGGATTTGCCATGCCGACTCTGATCATGAAGTTTCCTTCAAGCGATGTTAGAGCACGGATCAGATCCGGCAGCCGGAGCGCGTCGTCCCGGTCAAGACCCCACGATGCCGTGTCCTGGGCGGTGACCTGCAGTTCCGTCGCACCCGCTGCAATCAGCGCTTTTGCCTGGGCGACAATATCTTCGAGCGGGAAACTGTGCAGCTTTCCCCGTGCCAGACGCGTGATGCAGTAGGTGCAGTGTCCGCTGCAGCCGCGGGCAATCTGCAGCACTGCAGACACCGCCGGACTTGCCGTGCCGATTTCCCGGTAGCACGGATGAATCGTCGTCGGGTCAATGATGACTGCATTCGGATACGACGAGCGGATACGCCCTTCTGCAACCGGCGGAAGACATCCCGTGACGAACAGCTTCTTGTTTGCAAAGAGCTCCAGGCGCTCGAACATGTGCTGTTCCGTCTTTTCAATCACAATGCAGGTGTTGATGAGAACCGCCTCCGCCTCTTTCGGCGAGGCAACAATCGTGCACCCCTGCGCCTTTGCGATTTCCTTGATTTTTTCCGTATCGCCGGTATTATAGGTACACCCGTAGGTCTCGGTATAGAGAGTGCAGTTGCGCAGTGCGGCGAGTCCGGATTTTTCCATGGTTATGTATTGGAAGGCAGATGAGATGAAGATTCGGGAAAAAAGTTAGAATGCGGTAAGAAATGCCGCAATGATGCCGGCAAGGAAGATGCCGTCGAAGGTCCCCGCCCCGCCGATGGAAAGCATCCGTGTCTCGTTCTGCGGAACATCCTTCAGATGCAGGAGATCTGCACCTATCAGCGTTCCAAGCGTTCCGGAGACAAAGGCGATTCCGGCTGCTGCAAGACCGAATCCGCCGCCGAACAGCAGTCCGCAGGCAATCGCCATAACCGGAGCTGCAAAGAACGGAAGCGAAATGCCGATATTTTTCACCGGCTTTGCAAGGAAGTAGGTAAGCGCCGTCACTGCCGCGACACCTGCAAGCATCCACAGCAGATAGAACGGATCAGCAGAAACTGTACCGAGCGCTCCCTGAACGATGACGTAGACGGAGATGCAGACCGGAATCAGGCAGCCGCCTACGTTGATGCAGACCTTTGTTCCCGGCTTTTCCTCGGAGGTTCCGCGCTGTGCTGCAAGATCGAAGCGTTCCGAGCGGTAGATTTTGTCATACATCGACGGCGCATACTGTCCCTTCGGTTTCCGGCTTGACGCAGCGGATTCCTTCTGCTTTCTTCCCGGGCGGAGCGTTGCTATCGGAATATTGATGAAACTGCCGATGACAACGGCAACCACTAACAGGACGATTGTCCAGAAGTTGATGCCGAGGTGCGCGAGCGCTGTTCCGATAAATCCGAAGAAAAGCAGCGGAAGGCCGATTATCACAAGCACTATCAGCAGAATGAAGAAGAGCGGTGATAACGGGCTGAATATGAATCTTGACACGAAATAAGGTTGGTTAGCGGGGAATAATAGGCTTTTCCGGCCCGAAGCAACCGACACGTTAATAAAATACAACTGCCAATCTAATAAGGTACAGGAAGCCCGTTAGTGTAGTGGTCAATCATGGGGGACTCTGGATCCCTCGACAGCAGTTCGAATCTGCTACGGGCTACTCTTTTTCTGATATTTCTGCAGTCACGGTTCCCTATCCGGTTTTTCCGCAAATAGTGTTTATACATTTCAAAGCGAATACTACAGTATCTATGAAACTGATTCGCTCTCCCACTCTCTCCCGCGGTCATGAGCTGGTGGTCCGCTATATCCTGGAGAAGGGTGAATATCTGAAAACGGAAAACGGCGAAGAGACGATGGAGACCGATGAAATCTGCATCTCGGTTGACACCCCGCTGGAGGCGCCGATGGTTTCCGCATCATCCCGTTTCAAGGAATCTTTCCTGAAGGAGTACGCCGACAACCTGATTCACGGTTCCGACGCCGTCTTTGAATACGACTACCACGGCCGGCTGTTCGACTGGGGATGCGGCCTTACCTTCAACGGCGAAGTCCACCAGGACCAGATCCGCTACATCATCAACAAGCTGAAGAGCAACCCCGAGTCCCGCCGTGCGCTTGCCGTCACCTGGTGTCCGCCGGTTGATGAACCGTTAAACGACTGCCCATGCCTCCAGCTCGTGCAGTGCACCGTCCGCCACGGAAAGCTCGACATGAAGATTGTCTTCAGAAGCAACGATATGCTCTCTGCCGCAGGCTCCAATATGTACGCCCTTGTCTGCCTGCAGAAGTACATCGCCGACGAACTCGGTCTCGAAGTCGGAAGATACACCCACATCTCGCTCGTCCCGCACGTCTACTTCAAGCGTGACGCAGCCGACATCCCGCCGTTCTGCAAAAACGGAACTGAATTCACCCCCTGCGTTGAAGTCTGCAGAGCCTGCGGACAGTGTGCAAAAGCAAAGCGCTGAAACATGCACACGCATCTTTTTTCCCGCATCATTCTCTTTATCCTCGGCCTCTATGCCATGGGATTCGGCGTGGCTCTTTCCATCATCGCCAATCTCGGAACCTCGCCGATCTCTTCATTCCCGTACGTTGTAAGCGTCATTACGCCCCTTACCGTCGGAACGGTGACGCTTATCATGAACTGCATCTTTATCGCAGTTCAGATCCTCATTCTGAAAAAACAGTTCAAACTCTGGCAGCTGCTGCAGCTTCCGGGACTTCTGGTCTTCAGCGTCTGCATCGACTTCAACATCTGGCTGCTTTCCTCTGTCATCCCGGTTGCCTACTGGCAGCAGTTCCTGCTGATGCTTGCCGGCTGCGTCCTCCTGGGTCTCGGCATCTCGCTTCTGATGAAGGCGGGTTTTGTCATGATGCCCGGCGATACGCTTGTCCGTGTCATTTCCGATGTGAAGCACTGGGACTTCGCCAAAGTCAAAGTCTGCTTTGATGTGGTGCTGGTCTGTCTTTCGGTCGTCGTCTCGCTGATTTTCCTGCAGACAGTAGTCGGCGTCCGGGAAGGTTCGCTTGTTGCGGCCCTTACCGTCGGCTGGATTGTCAAGTTCTTCAATCACGTCCTCACTCATAAGAAAGACAGGAAAGTACCTGATACAAAACCTTTATCCTAATACGCAGTCCAATAATAGATTATGAATACTCAAGACTGTATTATGGGAGCATTCGCTGGGGAGTCCCAGGCAAGAAACAAGTACAAGGCATTTGCAGAAGCAGCAGATGACGAAGGATACGCACAGATTGCAAAACTCTTCCGTGCAGCATCCCTTGCAGAAGAAATCCACGCACGCAGACTCATGCGTGTCGGCGGTATCGTCGGCACCACTGCAGCAAACCTTGAAGCAGGCAAAGCAGGCGAACTTGAAGAAACCAACAATATGTACCCGGGATTCATCAAGGTTGCTGAAGCAGAAGGCAGACAGGATGCACTCATCACCTTCGAGCACGCAATGAAGGCAGAAGCAGTCCACGCAGGTCTCTACGGCCAGGCACTCGATGCAGTCAAAGCAGGCAAAGACTTCGAAGCAAAGACCGTCTACTTATGCCCGGTCTGCGGAAACATCGAAATCAACCACACTTCCGAGCGCTGCCCGATCTGCGGCATCCCGGGAACCTCTTTCAAAGTTGTTGAGTAAATCTCCAACAACATTACCATTTTCCTTTTCATTCTTCTGTGTTTTTTATCCGACTGAGACTGTCTTCATCAGCCATATTGTTAAAGTTTTGAAAGCAAATTCAAAACATACTTTCAAAACTTTAAAATTTTTACAGTTTTGAAAGCAAATTCGATTTTTACTTTCAAAAAATAAAAACGCTTATCGTATCCCGAAGATAATAGATAGGTATGAACTATATCGAGCGTGCATCCTATCTTGACCGGCTTTCCGGTTTAGCGGGCACCCCGGACATCAAAGTCATCACCGGCATCCGCCGTTCCGGCAAATCGGAACTGATGCTTGCGTTTATGCGCCGCTTGAGAGCATCGGATGCCGATGCAAATATTGTCTATATCGACTTTGTGAATCTCGATTTTGAATATCTGAAAGACTATACAAAACTCAACACCTACCTGAAAGAGAACGTGCGGCCGGGGGTCAGAAACTATCTCTTTATCGATGAAGTGCAGCTCTGCCCTAAATTCGAACTCGTCATCAACAGCATCTACCGCGAGCGGCTCTATGACATTTACCTGACCGGATCCAATGCGTTTCTCCTGAGTTCCGATCTTGCCACGCTCTTCACCGGAAGAGTGATTCCCATCTCCGTCTTCCCGTTCAGTTTTGCCGAGTACTGTCAGTACTACGAAAAAGAGACGCCGGATCAGCTCTTTGAATCCTATCTGGTGAAAGGCGGCATGGCCGGATCGTATGAATATGAACGCGAGCAGGACCGGATTGCCTATCTCAGGACTGTCTATGAGGCCATCATCCAGCGTGATCTGAAGTATAAGAGAAAACTCCCGGAAAACAGAATTCTCACGCATCTGGCAGAATACCTGATGGACAATGTCTCCAATATCACTTCGTCAAACAATGTTGCAAAGAAGCTTGTCGCCGACGGATACGACACAACCCATGTCACCATCGGCAATTACATGAAGTATCTCTGCAGTGCGTTCCTGTTCTACTGCGTCACCCGGTACGACCTGCGGGGAAACAAGTATCTGGAAACCCTGGAGAAGTACTATCTGGTTGACCAGGGATTCCGGTTTGCGGAACTCGGCATGCGGAATCCGGATTACGGCCGCATCTATGAAAATGTCGTGGCAATCGAGCTGCTCCGCCGCGGATACGAGATTTATGTCGGCAAGCTGTATCAGAAGGAGGTTGACTTTGTTGCCATCCGGGGCGATGAACATCTCTACATCCAGGTAGCCCAGACGCTCGAAGACGAAGCTGTTCTCAAACGTGAAAGTGCACCGCTTCTTGCCATCCGTGACGGATATCCGAAACTGATTCTTGCACGGACCCGGCATCCGGAATATCAGTATGAAGGAATCCGTGTCGTCGATATCGTATCCTGGCTTCTGGATACGGAACAACCGCTCCGGTAAATTACTTCGCTAAAAAGAGATTTGATCTTCCGGAACGCTCAGTCGTCCAGAAGTGTTATGGTGCGTCTGCAGCACTTTTCGCAGGGAATATCCAGCGGATACTCTCCGCCTGCACATGCCGTGCAGAGTTCCTCTTTCGGGATGCCGACTGCTTCGACCAGGTCGCTGCCGTCGATGTACTCAAGCGTGGTTGCATGAATCGCTTCGCGGATTTCTTCCACGGTGCGTCCGGTTGCAATCAGTTCCTTTCTGGTCGGCAGATCCACGCCGAAGTAGCACGGTGCGATAATCGGGGTGGAGCCGATTCTCATGTGCACTTCCTTTGCGCCGAACTCCTTGACCATATCAACGATGTGAAGCGAGGTGGTGCCGCGGACAATACTGTCGTCGACTAACACAACAGAGCGGTCCTTGATGTGGCTTCTGACCGGATTCAGTTTCATCCGGACTGCACTTTCCCGGAGCGACTGCGCCGGCATGATGAACGTGCGTCCCACATACCGGTTCTTTAAGAGACCTTCAACATACGGAATGCCTGCTGCAGCCGCATAGCCGGTTGCAAATGCCGTTCCCGAGTCCGGAACCGGCGAGACCAGATCCTCTCCTCTGTCCTTCTTTCCGAGGCATGCTCCGATTCTGGTACGTGCATCGTAGACTAACACACCGTCGATGACCGAGTCCGGACGTGCGGTGTAGACGTACTCGAAGATGCAGTGGGCACAGTGGTCTGCTTTTGCAAACTGCACGGATTCAAGACTGTCTGCTGTCACAATCAGCAGTTCTCCTGCGGCAACATCGCGGATCAGTCCGGCGCCGAGAATATCCAGGGCAACCGATTCCGAAACGACGGCATAGCCGAAGTCCGTCTTTCCGAAACAGAGCGGTTTTACGCCGAGCGGATCACGGAAGGCATAGAGAACTCCGTCCAGCACGGCAACACCGGTGTATGCACCGTAGAGTGAGTGAAGCGTGTGGATGAATGCTTTCCGCGGACTCTCTCCGGAATTGAGTTTGTGCGCCAGAATGGCAGCAATCAGTTCTGCATTCGAAGTTGATGAAAAGATATGTCCATTCCCCTCGCATTCGGCACGCAGTTCATCACGGTTGATAAGAGAGGCAGATACGGTAATTAAGACGGAATGTCCCTTAAAGGTGAAAACCAGCGGTTCAATGTTCTCGGCATGTCCGCGGACCGATTTGTCGGAGTAGAGCACCTGGGCGACGCCTGCGGTGCCGGGCATGGTCTGGAGAAGCTCTTTGGAAATAACCTCGGATAACTGTCCCGGGTTTTTATGAACGTGGGTTTTTTTCCCGTCAAAAGTAGCGATACCTGCTGTTTCCTGTCCTCTGTGCTGGAGGGCGTGCAGGCATAAATAGAGGGGGTATGAGACATCCTTGGATTGTATGATGCCTGCAATACCGCTCATATTACATCTTTTTTAGTTGTCTCTTGCTTTAGTCGTCCAGTTGTACTTCCGCAGCTTGGAGCTCTTGCCGAATCCGCAGGATGAGCAGACTCCGTGGCGGGCGTGGAATGACATTTTACCGCATCTGCGGCAGATGATGTGGGAGTGCTTGTTGCGCAGACCCATTGATGGTGTTCCTTTTGTCATGTTATTTTCACCTCGTATTTTACTCTACGAACGGAGAGATGTAGATGACGTTGTCACCGCGGACAATTAACGTTCCGAGGCTGATTTTGCCGTTCTCTCCTTCTTCCTCAGCTTTGTCAAGAACCAGGTTCATGTGGACATCGTAGCCCTGAAGGACGCCGCGAATCTCCCTTCCGCCTTTCAGCGAAACAATAACGGGCTGGCGGTTTAATACCTGATCTAAAATTTCCAGTGGTCGCTTTGTCATTAGTTCCTACCTTTACTACTCTTTACTTGGGCTGATGCCGCATGAGCTATGGCTCATGGAAGAGTGCTTAATGTATTTGATATTTGTAAAGATAAAGATACCGACAGAGTCTCCAGCCCCCTCAAAGAGCAACCCGCGGATTTTTTGCAGTGCGGCGTCCAATCTATACGGTAATGGATTGTGTTCTGGTTGCAAGCGGAAGCAAAGGAAACTGCATCTACGTCGGAAACGGCACGGATGCCGTCGTCGTCGATGCAGGGGTCGGATACCTCAAACGGACGCTGGAAGAATATCATCTTCCCGCCGAAACCGTACGCGCTCTGTGTGTTACGCACGAGCACTCCGACCACTGCCGTTCCGCAAAGGCGTTTCTGAAAGCTCTGCATATTCCAGCTGCCGCATCCGGCGGAACCCTCTCTGCTCTGGCCGGCATGGGTCAGCTCTCCGCCGGAACCGAACACATCACGCTGCGTGCCGCAGAACCCCGCATGTTCGGCGGTCTTGAAATCACCACGTTCCGGACCTATCACGATGCGGCGGAACCGACCGGTTTTGTCATCGACGACGGAGAAGCCCGCATCGGCATCTGCCTCGACACCCACAAGGTCTCCGATGCCATGACCGCGGTTCTGAAATCCTGCGATGCGGTCGTCCTCGAAAGCAACTACTCCGAGCAGGCCATGAAAACCGACCGGTTCCCCGCCTGCGCAGTATGCCGCAAATGCGGTGCCGAGTGCGGCGGAAACTGTCATGTTCTGCGCATGTATCCGCAGTATCTCAAAGACAGAATCCGCGAAGACGGCCATCTGTCCAACGAACGCTCCGCCGAAACGGTAGAGGTCCTGCGAAACGACGTCGGCACCGTCGCTCTTGCCCACTTATCGGAAAACTACAACCGCCCGAATATCGCACGGACCTTTGCTGAAGAGGCGCTCAAAGAATCAGGCTGCCGGCTCTTTGTGTCCGACCAGCTCCCGTTCTACCGGGAAAAAAGAATGGTGAGATTTTCGGTTTAATCTTCCAGTTTTGCGGTGTTTTCTTCCAGCCCGTCCGCTTCCATTTTTGCGCACTTTGCAATCTTTCTGTCTTCCCTGCTCAGGAACACCAGTGCGGCTGCAAGAACCAGAATCAGAATTGCAATACCGATCATTTCCAAAAATCCTACATCCGCGATGAGGATACGGCGCACCATGGTCGTGATACCGGCAATGAGAATCGGGCGGATCATGATACGTCCGTACTTGATGTAGGAACGGACCATGTCAATCAGCGACACAATGACAATCACGAGCAGGATGGACTGCAGCGCCGACGTCAGCAGGAGATGGGAATCGATTTCCGTGAATGACTGAATAATCAGATTGACTGCCTGGATGGTGCCGATTACTGCGGCTGCAATCAGCAGCACTGCAATCATGAGATAGAGAATCAGGGTGGTTATGGAACAGGTTTTGGTAAGAATGGTACGGACGGTTTTTTCCATGCTGCATCAGCTCCGTAATGCTTTGGTATTTGCCCAGCGGACACGAATGGCAAACTCTTCTGTCTGGCTTGGGTTTGCCGCAAGGGCATCTGAATAGGAAGAATATGCGTCGTCAAAGCGCTTAAGCTGTTCGAAGATGACCCCGCGGAGGAAGAGAACATGCGCCTTGTCTGCCGGACCTGCTGCAATGCAGGCGTCGTAGTAGCGGAGTGCATCATAGAGCAGGCCTTCTTTTCTCAGATTTCCTGCCCGTTCCAGCAGCTCCTCGGCAGTTCCTTTCGGCATCCGCCAGTGTCCCGAGGCATAGACTTCGGCCGCATACGGCGGGGCAAAGACGCCTCCCGCCTCCTGGGCGCAGTGCACTTTGGTGAGCCATACCTGCGTCAGCATCGAGTCTTCATGCAGGAAACACCATTCTTCCGCACGGTAGAGCAGGTCTCCCGCCTTCATCCACTCCTTCATCTGGGCATAGGCGTTTGCCCTGACAACCATGGACGCCGCATCCGGTTCACGGGCCGCATCGGCCGCGTCCAGGTCCGCAAGCGCTTCAGCCGGCGAGTCGGCATACAGATACGCTTCAGCTCTTAGTACATGAAGCATGGAAACAAAATCCTGATACCGTTTCTCATCCTCTTTTGCAACCTGCCACTCCGGCAGAATCGCAAGCGCAGTTCCGAGTTCTTCTGCAGCTTCGGTAAATTTCCCCGTTGCTTTCAGAAGCGATGCCTTCCCGACGAACGGCAGCGGATTTTTCCCGTCCTCTGCAATCGCCTCGTCATATTTGGCAATTGCCTCCGGAATCTTTCCGGTCATTGCCAGGTCTTCTGCTTCCGTAATTAAATCAGACAATTTCTTCTCCCTTGTAGGTTACTTTCAGCCGTCCGCTTTCGGTTGACAGCGCAAAGTCATGGTCAAGAAGCCACTTCGGCGCATTTCCTTTTCCGTGAATCAGGAGTTCCACCAGGTCGGACGGTTCGTCAACATCAGTCGACATGCGCATCGAGTCGATGACTTCAATCGTCATGCCGCATGCTTCGGCAATCTCGCAGTGTTTCCTGAACGAAAATCCGTAGTACTCGACATGATACTCTTTCGGACGCTTGATGAACAGAATGTTCGTTCCGCCGCCGAGTCCCGGAACAACCGCAAAGTCGGCTTTTGTCGAAACAACCCGCAGCAGATCTTCGGAGCGGACAATCGGCAGATCCGACATGATAATCAGCACCGGAACATCCATCTCCGGAAGCATGCCGTTAAGCGCTTCGTTTAAGCCTTCGTCTTTTACCCGAACGTCCGCCTTGTCGGAAACATACTCGCCCGTGGAAAGGACGGTAACATCGGCACCTGCTTTGAGTACTGCGGTAATCACGTCGTCAAGCATGACGCGGGCAAACTCTTCACGCTCTTCCTGCGGCAGAACCGGCGACAGCCGCGTCTTCGGATTCACCGGCCGGAACGGAATCAGGGCATGGTATTGTGCGGTCATTCCTTCTCGTAGACCTTCCCGTGTTTTTTGTAGAGGAAAATGATTCTCTGCAGTGCCGAGATGTTGGTGCAGACGGCAATGACGGCAACGGCAATCCAGATAAATCCGGTAACGCCGCCCAGAATCAGGAGAATGAAGGTCTCAGGGCGTCCGAAGAACCCGACTCCCTCCAGCGGGTCGGCAATCTTTCCGTTATCCTTGCCGCTGAATCCGATTTCCGCATAGGCGACCGGTTTGATGAAGGTGTTCATGATGGAGCCGATAACCGCAAGCCCTGCCACCAGAACATAGACGACGGTCGGAACCGGAAGCGAACTCAGATACCACGGTGTCTGGACGAAGATGGATAAACCGATTCCAAGCAGCACCAGACCGTCGATATATTTGTCGACAATCCAGTCGAGAGCCGCACCGAAGGCGCTTTTCCGGTTCGTGAGACGTGCAACGGTGCCGTCGGCAAGATCAAACACTCCGGAAAGTGCAAGAAGAACCGCCCCCAGGATGAACTGGCAGAAAAAGAAACTGACTGCCGCTCCTGCTCCGAACAGAAAAGAGAGGAATGTAATCATGTTCGGAGAAATCCTGGTTTTTGCCAGAATGCGGGCAACCGGATTCATCCACCCGGTTATTTTGTGGCGTATCGATGTAATATTCATACTGCGGTATCAGTCAGAGATAATCAATAGTTTATGCAGTCAAAATATATAATTGTAAAACAGATTGTAAGATATGACAGACCATCCCCACACATTAATGATATCGGAAGTGACACTGGATGGCAAACTCACGCTCGGGAAAGGGGTTTCCAGTAAAATCCTCATGAAATACATGTCCCATGAGTCCGAAGTCATGCTGCATGAAACCCGTGCCGCATATGATGCCATCATGGTCGGCTCATCCACCATCAGAATCGACAACTCCAGCCTCACCGTCCGCCTGGTGGAAGGAACGAGCCCGCTCCGGGTCATCCCGAATTCAGAAGCCGATCTTCCCGTCGACCGTGCCGTCTTCGACACCACCAAGGCGCCGACGGTGCTTGCCGTCTCTGAAAAAGCCCCTGAAGAACGCCTGCAGCAGTTCCGCGAAAAAGGTGTTGACGTTGTCGTCGCCGGAAAAGACAAAATCGACTTTCCGCTTCTCATGAAGATTCTGATGGAACAGTACGGCGTCAAGTCTTTAATCATCGAAGGAGGTTCCACGCTGAACTGGCACATGCTGCACCACCACTTCGTGGATGAAATCCGCATTATCAACATGCCGTTCATTGTCGGCGGATTCGACACCCCGTCTCTTGTCGGCGGAGAGCGTCTGGGATCAGAAGATGATATGATTTCTCTTGCACTCAAAAAGACCTTCATGTGCGGGAACAATCTTATCACCGAATATGATGTCACATACTGATATCACACACTACTTTTTCAACTTTCACAGCATATATTGTCAGCAATGACAGCATCCAAAATTCTTCTTCTTATCATTGACGGCGTAGGCGACAGGCCGTGTGAATGTCTCGGCGGAAAAACACCGCTTCAGGCAGCCGACATCCCGGTCCTGGACCAGTTTGCAGCAGAAGGCATCTGCGGTATCATGGACACCGTAGCTCCGGGTATCCGTCCGGGATCCGACACCTCCCACTTAAGTCTTCTCGGCTACCCGCCGCAGCAGTACTACACCGGCCGCGGTCCGCTTGAGGCGGCAGGTGTCGGTATCGCCATGAAGCCGGGTATGATCGGATTTCGTGCCAACTATGCCACCCTCGACGAGTCCGGTCTTGTCACCGACCGCCGTGCAGGAAGAATCGAGGATACCACCGAAATCTCCAAAGCCGTCAAAGAAGGCGTGGACTTATCGAAATACGGCGTGGAAATCGAGTTCTCTCCGGGAACCGGACACCGTGCGGCGCTCGCTCTGAAAGGCGAACACCTGTCTGCAGCCGTTTCCACCAACGACCCGAAAAAGACCGGTGTTGCACCGTTAACCATTGTTCCGACCGACGACACTCCTGAAGCAAAACGCACGGCGGAAATCTGCAATGAGTTCTCGCGTCAGGCGGCAGAAATCCTGCAGAACCACCCGGTCAACGCGGCACGCAAAGCCGCCGGAAAGAACCCGGCAAACGTTGTGCTTATCCGCGGTGCCGGCGAGATGGGCGTCTACGAGACCTTCGAAGAAAAGCATGAACTGAGCGGATCTGTCGTCGCCGCCGCCGCACTGATTGCCGGAATCGGATCTTCTGTCGGATTAGAGAGAATCCCGGTGCTTCCGACCACCCCGCTTGACGAGCAGGTTGCCTTAGTCATGCAGGAACTGGATAAGAAGGACTTTGTTCTGTTCAATATCAAGAATGCTGATGAATACGGTCACGACGGAAAGGCGCAGGAGAAGAAGGACTTCCTGGAGAAGATTGATGCTGCAGTCAAGCCGTTCCTTGCAAGAAAGGACCTTCTGACCGTTATCTGCGGCGACCACTCCACCCCGTGCACCATTAAAGAGCACAGTGCCGACCCGGTCCCGCTGATTATCCACGGCGACGGCGTCAGAACCGATCTGGTCACTAAATATGATGAAGTATCCTGTGCGGCAGGCGCCATGTGCAGAATCGGCGGCAGTTCGCTGATGCCGATCCTGCTGGATTTAATCGACAAAACGCATAAGTACGGTGCATAAGAAAGTATAGATTACTACGTAACGAGGAGATATGTCAGAGAACACTACAAATTTCGTCGAGGATGAGGACGGGGTGCAGTACCTGAACCTCACTCATCTTTCCGAGGAAGGGAAGCGGGAACTTGCAGCGGCTGAAGAAGAGGCGGAAAAGAACGCCGAGTCCTTCTTCGAACCGCTCAATCTCGCTCCGACCGGCGAACAGGAACCGCTGGATATCGGACTGCGGCTTGAACCGGACTCGGCACCTGCGGCAAAACCGGCAGAGGCGGCAGATGAAGAACCGCTGTTTACCGAAATCACCACTGCAGCAGAGCTGGAGGCCCGTATCTCTGAAATCGACGAGGATACCGCCGCTGCCGTCATCAGCTCGACTGACTTATTCAAAACCTGCGTTTTACCGGAAAAGACGGAACTGCAGGAACATCTCCTCAAAACAAAACATGATATTTTAATCGGCGACCACTGCGACATCGCATTCGGTCTTCACGGCGACTCGATTGCCGTCTGCGAGTTCTCCACCTTCCACGGCGACGTCATCGCGGAAAGCGACCTGAGAATCGACAACTTCTGCGAAGTTTTCGGCAACGTTGTCTGCAACGGCGATGCCTACCTCGGTGAAGGCGTCAAGGTCCACGGCAAACTCACCATCGGCGGCAACCTGGATATCGGAGAAAAGGTTGTCATCGACAAGGAGTTCAAGGCCTACGGAGATATCTCCATCAGAAACCCGCTGCCGGTCATCCTCTATCTCCTCCTCTATATCATGACGATGCTGCACATCGAAGGCGAAGAGTCCACCATGAAGAAGCTTGACAGTATTGTCGCCCAGTCGCAGTCGGTCCCGCTCGTCCTTCCGCCGAAGACTTCTCTGGACTTAAGCTACTTCTCTGTTATGACCCCGATGGAAATCGGAGCAAACAGCAGACTGCACGGCAACATCCACGCAGAAAGCGTCACCGTCAGAAGAGACACCACCATCTTCGGAAGCATCCTTGCATCCAAGAAGGTCAAGCTCGGCCCGAGAGATGCCGTTCACGGCGATGTCTCCGCCGACAATATCCGGGTGGAACGCGGTGCCGAAGTCCTCGGCGATTTGATCGGACAGTCTGTCTGGATGCATGAGGACGCACACATCAGCGGTCTGATTCAGGCCTCTGCAGGACTGATTATCGGTTCCGACCGGGAGGAGAAGAATGCCTGAAAAACTGGAAGCAATGATTGAAGTGGATGCGCTCCGGTTTATCGAACCGGAGTACTCCTCATTAGTCAACAACGGAGAGCCCGCGTTTCTTATCTGCGATGCAAAGCCGGAGAAAGGAGATGCACGGATTCTCGTCGATGAAGAAGGAAACCCGCTGCTGTTCGCGGTGAAAAATGAGGGTGTCTGGTATGCAACCTGCTGGCTCTACCGTTCGCCGACCGCCGAAGAACTGACGCTCTTTGAAGAAGCTGAAGGCGACATGTATCAGGAGTCCCGTGACGACATCGAAAAGGCCATCAGAGAATACTTCACGCTGAAGATTATCCGCGAAGGTCCGACGGCAGGCGAAGACCTCACCGAAGACCGGATTGAAAAAATCCGTTCCCTCATTAAAGAAAAGTTCGGGGAATCCGCCGACGGTCTCTGCATCGATGCCTGCTGCGGTTCGGGTATCGGCGCCATGATTATGCGGGAACTGGGAGCAACGGTTCTTGCCTACGACAACGACCCCGAACTTCTGGGACTCGGCATCAAAGAAGGCCGTCTTGAAGCGGAAAACACCCTCTGCATCGACGGACGCGTTGCATCCGCCTATCTTCCGGATGCCAGATACGGCCTCGGTATCATGTTCGGTCAGATGTACACCTATACGAAAGACATCTGGCAGCCGATTGTCGAAGAACTTGCAGGCATCACGGAAAAAACGCTGATTACCGTAGCAACCGAAGAAGAGGCGCACTGGGTCAAGGAATGGGCGGCAGGCGTCGGAAAAGAGCTGGAGATTTCCGAAAACGACCGCGATCCTATCTACGACCGCTGGGTCTGCTTCGGATAATCAATCTCACCATTCTATTTTTGTGCCGACACCGGTTTCGATGACCGGCAGTTTCTGATTGATTGCCGCACGTACGGCAAAACTTGTGCAGTGACAGGGTCTGAGTTCCACTTCCCCCAGCGTCTGCAGGAACTGAACGGTTTTCTCCACGCGTTCATCGGCATAGCGCAGATGGAATCCGCCGATGATGCCCGCGACCGGTTTTGCAAACAGTTTCTGCGCATATGAGACAATATTGCAGATGCCGGAGTGGGAACATCCGGTAATCACATACACCGCGTCCGGCATCTCATAGACCAGCGCCGAGTCGTCCATCACAAAATCAGGAACGAGTTCTCCGTCTTTTTCATACTGACCGAACTGTTTCCGCGGTTCAAAATCATTCGATGCCGGAATCTCTCCCAAAAATGTCAGGTTCCGGCTTACCTTCACCGGCGTCTTTGATGCGGCAATCCGGAACCGCTCTGCAAGATCTTCAGAAGATACCGGACAGCCTGAGTTTCTGCCGTGTTCGTGTTTCGGAAGAAGGGCATCCGGATGACAGATCAGCTCAGCATGCATTGCCGGAAGATACGGAATGCCTCCGGTGTGGTCGTCGTGGCCGTGCGATAAGACAAGCTTCGTCACCGAGGAGAGATCGAGTCCCATCTTTTCTGCATTGCGCATCACCAGGTCGGTCCGGCCGGTGTCGAAGAGAACTGTCTCGCCGGAATCCTCAATCAGAAACGACAGTCCCGGTTCGGCAAAATACGAAGTCTCCGTTCCGTAGGTGGGAGCGGTATTTTCAACAAGTACGGTAAGGTGCATAAAAAAAGAGGAAGTTACTGTCTTCCTTTGTAGCTCTGAACGTATGCGTAGGCGTCTGCGAGAATCTCGGTCAGTGCATCGCCGCAGCCGTTCTTGAGGTCCATCGGGTGGAGTTTTCCGGCGCCGTAGGTTGCTGCAAGCTCTTCGTAGTTTGCAAACTCGAGGTCGCCGCCGAACTTCTCCGGGCGGTGGATGGTGAAGGTATCCATTCTCGGCAGAACACAGTATCTGATGATCTGGAGAATCGGGTTGTTCTCAACCTCCGGCGGACAGAATGCCTTCTTCATCTTCTTCTTGATGTCTTCAGGTGAATCGGCAACGGAAATCACATTGCCCTTGGAGGAGGACATCTTTTCTCCGTCGAGACCGTTGATAATCGGTGTGTGAATGCAGACCGGAGCCTTGCAGCCGATGTGCGGCAGGTGTTCGCGTGCCAGCATGTGAATCTTTCTCTGGTCGATACCGCCGACTGCCGCGTCAACGCCGAGGGTCGGAAGGTCGACAACCTGCATGACCGGATAGACCATCTGGGAAACCATCGGGTTGTCCATGGCACGTCCGACTTCATCCATACTGCGGGTTGCACGGTTTAAGGTGATTTCCTGGCAGAGGGTCAGGACTTTGGTCATATAGTCCGGAGTAAGCTGCTTGTCGGTTCCGAGAACGAATTCCGCTCCCTTCAGACCGACTGCTTCAATGCATGCCTTGTTGTAGTCTGCCAGTTCCTTGATCTGTTCAAAGGTTCCTTTTCTGTTGAGATATGCGTGCAGGTTTGCGATTAACACCACTACATCAAAACCTGCGTTCTTCATATCGAGCAGTTTATTGATGGTCACAAGGTGACCGAGGTGAATCTCGCCGCTTGGTTCATACCCGGTATACACGCGCTTTGTCGGCTGTGCGAGCAGTGCCCGCAGTTCAGCATCGTCGACAATCTCAGCGGTGTTTCGGGTGACGAGTTCATATGCGTCCATGAGAGTACATGTTGGCAGTTAGGAAAGATAAAGGATGTGTGACACACTGTGCACCACCCCCTGACAAGGAAGCAGTCCCTCTGCCAGATTCAAAATGAATGCTGCTGAATAAGAGAGGAAATACGGAAAGATTTCCGGACGCGGCAAAAAAGAGAAGGATGCTTATTCTGCATCCGGTTTTTCTGCATTTTTCATCGCAAGATACTGTTCCTTGTTTTCCGCACTTCCGTGCTTGGTTAAGAGGTAGAAGAACGGAGTATCTGCAAGAGCGAAGCAGACCTTGACCACATACTGGGAAAGAATCATGGTAATGACGCTCGGAACAGATCCGATGAATGCGATAGTGATGAAGATTGAGGTATCAATCAGCTGACTGACGACGGTGGTGGAGTTTCTCAGCCACTTTGCCTTGAAGTGCTTCTTGACCTTGTGGAAGGCAAAGACATCGAAGGTCTGGGAGACAAGATATGCCACCATGGATGCAAGAACAATGCGCCAGGTCTGACCGAGGACGCCGGAAAATGCCTCCTGATCGGAATACGGTGCTGCCGGGAGTAAGATGGCAATGGTGATGAGCAGAAGTGAGAACAGCTGCACAGCAAATCCGACGCCTACCAGGAAGTGCGCTTCCTTCTTACCCCAGATTTCACTGACGATATCCGCCATCAGGAAGGTGAACGGATAGGCAATGACTGCCGCAGGAATTTCAATGGGGCCGATCTGCACGACTTTCGCCGCCAGAATGTTGGAAATAACAAGGGCCACCACAAAAATCGATGAGACAATTACGAGGTTGCGGTTTGTTTTATACAAAGTATCTACATGTGGTTATTCAAAGCATATATCAGATTCGGAGAGCAATATGTAGTCAATTATGCTACGATTTGCAGTCATCGGTCACAAGGCAACCACCGACCCGACATTTTCCTTAAACGATATGCCGGGGGGAGCCGGACGGCTTGACATTATGTGCCGGTGCATCAATACTTCATTCTTCTTAAGTCACGACCTCCGCCGTGATGTCGAGTGCTTCCTGATTCTGAAAGGAGGAGAACAGGAAAAGACGCTCCGCTTTGCCGGAGAAACCATCCGTTCGCTGAATCCCGACGAGAGAAGCGCCGGAGCACTGATTAAAAAGGGACTGACCGCCGAAGCATCCCCCGAGTTCAGGAAGGCAGCCGACGGAATCCATATCCGTGCCGGCGGACTGAAGGAACTGCTCGCCGACTACTCCTTTGCCGTTCTCGATGAAAACGGAGAAGATATCAGAACCGCAGAGACGCTGCCGGAAAACTTCCTCTTAAGCGACCACATGAACTTCACGGAAGAGGAGATGGAACTCATCAAGGACCTGCCGAAATACTCGGTCGGCCCGCGTGTCCTGCATGCCGACCACACCATCACGGTTCTCTTAAACGAGTTCGACCGGAGGAAGGCATGACCGCGGAACTGCCGGACATCCTGGAAAAAGTTCACCAGATTCTCGAGTACGGCGATATCTGCGACCACTGCCTGGGAAGACTCTTTGCAAAGCGCTCGTTCGGTCTTACCAATGTAGAACGCGGACATGCTCTCCGGGTCGCCCACGCGCTTGCCTATCACATCCCGTTCAAGGAATATGAGAAAGGAACCTGCTGGGTCTGCAACGATCTCTTTGAAGACATCCCGAAGTGGGCGGAAAAAGCCGCTGATGCCGTAAAAGACATCGAGCACGAGACCTTTGTAATCGGAACCCGTGTTCCGCCGATGATGACCGAGTCCGAAGAGATGATCTGGTCCGATCTCTCGCTGGAAAATCCGGAACCGCTGAAGTCCGAGATGAACCGTGAAGTCGGAAAGGCGGTATCCGCTTTGAACGGCAAGAAAGGAGATCCGAAGAATCCGGATGTGATGGTTGTTCTCAATATCGCCGATGACTGCACGGAACTGCAGATTTCCTCGCTCTACTTCTACGGAAGATACTTGAAGCACGTCCGCGGCATCCCGCAGACGCACTGGGACTGCCGCGCATGCAGAGGCAAAGGTTGCGAGCTCTGCAACTTCACCGGAAAGCAGTATCCGACCTCGGTCGAAGAAGAAATCGCCAAGGTCCCGGAGCAGCTCTTCCGCGCAGATGCCGGTGTCCTCCACGGGGCAGGAAGAGAAGATATCGATGCACTGTGCATCGGTACCGGAAGACCGTTCGTCATGGAGATGGTGAATCCGAAATGCCGCACCGTCGACCTGAAGGATCTGGAAAAGGCAATCAATGAATCCGCGATGCCGGAGGTGGAAGTGCGGCTTGAATGCTGGTCGAATAAACGGACTGTGGAAATGCTTAAATCACACAAAGGGCATAAAACATACAGGATTCTGGTTTCGGTAGACGACCGTATCTCACCAGAGAATGTCCAGAATGCCGTTTCAAGCCTAAAAGGTGCCTGGATTGACCAGCGCACGCCGAATCGTGTCTCCCACAGGAGAGCCGATCTGGTGCGGAAACGCCAGGTGATCGATATGAAGGTCATCGGGATTGAAAACGGCTTGTACCGGCTCGAAGTAGTCGGTGACAGCGGTCTCTACATCAAAGAACTCGTATCAGGAGACGAGGGACGTACTGTTCCGAGTCTGTCTGAAATCCTCGCCGCCTCCGCTAAGGTCACAGAATTAGACGTAGTGCAGGTCGACGGATTACCAAATATGTGAGGGAAATTATCATGGCAAAGCACAATGGTATTAAAAAAGGGACAAGATATAAGCTGCAGAAAACACTCCGCACCCGCGGAATGCCGAATGTAACCAAATCCATTCAGCAGTTCGAAGAAGGTCAGAAGGTTCACATCGTTCTCGATTCCAGCGTCCAGAAGGGACAGCCGCACCCGAGATTCCACGGCAAGACCGGAACCATCGTTGGTCAGAGAGGAAGAGCATGGCTCTTACAGATTAAAGACGGTAACTCCACCAAGACAGTTATTGCCAGACCACAGCACCTTACGGCGCAGAAATATAACTAATCCCCAAATACTTATTTTCAACAATTTTGGAGGGCTGCATGAAAGTTAAGAAAATTATTCAGGAAGAAATGATGACGCTGCCGGAGCTGCGTGAGGAGCTTATCCTTATCCGCGATCAGAGAACCGGCGGTTCGGAGGAAATTGAAGGTTCCTCGGGACGTACACTCTCGTACGAACTGCGTAAAAGTATCGATCATGCAGACACTCTGGGCAAATGCAGTGTCGAAACCGCAAAGGCCGTTTATCAGGAACTCCTCGATTCCGAAATCAAAGACAAGATCAGACCGGAAATTGCAGCAAGAATTGTCAACCTCTGGCCGAAGTCCCGCGACGAACTGCGTACACTCTACGCAAAAGAGCGCTACAACGTTCTGACTGAAGATCTCGACGTGATTTTAGACATTCTGCACAAGTACGAGTGAGGTAACAATGCCCCCGAAGACAGACAGAAAAGATAAGAAAGAAGTTGAGGCTATCGTTCTCGATTTCCTTCAGTGGGGATACGGAGACGACAAACGCCCGTTAAACCAGCGTGAGCCGGTTATCCTTGCTATCGGAACGGATCAGTTCAAACTTCTCGAGCTCATCGCCAAGAAGGACCGTGCTATCAATCTGCACGACAGAGTCTACATCGGCGACGGTGAGCGTAAAGTCGTTGAACGCGTCAAGCGCCGCTTATCCTACGAAGAACTTACTCCGACCGCCAAAGGCGAAATCGAGCAGGTTGTCGATGACATTGTCGCTGAAACGGAAGCACGCTTTGTTGAGTTCTACAACACCTCGGTTCCCGTCAGTCTGAAGATGCACATGCTGAATCTTCTCCCGGGCTTTGGAAAGAAGACGCTTTCCGATACCCTTGCAGAACGCCAGAAGAAACCGTTCGAGAGTTTCGCAGATATCAAGGCACGGGTAAAGACGCTCCAGAAACCAGAGCGCTTCATCCGTGAACGGATTCTCCTTGAACTGGAAAATCCTGATGAGAAATACCATCTCTTCACCTCCAAATAACCCTATTTTATGAAAGCTCCGAAGGATCAGCATTTCCTGAATGATACCCGTGCAGTGGAAAGAATTGCCGATGCAGTTCCGGTTGCCGGCCGTGTCGTTCTAGAAATCGGACCCGGCGGCGGCATTTTAACCGAAGCACTTCTCCGCCGTGATGCCGTCGTTCACGCAGTCGAACTGGATACCGGACTTCTGCCGAATCTCGAGCGCCGGTTTGCCGACGAACTTGCTGACGAAAGACTGACCATCACCCAGGGTGATGCATCAAAGGTCCCGCTTCCCCCGTTTGAACTGGTTGTTGCAAATCTGCCGTATTCCATCTCCTCGAAGATTACCTTCCGTCTTCTGGAAACCGGATTTGAAAAAGCGGTTCTCATGTACCAGCTCGAGTTTGCCAAACGTCTTGCGGCAAAGCCGGGAACCAGCGACTACGGACGCCTTACTGTGATGACGCAGGCATTATCCGACGTCGAGTTTCTGATGGAGCTTCCGCCGCATGCGTTCACCCCGGCACCGGACGTCTGGTCTGCCGTGGTCATTCTTACGCCGCGTGAACCCCCGGTGCCGATTGCCGACAGAAAGGTCTTCTCCGATGTTGTCCGCGAAGTATTCTCCTACCGGAGAAAGACCCTGTCCAACGGGCTGAAAGGACTTTCCGCTCTCTACGGAAAAGAGACGGTCCAGAAATTCATCGGCAGCCTCACGCCGGAATTTCTCGCCAAACGTCCGGAAGTTCTCTCCGTTGCCGAATTCATCGAACTTTCCAATAAACTCGCAGCTTTTCTATGAATTTTGATCCTAATCAGGTGTACCATCCGGCAGAAGACACCTTCCTGCTCCGCGATGCAGCTCTTGCTGAAGTGCAGCCGACCGACGTAGTCATTGAAATCGGAACCGGTTCGGGTGCCGTTGCGGCGGCAGTTCAGGAAGTGGCGGAAAAGACCGTAGCTGTCGACATCAATCCGCACGCTGTCGCCTTTGCACAAGAAATGAATCATGTCAATGCAGTAAGAAGCGACCTGTTTTCTGCTATCCAGGGCGAGTTCGATCTGATTCTTTTCAATGCACCGTATCTTCCGACCGCCAAAGAGGAACGGGTGGATGACTGGCTTGAGTACGCTTTAGACGGCGGAGAGGACGGATGCGACGTAATCCGCAGATTCCTCCCGCAGGCCGTATCCCGTATGAAACCGTTCGGCAGGATTCTTCTCCTAATCTCGTCGCTTACCGGTCTTGACCGGGTCCGCACAATGGCCCGCGATGTTGGATGCATCGCACTTGTTGTAAGAGAAGAGACCGAAGAGGACGGAGAGAAACTCTATGTGCTCCGGATATCCCGCGATATCTGTTCAATGACTGCCTGATTTTCCCCCTTCTGCAAAAGGAAACTACTATTTACCCAGCAAACCCAAACATATAGTATCACTACTAGTGGTGTATATATCATGGAATTCAACGGTGTAATTATCGAAGATACTTACGCAGAAGGCTTCCCAGTCTGGACAGCCCGCGTAATTATCACCGCAGTAACGAAAGAGTGGGCATTCAAGGCAGCAACCGAAGCAACCGGATTTGCAACCTCCACCATCGGATGCCCGTGTGAAGCAGGTATCGAAAAGTTCCTGCCGCCATCGGAAACCCCGGACAACCGCCCAGGATATGCAATCCTCATCTGCTGCGGTAAGAAGGCACTCAAGGAACAGGTCTTAGAGCGTGTCTCCGAATGTATCCTTACTGCACCGACCACTGCAGTCTTCAACGGTCACGCAGGCGAAGAGGAAATCATCCCGATTAAGCTCCACTTCTTCGGCGACAAGTTCGAGAAGAAAGTCGAAGTCGGCGGAATCAGCTGCTGGTCCATCCCAATCATGGGCGGCGACTTTATTGTTGAAGAAGAAATCGGCGCAATCAAGGGTGTCGCAGGCGGAAACTTCCTTATCCTCGGCGAATCCCAGATGTCCGCACTCATTGCAGCAGAAGCAGCAGTCGACGCAATCAAGGGCGTTGCAGGCACCATCACTCCGTTCCCGGGAGGAGTTGTCTCTTCCGGATCCAAGGTCGGTTCCCTCTCCTACAAGTTCATGAACGCATCCACCAACGAAAAGTTCTGCCCGACCATCCGTGCAGCAGTTCTTGAGAAGGGCTTAGAGACCCAGATTCCGGAAGGAGTCAAGGCAGTCTACGAGATTGTCATCGACGGTGTCTCCGAAGCAGCAGTCAAGGAAGCAATGAAGGCCGGTGTCCAGGCAGCATGCAGAGTTCCGGGTGTCGTCAAGATCACCGCAGGAAACTACGGCGGCAACCTCGGTCCGTTCAAGTTCATGCTCAAAGACTGCATCTAAATTCAGTTGTATAAGCTGTTCCCAACCGGGAACACTACCCTTTTTCCTATCATTATTTCTACAAATCCTGTATCGACTTTCCTCCGTCATCAGCAAAATCTCTATACTTATTTTCGAAATAACAATATTAAATCGGTAATGCCTATACTAATTCAAAAAATATCTATATTTTTTTGAGAATATCCTTATACACTCAGCCCTGCAACTAATAAGAATAGTATGAAAGCAGTCTTGGGACTTGAAGACGGAACTATCATCTCCGGCAACGGCTTCGGTGTGGAAGGCCAGAAGACCGGAGAACTGGTAGTCAACCTTGCATCTACCGGGTACATGGAGGCATTAAGCGACCCGGGAGTTTCCGGTCAGATTCTTCTGTTCGGATCGCCGTTAATCGGCAACTACGGAGCGCTTGCCCAGCAGATGCAGAGTGACAGAATTCACGCAGAAGCAGCCGTGGTTCATGAACTCTGCAGCTACCCGAAACATCAGCCGGCAATGAGAGACTTCTTTGAAGAAAACGGTCTCGTCGGTATCGAAGGGGTCGACACCAGAATGCTCACCATCAAACTGAGAGAGAAGGGAGTCATGCGTGCCGCCCTGATTGCCGGTTCCGATGACGGGTATGAAGCAGTCGCTCTTGCGCAGAAGGCACCGGTCCAGGAAACCCGCGATTTGATTCCGGGTGTCACCTGCAAGGAAGCCTACCGCATCAAAGGAGAAGGAAAGAAGATTGCCGTTCTCGACCTCGGTGTCAAAAAGACCGTTCTCCAGAGCCTGCAGAACCGCGGTGCAGACCTCTTTGTCTATCCGTACGGAACGCCGGCCGATGTCATCTTAAAAGACAAGCCGCAGGCACTCTTTGTTACCAACGGTCCGGGATACCCGCTCCGTGCAGAAAAGGCAATTGAAACCGTCAAGGAAATTATCGGCAGAATCCCGGTGCAGGGTGTCTGCATGGGTGCTGAGGTTATTGCAGCAGCACTCGGAGCCGAGTTCGACAAGCTGCACTTCGGTCACCGCGGTGCATCCCAGCCGGTCAGATTCTCTGACGGCACCGTCGCTGTCACCTTCCAGAGCCACGGATATGCCATCCGCGAAGGAACACTGCCGGAAGGATGCGACGTGACCTGCGTCAACGCCAACGACGGAACCATCGAAGGATTCGAGAACGCCGACCTCGGCATCACCTGCGTGCAGTTCCAGCCGGAGCACGACGCAATCCCGGACAACGTCGAAAAACCGATTTATGATATGATGTATAGAGGTATCCCCAATGCCTAAAAATCCGACCCTGAAAAAAGTGCTTCTGATCGGATCCGGTCCGATTCAGATTGGCCAGGCCGCCGAGTTCGACTATGCCGGAAGTCAGGCCTGCAAGGCAGTCCGTGAAGAAGGCATTGAAGTTGTCCTCGTCAATTCCAATCCGGCAACCATTCAGACCGATCCGGAGACTGCAGACAAAGTCTACGTCGAACCGCTCAAAGCGGAAATTATTGCAGAAATCATCAAGAAAGAAAAGCCGGACGGCATTCTTTCCGGTATGGGCGGTCAGACTGCATTAAACCTGACTGCAGAACTTTATGAGATGGGCGCCCTTGAAGGCGTCCAGATTCTCGGAACCCCGCTTGATGCAATCTATCACGGAGAAGACCGTGAACTCTTCAAGAAGCTGATGCAGGATATCGGCGAGCCGGTTCCGCGCAGTTTCATTCTGACCGACATGAACCAGCTGGAAGACGCCTTCCAGGAAGTCGGTCTTCCGGCGATTATCCGCCCGGCATACACCCTCGGCGGTTCCGGCGGAGGAGTTGCCTCCACCAAAGAAGAGCTTATCCGGATTGTCGAACACGGTCTTGCCAAGTCCCGTGTCCACCAGGTCCTGATTGAAGAGTCCGTCAAAGGCTGGAATGAAATCGAGTTCGAAGTCATGCGGGATGCAAGCGACACCTGCATTATCATCTGCGGAATGGAAAACGTCGACCCGATGGGTGTCCACACAGGAGAGTCCGTCGTCGTCGCACCGATTCTCTCGCTCACCTCCGACGAGTTCGGCATCATGCGCCGTGCCGCAATCAAGATTATCCGCTCCCTCAATATCCAGGGCGGCTGCAATGTTCAGTTCGCCTTCAGAAACGGCGACTACCGTATCATCGAAGTCAACCCGCGTGTCTCCCGTTCCTCTGCACTCGCCTCCAAAGCAACCGGATATCCGATTGCCCGTGTTGCAGCAAAAGTTGCCATCGGCTTCCGTCTCGATGAAATCGACAACGCGGTTACCGGCTGCACCCCGGCCTGCTTCGAACCGGCCGTCGACTACGTTGTTGTCAAAGTTGCCCGTTGGCCGTTTGACAAGTTCAAGACTGCAGACCGCACCCTGACAACGGCAATGAAGTCCACCGGCGAAGTCATGGCAATCGGCCGCACGGTGGAAGAAGGATTCAAGAAGGCGCTCCGGTCTCTTGATACTGATATCAACCGCCACACTGATATCAGCGAAATCAAGATGATCCTCTCCCGCCCGACCGACGAACGCTTCCCGACCCTCTTCGATGCGTTCAGAATCGGCATGACCCTCGAAGAAATCTATGAACTTACGCAGATTGAACCGTTCTTCCTGGAAAAGATCAGAAACATCGTCGACATCGAAACGGAACTGAAGCACCACCCGACCGAAGAACTCGTCAAGCTCTCCAAGAAGTTCGGCTTCTCCAACAGCGAACTGCGTGAACTGACCGGATGGAACATCTACAGAATCGAGAGTCTCGTGGGTCTTCCGACCTACAAGATGGTCGATACCTGCGCTGCTGAATTCCCGGCCAAGACCCCGTACTATTACTCCACCTGGGAAACCCAGTGCGAACTGACCCAGTCCGGGAAAAAGAAGATTCTGATTCTCGGTTCCGGCGCCATCAGAATCGGTCAGGGTATCGAGTTCGACTACTGTACCGTTCATGCCGTCAAGTCAATCCGCGAAGAAGGCGTCGAAGTCCACATTGTCAACAACAATCCGGAAACCGTCTCCACTGATTTCGATACCTCCGACCGCCTCTACTTCGAACCGATGCAGCTCGAAGATGTGGTCAACATTCTCCGGAAAGGCGATTATGACGGTGTTATCGTTCAGTTCGGCGGACAGAACTCCGTCAACATGGCAATCCCGCTCCAGGAGGAAATCAAGCTCTTCGGTCTGAAGACCAGGATTCTCGGAACCACTCCGGACAACATGGATGTCGCAGAAGACCGCAACCGGTTCAGCGTCCTGCTGGAAAAAGACAACATTCCGTCTCCGGCAAACGGTTCGGCATACTCTGAAAAAGAAGCCTACGCAATTGCAGCTAAAATCGGCTACCCGGTCCTGGTCCGTCCAAGCTATGTCTTAGGCGGCCGTGCAATGGAACTGGTCCACGATGAACTGGAACTCGAAACCTACATCCGTGAAGCAGTCCGTGTCTCCAACACCCACCCGGTTCTGATTGACCGGTATCTCGACAATGCAACCGAACTTGATGTCGATGCCGTCTGCGACGGAGAAGATGTCCTCATCGGCGGTGTCATGGAACACATCGAAGAGGCAGGTGTCCACTCCGGCGACTCCGCCTGCGTCATTCCGACCCAGACCCTCACTCCGGAACAGATTGCAACCGTTAAAGACTACACGAGAAAGATTGCCCTGTCTCTGCAGGTCGTCGGTCTCATCAACATTCAGTATGCAATCCACCAGGGAACAGTCTATGTCATCGAGGCAAACCCGCGTGCCAGCAGAACCGTTCCGTTCGTCTCCAAGGCAACCGGCATTCCGCTCGCAAAGATTGCAGCAAAAGTCATGCTCGGCATGAAACTGAAGGACCTCGGCTACCAGGAAAAGGAAATCAGCCACGTCGCTGTCAAGGAAGTTCTGCTTCCGTTCTCGAAACTTCCGGGAGTCGACCCGATTCTTGGCCCTGAAATGAAGTCCACCGGTGAAGTCATCGGTATCGACTACGACTTCGGCAGAGCATTCTACAAAGCATCCCAGGCTGCCGACAACAAACTCCCGCTCTCCGGCAATGTCTTCATGTCGGTCTACGACGACCAGAAGGAAGCACTGCTGCCGATTGCCCGCAAACTTTCCGAGATGGGATTCAACCTCTACGGAACGGAAGGAACTGTCAAGTATCTGGCAAAGGAAGGACTGAACCTTTCCCTCGTGAGAAAAGTGAGCGAAGGATCTCCGAATATTGTTGATATGATCCGCGGCTCGGAAATCGACCTTGTCATCAACACCCCGGGCGACAAGGCAGGACGTGCCGACCACTTGAACATCATGCGGGCAACCATCGACTACTCCATCCCGTATGAGACCACCATCTTCGGTGCGGAGGCTGCAGTCCAGGCAATCGAATCCGTCAGAAAAGAGAAGATTACCATCGAACCGCTCTCCCACTATCACAATGCGTAGACGAACCTCTACGCATTCCTTTTCCTGAAACTTTATCTTTTTTCCAGCCGAAGTATATGCTATTATGAGAATCGCAGTATGTACCGAAAACGGCATGGTGTTCCAGCACTTCGGAGCAACTCCCGAATTTACCGTTTTCACCGCGGTCGGCGGAAAAATCACCGAGGAAAAAGCATTCAGCACAAACGGCACCGGACATGAAGCCTTAGTCGATATCCTTGCAGCTCTCGACGCAGACGTTCTGATCTGCGGCGGTATCGGCGGCGGAGCACGCTGTGCAGTTGCATCAGCAGGCATCGAACTCTTCCCGGGCGTCTCCGGCGATGCACGCAAAGCTGCCGAGGCACTCGCAGCAGGCATTCTCGAATACAATCCGAATATCACGTGCCATCATCATGAACATGAGGAAGGACACAACTGCAGCGGCCACTGCCACCACTAACTCCCTTTTTTGAAAGAACGTATCAGAGACGCAAAGAATGTATGCGCGACACCCTCCTATCATGTATAATCATATAAACTAAATGTAAAATAACATTTACATTATGGAAAGTATTATATTACAAAATGTAAAATATTGTTATGGCACAAGGATCACTTGTGACTTCTTCGTGCCGCGTCACACACCTAATAGAACACCAAAAACAAAGAAATCAGATTTGTCCAAACTACTCGATCATTTTCATATCATTCACACAGGACTGCCGGAAACACCGTTATAGATTACCCAAATACAAGGCAGTCCCCCCCCTTACCAGTCTATTTTTAAGAAATTCATCCGGTGAACGGTTTCAAACAGTTCTGTAAAATTTTAAAAGAGATAAAAATTGAAAAAGGGGAATTTGACCCCTTTGGGGTGACTTACTCGAGGTAGTCTTTCGGGGTTGGGATTTCTTCTTTGAGGCCCTTTCTCTTGCGGATGCCTTTGACGATTTCGCCGAGCATACCCTGCGGAACCTGGGAGAATCCTGCGAAGGAAGTGGACCACATTGCACGGCCTTCAGTTGCAGAACGGAGATCGCCTGCGAAACCGAAGAGCTCTGCGACCGGTGCGGTACCGTTGACGACAATCTGGTCGCCTTCTGCATCGGTGGTGGAAAGCATTCCGCGTCTTCCCTGAATCTGGGAGATTGCTGCACCCATCTGATCCTGCGGGACAGTGATCTGGATGTTCTGCATCGGCTCTAAGAGCGTGTCGCCTGCAAGGAGGAGTGCTGCCTTCATACCGCCACGGACTGCCGGAATGACCTGTCCCGGACCACGGTGGATTGCATCTTCGTGGAGCTTGACATCGTGGAGCTTGATTAAGACATTCTGGACCTGTTCGTCTGCGAGCGGTCCGCCGTCGAGTGCCTCGTGAACACCATCGATGATAAGTTCCATGGTTTCGTTGAGGTACTGGATACCTTTCGTGCAGTCGATGAACATGTTGGTTCCGTAGATATCCTTGACTGCCTTTGCTTCTTCCTTGTCAATGCCAAGGGCAACAAGTGCGTCACGGCGTGCAACGTTATCCATGTTCATGGTGACTTCGTTGTTCTGGATTGCCTTCAGGACTGCTTCCGGCATCGGTTCAACAGTGATGAAGAATCTGTTGTGTCTGTTCGGGGACTTACCCTCGACCGGGGTGGTCAGAGCAGTGGCGACAGTTTCACGGTAGACAACGATTGGTTCGGAGGTAACGATTTCGACACCCTTGTCTCTCCGGATACGTCCGGTAACGACTTCAAGGTGGAGTTCGCCCATACCTGCAATCAGGTGTTCACCGGTTTCTTCGTTGATGTTGACACGGACAGTCGGGTCTTCCTTACCGACCTGGTGGAGAACTTCAATGAGTTTCGGCAGGTCTTTGGTGTTCTTTGCTTCGACTGCAACGGTCATGACCGGCTCGGAGTAGTGCTGGAGGGACTCGAACGGAGTCATTTCCTTCAGGGAGGTAACAGTGGATCCGACGATTGCATCGTTCAGACCGGTAACTGCTGCGATGTTACCTGCAACAATCTTATCGACATCGACACGGGTCGGGCCCATGAAGATACCGACCTGCTGAAGTCTGTTCGGCTTTCCTGCAGTTCCGGAGACGAAAAGTTCCTGACCGCGGGTAAGAGTTCCGGAGAACAGACGTCCGGTTGCGACTTCTCCTGCGTGCTTGTCGAAGGAGATATCGGTAACCATGAGTGCGACCGGTCCGTTCGGGTCGCATGCTTCCATTGCCTTTCCGACAGTGGACTCGTAGTCGCCGTGCCAGATGATGTGGCATCTGTTGCCCTGTGCCTGGAGCGGGTTCGGGAGGAATTCAACGACCATGTCGAGAAGGACTGCGTGAAGCGGGGAGTTCTTCTTTAAGTATTCTTTGTCGCCCTCATTGCACTTGTCAATGATGGTCTGAAGAGAAACGCCGGACTTCTTCATGTACGGGATTGAAATTGCCCAGTTGTACAGTGCAGAACCGAATGCAACGTTTCCTTTTGCTGCATCGAGCTTCCATCCGCCGTTGTTGTAGAGGTTTTCGTTCATTCCTCTGATAAGCTTGTTGACTTTGTCAATAACCTTACCTAAGCGGATCATCATATCCTGCGGGGTGACTTTAAGTTCGTTGATCAGTCTGTCGACTTTGTTGATGAACAGAACCGGGTGGACACCTTCCTTGAGTGCCTGGCGGAGAACAGTTTCAGTCTGCGGCATCGGGCCTTCGACTGCATCGACAACGACAACTGCGCCGTCGACTGCTCTCATTGCACGAGTGACATCTCCACCGAAGTCGACGTGACCCGGAGTATCAATCATGTTGATGAGGTATTCTTCACCGTTGACTTCGTGGACCATTGAAACGTTGGATGCATCAATAGTGATTCCGCGAGCCTGTTCTTCTTCATCAGAGTCGGTCCAGCAAGCCTTTCCTGCAAGTTCTTCGTTGAGCATTCCTGCTCCTGCAAGAAGGTTATCAGACAGGGTGGTCTTGCCGTGGTCGATATGTGCTACAATACCGATATTACGGATGTGCTTGGTATCATTCATCAGCACAGTAATACGGTCTACCATCTTCTTTCCGCGTGACATAATACACCTAAAAAGTTATTGTGTGGGAAAATCAGCGTGCCGACTTGGCGATACGCTCGACTTCTTCCTTCTTTCCTACAGAGAAGCACTTTGCATCTCCCTTGGATGCCATGATAAGTTCATTGGCTAAGACAAGGTATGCCGGCTTCTTGGTCTTGTGTGATCCCTTCCAGGTTGCAAGGGCAATGTATCTGAGTGCAGTGTTGACTCTGCGGATTGGTGCAGAATCGACGGACTTCGGAACATTGATACCTCCGTACTTCAGACGGACGGTTTCTTCACGCGGTGCTGCGTTTCCGACTGCATCAACTAAGACCTGAAGCGGGTTTGCCTTGGTCTTCTTGTTGATTTCATCGAATGCATCCATGACCATCTTGGTACAGGTCATCTTCTTACCGGTGTTGTGTTCGGTCTGCATCAGACGGTTGATGAGTCTCTCAACAATTGCCATCTGGGATTTGGTGAACTGCTGCTGGGTCAGTCTTCCGCAGGAGCTTGGAACTTCTGTAGAAGCGACGGTAATGTAGCGGACAAGTCCCTGATCTTTGACGACAACTTCAGAAGTGTCCCACTTGTTGAAGAGAAGAATCTTGGAGGTTGCGGTTTCATCTGCCATGATATTTATCTCCGTGCCTTCTCCTTACGTCCAAGAACCAGTTCGTTTAAGGTAACACCGTTGACGGCGATAACAACGAAACGGACTCCCGGAATATCACCCATGGAACGTCCTGCACGACCGCCGATACCGCAGATGGTAACTTCGTCGTGTTCATCAATGAAGTTGATTGCACCGTCGCCGACTGCGAATGCAGTGACCTGACGGCCGTTCTTGATAAGCTGAACACGGACACACTTTCTGATTGCCGAGTTCGGCTGCTTTGCTTCAACACCGACTTTTTCTAAGACGATTGCACGTCCGAGCGGTGCACCCTCTAACGGGTCTGCTTTCAGTTTCAGTTTAAGAGCCCTGCGGGAGTAAACTGAGTCGCTCCACCGGAATTTCTTGGCGTTGCGAACTAATTGTCTTGCTGCGAATTTTCCCTGTCCCATTAAGTTTCCTCTTAATTGGATTTTTTGGTATTGTGATTTTTTGGGAGAGTACTCTATCCCAAGTAATCCTATACATATCAGAGTCAAGGGGATATAAAGCCATTGGGGGCTTAAAATCCGGAATAAAGCCGTTTAAAGCGTTTCTTTTTCCGGAAAATGCGCGCTTAAAACAATACTTTTATATACTTATTCCCGGAACGCATGCAAAAATGAGAAAAAATTAGTTCGATTGTCGAACTATATGGGCATCTCTCCCAGAGGAGATGATTTTTCAAAAGCGCATCAGCACTCGGATGCACGGAACCGCGGAGCTTCGAACTGCGGCGTGTCGAAGAGATCCAGCGGACCGGTCAGGATGCCGTTTCCTAGTGAGAATCCGAGAGCCACCACCGGGGTGACTTTGGTTCTGACCACGGTTGCATCGCAGAGACTGACCGGACAGATGCCTTTTGCATTCACTTCCTTGTCTGCAAAAAGCTCCAGGAGTTCCGGCGTGGTGCAGTAGATGCCTTCGGTTCTGCAGATGAGAACGCCCTGGCCTTTTACCGCCTGGTCTTCGGGGATTGGCAGGAAATCCCAGAAGGACTTTTCATCGGCACCGGAAAGGAAGAGTACGAACTCTTCTGCCTCCCGCTCCTCCAGTTTCAGCTCGGTAAATGACAGTTTTGTCCGGCTTTCGAAGAGTTTGCGGCTCTTTGCAATCCGTGCACCTTCGGAGAACGCTTCCCAGGCGATGTTTGCCACGTCATTTTCCATTTCCTCTTCATAGACAAGAAGGCAGACAATCCGGTCTCCGATATGGGTTACGACAAAGTCGGAGAAGGAGTTTCCCTTCTCCCGCCGGAACACCTTGTCGATTGCTCCGAGAATATCGGGGTAGACACGGGTTCTTCCGGCAATGCCGCCGAGCGGTTTGGAATAGACAGCTATCGTTTTCATTATTCGGTATTTTCGATTTTGGTAATCATTCCGCAGCTGCCGACATAGACAACAGTACGCTGGTGCGGTTTGGACGGAACAATCTCAAGCGTGTTTGAGACGCCGTTGCTGACTGCTCCTCCTGCCTGGACGGCAAGGAATCCGATCGGATTGACTTCAAAGACCAGTCTGAGTTTTCCGTCCGGCTGCTTTTCCGACGGCGGATAGGCATAGACGCCGCCGTACTGCAGAATCTGGTGGAAGTCGGCTACAAAGGATCCGGAATAGCGGTTCTTTGCCCCTTCGTTTTCAATACGGTTGATGAACTTGGCATGTTTTCCGAGCCATTCCGTTCTGATGCCGCCGCTGCCGTAGAGGTTTCCTTCCGGAATCTTGACATTGTTCTTGAGCATCTGATATTCGCCGTTTTTATCCATGGCAAAGATTGCGACACCTTTTCCGACGGTCACCGTGACTGTAGTCATCGGACCGTAGAGCATATAGAATGCGGCCTTGAGGTTCTTTCCTGCCTGAAGACAGTCTCCTTCATAGATACCGACGATGGTTCCGACACAAAGGTTGACCTTAATCAGGGACGAACCGTCAAGCGGGTCCATAACAACCGAGTATTTTGCCGCACTGTTCATCTGGACGATGTCGTCGCGTTCTTCGGAGGCAACCTGACGGACCATGCCGCTTTTTTCTAAAATGCCGACGATATGGTTGTCGGACCAGGTATCCATCTCCGCCTGAGTCTCACCGGAAGAGTTTTTCGAGTCCGCGTAATCCTGGTTGCTGATGAAAGCATCGCGGATTGGGACTGCCTGTGCGGCAATCAGGGTAATCAGTTCTGCAAGATCTTCTGCTGCGCCGCAGGTCTTCAGATATTCGGGAAGCGTTGTCATTTGAGTAATATTGGTTGTATCAGGAGATAAAGTGGAGTGCGAAGCAGAATCCTGTCACGCAGAAGAGACGAAGGTATTTAGTCCTAACAGGCGATATTATATGGCACAACTGCGAGGGTAGCCGAGCCAGGTTAAAGGCGCAGGGTTTAGGACCCTGTCTCTAGGAGTTCATGGGTTCGAATCCCATCCCTCGCACTCTTTTCGAAAAAAGATATCTTATCTCAGAATCAATAACTGTATATCATGGTGGTAAAACATACCTGCGGGTTTGAAAAGAATATCTATTGCATTGACTGTGGAACGGAACTGCGTCAGGATACCCGCGGTCATCTCTATTGTCCGCGATGCGGAAGAACGCTTGCTATTCTCTGTCCGAACTGCGGCAAACTCTGGTAACTCATCACACTCTCTTTTTCCGCGACCCGCTCTCCAAGATTCCTAAACCAGTTACCAGGGGAAACGAGAATATAACCTGCAGCAAATATATCTTCAAGAGCCGTTTACCGATATCTCCTGTCGCAAAAAATGCAATGGATTTTAGTGCAGTTGCACTAAAATTACACTAAAATTACACTAAAAATGCACTAAAATTAAGACCAAATCACTAAAATAAGCTCAAAATGGTCTTAAACAGGGTTTGAAAAAAATGTGAAAAATTGCACTAAAATGGGGCCGGCAGATCAGAGGAGCTGACACAGTTACCTGCCCGTTTTCAGCCATTCCTGGTATTTGTCCCGGATGAGTGCAACTTCTTCCGGCAGTAAATCCATTCTTCCTGAACGGGCGAGATACTGTTCGACTGCGGAAATCAGATTCTCCGCTTCGGAAAAGTCGTCAACTTCCAGATAAATGGGAACCCGCTCGGTGCTGATAATCTCCCCGCAGACCGGACAGAGTTTCCACTTGCCGAATTTGTCTGTGTAGGTGAACTGATGACAGTTCGGACAGCGGACGACCCAGTACTTTCCCATAGTATTGAAAGATTGTCCCCGGAGGTGAAAAAGGTATGCCAGGAATCAGAGCTGTTTTGCGAGACGCTCCACAGCTTCAGTTACCGCACCCATTGCCGGTTTCATGATGGTAACCGGAACATCAACGACCTTTTCAATCAGAGATGAGAGAATCGGCGCACAGATGATGCCTGCCGCACCTTCGTTGCGTGCCCGAACTGCAACGACCAGACAGTCTTCAAGGGAGTTTGCTGTATAGCCGCGGATACGGTAACTCTCGCCGTTTACCTCCACGCGGGTTCCCGCCACCTCATCCAGCAGGAATTTTGCGGCAATGACGGCAATGAACTTCTCGTGATGCGGTGCGAGAACGGAAACAATCTTTTTCACCGTTGCAAGCCGCGGATCGCGTTCTCCTGATGCGATTTTGTAGAGCGTAATCGGCGGAATGCCGGTCTTTTCCGACAGGATCTTTATCGTCATATTCTGCCGCTCCATTTCCTGGTGCAGTGCAGTCTTGAAGTCTGTCTCGAATATACGTTTTTCAAACATGGATATCTGAATGTATATCATTTCAGGATTTTTATCGTAATAATAGTAACTATCGCATCAATATGGAAAAAGACTCATGCCTCTGAAACGGATTTCGTGCCGCCGGGGCTAAAAATGCGGCGGTTATTTCCCCAGCATCCGCACCGAGTTCAGAATGGCAAGGAGAGCAACCCCCACATCGGCGAAGATTGCCATCCACATGGAAGCAAGTCCGCATACCGCCAGAACGAGAACAGCAAATTTCACGCCGAGAGCGAAGATGATGTTTTCGAAAACGATGCGGCGGGTCTTCCGGGAAATCCGTATTGCTGCAGGAATCCTGTCAAGCCGGTCATCGACCAGAACAATATCTGCTGCGGCAATCGCCGCGTCCGAGCCGAACGCTCCCATAGCGATGCCGATATCGGCCCGTGCAAGAACCGGCGCATCATTGATGCCGTCGCCGACATAGGCAAGATAGGTGCCCTTCTTCTTCGCGGAAAGCAGTTCTTCAAGGGAGGAAACCTTGTCCTGCGGCAGAAGATCCGCTCTGCAGGAGGTTATGTCGAGCTCCCGGGAAATCTCCTCTGCGGCAGATGCCCTGTCACCGGTAAGCATATGAGACTGAATCCCCAGCGTTCCAAGTTCTGCAAACGTCTCCGCCGCTTCCGGTTTGAGTTCATCCCTGAGATAGACCGATCCGATATAGACACCGCCGCGGGCAACATGAACCGCACTTCCCGGATGAGCTGTCTCCGGAACCGCAACACCGTTTTCTGCAAGAAATGTCCTGCTGCCGGAAAGAACCGGCACACCGTCAAGACATGCTTCAATGCCGCGTCCGCGGTGTTCGGCTGCTTCTGTGACTGTCATCTCGGTATTGCAGGCTTCACAGATGGAAACCGAGAGCGGATGCGTACTCCCGCGTCCGGCGGCAGCCGCCAGTTTCAGTGCCGCCTCATCGTACGAGGATACGGCAAACTTTCCGGTGGTGAGCGTTCCGGTTTTATCAAAGACAATGGTCTCTGTCCGGGCAAGCATCTCCAGATAGTTTCCGCCTTTTACGAGAATGCCGGCACGCGACGCCGCACCGATTCCGCCGAAGAAGGCAAGCGGGACGGAGAGAACCAGGGCACACGGACAGGATACGACGAGGAAGATGAGCGCCCGAAACACCCAGTCGGAAACGGCCTGGTCGAAGAAGAGCGGCGGAACGGCGGCGATGAGAACTGCCACTCCGACGACAACCGGTGTGTAGTACCGGGCAAACCGGGTAATGAAATTCTCCGTCCGTGCTTTCCGTCCGGATGCCTGCTCCACCAGTTCCAGAATGCGGGAAACCGCTGACTTTTCGAACGTCTTCGTGACCTCGGCGAAGAGCAGTCCCTCGCCGTTGATACAGCCGCTGAGAATCTCATCGCCGGCTGAAACTGCACGGGGAAGCGACTCTCCCGTCAGTGCCGAGGTGTCAAGCGACGAGGAACCTGAACGGACAACACCGTCAAGCGGCACACGCTCTCCCGGCCGGATGACAACGGTCTCGCCGATGGAAACTGTACCCGGAGCAACCGTCTCTTCCGTTCCGTTTCGCAGAACAACCGCCGTCTCCGGCATAATCTCCGTCAGTCTGGAAATCGACTCACGCGACCGGTCGACGGCATAGTCCTCGAAGAACTCTCCCGCCTGGAAGAAGAGCATCACAAACACTGCTTCCGGATACTCGCCGAGAACCAGGGCGCCGACGGTTGCAACGCTCATCAGGAAATTCTCATCAAATACTTTGCCGTGCCCGATGCTTTTGACTGAATCCCAGAGGATGTCGTATCCGGCAACGAAGTAGGGAACCAGGAAGGCACAAAGACGCATCCATCCTTCAAGGGGCAGAAGACAGGCAATTACAAGAAGAACTACGGCAATTCCGATACGAAGCAGCGTCAGCTTCTGAGATTTATCCAGACTGAGATTCATGGCAGTTTCCTTTGGTAACCTAGTGTTTGTTTTAACGTGTCATAAAGCAAAAAGTTACCCGAAAGAGAGAAGATATCCATGGAGAAACCGCTTAATCATACCGGAATCTGTTTCTGTCCGCTGCACGGCATCCTGGACACCATCAGCAAAAAATGGGCGCTTATGATCATTGCCGCTATCGGAAATGACGGATCTGCCGGCTTCAATGACCTGAAACGCATGCTCTGCAATGTCAGTTCAAAAACGCTGTCCAATACACTCAAAGAACTTGAAGAGCGGAATCTGGTGGTACGAAAAGTGCAGGATACCGCACCGCCGACGGTGAAATACTATTTGTCGGAATCCGGCTGGGAACTGCGGGAACTGCTGATTCCTCTGCTGGAATGGGTTGAGAAAAACGGAGGGAATGCAGAAGACGGCTGTCCGATTCATCTGCATATCGCGGAAAAATAAAAATATTGAGAAATTATTTCTTTGCTGTAAACCATGCGACAACGACGCCGATAAGCATGATGACAAAGAGAATGATTGCCATTAAGGCGCTGCTTGCCGCCGGGAAGACAAATATCCAGAGCAGCAGGAAGATAAGGCCGATAACCGGAAGAACCAGTGCAATGAGAACATTCTTGTCCGGCAGGGTAATGGATGGTTTTTCCGACTTTGCCGCCTCCTCCTTCATCATTGCCTCCAGCGGATTTTCCTCCAGAACCGGGGCCGGAGCCGGCTGAATCACATCAACTTTGAACTCTTCTCTGCGCATGCCGTAGCCGGTAATGACCTGCATCGGGAAACTTCCTTCCGGTGCGGTGCTGAGAATCGGAATGTGGATTTCCGCCTCTGCCTCGACATAGAGATTTTCATAGGTGAAGTTGGTATATTCTTCGCTGGCGGTTCTCAGCGTAATATGGGTGGGAGAGCCGTAGTTGGTGATACGGACATGGAGTGCGGTTCCCGGGCTGACATCCACGGATGCAGGCGAGTATTCCAGCGAGTTTATTCCAAGACGATTGATTTGTATTTCAACGAGTGCCATTTTCTAACCTCATAGTATCCGGCAGTAGTTCAGCAATTCCGTCCGTTATCGGATACGTACGTTTGCATTTCGAACAGGTGAGCATACCGTCCGATATTTCTGTATCATTACCCTTTGTTTCTGAAAGTATAAAGTTTCCTCTGCATTCCGGACAGCAGATAATATCAAGTACCCAGCGTTTCATGAGCGGTTCCTGTTTCTAATGAGTATATAGTTTCGTTTCCGGACATTGATAAGTTGTCGGTGCTGTTCGAAAACCTCTTATTATCTCGTAACCTAGTATGATACATATGAATACCAGAAACCCAGGAATTGCAAATTTCGGTATCACCGTCATTCAGTCCCGTCACAGCTGCCGCAAGTTCAAAGACGAGGAAGTTCCGCCGGAGTTTGTCCGCAAGGCACTTGAATGTGCATCCAAGGCGGCAACCGCCCGCAACGTCCAGCCGTGGATTTTCGTCACTGTCAAGAATAAAGAGACACTGGCAAAGATTGCAGAACTCGCACCGAACGGCAAGTTCATTGCAGATGCAGGCATCGGATTCCTCGTCTTCGGCGAGAAAGACCACCAGTATGTCGTCGAAGACTGTTCCGCAGCAACGCAGAACCTGCTTCTTGCTCTCCACGCCTACGGATACGGCGGCTGCTGGATTGCCGGCGACAAGAAGGACTATGCAGAAGACGTCAGAAAACTCGTCAATGTTCCGGACAAATACAAACTGATTTCTATCGTTGCAGCGGGCGTTCCGGATGTCGGCGGCATCGCACTTGCCGAGAAGAAACCGCTTGCTGATATCGTCTTCGAAGAAAAATACGAGTAATTGTGTCTTTTACGACACACTTTTTTTATTCCGCAACCGGAAAAATCACCGGGCGGTATCTCCTGATGCTGTTTCGGGAATTGTAAAAGAAAAAAGGGATTACTGGTTTGCCCGGTAGTTCGGGGCTTCATCGGTAATCAGAATATCGTGCGGGTGGGACTCTTTCAGTCCGGCCGGGGTGATGCGGACAAAGCGGGCGTTGGTACGCATTGCTGCAATGTCTTTGCTTCCGGTGTATCCCATTGCTGACTTCAGACCGCCGATGGTCTGATAGATGACATCAGTTACTGAGCCGATGTACGGGGTTGCACCTTCAACACCTTCCGGAACATACTTGGTTGCGCCGATGCCCTTCTTCTGGAAGTAGCGGTCGGAGGAGTTGCCGGAGGTCATGACGCCCAGAGATCCCATGCCGCGGTACTGCTTGTACTTTCTTCCCTTGACGATGAGGACTTTGCCCGGAGCTTCATCGGTTCCTGCAAACATGCTTCCCATCATGACAGAGGATGCGCCGGCAACGATTGCCTTTGCAACATCGCCGGAGTACTTGACACCGCCGTCTGCAATAACCGGGACATCTGCCGGACCTGCAACATCACAGACATTGGCGATGGCGGAGACCTGCGGAACACCGACACCTGCCACGATACGGGTGGTGCAGATGGATCCCGGGCCGATACCGACTTTGATGCCGTCAACGAAGTCGACGAGTGCTTCTGCCGCCTTTGCGGTTGCAATGTTTCCTGCAATCACATCGCAGGAGAGTGCGTCTTTGATTTTCCGGACGCCTTCAACCACATGCATGTTGTGGCCGTGGGCACAGTCGACGATGACTGCGTCTGCTCCTGCTTCGGCAAGGAGTTCGGCACGGGCAAGATCGAACGGACCGACTGCTGCTGCAACTCTCAGTCTTCCCTGGGAGTCGCGGTTTGCCTTCGGGAACTGCTGCTTTTTCAGGAGATCCTGCATCGTGATGATGCCGGTGAGTTTCTTTTTCTCGTCGACAACCGGCAGGCGTTCAATCTTTTTGGTGTACATGACGTTGATTGCGTCTTCTGCTGTTACATCGTCTGCAACACAGATCGGGCGCTTGGTCATGATGGTTTCAACCGCGTCGGTTCCGCGTTTTGCAACAACGGCCCGGACATCTCTGGTGGAGACAATACCGACGAGTTTTCCTTTTGCGCCGACAACCGGAACACCGCCGATTGCGTAGCGTTCCATGAGGTTTGCGACAAAGGAGATGGTGGTTTCCGGAGAGACGTAGTGGACATCGCGTTCAATGAAGTTGTCTGCGGTCTTTACCTGTCTGACGAACTCAGCTTCCTGTTCCGGGGAGCAGTTGCGGTGAAGAACACCGATACCGCCGGCACGTGCCATTGCAACTGCCATGGTGGATTCAGTGACCGTATCCATTGCTGCGGAAACGAGTGGAATGGTTAACGGGATGTTTTTGGAAAACCGGGAGGTGACATCGACGTCGTTGGGTTCGACCCAGGACTCGGCCGGCTCGATTAAGACGTCGTCGAAGGTAAGTGCAGTTTCGACTCTGAGTTTGTCTGCGTACATAGTTTATCTCACCATTGCAATTGCTTTCTTCACGAGAGCTTCCTGAACCATCGTGGTACGGTCGCCGCCGCAGACCATGCCGCGGACACCGATGATTTCCGGATCAATCTGTTTCAGGATTGGGATGTCTTCGAATTTCAGGGATCCCGCAAGAGCGGTTCCGATGCCTGCCTTGCGGTTGCCGTCGGTGAATCTCTGAAGGGTCTCGCCGTTCATGAATTCAAAAGTGCTCTTTCCGTCTTTCATACCGGTATCAATCATCGCGAAGTCCGCTCCTGCTGCTGCTGCAAGCGGGGTGACATCGAACGGGCTGATGGTGCCGAGACGGGCATAATCAGAATATGCTGCAATAACGACCTTCTTTTCCGGGAACGGTTCTTTTACCGCACGGACGACACCTTCGATGACTTCTTTTGCCTTATTCTTGTCAGCGAACATGAGTCCGATTTTCACGTAATCTGCGCCTGCGGATGCTGCGCCGAGGGCTGCAAGAGATGCATTGCCCGGGGTCGGTGCATAGTCGCCGATGGCAGCAGAAACCGGTTTTGAACCTGCCATTTTCTTAATCTCGCGGATTACCCACGGAAAATTAGCACCAAGCGAACCTTCAGCGGGACGCTTGACGTCGATAATGTCAGCATCGAGACAGAATTTTGCCTCTTCTATAGAGCTTGGGCTGACTAATAATTTCATGTGTATTATGATGTCTTCCAAGTAAATACATGTTGCCCTTGGTTAGTTACTGCGGGGCCGGAAAAATCAGGGGGTGAGCACAGCACCGTGGTTCTGTGCTTTGGTGGTGATAATGCTGACGCTGTCGCCCAGCGCTTCCTGGATTTCTTTGGGGACAGAGACGTCTTTTTTGTCGTACACCCCGAAGAGCGTCGGCCCGAGGGAGCTTAAGCCGACCCCGGGGCAGATTTCCCGCATCTTCATCATGCGTTCGGTGATGATTTCCGGCTGGAGCTGGAACTCGACTTTATTGAAGGCAATCTCCTGGATGCGGTTGATGCACTTTCCGAAGCCGTCTAAATCCTTTTCTATCAGGAACGGCACCAGATTCATTAATATAATGTGCGAGAGAAGCTTCACTTCATCCTTCGGGAGCGGGCAGCAGGTCTGGAAAATGTTAATCTCCGCACTTCCGCTGAACCGCACGCCGTCGTCTTTCGGTATGGCAAGGACAATATTCCAGTCTTCCGGGAACTCATATCTTCCAATCAGGACCGGGGGTATTGCTTCTGATGCCGAAGACGGCATGAAGCTTGCTTTCTGTTTCTTGCTGTGGCCGCCGTCAAGGATGAAACCTCCCATATCGAAGCCGTAGACACCGATGCCTGAGGTTCCGCCCCGTCCGGCAATTTTTGCCAGTTCGACGCTGGACATATGAAGACCTGCCGACTCGGTCATGAGTTTTGCCGTGGCAAGGGCAATCTGGGTTCCCGAGCCGAGTCCCGAGTGCGACGGATAGGTCGAGTTGACGGTAAAAATATAGTTCTCCTCGAGTCCGAGTTTCAGTCTGACATTCTGTTCGGCACGGACAATCTTGCGGGTATATTCACTGGTGACCGCCTCGGCGAGATTCTTTTCCCGGAAGACGATTTCGGTATCGCGGTCGGTCGGTTCAGCGGTAAGCGAGAAGGACGGGTTCTCGAGACAGACGCCGATTCCTCCGTCCACTCTGCCGTAGGATCCGTTGAGATCGATTAACGCGATATGCAGCCGGGATGGTGATGTAATATTCATAATGAACCTTGCTGTAATTCCTGCATTTTGATGGTTTCTCTGATATAATATAGGTTTGGTCCTTCCGGAAAAAATGAAGCGCCGAACCGCACCTGATTTTTGCAGACTTTTCGTAATACCGTGATTTTCATTCGTAACACACGGTTTCAAAAAATCTTCAAAATCAGAGCGTTTTGAAAATTGCCGAAAAATACGCTGAAATTATTTTCGTACTCTCTAAAAGGAATCCTTATATCGGGACAATACCAAACTGTTTAATGTCCCGAGAGGGGGCGGGCCTGATCCCCACAGGTATGGTCTGCCTGGTCGTTATGACCGTGGACACATGTATAGTACCCGTCACTCATCGCCAGTAACTACCTAAAAAGCAACATCAGCAATTTTCAGGCAAAGTAACGGAAAAGAGCCACCTAAAAATTACCACATTCAGAGGCAATAATTATGGCAAAATATAAGGACGTTATCGACCTTTACGATGACAAGGGAAAGCTCTTAAGAAGCAACGTTTCCCTTGAGAAAGTCAGCCCGGTTGTAAACCCGGCAATCAGAAACATCGTTGACACTGCAAAGAGATCTGTAGCAGTCAACCTCGGTGGAATGCAGGATGCATTAAAGACCGGTAAGATCGGAAAGCACCAGCAGATTCTCGGCCGTGAACTCGACCTCCCAATCGTAGAGAACGTCGATGCAATTGCAAAGAAGATTAAGGACTACGTCTCCGCAGGTGACGAGAAAGCTGAAATCAAGAAGTTCAACGACGGTAAGCTTCTCTTAGTCAAAGTCCCGAAGGCACGTATTGAGGCAGCAGCAACCTACGATGCAGCATTAACCTCCGTCGCAGCAGCAACTACCTACTCCGTTGTCGAGCAGTTCGACGTTGACATGTTCGACGCAGCAACTGTCAAGGCAGCAGCATTCGGTACCTACCCGGTCACTATGGATCTCGCAGGAGGAGCATGCTCTATGATCATGTCCATCCCGCAGAACAACGAATCCTTAGGATATGCACTTCGTAACATTCCGGCAAACCAGTCTGTTATGATGACCCACCGCAACGCAATGCAGGGTGCAGCACTCGCAGCAACCTTCGAGCAGGCAGGTCAGTTCGAAATGGGTAACGCAATCGGTCCATTCGAGCGTGCACAGCTGTTAATCTACGCATACCAGGGCTTAAACGCAAACAACATGGTTTACGACTTAGTCAAAGAGAACGGTAAGACCGGAACTGTTGGTACTGTCCTTCAGTCCTTAGTCGAGCGTGCAGTCGAAGACAAAGTCATCAAGCAGGGCGCAGCAGACAAAGGCGGATACTTCAAGCCGTACTCTACTAAAGACCCGATGCTCTGGAACGCATACGCATCTGCAGGTACTCTTGCAGCAACCATGGTCAACTGTGGTGCTGGAAGATTCGCACAGGCAGTCTCTGCAACCTTACTGTACTTCAACGACCTTCTCGAACACGAAACCGGACTTCCGGGAGCAGACTTCGGTCGTGTCATGGGTGCAGCAGTCGGATTCTCCTTCTTCTCCCACTCCATCTATGGAGGAGGCGGACCGGGTATCTTCAACGGTAACCACGTCGTTACCAGACACGCAGCAGGTAACTGTATGCCGTGTATTGTTGCAGCATGCGCACTCGATGCAGGTACTCAGATGTTCTCCCCAGAGGGAACTGCAAAGATCTTCGGCGAGACCTACGGTCAGATCGAGGAATTCAAGCACCCGCTCCAGGCAATTGCAAAGGCAATTTAAGCCGGTTACAATTTCAGCATAAGCTGATGAGGAGATTGAATGACAGAAGAAACATACCCACAGTTAAGAATCACACCAACACGATTCCTTAATCCGGAGACGACCGAGCTCCTGCTCGAGAAGATCTTTGCAATCGGAGGCATCCGCCGTATGATCTTAAACGGTCCGAATCTTCCGGCCACCGTCCCGTACGGTCCGGCACGGGGACTCCCGAATGAGAACTCATACCGCAGGGTAATCAAGGTCTGCGGAGAAGACTACGATCTCCACGTCCATGTCGGAGCAATCCTTCTGGAACTGGAAACCGAAGAAGTCATTCCGGCCATCAAGGAAGCATGTGATTCTGTCTTCGCCGACAAATTCCCGTACGGGATTTCCCAGGGGAAGTTTATGCGGTCCAATTTCACAACTACGGATTATGCCAAATACGGCAGAATCGAAGATGCACGCATCTTAGGGATGAGCGATCCGAAAAGCAAACAGCGTCCCATTATATTCCAGGGGAACAGATAATGCCGCTCGGACGCGTAACTCAGCTGGTTGACTGCAGACAAAGCATGGGAATGGGTAAGGGGGGCTCTCTTGCCCAGAGGGGAACCATTGCCGAATGCAGGAATCCTGACGTCATTATCGTGGGAATGTCTCCCGGACGGAGACATATTACAAAGCCGGTCTGCGACATCACGTCAGCACTGCGGCAGCAGGGGATTGAATACAGCGTAAGTACCCTGGTGCTGAACGCGGGCAGCGGAGTCCCATCAGACGCGGAAATAGGAGGAGTGTCCCTAGGATCGAACTTCGGTATTACCGAACGTGAAATTGAACAGATAGAGCGGCATAAAGTCGCTGTCCTTCACCATGGAAACATTCAGTCACATGTCGTCCACAAATCCCGCAAGATCTTGCAGCAGTGCAATGTCAATGCAGTGGTTGTCTGTCAGGCACCCGTGGATTTTGAGGATTTCGCACGTGTAGGCGTCAAGACAGCATATGTTATGCCCAAGCCGGAAGATACCAAGACAAAAGGCACCGTACGGGGCGTTGTCACTGGTATTACCCGTGGTCAGACTCCAAGCAGGGTAGCTATGTCTGATGTCGTTCATGAAGTATTACGAATAATTAAACAACCCAACATTTAGGTGAAAAACTATGGCATACAAGCCGCAATATGGACCGGGAACATCCCGCGTTGCAGAAGTTCGCCGCAACCAGATGAACCCGAACGTACCGCTCGAGAAGATGCGCAGCATCACCGATGAAGACATCGTTCTCATCATGGGACACCACGCACCGGGAGCAGCATACGGATCCGCACACCCGCCACTCGCAGAACAGGGAGAACCAGCCTGCCCAATCAGAAAGCTTGTTACCCCGACTCCGGGAGCAAAAGCAGGTGACCGTGTAAGATACATCCAGTTCGCAGACTCCATGATGAACGCACCGTGTCAGCCGTACCAGAGAACTTACCTTGAGATGTACCGCTTCCGTGGTATTGACCCGGGAACACTTTCTGGACGTCAGATCATCGAGTGCCGTGAGAGAGATCTCGAAAAGTACGCACGCGAGCTTCTTGAATCCAACTTATTCGACCCAGCAACCGTCGGTATCCGCGGTGCAACTGTTCACGGACACTCCCTCCGTCTCGCAGAGAACGGAATGATGTTCGATGCAGTACAGCGCTGTATCCTCGACAAAGACGGCGTCGTTAAGTACGTCAAGAACCAGGTCGGAGAACCGCTCGACCGCAAGGTCGCAATCGGCAAGCCGATGGACTCCGCATGGCTCAAAGAGAACACCCCGATGTTCCACTCCCTTGTTGGAACTGCATTCCGCAGTGATGCAGAATACGTCAAGTACGTTCAGCGCATCCACGCACTCCGTACAAAATACGGATTCATGCCGAAGGAGGACTAAATATGGCCAAAGTAGCAAAGACACAGAAACTTTTCCTTGACGCACTCAAGCAGAAGTTCCCGAAGCAGGACGTTGCATCCACCACCACTGAATTCTACAAGTTCAACGGTATCCACCAGTCCGCACGTAAGGAAGAATTCCTCAAAGAGAACGAAGCAATCGTTAAGTCCAGAGGAATCTCCATGTACGACCCAGAGCGCTGCCACTTAGCAGGTGTCCCGATGGGTCAGAGACAGCTCATGACCTACGAAGTCTCCGGAACCGGAACCTTCGTCGAGGGTGATGATCTCCACTTCGTCAACAACGCAGCAATGCAGCAGATGTGGGATGATATCCGCAGAACTGTAATTGTATCCATGGATATGGCACACCAGACCTTACAGAAGCGTCTCGGTAAAGAAGTTACTCCGGAAACCATTTCCGAATACCTTCACGTTGTCAACCACGCAATGCCAGGAGGAGCAGTCGTTCAGGAACACATGGTTGAAACCCACCCGGGATTAACCGATGACTGTTACGTCCGTGTCTTCACTGGTGACCAGGAACTCGCAGACTCCATCGAGTCTCAGTACGTCATCGACGTCGAGAAGCTCTTCCCGAAGAAGCAGGCAGAAGCCCTTCAGAAGGCAGTCGGCAAGTCCCTCTGGCAGTGTGTCCACATGCCGACCATCGTTGGCCGTGCATGCGATGGTGGAACGACCTCCAGATGGTCTGCAATGCAGATCGGTATGTCCTTCATCTCTGCATACAGAATGTGCGCAGGAGAAGCAGCAGTCGCAGATCTGTCCTTCGCAGCAAAGCACGCAGGAGTTATCAACATGGCATCCCACCTGCCGGCACGCCGTGCACGTGGACCGAACGAGCCGGGAGGAATTCTCTTCGGTAACTTCTCCGATATGTGTCAGGCAGACCGTGTCAACCCGAACGACCCAGCAAAGGCAGCATTAGAGAACGTCGGAGCAGGCGCAATGCTCTTCGACCAGATCTGGCTCGGTTCCTACATGTCTGGTGGTGTCGGATTCACTCAGTACGCAACTGCAGCATACACCGATAACATTCTCGATGACTTTGTCTACCACGGTATGGACTACATCAAGGACAACTACAAGGTTGACTGGAAGAACCCATCCCCGAACGACAAGGTTAAGGCAACCCAGGAAGTCGTCAACGACATCGGCTCTGAAGTTACCCTCTACGGTATGGAACAGTACGAACAGTTCCCGACCATGATGGAAGACCACTTCGGTGGATCCCAGCGTGCAGCTGTCCTTGCAGCAGCATCCGGTATCACCACTTCTATCGCAACCGGTAACTCCAACGCAGGTCTGAACGCATGGTACCTCTCCATGCTCATGCACAAGGACGGATGGTCCAGACTTGGTTTCTTCGGATACGACTTACAGGACCAGTGCGGTTCCGCAAACTCTCTGTCCATGAGACCGGACGAGGGAGCAATCGGAGAATTCCGTGGCCCGAACTACCCGAACTACGCAATGAACGTCGGTCACCAGGGAGAATACGCAGCAATCGCAGCATCCGCACACTTAGGACGCGGCGACGCATGGACTCTCTCCCCGCTTATCAAGATCTGCTTCGCAGACCCGGCACTCAAGTTCGACTTCGCACACCCGCGTGAGGAATTCGCAAAGGGAGCAATCCGCGAGTTCATGCCAGCTGGTGAGCGTGGCCTCATCATCCCGGCACACTAATTTTCTTCGGAAAATTACTGTTTCGGCAAATAGGAGAGTCCGATCAACTCTCCTATTTTCTGATGAAAATCTGCTTTTCCTTTTCTTCCGCACTATTTCGACAATTATACGAATGTCGCGCGGATTGCGGAATAAATTTCGACGAACCACGAATCGCGCAGTGCCGCCGTTTCTTTATATACCCCCTGCTTTCAGGAGGAAAAAGGCTTTATTTGGGCGTCTTTTATACAATTTTTCTTGATAACTAAGAAAGAATACTTTACATTCTAAATGCTGATTTTCCTAATGAAATATAACTTTATCAATTTTCGACATTTTGAGTAATTTTCCCCCCTTCTCTCCCAGAGGGAATGGGCCGAAATTGGAAAAAATACGGATGGGTTATATACTGCTTGGGAATAACATAATAATTGTCCACACTTTGTACTCCAAACTGAAGAGTGGTATCGTTTATCGAACACTTGAGAAGCATCCTTCGCTTCGCACTATGCGCGAAGCATCTATGGTTCTAAGCTCTATATCCACAAGCTTAGACGGCAGGGCTTCGATAGCCTTGTTAATTAACTCAAGGGAGAATCTAACATGTCAGCAAGTATTCTTATCGGCATTGGAATTACTGCCCTTGCGGGAGCTCTCGCAGCGGCTGCAGGCGCAGCTGAAGATACTGAGTCCAACATCGGATCACAGGGTGACCCGAACTCTCAGGTTCAGCTTGCACCGCAGATGGGTTACACCCACCGTATCTATAACAAAGCAGTGAGTGGAGAACCACCGGCATACACCCTCTGGGTGACTCTGTCCTGTGGTGTCCTCTGGGCATTCCTTTCTCTTGGAATGAACGCAATCCTCGCTATTGTTTTAGCCGCAGTTCTCGCAACATTCGTGCAGGGTATCTATGCAACCACTGCATACCTTGGAAGAACAGCATCTCTTTCCAAGTTTGGTCAGCCGGTCTTTACGGATATTTTAAAGTCCGTTACGACTGTAACAATGGGTCACGCTTTCGTTGCAATTCTCGCAACCACCGTTATCTGCTACCTTATGGCTGCAGTTCTCGGACACCCGTTCAGCCTTCCGCTGCTCGGTATCGTCTGGGGTCTTGCACTTGGTGCAGCAGGTTCCGCAACCGGAAACCCGTACTACGGTAAAGAGCGTCAGTACCAGAACCAGAAATTCGGAGCTGGTGTCCCGATTTCTGCATCCGGAAACATCGTCCGCTATGCAGAAGCAGGTCAGAGAAGCTCTATCGACAACGGTTTCTTCACCGCAAAGTTCGGTGGACCGGCGTCGGGTCTCTGCTTCGGTTTAATCGTCTTCTTCGAACTCTGGAGAACCGAAGTCTTCGAGTCTTGGCTCGGAGGTTGGGGAGCAGTTATTGTTGGTGCAATCATCATCATCCTCTTCGCAATCGCAGACCGCTTAGTAGAAAAGTGGGCACGTAAGAACTACGGCCCGTACACGGAGGCATAAATATGAGTGCAATTGCAGCAAAACCAGCAGCAGACGCAGGCGCATTCCGCCCAGTCCCATCAATTATCGCCATCCTTCTCGCAATCGTCATCGTTGCAGTAGCCTTCCTTCTTGGAAACGCAGGTATCATCGTCGGCGGCGCAATGCTTGCAGTCCGCGTCATCGGATTAATCATCCTCGGAGCAGCATTAATCGCATTCGGTGTCCACTTCGTTCCAGTCGGCGGAGCACCGGCAGCAATGGGACAGGCACCGGGTATTGCAACTGGTGTTGCAATGCTTGCAACTGGTGCAGGTCTCGCAGGTCTCTTCGGAGGAGCATGGGCAGCAGCATCGTTCGGAACAGCATTTGAAACCGGCGGATTCGCACTTTCCATCCTCGGCGGTGCAATCGGCGGCGGTTTAATGATGGCAATCACCTGTCTTATGGTGAACATGTCATACGTATTCGGTATGGGTATCCCACCGGCATCCGGTAAAGTCGAAAAAGACCCGCTTACCCACGATTCCCAGCCTGAATTCAAGTCCCAGGGTACTGAAGGACACGGTCTTCCGTTCATCTCCTACATCGGCGGTGTTATCGGAGGTCTCCTCGGTGGTCTTGGTGGAACACTCATCTACGTTGAACTTCTCGACTTCTTCAGTGCAACACTCGGTGCAAAAGCAGGCGAACTGGTTTTACATTCAAATGTGTTTGCTCACTTCTTCAATGAGATCCTCGGTGCAAATCCAGGCCCACTTGCAATTGGATTAGCAGGTATCATTGCAATCGGTATGTTCCTTGTTATCGCAGTTCTTTCTGCATACAACATCACCGGTACTATCGAAGGTCCGCACGACCCGAAGTTCAAGAGATTCCCGCGTGCAATCGTTGCAGCAATTCTTGCTTCTTCCGCAGTTGCACTCGTCGCAATGCTCGTAGTGTCAGTCATCTGAGGTGTAAAAATGTCAGTAAAAGTTGAAGCATCACACGACGGCGTCCCGCATAACAAAGTTATGATCATCGGCGCCCTTATCGCACTGGTATCCCTTTACATCGCAATGGTCGGAAAATACATCCTTGGTGTTGACTACCTTGCCTTCTTCGGCGGCATCGCTGTTGTCGGCGCCCTTATCTGGGGTAACAGCACTATCAAGAAGCTCTGCAGCTACGGTATCGGAACTGGTGTCCCGTCCGCAGGTATGCTTGCATTCGGTGCAGGTACTGCAGCATTCGTTGCAGGAGCAACCTTCTTAACCACTATCTTCGGCGTCTGGCTCATCCCGGTCATCGTTCTCATCCTTGCACTCATCCTCGGTCTTATCTTCGGATGGATTGCAAACTCTGTTGAAAACATGAAGATCCCGGTTATGGTCAGATCTATTGCAGAACTCGCAATGGTCGGAGCAATCTCCCTCGCAGGTTTCGCAATTCTTGCAACCGGCGGTATCTCCTTCGGAGACATTTCCCAGTTCATCGCAGTAGGTATCATCGCAGTTGGATTCATGCTCGGTGCAATCGCACTCCAGCACCCGTTCAACGCATGTTTAGGCCCAGGAGAGAAGCAGGACAGAACCAACATGCTTACCATCGCATGCGGATTCCTTTCCATGATTGTCATGGCAGTCATCTCCTTCGCATTCCTTCCGTTCCTTGCAGCAATCATCTCTCTGGTTATTGCAATCGTCGGATGGTTAATCACCTACCTGAAATACATCAAGTTATCCAAGCGCGACGCAGCAGCATGGCTTGATGCAAAGCCGTTCGAGGACGCTGAGGAGTAAAGGAGGAAACAAAAATGGGATATATCTACGTATTACCTGAATTTGGCCTCGTTGCAGATCCGGTAGCAGGTATTGTTACCACTGCAGGTGTCTCCTACCAGCCGGTCATCGACAAAGTAGCAGAACTTGAACTCGTTGCAGAGGACCTTGTAGGCATGCTCTCCGGCGAAGGTTCCTTAAAGAACTCCTTCCCGGGACGTGAGAAGACTCTTGTTGGAGCAGGTCTGACCACTACCTTCTGGTACGGTCTTACCGCAGGTCTCTTCCTTGTCACCTTCGTCGTCTTTGCAATCATTCTCTTTATCTTTAAGAATGGAGTGATGTTCTAATGGCAGACAAGAAGTCCCCAGCAGCAGGCTGGCCGATTATCCAGGGTGACTACCACACTGGTGATGCAAACAGCCCGGTAGCTGTTATCACTATGGGTTCCCACCTTGATGAAGCCGGAATCTGTGCAGCAGGCGCAGCACTTGCAGGTTCCTGCAAGACCGAAAACCTCGGTATCGAAAAGATTGTTGCAAACATCATTTCCAACCCGAACATCCGCTTCGTTCTCCTCTGCGGTACTGAAGTTAAGGGTCACCTTTCCGGTCAGTCCATCGAGGCAATGCACGCAAACGGTGTCGAGGGCGGAAAGATCGTCGGTTCCAAGGGAGCAATTCCGTTCCTCGAGAACCTGACTGCAGAACACATCAAGCGCTTCCAGGAGCAGACCGAACTCGTCAACATCATGGAAACCGAAGACCTCGGCGTCATCGGAGCCAAGATTAACGAGCTTAAGGCACGCGACCCAGGAGCATTCGGTGCAGACCCGATTGTTGTCCAGATTTCCGATGAGGAAGAAGGCGGCAGCGGCGCAGCAGAAGAAGGCGAGGAAGAACCGTTATCCGGAGAGATGGCACTCATCACCTCCCGTATCAAGAACATCCAGATGATGGTCACCGACATCGGTTACCGCAACAGATTTGCATCTGGTGTTTACGGAGGAAAGATCGAGGGTCTTATGTTCGGTCTGATCATCTCCTTAGTCATCTTCGGAGCACTTTTAATGGTGGTGGCCTAACATGGCAGGATCAATTATCAGAATGGCAGCCATCGACAAGATGGTCAGCGACGTCGAATACAAAGGACAGATCCTTGCAAGAACTAACAAGATTGACTCTGCTGTAAAAGGCACTGGAGCACTCGGATTTGCACTCGGCTGCATCGCAGCACTTCTGCTTGTCCTTGTTCCGGTAGTTGTCTTTATTGCAATGAACTTCGGAGGAATCTAAAATGGCAGACAAGAAGTCCCCGGCAGCAGGCTGGCCAATCATCCAGGGTGACTACCACACTGGTGACGCAAACAGCCCGGTTGCAGTCATTACTATGGGTTCCCACCTTGATGAAGCCGGCATCTGCGCAGCAGGTGCAGCACTTGCAGGTTCCTGTAAAACTGAAAACCTCGGTATCGAAAAGATTGTCGCAAACATCATTTCCAACCCGAACATCCGCTTCGTTCTCCTCTGCGGTACTGAAGTTAAGGGTCACCTTTCCGGTCAGTCCATCGAGGCAATGCACGCAAACGGTGTCGAGGGCGGAAAGATCGTCGGCTCCAAGGGAGCAATTCCGTTCCTTGAGAACCTGACGGCAGAGCACATCAAGCGCTTCCAGGAACAGACCGAACTCGTCAACATCATGGAGACGGAAGACCTCGGCGTTATTGGAGCAAAGATCAAAGAACTCACCGCAAAGGACCCGGGAGCATTCGGAGCAGATCCGATTGTAGTCCAGATCTCCGAGGGCGAAGAGGGTGGAAGCGAGGGCGCAAAGGTCGCAGCTGCAAACCCGCAGTTCCTTGAAATTGAAAAGCGCTTAGACGCAATCGAAAAGAAGGTTGAATTCACCGACGCAGAAATCGCAATGCGTGTCGGTAAGAAAATTGGTCGTGACATCGGTGTCCTCTACGGTCTTACTGTCGGAATCATCTTATTCCTGGCACTGTACTTCGGACTGACCATTTTCTTCCCATTAACTATGTAAACGAGGTACCAACATGTTCAAGTTTGAAAAAGAACAGCAGGTCTTTGACTTTAACGGAACGAAGATCGGTGGCCAGCCGGGAGAATACCCGCGTGTCATGTCCCCGTCTATCTTCTACAACAAGCACGAGATTGTCTTAAACGACAAGACTGGAGAAATCGACAAAGCAAAAGCAGAAGCACTCTGGAACCGCTGCCAGGAATTAACTGACATCACCGGTAACAAGTTCTTCCTGCAGATTCTTGCAGAACACGGAGAAGCATTCGAGTCCTACTTCAACTGGTTCGACTCCATCGATAACAAGACTGCATTCCTGATGGACTCTTCCGCACCGGAAGCACTCATCCACGCAACCAAGTACGTTACCGAAGTCGGTCTTGCAGACCGTGCCATCTACAACTCTATCAACGGATCTATCCTTCCGGAGAACATCCAGGCACTGAAAGAGTCCGATGTTAACTCTGCAATCGTTCTTGCATTCAACCCGGGAGACCCGTCCATCGCAGGCCGTGAAAAGACTTTAGTCGAAGGCGGTGTTGCAGGTCAGGCACAGGGTATGCTTCAGATCGCAGAAGAATGCGGTATCACCCGCCCGATTCTCGACTCTGCAGCAACTCCGCTCGGACTTGGTGCATTCGGTTCCTTCCGTGAAATCCTTGCATGCAAGGCAATCCACGGACTGCCGACCGGTGGTGCATACCACAACATGACCGTTTCCTGGACCTGGCTGAAACGCTGGAGAAAGAACGTCTTAGCAGACAGATACAAGGAGCTCCCGCTTCTTGCAGAACAGATGGTCAAGCACCACTTCGGTGGCATTGACGGCATCCGCCAGGCAGCATGGACTGCACCGGATATCGGATGTAACATCATGGCAATGACCCTCGGCGCAGACCTTATCATGTACGGTCCGATCGAGAACATGGAAGGCGCAGCAACCGCATCCGCATTCTGTGATATTGTCTTAGCAGAGGCCTTCAAAGACTTCGGAGGAGTTCCGGCAGTCGAAGACGGTCCGATTAACAAGCTTATCTAAGTTTGGAGTACAACAACAGAAGAGGGGGCTTTTACCCCTCAATATTTCTGTTTTCGCTTTTTTCTGATTCTTTGAGATACTACCATATTCCGCTGACGCCAATATACCTGTATCATGGTGAGAACGTTCATCGCGGTAGAGCCGTCGGCGGCGGTCCGGAGCGCCATCTTTTCTGCAGGGGCGACTCTTCGCGGAACCGGCCGTCTTGCGATTGTGCCGGATAATCAGATGCATATCACGCTGAAATTTTTAGGAGAGATTCCTGAAGTCAAGGCTGCCAAAGTAGCTGCTGTTCTTGACACGCTGCCGAAGGGTCCGTATGAGCTTTCAGCGCACGGCGTTTCGGTCTTCGGCCGTCCGCCCCGCGTCATCAAAGCGGAAGTGCATGACGGCGGACGCTCGGCGGAACTTGCGGCAGACCTGGAGACGAAACTGTCTAAAATCGGCATTCCCCGTGAAGAAAAGAAGTTCTCGCCGCACATCACGATTGCCCGGGTGAAGGAGTATGTCCCGGAACTGCAGGCAAAGCTTGCCGCATTAAAGGAGCTCGACTTCGGTTCCTGTGAAATCGCCGCCGTTTCCCTGAAGAAGAGTGTTTTAACTCCCTCGGGACCAATATATAGTACACTACACCGGGTGGAGTTATGAGAAACGAATACGAAAAAGCGGTGCTGGAACGCATCCTTCCGACCGAAGAGGAGCGTCTTGATGCTCACCGCATGGGTCAGAAACTGATTGACGCCGTCAAAGATATTGCAGGGGTTCCTGCCATGATGACCGGCTCGGTTGCCCGCGGAACCTGGGTGCGGGGGGACAAGGATATCGATATTTTCATGCGGTTCCCGCCGGAGACTACCCGGGAAGAGCTGCAGGAAAAAGGACTTGCAACCGGCTATGCGGTCGTGGAAAAGTTCGGCGGAACAGCAGAGGAGATGTATGCGGAACACCCGTATCTGAACGCGGTGATTGAAGGATTCGATGTGGATTTGGTTCCGTGCTACAATGTTGCATCGACTGCCGAGATGAAGTGTGCGGTCGACCGGACACCGTTCCATACCCAGTACCTGATTGAAAAGATTGCACCGCTCAGAGAAGATGTTCTGCTTCTCAAGCAGTTCTGCAAAGGCGGAGGCGTCTACGGCTCGGACCACATGACCGGCGGATTCTCCGGCTATCTCTGCGAACTGCTGATTTTAAACTACGGCGGATTCTCGGAGTTCATGGAAGCGGCATCGAAATACCGCTACGGCGAGGTCGTCGATATCGAGCATTACTACCCGGATGCAAAGACGGCACGCAAGCACTTCACCGAGCCGCTGATTGTTATCGACCCGACCGACCGGAACCGCAATGTTGCAGCCTCGCTTACGCCGACCCGTTTCTCCGAGTTTATGGAACTTGCCCGCGACTACTGCGAAAAGCCGGGGGCATCCTACTTTGTTCCGGATGCGCCGACGTTCATCTCGAAGTATGAGTTTGACCGGCAGATTCTTCTCCGGAAGACCGCCATGTTCGCTCTGCGGTTTGCGACACCGGACCTTGTGCCCGACACGGTTGTTCCGCAGCTTCGAAAGACCGTTGATACCATCCGTTCGATGCTTACAGCCGAAGAGTTCCAGGTGCACCGTGCCGAAGTCGCCATGGGGCCGCAGCACTGCCTGATTCTGCTGGAGCTGTTTGTCGCCGAACTGCCGAACATCGTCATCCGTGCGGGTCCCCCGGTCTGGGCGCATGAAAACGCCGACCGGTTTGTGGAAAAGTATCTTCCGGTCCGCGACTTCGCCGGTCCGTGGATTGAAGAGGACCGCTACTACACCGAGGTTCCGCGTAAGTATGTGACTGCACAGTCGCTTCTGGAAGACCGGAAGAAGATCTTCTCCGGTGCTCTCGGAAAACACGTCCGCATCTCGATGGAGGAAGGATACGAGGTTCTTTCCGGCGACGAGATCTGGTCCGAAGAGTTCTCTGACTTTCTGTCGGCATACTTTGCCCGCTCATCCCACGCGGTCCGGAAACTGCGTCAGTTATGAGCACCCCTGTTTTTTCCGGCCCGGGTCTTATTGCGCTTTCCGGCGGTGTCGACAGTGCGGTTGTTCTTGCACTCGCCGTAGACTCCGGTATTCCGGTTGCGGCGGCGACGGTCGTTTCCGAGTTCACGCCGCAGCGGGAGATTTCTGTCGCAAAAGATCTTGCAAAGCGGTTCGGTGTTCCCTGGCACAAGGTTGCCGTTTCTTTGCTTTCAGACGAAAGAATCGCCTGCAATCCGGAAAACCGCTGCTATCTCTGCAAGAAGAGGATGATGCGGGCTCTGCAGGAAACTGCCGCATCGCTTGGTTTTTCTGTTGTCTATGATGGAACCAACAAAGACGACATTGCATCCGGCACGCGTCCGGGCATTGCGGCATTAAAGGAGCTGCAGATTGCAAGCCCGCTTGCCGGGATGACCAAAGCGGAAGTGATTGCCGAAGCGGAGAAGCACGGAATTGTCGTCCGCCCGCCGTCGGCATGCCTTGCAACCCGCATTCCGTTCAGCACGGAACTTACGGTCAGCGACCTCGCCCGCGTCGACTCTGCAGAAAATCTGCTGCGGGATGCGGGCGTCACGGGTATTCTCCGCGTCCGGCTTGCTGATGCCGGCGGTGTCGTCATCGAGGTGGAAGAACCGATGCTTGCAGCGGCGAAGCGTGCATCCGCAGAACTTGCCGGTGTCCGGGACATCCGCGTCTATCACGCATAAGTTTTTTTCAGACGAGACAGTTCAGCACGAAAAGTGCAGCGAGAACCGTTGGAACGGAAATCATCACGCCGTATCTGATGAATTTCGCAAAGCTGAACTTCACGCCGCTTTCCTTTAACAGACCCATCCACATGATTCCTGCCAGTGCACCGATTGGAGTGAGAAATGCGCCGAGATTGGAGCCGATGACTGCGGCATACATGGCTCCGGTCATCATGCCTGCCGGGCAGAAACTCAGGATGAAGACGTAGAGCACGCTCATCGGAATGTTGTTGATGAGGTTCGCCGCGGCAAACGAGGTAAGACCGTAGGTAAAGACCGGGTTTCCGGTGTTGAGAATGCCGGCGATGGCTTCAGTGAGGTGGACGCCGGAGAGTGCAAGCACAATTGCAAACATCGAAAGCAGGAACGGAATGAACTGCCAGGGAACACGTTTTGCCGTCCGTGCAAGTTCGGACGGTTTCTGCTTCCGGCAGAGGTTCAGAATGAGGATGATTACTGCAAGCGCCAGAGCAAAGAAAAGTGCAACCATCCACATCTCAAGGCCGATATAGGAAGAGACGGCCAAAAGTACGGTGCATGCGGCAAGAAGAGCTATGCCGACGGCGACGGAGGTTTTGTCGGATATGGTTACCTTGTCCGGTGATGCCTGCAGCGGTTCGGCAAGCTGCTTTCTGAACAACAGCACCAGAAGGAGGAAGGCTGCTGCTGATGCAGCGAGGGTTGGAAGGATCATCACCTGCAGATATTCGAGGAAGGTGACGCCGAAGGAGGAGGCAAGGTAGATGTTGGTCGGGTTTCCGATGATGAATGCCATGCTCCAGGTGTTTGCCGCAACGAACTCGCCGAAGACGTAGGGGATTGGATTTATGCCGGCATATTTTGCAAAGTAGCAGAGAAACGGCGTAAAGGTCAGAATGATGACATCGTTGGAGGTGAAAAGCGTAAGAACGGAAATTACGGCAAAGAGCGCGGTAAACAGCAGGTACTGGTTCTTTCCGGCAATCTTTACGGTGAGGCTTGCAAGATAGCGGAAGAAGCCGATTTCATCCAGAAAGACGGAAAGAAACGTCATCGAGAGGAAGAGGATGAGAATCTTTACCGGATTGACCGGACTGTCGGTGGTAAGACCTTCAAGAAACGATGCCGGGTTAAGCAGACCGCTTACGAGAAGAATCACGGCGGCGGCTGAAGTGACAATCCAGTAGGTGTCGATTGCACGCCGGAAAATCCGCACCTTCGGTTTGAAGATGACGGCAAGAATCATCGCCGCACAGGTGAGCACTGCAAGCACCGCAACCAGGATTGTTTCAACTGCCATTTCTGCTATACTATTGCCTTTCCAACTATATATTCTGGGAAGAGCAGTAGTTTAATTATCTCCTCCTCACCACTAATATACGCAGAAACAGCGGGGAAAACCGCGTATTTTCCCCGGGAATACAGCATGAATACAAAAGCAGTAATGGTTCGTATCGGGGAACTCTGGCTGAAGTCGGAACCGGTCAAGAAGCAGTTCATGAAGACGCTGATTCGAAATATCAAAGCGGCTCTGGAAAGCGCATCACTCGAATACACCATCGAAGAGTTCCGCGGCCGCATTCTGATTTACGGCGATGCGGAAAAGATTGCCGCAGTCGTCCGCCGGATTTTCGGCGTGGTTGACGTCGCCGTATGTCTTGTCTGCGGCAACACGAAAGAGGAGATTGCAGCGGCGGCTCTCTCGCTTGCACGGGGAAAGTTGCATGCCGGCATGACCTTTGCCGTCCGCGGAAAGCGTCAGTTCGTCAAAGGCTTTACCAGCCAGCAGCTTGCCGCCTATGTCGCCGATGAAATCTGGAAGGAGATTCCGGATTTTGCCGTCGACCTGGATAACCCCGAGTATGAGATTTTTGTCGAAGCCCGCGATTTCGGCGGTCTGGTCTATGACGAGCGTCTTGACGGCACCGGCGGTCTTCCGCTTGGAACCGCCGGCCGTGCCTCGGTTCTGCTCTCGTCCGGTATCGATTCGCCGGTTGCCGCCTGGCTTATGATGCGCCGCGGCGTCACCATGGTCGGCGTATTTGCCGATGCCGGCTGCTGGGCGGGTCCGGCAACCAAAGACCTTGCCAAAGACAATGCCCGGATTCTTTCGACCTGGTGTCCGGGACGGGCATTTCCGCTGTGGATTGTCAGCGTTGAACCGTTCCTGAATGCGATGGCGGAGAAATGTGATCGGCACTACACGTGTCTTTTCTGCAAGCGGTTCATGATGCGGGTGGCGGATGCCATCGGCAAGGCAAACCGGCTGGAAGGAATTGTCTCCGGGGAAAACCTCGGGCAGGTGGCATCGCAGACGCTGCAGAACATGGGCGTGATTACCGCTGCTGTTTCGACGCCGGTGCTTCGCCCGCTGCTGACCTATGACAAGGAAGAGACGGTTGCTTTGGCGCGGATGATCGGAACCTATCACGAGTCGCCGGGTGATACTGCATGCCGTGCGGTTCCGGTCAAGCCTGCGACCCGCTCCCCGCTCGACTACATCGAAGCAGAAGAAGCAAAGCTCTCGATGGATGAGCTGGTTGAGATGGTTGTAAACTCCGCCGAACTCTGGGTTGCCAAGGACGGGGAAATATATCAAAAAGAACGCCGCGAGATTGTCGCGGATTAAATTTCTATTTTTTGTTGAAAAAAGGAAAAATATTGGGTATTTTTAGAGCTGCACGAACTTTGCAGAGGTGATGCCTTCTGCACCGGCAACTTCCTTCATGACGGCATCGGAGACGACGGTGTCGACTGCGAGGATCATGAGAGAGTCGGTTCCGACGTTTGCGCCGCCGACCTGCATGCTCGAGATGTTGACATTGTTCTTGCCGAGGATGGTTCCGACAACGCCGATGATTCCCGGCTTGTTGACGTGGTCTGCAAGGATGACGTTTCCTGCCGGAACCAGGTCGGTCTTGTACTTGCCGATGGAGACGATTCTTGCTCCGCCTTCCTTGGTGACGAATCCTGCAATCTTCTCGGTTCCTGCCTGGGTGGTGTAGGATAAGGTTACCAGAGACTTGTAGTCCCCTGCTTCACCGGAGGTCTTCTCGATGATGTTCATGCCGCGTCCCTTTGCGACGAATTCTGCGTTGACGATGTTGATCGGTTCGTGGAGGACCTTCTCGATTAATCCCTTGATACCGAGTCTGGTTGCGTACTTTAAGTTCTGCTTGAGGTCGGCGACTTCACCGAGGTAGGCGAACTCGACTTCGGAGATTGGACCGTTTGCGGTCTGTGCTGCAAGAAGACCCATCTTCTCGACGAGTTCCGCCCATGCATCGACCTTTGCCCGTGCTTCCGGTGCAACAAGCGGTGCGTTGACGGCGCTTCTTGCCGATCCGCCGTTTAAGACATCAATGCACTGGTGGGCAACGGAGATTGCGACGTTCTTCTGTGCTTCGACGGTGCTTGCACCAAGGTGCGGGGTGACGATAACAGAGTCGAGGGTGAGAAGCGGGGAGTCTGTCGGCGGTTCCTGCTCGAAGACATCGAGTGCTGCGCCTGCGACTTTGCCGGCAACGATTGCATCGTAGAGTGCCTTCTCGTCGATGATACCGCCGCGGGCACAGTTGATGATTCTGACGCCGTCTTTCATGGTCTTGATGGATTCGGCGTTGACCATGTGGGTGGTGGACGGAATCAGCGGGGTGTGGACGGTGATGACATCTGCCTTGGTGAAGAGTTCAGCTACGGTCATCATTTCAACACCCATTGCCGCACCGACTTCTGCCGGGATGAACGGGTCGTAGGCGATGACTTTCATCTGGAGTGCCTGGGCACGCTTGGCGACTTCACGGCCGATTCTGCCGAAACCGACGACACCGAGGGTCTTGCCGTTCATTTCGTTACCCATGAACTTCGAGCGTTTCCACTCGCCCTTCTTCAAGGATGCTGTTGCCTGCGGGATGTTGCGGGCAAGTGCCATCATCATGCCGATGGTGTGTTCGGTTGCGGCGAGGGTGTTTCCTTCCGGTGCGTTGGAGACGATGATACCCTTCTTGGTTGCTGCGTCTGTGTCGATGTTGTCGACGCCGACGCCGGCTCTGCCGATATATTTCATATTGTCCGCAGCTTCGATGATGCGTGCGGTGACCTGGGTTCCGGAACGGACGATGAGTGCATCATACTTTCCGATGATTTTTACCAGTTCGTCTTCAGAAAGGTCGGCGATTTCGTCAACCTCGCAGACTTCCTTTAAGATATCTACTCCTTCCTTTGCAAGCGGGTCGGAGACAAGAACTTTGAATGTCACGATAATCGGTAATGTATTGGATGTCTAGGGATATAGGTCTGACGCAGTTACTTTTTTGCCGAATTCTGCACACTTCATGTTGGTAATAGCTGAATTTTTGGAGAAAAAAGGAAAAATTAGAGGTTCGGTTTGGTCTGAACCGCACATTTCAGCAGATCGATGGCGCCTTTGAGGTCTTCGAGGTCGATGACTTCGACCGGGGAGTGGATGTAGCGGGCCGGAACCGAGACCGGAACCGACGGGATACCGCCGCGTTCGAAGTTGATGGCTGAAGCATCAGTGTTTCCGCCGTCGCCGACTTCGATCTGGATTTTGATATTGTTCTTCTTTGCAGTCTTCTTCAGCCAGTCGACAACACGCGGGTCTGCCAGGTGTCCCCGTCCGCTTGCGGAAACAATCACCACAACCGGACCTTCGCCCATGAAGACCGGAGCTTTTCTGCGTTCAATACCCGGCGAGTCGCCCGGGATGGTGACATCGGTTGCGATGGCGACATCCGGGTTGACGGTGAAGGCGGAGGTCTTGGCACCCTTGAGGCCGACTTCCTCCTGGACGGTGAAGACTGCATAGATGGTGTGCTTGGTCTGCATCTCCTTCAATGCTCCGATGAGCATGGCGCATCCGGCACGGTTGTCGAGTGCTTTTCCGGTCACGACGGTGCCGTTTAACGGTTCGTAGGTACGGTCGATGGTTGCGGTGGTGCCGACGGTAATTCCCATTGCTTCGACTTCTTCAGCAGAGTGTGCTCCGACATCGATGAAGAGGTTGGCAAGTTCAATCGGTTTCTTGCGGTCCGCTTCTTCCATGACGTGCGGCGGTTTCATGCCGAGGACGCCCGGAACATCGCCTTTTTCGCCGTGGAGGATGACTCTCTGGGAGACTAAAACCGGGTTGTACCAGCCGCCGACGGCAACGAATCTAATGAATCCTTTCTCGTCGATGTACTGGACCATGAGACCGATTTCATCCATGTGGGCGGCAAGCATGATCTTGAAATCGTCGCCTTTCTTGACGGCGATGAGGTTGCCCATCCTGTCGGTGGTTATTTCGTCGACATAGTCTTTGATTTCGGCCTTGATGACTTCGCGCACCTGGTTTTCATGGCCGGAAATACCGTGTGCGTTGGAGAGTTTTTCGAGGAGTGCGTTGATTTCTGTAAGTTCCATTCTTTAGTTCACGACCTTTGCAATTCTTGCGAGTGCTTCTCTGATATTTTCCTGGGAGGTTGCGTAGCTCATGCGGGCGTATCCTTCGCCGAGTGAGCCGAATGCGATTCCCGGGGTGATGATGACATCGTTTTTCACGATTTCTGCAACTGTCTCCGCCGGAAGTTTCGGGAAGGCGTAGAAGGCTCCTTCCGGCTGGACGACCTCGATTCCCAGATCTTTGAGTCCGGTAATCAGGAGGTTTCTGCGTGCTTCGTATTCCTCCTTCATGACCTGGACGCTTGACTGGTCGCCGGTGTAGGCTTCGAGTGCGGCGTACTGGGCGATGGAGGTCGGGCAGGCGAGCGAGTACTGCTGGACTTTGACCGCCTGGCTGATGATGCTTTCATCGCCTGCCATGAATCCGACCCGCCAGCCGGTCATGGCGTAGGTTTTGCTTGTTGCATTGATGGTGACGACATTGTCGCCGAAGGTGGCTGCCGAGTAGAACTTTGCGTTTCCGTAGCAGAACTTCTCGTAGACTTCATCGGAGAGGATGGTGACATTATTGTCTTCGGCCGCTTCGACAACTGCCTTGACGGTTTCCTTGGACTCGACCATACCGGTCGGGTTTGCCGGGCTGTTTAAGACCATCACTTTGCATTTCTTGTCTTCGAAGTGTTCCTTCAATGCTTCGACATCCAGGTGGAGGTCGGCTTTCAGAGGAACCGGGTCCGGGATACCGCCGGCGAGTTTGGCAAGTGCTCCGTAGGAGACGAATCCCGGGTTGTTGAAGACGACTTTTTCGCCGGTTTCAACTAACGAGGAGATTGCCGCGTGCAGTGCGCCCGAGCCGCCTGCCGTTATCAGGACGTTCTTGCGTTCCAGGTGTTTTATGCCGTTTTCTTTTCTGAGTTTTTCTGCGACGGCGTCACGCAGTTCATCGATACCGGCGTTGTTGGTGTATCCGGTCTTTCCGTTGTCGATGGCCCGGATTGCCGCCTGCTTGATATTTTCCGGCGTGTCGAAGTCCGGCTGGCCGAGACCCATGTTGATGGCGTTCGGTCCTGCCGCTTCGAACATCTTTCTGATGCCGGAGATATCGATGGAAGTAACTCTCTGTGCGAATTCTGTCATGATTATTCGATGTTGGTGTGGCGTCTCTTGAGTTCGGACTCGTCAATCTTTTTCATGGTCATGATGGTTGAGATGACGGCGTCGCTGAAGATTAACGACGAAGTTTCAAAGATGGTTCCAAGCGGTGCAAAGGAGCGGTATGCGCCGATCATCTGGCGGATTTCGTATTCATGGGAATCCTTTGCAATCGGGTCTCTCTGGGTCTCGATTCTGATCATGTAGTCGGCGATCTTTCCGATGCGGGAGTTTTCATCGCTGGAAATCAGGGCAACCTTGACGCCGAAGTTCTTTGCTGTTTCAGCAATGTCGGCGATGGTCTTGGTGTTGCCGGAGCCGGAGAATGCGATGATGAGGTCGCCTTCCGCGATTGCCGGGGTGATGGTCTCGCCGACGACATAGGAGGTGAATCCGGTGTGCATCAGGCGCATGGCAAAGGATTTGGCAACGAGACCGGAACGGCCGGCTCCCATTACATAGATTCTCTTTGCATCGAGAATTGCCTGGATGAATGCGGAAATCTGTTCTTTATCGATTGAATTTGCAATTTCGGTGATGCGTCCGGCCATCAGACACATCATGTCATTGACAGAGCTGCCTTCTTGAGTCATGCTTGCTGTCTATATTCGCGTTCTAAGGGTATTAAGATTCTATATCTCTATTACTGACGCGGTTTGTAAGAAAATAAAATTGTTTTGTCTGCAATTTTTCTGAGTGGAAATTTTTATTATTTCACACAGCAATGTATCAAGGGAGAGCAGGGAAGAGACATCATCACACATCATCTGTCTTTTTCATCATCATCATCATCTGTGCAGTCCTTCGGGACTACATACCCACATTTCTCTGTTCTCACGTTTTTACCCGAGCCGGTATCCTGCAATGAGCGCTTTTTCGGTTGCATGCAGATGGAAGACGATTTCTTCAGGTGTCATATCCAGTCTCCCGACGAGCCAGTCTTCCAGGATATTTGCGATACCGCCGACAAAGAAATGGGTGAGATAGTTAATGGTGTCGTCGGAAAGCGGGATTCCTGCCACTTCTTCGGTAATGACCATG
>R18__coassemble_1186_pt1 | contig 81425 bp, 94 predicted proteins | sample R18__metabat2_low_PE_056 | metagenome-assembled genome bin R18 | reverse complement strand
GCTTTTGCTGCGGCAATTCCCTCGCGCTGACGTTCATGAATGAACTCGCGTTCCGTCTGGGCGACATAAGAGAGAATCTGGAGCACCAGATCGGCAATGAAGGTGCCGGTCAAATCATTTCCTCTGCTTCTTGTATCCAGAAGCGGCATATCCAGTACAACAATATCACACATCTTCTCCTTCGTGATGATGCGCCACTGTTCCAGAATCTCATGATAATTGCGCCCGAGGCGGTCAATTGCTTTCACATATAATACATCGCCTTGTCTGATTCTGCGAAGAAGCCTGCAGTAGGCAGGACGTTCAAAGGTTTTTCCAGACTGTTTGTCTTCGTAAATGATAAGCGACGGGATGTTCAATGCCGCCATAGCATCCAGCTGGCGATCAAGATTCTGTTCCCGCGAAGATACCCGTACATAAGCATACGACTGCATAGAACAATCGAATGGGTACAAAAAATCAAAAAGTTTCTTCTAAATACAAGATAAAGAAAGATGATTAATCTTCTTTATCTTCAGACTTGTGGAGCTTTTCTGCAACTTTTGAATTAAGTTTTTCAGCAGCCTTCTTTGCTTTTGTCGATAGGAATCCTAACCAAATTGCAGCAAGAACTGCGATGAGGGTAACAAAAACTGCATAACTTATCATTGCAGGAATAGTCCCCTGTTCACCGAGGAAATAAGCAAAGATTTCTTTAATGGTGTCGTTCCAGGCAAGTGCCGCAACCAGTCCAAAAGCTGCGGTAATTAACGAACTAAGTTTTTCAATTACTTCAATAGAAAATGACATATTAGAAAAATAGAGTTATGTAATATTTTACTCTTGCGACGCTAACTGTACGAAACCGTTCATTTCAAAAAGCAACCCTAGTTTACAGCCATGATCAACACCCTGAGATACGCGTTGTATTACCTGCGGAGTGGGGGCAAATCCCAACCCGATCGCAGTTCTTTTGATTAGGACTGATTTTTCCAGCGTACTCTGACCTGCAAGAAGGTATCCTGCAGCAATGGCAATTTCATAGCGAGAGACATCCTTGATATTCCATTTTTCGGAACGGACGCGCGGAAGAATCTGAACGCCAGGTGTACAGTAGAAACCATCGGAGTCGGTGCTGATTGTACCTTCTGCAATACTATCATTAATGAGACTTCCAATATTGGACTTAATAGTCTGTGTCATTCTGGGCACATTCCCAAGTTCTTTTATACGGACCATCAGGAGAGATTCTGATATAGGACCTTCGGTTACTACAATTTCCACAATTGCCTTCTGCAACTCCGTATTGGGAACCGAAGAGAACTGATGATAGAGCTGAAGAACGGACGAAGTAATTTGTGCATAGGGAACAATACCTGCGAGAGGGATCAGAACAGTCTGGGGGGACGGAGCTGGTTTTGGAGTGCGTTTTGGTTCCTGAGTCACTGGTGTGTCCGGAACAACTTCGGGATTGGGGTTCTGCTCTGCTTCCAGCGGTTCAAAAACATCATCAGAAACCACTTCAGGGACCGGGTCTTTTTTCTTCGGGGGGGAGCGTTTTCGTGATTTCTTCGGTTTCTCTAAGGCAGATACAGTGGTCACCTGTTGCTCTTGCGGACGTGATTCCTCTGGTGAGGAGGGATCAGCAGCAGGGACAGTAACCGCAGGTTTTACCGAGGGATTTTTGAGAAAGGCAATCACAGCATCCCTGCAAGCCTCGGGATGCTGGAACCATTCGGCAGACCAGATTCTCATCAGGTTCCAGCCGAGTCCTTCCAGAATCTGAATCCGCAGACGGTCTCTATCGCGCGTATCAGGGGTGAGCCAGTAATAACGACTATCGCAAAGAAGGCCTGCCATGAAGATGCCAGGATTTTGTGGGTCAGAAACGGCAATGTCGATTCTGAAACCCGCACACCCCACATTGCGCGAAATCTGATATCCCTCTGCTTTGAGAACTGAAGCTACGGAATCGGTGAAGTCATCCGTCTCCAGGCTCTCATCGGCTCCGGTAGGGGAAAGCGACTGCATGTTCCTTGATTCTGCATAGACAAGAAACCGCGACAAAGCCTTAAGACCAGACGGGGTGGCCGGCGTTATCGGCATCTCGTATCCTCTGAAATTGCTGAAGACTACGCACCGCTCCCTCGCCCGGGTGATAAGAACGTTCAGCCGACGCTCTCCGCCAGTCTGATTCAGTGGGCCGAAATTCGTTGATAGATGGTGTCCACCGTCGTACCCATATCCTATGCTGATGAGAATGGTATCGCGTTCATCACCCTGAATTGTCTCCAGATTCTTGACAAAAAAGTCTTCGCCGGACGCCGGATGCATAGATGCCTCCACTGCAGAGTTCGCACGGAGAAGAAGATTGACTTCACGGCGAATTGCCTCCTGTTGTTTGGTCGAAAAAGTGGCAACTCCGAGTGTCTTGTCCGGGAACCGAGTGTAATATTCAATGACTGCCTCGGCAACCTCGCGTGCTTCTCCGCGGTTTGTTCCGGAATTGCCACGGTCGTAAATGGTGTCAGGCAAGTGACGGAAAAAAAGGCCAAAATCAGTGGTCTCGTGTTTTGGCGACGGGAAAACCATCAAACCGCCATCATAGAATTCCGCATTGGATACTGCAATCAGAGATTCATGGCGGGAGCGGTAGTGCCAGGAAAGTCTGCGCGACGGGAAAACCTGTTTGCAAACATGAAGGAGACTTTCCATATCCGTAATGGCGGCAAAATGGCTTTCTTCATCTTCGTCCTCTTCCGCATCACTGGAACCGATAGAATCGAAGAAGGTGGTTGGCGGGAGCTGACGGGAATCGCCCATCACAACCAATTGTTTTCCGCGCATCAGTGCGCCAAGCGCATCCTCTGGACGGACCTGACTTGCTTCGTCAAAGATGATAATGTCAAACATCACGGATCGCGGATCAAGGTACTGCGCAACCGAAAGCGGACTCATCATGAAACACGGTTTAATCCGCTGAATCGTACTCCCGGAACGGGTCATCAAACTGCGGATGGACATTTGACCGCGTTTGCGCGTAAATTCACCGGTCAGAACAGAAAGTTCATCATCATGCACGTTGCCGGAATAGGCATCTGGCTTTCTCGCATCTAAAATCCGGGCAATCCTTCTGGCGTTGGCAGCAATCTCCTCCTTATCAGCAAGACGGAACGCTTCAATTTTCTTCTCCTGGGAAACTTGGGAGAACTCGGCAAGTTTTTTCCGCGTCTTGTATGCCTCCTTTAGAAGTGACTCCGCATATCCGGCGATATATGCCGGAACTAACGCATCGTATACCAAATTTCCGGAAAGCAGGAGTGGAAGAACCGGTGCAGCGCAGGTCTTCTCTGCGTTTACCACATATGTCAGGAATTTACCCCACTCCTCCAGCCGGTCGGTCCGCGCAACCATCTCTTCAGCCTGACGGATCATAGCATCAAACGAGATGCTACGGAATGTTTCAGACATGCCAAGACGGGCGAAGAGGTTTTTGCGGGCTGAAAGGAATCCTTCATATGCACGAGTAAGAGCGTTAGAATACGCATCAGTATCTGTTCTACCAGGGGCAAAGGACTTGATGGTTTCCTTCGTTATCATTCCGTTGCGTTCCAACTCGCCCAGTGCGCGCACCCAGTCGGCATATGAGGACAGCGTATTGGAAGGCGTGCTTTCTCCATTCCAAACGCAGGAGAAAAGTTCCTTAAACTCAGCATCGTGGCCTGCCCATTCAGCATACTCCATGAGATAATCCCGAACCTCGCGAAGATCGGAAAGAATCTGATCACGTGACGGAACTTTGATTCGGTAATACGGAGCGACCGCTGCTTTCAAATCCTTAAAGTCGCTTGAAAATAACCGACCCATGAATCCGCGTTCCGCACTGCGCATATATGTTTCATAGAGCTGACTCGGGTTGCAGGTAAAAATCTCTGGTGTGAATTTTTCGAGAATTGCCTGGTGGCGCTGATAGATGGATTCCTGACGTGAGATGAGTGAGTCGACTAGAACCGTTTTTCCCCACGAAGAGTTACGGAGCGTGTCTTCCGTACCCTCAAACCCGGCAAGAACAACACGGCAGGTTTCAAGATAAGTGGGCAGGGCATTTTCCGATGCGGGATGTGGAAGATGAACCGCATCACAGACCTCATCAATCACTGCGACAAAATGCAACAGCATCTTCTGATAGGTCTCCGCACACCCGCGAATTTCCTCGCAGTCGGAAGGCATGACAGTTCCCGGACGCGTCCCAGCCCATGGATGTGAGGTAAGGGTTTCACCTGGCTGCAACATGGCAGGAATGAACGCCTGAAGATTCATCAGTGCGGAAAGTGCCTCTTGATATTCCGGAAGCGTGATTCCCATGACGCTATCAATTGTAATTCCTGGGAGGTGCATGCCACGATCTGCGAAGAACAATCGATATTTTTCATGCAGTCCGTAGAGTTCGTACGGAGTGAATCCACAACTTCCGAGAGGGGACTTCAGTTCGTCACAGTACCCGAGAAGATTAACATCCAGTGTTTTCAGCGCAATAGGACGCTGTTCGTCGACTTTCACCGGTTCAGCCCGAAGCTGCATGCAGCGTTCTAGTTCCCGAAGAAATTCCACTTTCTTTGCGGTCTGACTGTGCAGTTCCAAGCAGTACGGAGAGAGACCTGCAGCATCAAGCCGATGTTTCACCACTTCGAGAGCAGCCATTTTTTCACTGACAAAGAGAACCGTTTTCCCGCCGGCAAGCATCTCGGCAATCATGTTGACAATTGTCTGACTCTTGCCAGTTCCCGGCGGACCTTCAACCACGAGATTAGTTCCCTTCTTTGCCTCGGCAATGACCGAAAGCTGGGATGAGTCGGCATCAACAATATTGAAGCGGGCATTTTCAGGGGCAGCCCCAGGAATCGTCCCAGGTGCCATATTTTTCACGGATCTAGGGTCAAAAAGCGCCTGCATAAGCGGTTGGTTCTGCAGGGAAAATCCGTCCCCCCAACTTTCCGGATCCAAATCCTTGTACATAACGTACTTTTTGAAACTGAAAAGATCCAGAATGGCATCGTAAGAGATGTGCCATTTCTTCTTGTGCATGGTCGCTTCAACCGCCACAAAAAACGCTGTAATGTCATCGGGGGATTCGAGATGGCCGAGCTCCGGAAGTTCCATCTTCTGTTCCAGGAACTTGGCGGCAAGGGTTGGCGAGACCTGAGGATCCTCACCCGACCAAGAGAGGGTATAATCGTCTTTAAGTTTTTTCCTGACCAGCTGCACAGGAATCATCAAAAGTGGCGCCTTCAGATTCTTGTTGTTGGCATCCGACCATTCCACAAAACCTAGGGCAAGATAGAGAACCGGGTATCCCTGTTCTTCAAAGACGCTCCGGCTTTTGCTCTGCAAAGCATAAAGACGTTTGCGGAGTTCGATATCTGTATACGGCGTATCAAGAACCAGGTCGGCATTTTTCTGGGAAAAACGGGGAAACCCCCAGTACTTCTGCTCTTCAGCATCAGCTGAGGTGTCAGCCTCAGCCGGACTGAATGTCATCCCTTTTTCCTGTAGGACCAGCGTGAGGTAAATCTTGGAAAGATCAGTCTCAGCCAGTTTGACGGATCTTCCGGCAGCCATCTTGTAGTTGAGAAGATTGTTGCGGGTAGTCATATCGAGAAGCCGGGAACGAAGCTCCTCCAACTCGGTTTTGCGTCTCGCCATTCTACGTGTACTATACGGGTTTAGAGAATAAGTTCTTTGTCTTAATCTTGAAGTATCCGTACGTCCAACCAATACGTATGAAGGTATCGCGTGAAATCGAACTGAAAGGTCAAATTGTCGATTCAGGCATTCTCAATAAAGTAATGGATACCGTTGTTGAATATAACGGTGACTTCGATACTGAGGAGTTCACACTCGGTCGCCAGAAACTGGATCCAAGTTATGCGAAAATGAAAATCTCTGCTGAGAGTGAAGAAAAACTTCAGGAATTACTCAGCGAACTGCGACGACTTGGAGCCTATGTCGTCGGTGATGAAGATGTACGACTCGCCGAAGTCACAAAAGAAAAAGTTGCCCCAGAAGGATTCTACTCAACCACAAATCACCCAACCCATATTCATCTGAACGGAGACTGGATTGCCGTTGAAACCATGAAAATGGATGCCCTCATTGTGGTGGACCCAGAAAATAAGACCGCACACTGCGCCGTACAGGGAAAACTCAAACCGGGCAATCTGATTGTCGTCGGAGAAGAAGGAGTTCACGTCGAGTTCCCGGAACGTGCACGTGAAATCGGTGTTTTCGAATTTATGGGGGGGGAAGTCTCCTCGGAACGTCCAAGCCTGACGATGATTAAACGAGTTGCAGCAGAAATTCTCCGGATGAAAAAAGACGGAAAGAAAATTGCACTGGTAGGAGGACCAGCTATTATCCACAGCGGTGCATCTGAAGCGGTAGCTGCATTAATCCGCGAAGGGTATGTCAATATTCTCTTTGCCGGGAATGCACTTGCAACGCACGATCTGGAAAACAATATTTACGGAACCTCTCTCGGCATGAATCTGAAAACCGGCGAACTGGTCACCGGTGGACATCGGCATCACCTCTACACAATCAATAAAATCATGGATGCGGGTTCTATCCGCAATGCCGTCGAGAACGGTGTAATCACTGGCGGTATCATGTACGAATGTGTGAAAAACAATGTCCCATTTGTCCTTGCAGGATCCATCAGAGATGACGGGCCACTCCCAGATGTTATCCAGAATACAATCGAAGCACAGGATGCCATGCGCAAATACATCAACGACGAAAAACTCGGTATGATGCTGATGGTTGCAACGCTTCTCCACTCCATTGCCGTGGGAAATCTCCTGCCGTCACACGTCAAAACAATCTGTGTAGATATCAATCCGGCATCGGTTACCAAACTTATGGATAGAGGAACCTCCCAAGCAATCGGCATGGTCTCTGATGCTGGTATATTCCTTCCGAGTCTGCTGAACGCCTTGCACGAACTGGACAAATCATGAAAATCTGCTGTGCACAGATAACCCAAGTCTATGATGACCCAAAGACAGCATTTGAAAAAGCATATGAGTACTTGCGGGAAGCAGATGCAGATCTGGTGATTTTTCCAGAACAGTATGCAACTGGGTGGCGCCCGAAACTTTCAGCATTCAACGGTGAGGAAATACGCAACCAATGGATTGCACTTGCGATAAATACACAAACCTGTATCGTCGGGTCCTATCAAAAACCGGAAGCAAACGGTGTTAGAAATGTCATGCTGGTCGTATCTCCTGCAGGAGATATTCTCGCAGAATATGCAAAAATCCATCTCTTCACCCCGGGTGGAGAAGACAAAGTATTCTCTCCGGGGACAAAACCAGTAACCTTTGAATACAAAGGATTGAAATTCGGTTGTGCCATCTGCTTTGATTTACGGTTTCCGGAACTCTTCAGGGAATATCTTGCTCTTGGAGTTGACTGTATTCTCATCCAAGCAGCTTGGCTTGCCGCACGCGTTTCCGACTGGGAGCTCCTCCTTAGAGCACGCGCTCTTGAGAACAGAAACTATATTGTCGCTTGCGGGACGCTCGGATATGATGATAAGATGCAGACTGACTGTTCCGGAAGGTCGCTTGTTTGCGACACAGAAGGACGTATCTTGGAAGATGCTGGTATCTTCGAGGGAGGGCTTTCCTGGATATGTGACGACGAAATTGTGCATGAAGACGTAATCACCATGCGCAAACGCTGGGCACTCCTCTGAGTCCCGCAATAATCATCTCTTTTTCCCATAACCTTTCTTTAGATAGAACACAAATAGTTACTCATGTATAAACTCGTCTGTGTACACTGTGGTGCGGAATACCCGCCCGACGCCATCGTATACAACTGTGAAAAATGCGGCCATCTCTTGGCTGTCAAGTACGACCTTGATGACATCACAGTCACCCACGAAGAACTCAAGAAACGCGAACTCGGCGTCTGGAGATACAAAGAATTCCTGCCAGTCAGAATTGAACCGGTATCACTCCACGAAGGAGGAACTCCGCTCTATCACTTAAAGAAACTCGGTGAAGAACTCGGCCTCAAGAACCTCTATGCAAAGCACGAAGGTATGAACCCGTCTGGATCCTTCAAAGACAGAGGAATGACCCTTGGTGTCTCCATGGCAAAACAGCTCGGTAAGAACATTGTCGCCTGTGCATCCACGGGAAACACATCTGCATCCATGGCAGTCTATGCAGCAAAGGCAAACATGCCGGCAGTTGTTCTGCTACCGGCAGGTCACGTTGCATTAGGTAAAGTTGCCCAGGCACTTATGCACGGCGCAAAAGTCATCTCAATCCGCGGAAACTTCGACAGAGCACTCGAGATGGTGCACGAACTCTGTGTCACACACGGAATTTATCTCTTAAACTCCATCAATCCGTACCGTCTTGAAGGTCAGAAAACCATTGGTTTCGAAGCAGTAGACCAGCTAGGGTGTGTCCCGGACCGTTTCGTTCTCCCTGTAGGAAATGCAGGAAATATCTCTGCCGTCTACAAAGGTCTCTGTGAATGGAAGGAAATCGGCTACATCGACTCCCTCCCGAAGATGACCGGTATTCAGGCCGCGGGATCTGCACCAGTTGTCAACGCTATCAAAAACAACTTACCGGAACTTGTTGTTGAACAGAATCCGGAAACTGTTGCATCCGCAATCCGCATCGGTGCACCGGTTAATGCGGAGAAAGCACTTCGTGCAATCCGTGAGACAGGTGGAACCGCCGAATCAGTTACCGATGAAGAAATCCTTGCAATGCAGAGAGATCTCGCAAGAAAGGAAGGCATCGGCGTTGAACCGGCATCAGCAGCATCTGTTGCAGGCATTAAGAAGATGGCAGAACAGGGGCTTCTCGACAAAGATGAAAAGATCGTCTGCGTTGTCACAGGTCACCTCTTAAAAGATCCAGAAACCGTTATCAAACAATGCGCAGCACCAATCGAAATCGATCCGACTATCGAAGCACTGCTCTCCGTATTATAATCGCGGCACTTGCAGTCCTTCTGCTTTTGGCGGCTCCATTAGCAGCCGCCAATACTGCAGACTATATCGTTTCTGCCGATGGCAAAACGGTGTCGGCAGTCCTGACTCTTGAGGATCAGAATGTCTTCTACATTCAGAATTCCGGACTGTTCGGAGACTCTGCTGTTGAGAATGTAACCAATCTGAAACTTGTCCGTGATGACGGAACAGAAGTTACCCCAAAAAATTCAAACGGTACATACACCTTTGAAAAAGGAAACTATCTGCTAACCTACACAGCACCAATTGATGGGAATACCATCTATGGAAAATATCCTGCAAAGTTTGATGTAACTGTCACCCTACCCGACCCGTACACCACCGGGCATCTAGTTCTGGGAACCGTTCAAAATAACGGTGCCATAACAAAAGACGGTACTAATACAATTGTCACCTATACACAGACAACCACTGCACAACTGACCTACTATGATAAGAACCGCGAATGGATGTTGTATGCATTCCTCGGAATTTGGGCAATACTCTGCATTATCTTCCTAGCGCGGTATCTGAAACTCAGAAAGAAGCAGTTGAAAATAGAAGACTGAAACTCTTCATTATTTTTACAGAAAATTTCAAAAAATATTTAGAGAATAATCTCTATATCGAGCTGCTCTGCAAGCTCTTTATATCTGTTTCTGATAGTAACTTCAGTTACTCCTGCAACATCAGCAACTTCACGCTGAGTTCTGCGTTCGCCTGACAGGATGGAAGAAATGTAGATTGCCGCTGCCGCAACACCGGTTGGACCTCTGCCGGAGGTAAGTTCACGTTCCCCTGCCTGTTTTAAAATTTCCATTGCACGGGACTGAACTTCTCCTTTCAGACCGAGACCGGAGCAGAACCGCGGAACATAATCGCCCGGTGAGGTCGGAAGAAGCTTTAATCCAAGTTCTCTGGAAATGAAACGATATGTTCTACCAATTTCCTTTCTGGTTACACGGGAAACTTCCGCGATTTCATCGAGCGTTCTTGGAACATTGCACTGACGGCATGCTGCATAGAGAGCTGCTGCTGCAACACCCTCGATACTTCTTCCGCGAATCAAGTTCTTGTCAACTGCGTCACGATAAACGACGGCAGCGGTTTCACGAACGTTTCTCGGCAGACCGAGTGCAGATGCCATACGATCCAGTTCGGATAAGGCGAATGCTAGGTTTCTTTCTGTTGCATTGGAAACACGGATGCGACGCTGCCATTTCCGGAGACGATAAAGCTGGGCACGGTTCTTGGAAGAGATAGCTCTACCATAGGAGTCACGATTTCTCCAATCAATCATCGTGGAAAGACCCTTATCGTGAATGGTAAAGGTCATTGGTGCACCGACACGGGAACGCTTCATGCGCTGATCATGATCGAATGCTCTCCACTCCGGCCCTCTGTCGATGAAATCATCATCCAGAACCAGGCCGCAGTTCTGACAGACGAGTTCTGCACGCTCATAGTCATGCACAAGCTGATGACTTCCGCATTCCGGACAGACCGTTACAGTTTCCGTATCCTTAATCTCCGGCTTCTCCTTCTCTTTTTCCCTCGGAGCAGAAATTCCCTGACGCTCCTTCATTTTTTCGCGCTGTTGTTTCAGCTGTCTCAATCTTTCAATTTCGGATTCCATGTTTTTTCCAGTTCCTCTTCTGCTGACGGAACTTCTGCCCCGGTTTTGAGTCAGGAATCACAAAGAGGTCCTGATTCACCAGTGACTCGGAAGCTTCACCATCACAGAGAATTGTCGCATACGGCTTGGAAACGCTGCCGTAGAGGTCTACTATTTTACCGACCATGCGGTTTTCTGCATCGCAAACACTTGTGTAAAGCGGAGGGAGTTGCCCTGCATCGCATTGGGCGACTAAAAGACGCTTTCCACGACGGGCGATAACAGTTCCTGCAAGTTTCACGATTTAAAAACCCCATTTTACCTCTGAGATACAAACCGCAGAGTATTTATGCTCTTATTAATAAGACTAAGTTGTATAAAAACATTCCCCGAAATCTCTTATTACAGTACTCAAAAAAGAGTGAGGGGATTAGAAAGAAATGAGATTACAGGACAATGTGGCGTGGGCTTCCTCATCACTCAAACCTGCTCCGCGTGCAACCAGATACCGCATTTGTTCATCGATAATATCATCGGGGGAGTGGATATCCGACTGCACAACAAATCGCGCACCGGCAGCTCTTCCCAACGAAACAACGTGACCATTGGTTCTGTTATGACCGCCACGAGAAGTAATCTCCAATGCAATTCTGTTCTTTGCAGCAAGTTCCGCCTCCTCCTCTGTTATGAATCCAGGGTGCGCAAGAATATCTACATATGGGGAAGAGAGCGCGGCAAAATTCGTTCCCGGAGCCACTGGTTCAACAACAGTTTCCCCATGAACAAGAACCATTTCCGCCCCGAGCGTCTTTGCTTTCTTTGCCAATTCATTAATCTGATCCGGAGGAACATGAGTAATCTCAATGCCTGTGAAAAAATGAATGCCATAGAGTTCTGCCGATTTCTTCAGTTTTTTCTGTGCAATAATCAGTTCCTCAACATTGGAAAAATCTGCATGGTCAGCAATTGCCATCTCGGTATAGCCTGCAACGGCCATTCTTCGAATTAGTTCTGTCGGAATCAGTTCACCATCGGAGTAGGTGGTGTGGCAATGGAAATCGTACATCAGAGCTTCTCCGCTACAACTTTCAGAAGTTCTTCTTTCGACCCGGCATATTCTACCGAAAGGCGACCGGCAACATCATACCAGCGTCCCGGGAACTTTTTATCTTCCTGCGTGTACGGAAGACCAAGTGCACGAAGTGCGCGGGCGAGGCAGGCAATATCAGGATGCTCGACTGCCTTGTCCTTCGCTACACGGCGCCCTTCCTTGCGTGTCAGCGAAACGTCAAAATATGCAGGATACAGTAATCGAAGTGCCATATTCTTGAAACTATGTTTCTTTTCAGATGAGATAAGTATAGTGTTAGTTATAAACTTAGAAATCAAAAATAATTCTTATGCATCACGTCGATGTTTCCATGGAAGCCGAAATATACGGCGCTAACAATAAACTTGCTGAGCATAATGCAGAGCATTTCAAAGAACACGGAGTCAGAGCATTTGATCTCCTGGGAGCAATCGGATCTGGAAAAACTTCCCTTGTCGAAAAAATTGTACCGGAACTGAAATCACGCGGAATGGTTACCTGTGCAATTGCAGGAGATGTCTATGGAGATGATGATTTCCAGCGTATAGTTGCAACTGGGATTGAGGCATACAACGCAAATACCGGTAAAGAATGTCATCTGGATGCTCACCTTGTCCACCATGCTTTAGACCACTTAAAACTCGCTGGGAAAAACATCTGCTTCATCGAAAACGTCGGAAACATGGTCTGTCCAACTGATTTCAAGCTCGGCGCAGAAAAGCGCATCGTGGTTATCTCCACAACTGAAGGTGACGATGTCGTAAACAAGCACCCAATGATGTTCCGTGACTGCCAGATTGCTGTTATCAATAAAATCGACCTTGCAGAAGCAGTCGGATGCAATGTGGAACGTATGATTGCCGACATCAAACGCTACAACCCTGAGATGGTTATCATTAAAACCAATCTGAAAAAGGGAGAAGGCGTAAAAGAAGTCGCAGATGCCATTCTGGCATAAGACATTAAATAGGAAAAGAACGTATAAATATAGGACTCTGGATAAAACTGATGATACCGGACAACCGGCATCGTATATCAGAGATACTAAAATTTAGGAGATACTTAAAATGCTTTGGCAAGGAAAATCCACTCGTAAATCTACTGGAGGACGCTACCACGCAGCCCGTGGAAAGAGACGGACTGAAATCGGAAGATTCCCAGCAGATACTGTTATTGGAGAGACAAAAGTTAAGACCATCCGTGTAACCGGAGGAAACACGAAAGTTCGCGCACTCAAAGCAGAGTACGCAAACGTCAGTGATGCAAAGACCGGAAAAGTTCAGAAGGTTAAGATTCTCTCTGTCGCAGAGAACGCAGCAAACCCGAACTACGTCCGCCGTAACCTCATGACGAAAGGCGCAGTTATTGCAACCGACCTCGGAAAAGCAAGAATCGTTAGCCGCCCAGGTCAGGATGGCGTTATCAACGCTGTTCTGATTGAATAAATACTTTTTTTGCTTTCTTTTCATGAACGAACTCGAAACCACCGTTGCAGCACCATTCATCCATTCGCAGACGGTTAAGCTTACTCAAATGCGTCTTATCTTCTACTATGTGCAGGACAAATGCTGGGTTAGTGTCGATGAAGCGAAGAAACTGATTTCGATTGCAGAACGGAAAGGTCTGATTTCGAAAAATGAAAAAGGCGAATTTGTTTTGGCAGAACAACTCCACGGACTGAAAATTCCCCTAGGATTCAAACCGACAGATAGCATTTTCAAAGATGATGAGAAGGGGAGTGTAGAGATTCTTCTGGAACTGATTGCCTCGCGCTCAGGAAAATCTGGCAAAGAGATTGCAATGGAACTCAGTGATGTTCAGAATCACTTTGATAACCATATTGCAGGAGAAGCTGCAATTACCATTCTGACGCGGAAATATGAGGTTGACATCTCACCGTACCGAAAAGAACTCGTTTCCCAAATTGAAAGAAACAATTGAATACATTTATATGTATAAAGAACATATTTGTTAAAGCACACAGTGCATTTAGGACTCGTGGTCTAGCTGGCTATGACGTCGCCTTGACATGGCGGAGATCCTGGATTCGAATTCCAGCGGGTCCACTTATTTTGTGTTTTTTTGAAGTTATAAATTGAGTCCGTTTCTATAAAATTTCAAAAAATTAATCGTTTTGGAGTTTGCAGACCCCGTAGTCATTCTTCCTGATTTTAATAAGAGACAGAACAAAGAAGATTCCTACAATGCATATGGTTAGAAGCGGCGGGAACCAGATTGGAAAATCGATGCTAAATGCCTCAAGGCACATAATCGCTCCAAGACAGCCAATAGAATACATTGCCCCATTTTTGAGATAGGCAAATTTCCGGATGTTATCGATATTTCTAACCGTAAGTTCTCTGACCACAAACGCACCAAGGCCATTTCCAATGAGAATAAGCGGAACAGAGAGCGTAAATGCAAAGGCACCGATGACGCCATCAACCGAGAATGATGCATCAATGACTTCGAGAAGCACCAGTTTACTCACATCAGAATGGGAAAGTTTCTTTGGATCTGCATTCGTTTCAGTGGAGGAAGAGTTTTCCAGCTCCAACGATTTCTTGTCGGCAAAGATTCGAATGCCCACCATAATGAAATAGACTGCAGAACCGATAGCAACAGCAACTGCAAGGAGAGGATTCACATACATTGAAATGAGAATCAATGTAAGCGACACAAGAGCTGAAACTGCATTAAACCAAGGCTCCATCTTGGTCAGGAAACGCTCCCCTGGAACTATACAGTTTTTCTCTTCAGCCAAAAGCCAGTGCAGGAAGAGTAGTACCAGGAAAACACCACCGGCAACGAGAAGGTATGGAGCACTCATCTCAATAGCAGTAGCAGCTTGGACGTCACCGGAAAAGGTGGCGGTTAATGCGCCAACAGGACCAAGTTCAGGCGTTGAAACCCATATAATAATCCAAGGAAGAATTCCGCGGATAACAAAAACAGCTATAATCAGACCCCACGTCAAAAACCATCTGCGGGCGCGCTCTTTCATAGTGGAGAGGATATCAGCATTAATGATTGCATTATCGATACTGGCAATGGTCTCAAAAACTATCAAGCCCACAACAATGATAATTGCACCAAAGATATCCATAAGATACTCATAGATTTAATCTGATTCTATTAATCACTTCTCAATACTTATTTGAAACACCAGATACATAGTGTAAAGATACGTGAACGTCTTTGATTATTCCGATGAATGTCTGCAGGAGTTCGCAACAGACGTCTGCAGACAGTTGACCGATGCAACGGATGCAGAGGAGGCCATCCCCCTCATCAGAAATGCGCTTCAGCACTATACAATTTTTGACCTGCAGCGTATCGGGGGCGTGACTCGCATGGAAGTGGAAAAATTGCCGGAACCCTATCGCGGACGTTATAGGCCATACTCCAATGATCTTCTGAACCGGTATCATGAATTTATTGAACTCTGCAGAACAGGGAGAACAGGTCATCTTAAAGTGAGAGATCAGAAACTCTGGGAAGACTTCTGGTTCAACGCAGATGAAAATCTTTTCCATGATGTAGTATTGGATAATGATCCAATCCACTGTCTGGGTCATCCCGCAGTAAAACTGTTCTACCGCCTTGTTTACGGCTACACGATGCTCCTTGCTGACGAACCAGGACACCCAGTTGGCATGCCGTTCCCGGGAGGGTGGATAGTGAAAGAGGAAAGAGGGAAAATTCTGTGCCCCATCCGCGATAAGGAAAAGGATCTTCCGCAGGCACTTTGTAATTACTGCCCAGCGATACAAGATGAGAACTGCCTCTGAAAAGGAATAATTTCATCCAATACAAAACAATACGGATAATAAAATGTTTGAGGATCTTATTGGAACCCCGGAATTTCAGATGTGTCTTCTCCTGTTCGTCGCACTGGGAGGATATCTGCTTGCAACCCGTATTCATCAGTCTGCGGTTGTTGGAGAGATTCTTGTCGGGCTTCTCGTAGGACCAAGCGTTCTCGGGCTGATTACCTATACTGATTTTGTGGAAAGTCTTGCAGGACTTGGTTCCATCATTCTTCTGTTCGTTATCGGATTTGAGTTTGAACTCAAAGAAATCACGAACTGGAAATATTTCATTATTGCGGCACTTGGCGTTGCAGTTCCTTTTGTAGGAGGGTACTTCGCAGCAGCGTGTTTCGGAATGGACTTCTATTCTGCAGTGTTTATCGGAACAGCTCTCACCGCAACCAGTATTGCAATTACCGCAAATGTACTCCGAGAAATGGGAAAACTCCAGCAACCATTTGCGAAAGCTATTATAGGCGCAGCTGTTATCGACGATGTTTTGGGACTTATTGTACTCTCCATCTGCAAAGATCTCTGTTCATCAGGGGGAATTGAAGCTGGAAGTGTAATTCTGACGATAATCAAGGCTTTCGGGTTTGTAATTATCGGCGCACTCGTTGGTATCAAGTTTATTCCAAAACTGCTTACCTGGATGGATGGAAGAAAAATTGCCAAGAAGTTCCCAGAGTTCGTCTTCATCTTCTGCATGCTGATTGCATTCTTCTATGCCATGTGTGCTGAGGCAGTTGGTATCTCTGCAATCGTCGGAGCATTCATCGCAGGTGTCTGTGTGAGTCATGTCAGTCTGAAACACAGTATGGATATCAAACTCGGCTCAGAATATCTCTACATCATATTTGCCTCGATTTTCTTTGTATCGCTCGGCGTTATGGCCGATCTACGGTACATCACACCTGGGATGATAGGGTTTATTGTAGTACTCTGCCTGGTTGCCATTGTCACAAAAGTTATCGGTTGTGGTCTGCCGGCCAAGTGTATGGGCATGTCCTGGAAAGAGTCCATGATTGTCGGATTCGGTATGACTCCGCGCGGGGAAGTTGCAATGATTGTTGGTCTTATTGCCCTTGATCACTTTAAGGAGATGGCGGCAGAGGCAACCAATCAGACCGTAGCAAATGATCTCTTACAGACAGGAAATGAAATTTTCATTGCAATTGTCGTGGTATCACTGGTAACCACCATTATCGTACCGCTGATTTACAACGGTATATTCTTCCGCAAAGAGCGTAAGGAGACGAAAGAACTCGCAGAAAATCTGCAGACAGTAGAACAGTAATTTATCTTTTTTTAGGAGGGAGGAGAGGGATACCCCGATCTGGTACCAAATCACCAATTAAATCGCGCCTTCCAGCTTTCAAGAGACCGGAAACCACTAAGTCATACTGTCGCGGGTCGCGCCACTGAAGGATTGCGCGCTGAATCCGCTTCTCACCCCCTTTTGGAACATACACCTGTTTCCCAGTCAGCGGATTGATACAGGAATAATACATCGTAGTTGATAGCGTCATAGGCGAGGGCGTAAAATCCTGCACCTGTTCTGTGAACATATCGTGTTTTCGAAGATAGAGCGCGAGATTTACCATATCATCGACACGACAACCTGGGTGGGATGACATCAGGTATGGAACCAAGTACTGCCGTTTCTGTTTTCCTTTCTGTAGTTCTTCGAAGCGGAGTCGAAACCGTTCAAAGACATCTTCCGCCGGTTTATTCATAAGCGCGGTTACTCTTGGGGATATGTGTTCTGGTGCAACCTTCATGTGGCCAGATATATGGTGTCGGGTAATTTCCGCAAGATATGCATCCCCGATAGCATTTTCAGGAATCAAATCGTAACGGATGCCGGAGCTGATGAAGACATGTTTTACCTTCGGGAGTTCACGAATTTTTCTTAGAAGATTCAGCTGACGTTTTGTTCCGTCCTCAAGAGACGGACAGCCAATGCAGGTTTTATTCCGACAGGGTTCTCCCCGATCCCATGTCTTGCAGTGACAGCCGTACATATTTGCCGACGGCCCACCAATATCAGATATGGTTCCATGGAAAGACGACATCTGCACCATCTGCTTGATTTCTCTGAGGATGGATTCCTCACTGCGGGATATGATACGTTTTCCCTGATGATGTGTAATAGAGCAGAACGAACAGGCACCGAAACAACCACGGTGTGTTACCACTGAAAACTGAATTGGCTCAAGTGCCGGTACTTTCTCCCTGATGGAGGGATGCTGCTGGCGCATGTAGGGTAGTTCGTAAATGCGGTCAAGTTCTTCTGATGATAATGGTTCTGCAGGGGGATTCTGGACAATGACCGTTTTCGGATGCGGTTGAAGGAGGGATCCTTCAGAGGATGAGAAAAGTTTCCAGAACTGCGCATAAATCTCCTTCTCCTGCACATCCGGATACGCGGGAAGAACTGTGCCAGCAATCTCTCCTTTGCGGAAGTCGGCGAGGGAGACTGTATGACAGGTTCCGCGTATATCGCGGAGACTTTTGTTCTTTGAAAGAGCATCAGCAATTGCGATCATCTGACGTTCACCCATCCCATAAACAAGAATAGTTGCCGGAGCATCGGCGAGAAGACCTTGCCGCACACTGTCGGCCCAATAGTCGTAATGAGCAAACCGCCTAAGGCTTGCTTCAACACCACCAATGACAATCGGGACATCAGGGTAGATTCGATGAAGCATATTTGTATAGACAATAGTAGTTCGGTCGGGGCGCGTGAGTTTTCCCCCAGGGGAATACACATCGTCAGAACGTTTCTTAAGTGCCGGAGTGTATGAGTTAATCATTGGATCAACGGCTCCGGGAACGACAGCAAAGAAAAGATTCGGTTTTCCAAGCGTCTGGAATTCCTTGGCAGTCCTATCCTTCCAGTCTGGTTGGTTTAGAATTCCGACAGAATACCCAGCTTCAATAAGGGTTCGTCCTAGCAATGCAACTGCAAAAGATGGGTGATCTACATATGCATCAGCACTGACCAAAATAATATCGGGATGTTCCCAGCCAACTTTTTTCAATTCCGCTTTCGTTACCGGGATAAAAGTCGGTTGTTTCAGCGGGGGGCGTGAGAATATCATGAATATGCCTGTGTTATTGGATAATAACTTCTACAGGAGATCCGTCAGCAACTCCAAGTTTTTCTCGAAGACGTTCACCGGCAATAACTTCTATAATTTCGGATGGGTGGTGAGTCCTGAGCGGGGCGACAATTGCACAAGAGATTCCTGCAATCTTACATTTGAGACATCGTGCATCCCCGAACTGACGGTGTTCATCCTTGAACCCAGGAACAATCATCCACTCGAGAGATTCAAGTTTATTACGTATTTGCATACTCTGAGGATTCAGTTTCACATTCAGGGTTCCGGGATACGGAGTAAATCCGCAGAGTTCTGTAAATTGATTCTGATAGTGTGGGATAGACATATAGTATCTTCCTTCACCAACACCGGAAACAATCACACCCTGCATTATATATTGGTCACTTACAGTATTGAAAATCTTGCAGAATTCAGAAAATTCACGGCGGAGGTGTTCCTCGCCCTCCTGAGTAACAAGAACGAACTGACCGTTTGAATCTGCAGTTCTGGTAACCATATGTTTCCGTTCCAAGGATTGAAGACGGCGTGAGGCGGTCTGCTGACTGATGCCAAGCATATCACCGAGAACCTGGGTTGATATCCGAACTGGACCAGTGATGCCTCCAAGCAGTGCCAGTTTTTTCAGACAGGCAGTGTCTTCTGCATCTATAACACTCATACACTCAATATTGACATGATTACTATTTATGAGTTATATATTTGCACTTGTCGTCAAATTATTCGATTATCGACGAACAGGCTTTTATTCAACTAATATGATATATGATACCATGAAACCCGGATTAAGGCAGAAACTGGCCGAGAAGATGGCCGGTGAAATTACTCTTTCCGAATCACCGGGAAAGTCACTTAAAAAATGGCGGGTAAGCTTTCAGATTCAACCAGGGGTTCTCGCCGAATATATGAAAGTCTCTCCATCGGTCATCAGCGACTACGAGAGCGGACGAAGAAAAAGTCCAGGCACGGTAGTTGTTGGAAGAATTGTTGACAGCATCCTGACGTTAGATGAACAAAACGGTTCCAGAAACATCAAGAAATTTGGGAAACTTCTGTTCTCGAACTTTGATGATGATGTTATCTACGACATGCATGATTTTCCTGCATCCATGCCTCCGAATACACTGGTTAATCTTCTGGAATGTAAGATTGTCTGTGGATCACTAAGATCCCCAATATTCGGATACACAGTGGTCGACAGTAAGAACGCAATTCTGAATCTTTCTCCAAGTGAATTCAACAGAATCTATGGATGGAGTACAGAACGTGCGCTGATTTTCACAGATGTATCTTCGGGGAAATCTCCAATGATTGCAATCCGTGTCACGCCGTTCAAACCCCCATATGTTATCCTGCAAGGAATTGAACCGCAGAACGTTCACCCATTGGTAAAAATGCTGGCAGAAAAAGATCACATATCTGTTCTGAGCACCTCTCTGGAGATTGACGAGGTTCTCACACGTCTGAGAGGTACAAGATGGTAGGAATTATCACCTATGGAGCATATATCCCGCGATACCGCATCAAAGTAGAAGAAATTGCACGTGTCTGGGGAGCAAACGCAAAAGAAATATCAGGTGGACTCGGGGTTTTTGAAAAGGCAGTCCCAGACTATGATGAGAATACCGCAACATTCGCAGTGGAGGCAGCACGCGCTGCACTGCTACGCCGTCCCGTAAACAGAGATGATATTAAAGCAGTATATGTCGGTTCTGAATCGCACCCGTACGCGGTAAAACCAACTGCAGTTACTGTCGGAGAAGCTATCGGAGCCACTCCTGTTATGACTGCAGCGGACTATGAATTTGCCTGCAAGGCAGGGACCGCCGGCATTCAGACGGCAATGGGTCTCGTAAAATCAGGTATGATGAAATATGCCCTCGCGATAGGAGCAGATACTGCTCAGGGAGCGCCTGGGGATGCACTTGAATATACCGCGGCTGCAGGGGGTGCAGCATACCTTATTGGATGCGACAACCCAATCGCAGAAATTAACGATACTTGCTCGTTTACCACAGATACTCCGGACTTCTGGAGACGTGAAGGAGAGGATTACCCACAACATGGGGGAAGATTCTCTGGAGAACCAGGATACTTCAAACATGTCGAAAGTGCAGCACGAATGATGATGGAACGCTGTGGGACCAGACCAAGTGACTACACCTACGCCGTTTTCCACCAGCCAAATGCAAAATTCCCTCAGAAAGCGGCGAAGACTCTTGGATTTACCACTGACCAGATAAAACCAGGATTGCTGGTTCCACGCCTTGGAAACACATATTCGGGAGCAGTTCCGCTCGGTCTTGCAGCAGTTCTTGATATTGCAAAGCCAGAGGAAAGAATCTTTGTCACCAGTTACGGAAGCGGTGCAGGATCTGATGCTTTCGATATTACCGTCACCGATGCAATTGAAACAGAGATTGAACGAGACCGTGCGCCATCGGTTGAATTGATGCTTGAAAAGAAGAAATATCTGGATTATGCCATTTATGCCAGACACAAAGGAAAAATACGGGTGTAACATATGCGTGATGTAGCAGTAATTGGTGCAGGAATGACACGGTTCGGCGAACGCTGGACATCATCCTTGCGGGATCTCTGTACCGAAGCAGGAGTAGCGGCACTTGATGACGCAAATGTTTCTGGCAGTGAAATTGATGCATTGTTTGTCGGTTCCATGTCTGCCGGCAGATTTGTCGGTCAGGAACACCTCGGAGCCCTTGTTGCAGACTATGTCGGTCTCGGAGGAGATCTTCATATTCCTGCGACGCGAGTTGAGGCAGCATGCGCATCGGGGGGGCTTGCCTTCCGCCAAGCAGTAGCAACAGTTGCCGCCGGCATGGCAGATGTAGTAGTTGCTGCAGGAGTTGAGAAGATGACCGATGTTGGCGATTCAACCGATGTCTTAGCTGGAGCTGCAGACCGTGAATGGGAAAGTTTCGCTGGGGCAACATTCCCGGGTCTCTATGCGATGATTGCCTGTGACTATATCCACAAGTACGGGCTTACAAGAGAGGAACTAGCGGAAGTTGCTGTGAAGAACCACTATCACGGAGCGCGTAACCCCTACGCGCATTTCCAGAACGAGATTACTTGTGACACGGTCATGAACTCGACGCTTGTTGCCTCGCCGCTGCGATTGTTCGACTGCTCCCCTGTTTCTGATGGAGCAGCTGCAGTCATCGTCTGTTCCCTAGAGAAAGCACGGGAATTTACCGACACTCCAATTAAGGTTCTTGCATCAGCACAGGCAGGAGATACAATTGCACTCCACGACAGACAAGACTTCTCCACAATGGGTGCAACAGTTGCGGCAGGTAATAAGGCATTCACCCAGGCAAAAGTGGATAGAAAAGATATCGACTTTGTGGAGGTTCATGATTGCTTTACCATTGCTGAACTCTGCGCAATTGAAGATCTCGGATTTGTACCGAAAGGCACAGCAGGGAAGTTTACGTCCGAGGGTGAAACTAGAATCGGCGGAAAACTACCAGTCAACACATCAGGAGGTCTCAAGGCCTGTGGACACCCGGTCGGTGCAACTGGCATCAAACAAGTCTGGGAAGTCGTCCAGCAACTCAGAGGAGAAGCCGGTAAGCGTCAGGTTGACGGCGCTGAAATAGGCATGACGCAAAACGTCGGTGGCACCGGAGCAACAGTTGTCACACACATTTTCGGGAGGGCATAACTATGACAGTAGCACGATACTGGAGAAAAATTCCGCAGAGATACAATCTCTTCGGAACCAAATGTGAAACATGCGGAAAAACCTTCTTCCCACCACGGGCTATCTGTCCGCATTGCAGACGTGAAGGAAAAATGAGCGAAGTCGCACTCTCCGGAAGGGGAAAAGTGCTCACATTCACAATCATTCATTCATCAAGCGAACAGTACGCAGAATTCAAGCCGTATGTTCTTGCAATTATCGAACTGGAGGAGGGGGCGCGAATGACATCACATGTTGTCTGCGATCCTGGGGATATTTACATAGGAATGCCGGTACATTCCGTCTTCCGTATTATTGAGAAGGAAGGAAAGAATGGAGTCATCCACTACGGAACAAAATTCGTTCCGGACGAATAATTTTTTTACCCAAGTAATTAGAGAGATAAAAATTATAATTTTTTCAGAGATTCAACTGCTGCGGAGGCAATTGCAAATACTTCTTCAGCAGAGAACTTCTCGGTATTCAGAATCAGATCATACGGTTCATGGCTGGTAATATCAATCTGATAATACTCGCGGTACCGATCAGCTTCGCATTTCTCACGTTCCACGGTCAGACGATAGGATTCTTCCGGAGAGATTCCTTCCCGTTCAGCAATCCGTTCCGATCGACATTTCTGGGATGCAGAGAGAAGAATCATCAAGTCTGCATTATTCACCATCCAACCTACTAAACGGCTTTCGATAATGATGTTGTCATTATCGATAGCAAACTGTGTCTGTCGGCGGTCAACTTCGTGATCAATGTCAGGATTCTGTTTTGCAAGTTCACCGAATTCGGCGAGCGTCATATTGCGTTCGGCTGCGGCTTCGCGGAAGAATGATCCACCAGAATAGAAGGAAAGACCAAACTTTTCAGCCAGGTGCTTTCCAAGGGTGGTTGTTCCACTCCCGGGGGAGCCGGCAATGCCGATCCGCATTTACATCGCCCCGATATTGAGGCATTTTCTAATAATCTGAGTCATACAGAGGGAGCAGACAAGATACCAGAGTAGCCAAAGTGGGAATACGAGGAGATATACATCGAAGTATGAGGAAAGTCCTGCAAACGGAATCACGATAGAATTTGTGAGATCGGCAATCTGTGGCGTTAGGATATCTTTGAGCGGCATCTCTTTAATACGCTCATAGAGCCAGAAGAAGATTGGAATAGTAACTAAAAGAATCCACATCATTGGCTTAAACTGACCCTGGCTCTGTTTCATCTGTTCAGAGGTCAGTGCCTGCTGCTGTGCCTGCATCTTACGGAGAAGACGCTCGTCACCCATCTTCTGAGCTTCGCGGAATTTAACGTTGAATTCTTTCATCTTATCGTTCTGCTTCTGCATTGCTTCATAGTCAATCATATACTTCTGCAGAAGAGAGGAGTAGAAACCTGTAATAGTCGCAAGAACCAACACCAGCGCGAAGAATGGCAATCCCATCGCCTCGAATGGCGATATGACGACATCTACGATACCGGCAACAACTTTACGCGCAGCTTCCCACTGGTAAAGCAGAACCATTGCCACCATTGCACCAAGTGCAATGAACATACCGTATTTGTCGAATATTTTACCCATTCAAGTTACCTCAGAACAGCAACAAGTTCATCAACTGCCTTGTCCACGAGGAAGTCGGCGTTGGTAATAATTTTAACAGTGCAACCGGTAAGCATGGAGTAGGCAGCTGCGAAGGCACGGTTCATTTCCTGGTGTTCTGCAATAGATCGAGATCCTTCAACATCACGTACACGAGTCTCATCAGAAAGTCTACGGACAAGAATCTGGTCGTTGTCAGTCTCAACTAATACAATAGTATCCGGCATGATTGCAGATATAACCCATTCCGGAAGTCCTGCAAGGTACCCCGCTGGGGTCTTGACGGATGCGTGAGTGTCAACAATTACATTTCCGTCGATTGCTGCAATTTTTTCTGCTGCAGTCTTCTGAAGGCGTTTCTGCTGGACACGGTCAAGTTTGCGCATCTGGTCGCGGTCGGTAACGAGACCTTCTGCCTGAGCGACTTCGAACATAAAACTGCCAAAGTTCAGGTTCTGGTACTTGATACCTTCTGCGGTTACTTTATCGAATGCGGAGTTGATAACGGTAGTCTTTCCAACACCTGGAACTCCTGTAATGATAACTTTCTTTCCTGCCATTGAGGTATACTCCTATTTAGAGTGATATAACGTTAGAGTTGAAGAGTTATATTACTGACGGAAAACATCTCTATCAGATACAGAAAATGAATTAGAAAAATGGGAGGTGGATTATTCTTTGTTGAAGAATCCACGCATGAATGGATACATTTCCATCATCTGTTCGTTGGCAATCTGTTCATACAATCTGTAGACAATCGAGACTGTAAGTAACAGACCAGTACCTCCTACGAAACCGATAACACCAAACATATTAGCAATTACGGAGAGGAGACCAACAATCACACCACCGATAACGGTGACCTTTGGAATATATCTATCCAGATACCGTTCAAGAACGGCTGGACTTCTGCGGTATCCAGGAATCTGCATACCGGAGTTCTGAATCTGACGGGCAACATGTTTCGAATCGAGACCTGCTGTCTTGACCCAGAAGATTGCAAAGAGCGCACCTCCAAAGATGACAACACAGATATCGATACCGAGACGTATGAAAATTTCCCAGACCGCGTGACCAGCTCCGGTGAAATCGGAGAGCCACCACATCCAATCTTGAGGTTGGTTGATTGGCGCAAGATACCACATAAGCCCATTAATAGGGGTGGATCCGTTGAATTCTCCTAAGAAGTTGATTCCAAGTCTAGAAAGAATCATACCAATCATCTGGATAGTTGCCTGCAGAACACGAACAAGAATCATTGGGATAACCGATGCATAAATCAGTTTAACTGGGAATCTTGAACGTGCACCTCTGACATTTGCATGTGCAAGTGGAATTTCAACTCTGCTTGACTCAACAAAGACAATCAGGAAGAATAACCCAACTGTGACCACAAGTGCCAGTAATTCGAGACCAAAGAAGTCAAAGAAATTTCGGCCTTCACTAATGCCTTGGAAAAGTTTCGGGAAGAAACCAAACGCAAGACCATCACTAGAATTCTCCGAAGACCAGTTGAAGAAACCGTTCACCAATCCCTGAGCAACTCCTGCGACGATGAAGAGACCAACTCCTGAACCGATACCCCATTTGGAAACTACCTCATCCATAAACACGATGAGGAGACCTCCGATACAAATCTGCAAGAAGATGAGAACCATCACAAGGGCTGAGTTACCGCCCATTGCTGCGACAACGTTAGGATCAGCTGTCATCCATCCACCGAATACATTCGGGATGGCTTCGAGAATAATCATAATGAAGATCAGAAGTTTCTGCAGACCCATGTAGAGGACCTGACCACGCTGGTCAGATGTGTTGATTTTAATCAGGTCCGCACCACGGAGCAACTGTAAGACGATAGAGGCAGTGACGATTGGTCCGATACCGAGGTGGACAATCGTTCCCTGAGCTCCTGCAAGCAGTGCACGGTAGTACTCAAACATATCCACCGAACCACTTGACAAGCCGAACACAGGGATGTTTGTCAATATGAAATACAGAAGCAACACAGCGCCGGTCCACAGAAGTTTATTCTTGAAGTGGACGTGACCCTCTGGTGGCTTGACTGATGGCATACGTGCCAGCAGTGGTTCCATTTTATCCAACACTTTTCCCATGAGTTAGTACCTATTTTAAATTTATTCGGAAAGGGCGTTTCCGCCCATTTCCTCGATTTTTGCGACTGCGCTTGCAGAGAATGTTTCAGCGGTGATGGCTAACTTGTGAGTGACCTTTCCTCCACCTAAGACTTTCTCAACACCAATCTGAGCTGCGTCAAGAGTGATGACGTCTCCATCCTGGGTGGCAATTCCACGTGCGAGCAGTTCCGGAACGAGCTGGTCAATGTCTCCAATGTCCATTACGTCCCAGCTGTAAGACGTCTTGCAAACGAATCCATGCTTGCCTTCGGTCTTTCCAAGGAAGTAGAAGCGAGTGAAGTTGTGGTCACGCCATCCAGCTGCTCCGCGACCTCCGCGGTTACCTGCACCACGGCGGTTCTTGTGGGTTCCTCCACCGCAAGTGCGGGAACCCCGGAATTTTGAACGCTTGTTTACTGGCATGTTATTTACCTCATCTTAATAAGGAGATCGTTGATCTCAGCACCGTAGTATCCAAGGGCTCCGCCCTGGTTAAACGTGCGTTTTGTGCTCTTGTATCCCTTTCTTGGCGGGTGCATACGAAGCACCGGCTTCAGTTCTGGGACATCCTTAATACGGATTTCGCCTGCGACGATGGCTGCAGCAAGTTCTGCAATGGTTGCGTACTTGGTTGCAGACTTAACGTACTCGTCGGTAAGCGGCTTGTTTCCGGTAAGTCTTCCGCGGGTCTCAAGGATGGTTGCTAAAGTTTCAGCGTTAATTTCACCAAATGCAACATAATCTTTAACCTTTCTGACCATACCGAGGAATTCCGGGGTCTCCGGGACTAAAACACAGTGGTTGATGTGGTGAAGGCGCAGCATCTTGAGCGTCTCCTTAATCTCACGGCGAGTGTTGACAATACCTCTGACCTGAACTAATGCGTACATTACTGACGACCTCCTACACGAATCATATTAGTCTCAGCAAGTGCGTTGAAAGTTGCTTTTGCATAGTTCAGAGTGGTTCTGGTCTGACCGCTGGTAGTAACCCACACATCGTGGATACCTGCTAAGTCAAGTACCTTCTTACCAACGTCACCAGTCACAAGTCCAATTCCCTTCGGTGCCGGTTTTAAGGTAACAGTAACGGAACCTGCCTTGCCGGTAACTTCCCATGGAACAGAGTGCTGCTGTCCGCATCCGCATTCCCAAGAACCACATCCTCTCTTTACCTTGATGATTGAGAGTTTTGCAGCAGTGATTGCCTTCTTAATCGCAGTTCCGACCTGGACATCTTTGCCCTGTCCAAAACCGATGTATCCATCTTTGTTGCCGATGACGACGACAGCTCTGAACTTAATACGGCGTCCGGAGTCAGTCATACGCTGCATCATATCAATGCAGAGGACTTCGTCAACAAGACCTGGGAGCATTGCATCGACAATGCCTTCCTCTTTGATTGGGTAGCCACTTGCAAGAACTTCATCAAAGTTTGCAAATTCGCCAGCCATGACTTTTTTGCCAAGACCAGTTACTGGGACCCACTCTTCCTGTTCGTAAGCCATATTATGCCAACTCCTTCATGATTGCTTCTTTCACAGATTCAACGTTTGCCGGTAAGTCTGCGAATTTCTCATCGTACTCTGCAATGACAGTGCCATTGCAACGGTCGTCGTCCGGGAGAATCTCTTCTCCAACTGGAATTTCGAGACCAGCTTCTACAGCACCCTTGATTGCTGCGAAAACACGTGCTCCTGCAGATGCAACCTGGAGACCAAGGTCTGCGATTGCGTCGGTGTAGCCTGCTTTCTGTGCACGGACTGCAAACAGCATTCCTGCAAGGTATGCCGCCGGGGTGTTTCCAAGGTAGCCTTTGTATCCATAGTTTTCCAGCTCTTTGCTGTTAACGTGGACTAAGGTGTAGTCCCCTTCCATCTTTGCAGCTACAAGCTGAATGATGATGTGACGGTTGGTCTTTCTAATTACCATACGGTTTCTGCCAGAGACAATTAAACGCTGGCGCTGGTAGAAGTCAGTTTTGCCTTCGCGGCGTCTTCTGAACTGAACGAAATATCTTCCATTAGTTGCCATTGCTTAGTTCCTCCGAGAAGTGACGAGCTCAATCTGTGTCTTCATGTGAGCGACATTACGGAACTGTCCGCCTGCTGCTCTACGGTAAAGATGACGATACTCGGTTGGAGTGATAGTTCCAGCGTCACGCTGTGCGCGGAGCTCTTTTCTCTGTGCACGAATCTTCTTAATCCATGCTTCTTTTGACGGAGTGCGTGCACCCTTCGCACCGCTTCTGCGTCCCTGTCCCTTACCGTGACCGTAGGAGCGCTTTGCAACGCGTACCCGAACACGTCCACGAGAGATTCCTTTCTTCTGATGGGTAGAGATTGCTCCCTCTTCAATCAATTTGCGGATATCTTCGCGAGACATTGCATTCTGGACGTCTTCGATTTTTTCTGGGTTAATCCAGACACGGTTTTCACCGCATTTCATAATAAGTGCAGCAAGTCTGCGCTGTGCAGTAAGATTAGTCATTGGACTTCACCTCTTCTGCTTTCGGTGCTTCGACTGCGACTGCCTTTGCTTTCTCTGCTCTGATGTTCAGAACTTTGATACCAAGTTCGGTTGCCTTTGCCTGAATTGCTGCACGCTTTGCGCCGCCGACAGATCCGCCGATGCGGACTGCGGTGGTTGCCGGATCAATCTCTTCAAGTTCAGCTACTGTGAAGATTCTGACTTCGCGGTATCCGCTCGGGTGGAATCCTCTAACTGCTTTTGGAGAACCAAATCCTGCCTCTGGGTGTTCACCCTTAGCAAGATAGTCCTTGCGCTGCTTGGAGTGGAGTCCCATCGGTGCTCTCCAGGAATCCTTTAAGGTAACCTTGGAGTGGAGGCACTGACGGTTGAATGTTGCTTTCTTTGCCGTTCTGGCGCGGAGAAGTCTCTTAATTTCAGATGCCATGTTTAGTTACCTCTGCTGGTAATGTAGATACCATCCTGGAAGACACGCGGATCTCTGTTTCTGACCTTGCATGCCTGTTCGATGTTTGCTGCAGTGTTTCCGACTTCTTCACGGTTGATACCAGTCAGGATGACTTCATCACCCTGAACCTTGACCTTGACACCGCCGACAATTGGTGCGTAGCGGGGTTGCTTCTCGCCAAGGAAGTTGCCGATTTCGAACTTGTCTCCGGTAACCTTTGCCTGAATCGGGAAGTGGTTGAAGACAATCTTCATGTGGTACTCGTAACCTTCAGTAACACCCTTGCTCATGACTCTTAAGAGTGCTTCATAGGTTCCGACTAATGCAAGAACACTGCGTCTGGTAGACTCAGTTGCAATAGTGATTACACCCTCTTCCTGAGTGAAGGAAATCTGCGGGTGGTACATTCTGCGAACGAGTTCGCCTTTGGATCCTTTAACGACGAAGTTGTCGCCGTCACGGGTAACAGTTACGCCTGCCGGAATATGGAATGTTGCTTTGTGCATGATTTCACTCCTTAGAAGACGTATCCTAAAAGCTCTCCACCAATACCGAGCTTACGTGCCTGTTCATGGGACATGACACCTTTGGAAGTTGTCAGAATGATAATTCCGAATCCCTTACCAGGGAGGTATCTGATTTCCCAGTCTTCGAGTTCTTCGACCTTTACGGAGAAGCGCGGATTAATTGCACCGCACTTGTTGATGCCGCCGGAGAGAGCAACTTCGAACTGCCCTCCTCTTCCGTCTTCAATCTTTTCAAAGCTGGTGATATATCCGTATTCCTTCATAACTTTAAGCATATCTCCAAAGAGACGGCTTGCCGGCTCAACGGTCACTTTAAGCTTGCCGGAGTCCCCAGCATTCTTAATGGCGCTCATTGCGTCTGCGATAGGATTCTGTTGTGTCATTTTCCTTCGTCTCCTTAGTTCATCTTCTTAAAGCCCATAGTGGGTGCCCATTCGCGGAAGCACTGACGGCAGAGGTAAATGCCATATCTGCGCACAAGTCCCTGCTTGCGTCCGCAAAGCTGGCACTGGTTTGCACCGCGGCCATACTTTTTCTGCTGGACTTTGCCGTTGTCTTTTGCTGCCATATTACTCTACCTCAATGCCGAAGGTCTCAGTCACGAACTTCATGGACTCTTCACGAGTGACATGAAGTTTGGTGTTGAACTTCTTCTGCTGAATCTTTCTGCGTGCGGTTCTGGTACCTTTCTTCTCGACGACAACCATGATATCCATACCATAGATACCGATCTTTGGATCATAGGCCTGTCCCGGGAAGTCGGTGTGTTCTTCAATACCAAATGCGAAGTTTCCAGTTGCATCGAACTGACGTTCGTGAAGAACGTGTTCAATGGAGTATGTCTGAATTGCGGTGGTAAGGAAGTTCATTGCTTTCTCACCGCGGAGGGTGACTTTGCAGCCAATCGGCTGACCGCGGCGGATACCGAATGCCGGAAGTGTGTTCTTTGCGTAGGAGCGCAGCGGTTTAGAACCTTCAGTCAGTGCGGACATGATGTTCTCTGCGTTGACAAGGCGTTCACCGGATTCGCCGACACCCATGTGGACGACGACTTTTGCAACGTACGGGGTTTGCATGTCGGTCATGCGTCAACACCCCAGTTTTTCAGGTAAGATGCAACGGTCCCAGTAACGAAAATGTAGTCCTCGATGGTCTCAACAGTCTCGCCTGCGTTGGTCTCGATGGTGACACGGTTCGGAAGAGAGGAGGACTGAATCTTAATCTCAGTAATCTTACCTGCTTTCATCGTGTGCTGACCGCCGATAATAATTGCCTGGCTACCTACTGCATACGGGAAGTGTTCCTTAACAACAAAGCGATCATCACCAATGATGCCGATGATGAGAGTGTCTTTGCCCTTGCATGCGAAGTCGCTAACGAAGTTTGCACCGTCGAGAAGGTTAATCTGAGTCTTTCCACCTCTGATGGTAGTCTTGTTTGCAACTTTAACAAGTCTGACTTTTGCTGCTTCTTCGGAAATCTCCTGTTCGGTCTGACGTCCCTTCTGATCAACAAGGACAACATAGTGTTTGTTAATCTTTGGGAAGCTGATAATATCGAAGACGTCAATTCCCATGTGATCATCAGTTGCGATGTGACCATTTACGAGAACCTGACGGTCGTGGAGAATCTTTCTTGCTTCCTTTGCGTTCTCAGCAACATGCATGTGGTCGCGGAGCCAAACTCCAAGCGGAAGTGCGGAGCCGTCGTGCGGTCCTGCTGCAGTGCTGGTTACATACTTCTTTTCTTTCTTGGCGAGCTGCCATTCGGTTGGGGCTGCCATGCGTTTTGTTCGGGTCATGCCTTCACCTCAAGACGTGCCATGCGCTTTGCGTCTTTTGTGTTCAGTTTGGTAATCATTACCTTGGACGGGTCGAGTGCTCTTGGAACTTCCTCGCCATTTGCCTTCTTTAAGGAAACGCCGTGGACCATAACTTTGGTGTTCTTGACATCGACTTTGTCGACAACTCCCTCAGTACCTTTGTACTGACCACGAGTAATCTTGACAGTGTCACCGGTGACAACACGGAAACTGCGCTTTCCATACTTTTCGCGGAGATCTGCTGCAAGCGGTGCGTTTAAGAATGCTCCTTTTACATGAATCGGTGCATTGTAACGGAACTTGCGCTGCTTTCTCGGCTGGATGCTTGAAATACGTGCCATGTTTATTCACCTTAGATAATGATGGTCGCCATGGACCCTACTTTCGGGAAACGCTCTGCGACTTCACGTGCAACCGGACCCTTAATGTCGGTTCCACGCGGATCGCCGTTATCGTTTAAGAGAATCATTGCGTTCTCTTCAAAGGAGACACGAAGTCCGTTCGGGCGACGGAATTCCTTCTTCTGACGAACAACAACTGCTTTGACAAGCTTTCTCTTCATATCTGGAGTGCCCTTCTTAACAGAAACTGTTGCAAGGTCTCCGATACCCATCTTCGGCTGGCGGTTCTTGACACCGTGATATCCGAAGACGGATACAATCTGGACAACACGTGCACCGGTGTTGTCTGCACAAACCATCTTAGAACCGGTCTGAAGTGCTCTTGGAATCTTAGCAGTTAAGCCTTTCATTCCTTAATCACCTCGACGACAACGTAAGAGGTTGTTTTGTTCAATGGTCTGCACTCTGCAATTTTAACCTCGTCACCGATTTTTGCGTCGAGGCATGGAGCCATGTGTGCGTGAATTCTAGTGCTTCTCTTCTCATAACGGTCGTATTTCTGGACCTTGTGAAGGAAGTTCCGTTCAACTACAACGGTTCCCTGCATACGTTCGCTCACGACCTTACCAGTAATCACCTGGCCGTGTACTGGTAAGCTACCGTGGAACGGACAGTTTACATCGTTGCATTCCTTTTCAGGAACTGCAACATCTAAGCCGATATTTTTTGCCATAATAACCCTTCATCTTACGCGCATACTAACGCGTCGCGTTGGAGAAACAGACAACGCCGAGCCGTCTATTATCACCGAAACACTATCCGGGAGGGTCACCCGGAGTAATTTATATTGTTTCTCCAAGGACTTAATACCTCTATCCGTATCCACCCGAAGAAGATTTTTTGTCTCATCAATGATAAGACCAGAAATCTGTTCCTCGAATTTGTTCGGTGACCCCTCCACAGCTACCTGAAGCCCGATAAGTTCGTGTTTAAGGATATTCTGTGGAGTGATCATAGACGATTTTACTGGCGTTTGGACTGTTCAGTCTTAATACGTGCGATAGTTCTGCGAACTTCCCGAATTTTTCCGGGGTTTTCCGGTGCACCACCGGCGCTGACTTTTCCGTAGTGCTGGATAAGTTCGAGATTCAGTTTATTCTCGTTCTCAACCAGTTCTTCATCGGAAAACTGGGCGATTTCTTTTGCTCTGAAGATTGCCATTACTGTACCTCCGGCTCTGCTGCATCTGCTTCAAAGTCGTCGAAGACATCCTGTGCTGCCGGTGCCGGGTTGGCATCAGCACGGATCTCGAAGTGGTCCGGGAGAACTGCTCCTGGCGGTACAATCTTAACCTGAACACCAATGATACCGAGTTTCTTTACTGCAGTTGCGTATCCAGTCTCGACAACGGACTCAGCTGGTTCTCCGGAGTGCTTGATGTAGCCTTCGACGAACTTCTGGACACGTGCACGGGCACCAGTAAGCTTACCTGCAATAATAACTTCACAACCGAGAGCTCCGGAATCCATAACACGGCGGATAACCGAGGTTCCTGCCTTTCTGAAGTACCATCCACGTTCCAGGGCATTTGCTAAGCGTTCTGCCATAATCTGAGCGTTGAGGTTTGCATTCGGAACCTGCTGAACTTCAACCTGCGGTGCGTCAATACCATAGACATTGGTTAAGTCAGTAGTCAGCTGACGGACGAGTTTTCCACCCTTACCAATGACAATACCCGGTTTTTCTGCGAAGATAGTGACTTGGGTTCCAACCGGAGTGCGAACAATGTCCATTCCACCGTAGCCGGCACGTTTCAGTTCACGTCCAAGGTATTTCTGGACACGGACTTTTCTTACGCCGTCGGCGACAAATTTCTTTTCAATGGTCGGCATCTTACTGCACCTCACGGAGGATAATTTCTACGTTCACGGTATCTCTGTGCTTCGGGGTTGCTCTTCCCATTGCACGGGGGAAGATTGCTTTCATACAGCGTCCCTTGTTTGCAGCGGCATGGGTAATTACCATCTTTTCCGGCGCGAGACCTGCGTATTCAGCGTTCTTCTGTGCAGAGCGGATGAGACGAATGTAATACTTTGCTGCCTTGACCGGGTATCTTCCGGCTGCAGTTCCAAAGGTTTTTCCATTCAGGCTCTTCTGGTGAGCTACGTTTCTTGCATAGCGGTGGAACGGCACTGCACGCTCTAATTCGACAACCTGCTCGAGGTATGCAACTGCATCGTCTGCCATCATGTTGCGGACGAGATGAGCAATCTCAACTGCATGTTTCGGAGAGCAGTCCAGTTCGTTTGCCTTTGCACGGGCGATATTGTCGCCGGTCGTTTTGTTGCTGTATTCTGTTCTTGCCATGACAATCACTTCAGCGGGACATACTTACTCGACCGGGTTGCGCCAACGCCTGCGCTTCCGTGGGTAACTTTCTTGCGAGTCAGAGCGAATTCTCCAAAGTAGTGGAAAATACCCTCGACTGGAATCTCAACTTCAACGAATTCTTTACCGGAGTAGATAGCAACTTTCTTGCCGACCATTTCCGGAAGGATAATCATTGAACGAATGTGGGTACGTACACCATCACCGGCTGCAATCTTTGCACGGACGTCCTCTTCGCCGCGGGTGAACCCACGAAGGACCTTTCTACGTGCTCCGGTCGGCATGAGCGGAAGGAGTTCTTCCATAGACATGGCCTGCAGAGCTTCAAGGTTGTAACCGTGATAGGTATACTCCTCACGCCGTTTAGGCATTCTCTTAGTAGTTTTCTTAGCCATCTAAACTCATCTCCGACATCCGGTTCTGCGTGCTGCAACATGTCCAACTTTCTTACCAGCTGGGGTGCCGCGGGCAACTGTCTTTGGCTTACCTGGGTGCTGGTGTCCTCCACCACCGAATGGGTGATCGATGACGTTCATTGCGACACCGCGGACTCTTGGCCAGCGGGTTGCAGAGGTCTTCATCTTGTGATACTGCTTACCTGCTTTCAGGATTGGCTTTTCGTTACGTCCACCACCTGCGACAAGTCCGATGGTTGCAAGACAGTTCTCATTGAACCACTTCGGTTTTCCAGATGGCATCTTGACTCCGACTTTGCCTTCGGACTTGCCGATGACAATTGCCTGAACGCCACTTGCACGGACGAATTTACCGCCGTCTCCAGGGCGTGCTTCGATGTTGCAGACCGCAACTCCGGTCGGGACATCGGCTAAACGGAGCGTGTTACCGTTTTCTAATTTGGCTTCCGGACCCCATGCGAGTTCCTTGCCGATACCAACACCTTCGGTAATCAGTGCGTATTCTTTCTTGCCGTCAATGTAGACGACTGCGATTGGGGTGTGGCGTGCCGGGTCGTGTTCGATGTCAGCAACGGTTGCACGAACAGTTTGAGTCGGGGTGCCGAAATGTTTGAGTTCGGCCTTATACCGGTGTGACGGTGCGCGATAGGTAGATCCGCCTTTTCCGCGTGCCTGTGTACTAATTCTGTGTCCCATTTATCTCACCTTACACGATTCCGAGCTGAGAGAGAATCTCTTCAGCAGCGTTATCCTCTTCGAAGGTAATAATAGCCTTCTTCGTTCCCTTGGTGGTCATCATGGTGTTGACTGCGACAATCTTCTTTCCAAAGGTCTTCTCGAGGTCTGCCTTAATGTCTTCCTTTCTGGACTCCTTTTCACAGATGAAAGAGAGCTGGTTGACATTCTCTAAAATGACCATAGCTTTTTCGCTAACAATCGGGTGTGCGAGTGTCATCGTTTATGCCTCCCCAAGTTTTTTGACTGCAGCTTCAGTCCAGACGGTAAGTCTGCCTGCGGTGCATCCCGGTGCGAGCTGTTCTGCATTAAGTGCAGTTACCGGCACACAGTCAACACCTGCAAGGTTCTTTCCTGCGACGAACTTGTCGGATGTAACAACTAATACAGAAACTGCCTGCTTGTATCTACGTCCACGAGTCTTTCCGCGGCCTGCACGAACCTTCTTGGAAGCTTTTGCACGGTTTAAGTCAGCACCAACGCCTAATGCGAAGAGAGCCTGTAAAACCTCAGAAGTCTTTGCAATTGCTTCGAATGCATCCTCAACGATGATTGCTGCGTCGCCTTCAAATTTGTGTCCACGTGCTGCAACAAGCTCGGTGTTGACGGTTGCTGCAATTGCGGAACGGATTGCCTTTGCTTTTTCCTTCTTGTTAATCTTCTCAACAAGGATCTTTTCTGCTTTCGGTGCGTGTGCCGGGTGTCCACCCTTGGTCTGCGGAACTTTTGCTCCGCGGCTTCCGTTCTTGATACGCGGAATCTTAGATTCGCCGCGCTTAGAACCCCATCCTTCTGCGGAGGTTCTCATACCTGCGTAGTGGTCTGCACCATACTGCTGGTACTGTTCGCTCTGGTATGCGAGGACGGCTCTCTTGATAAGGTCCGGACGGTACTCTTCATCGAAGACAGCTGGGAGCTCGATTTCGCGGAGAACTGAGCCGTTAATTGCTTTTACATTTGCTTTCATTGCTCATTCACCCCTGCTTGCTCTGGACGCTGACAAACTCAACGACCGGCGTCTGGACTTTCTTCTGTTCACCCATACGAGTTGCAGATCTGATTCTGACTAAGCGCTTTGCAGGTCCAGGGATGCTGCCCTTGATTAAGACATAGTTGCCACGGATAAGACCGTAGTGGAGGAATCCCCCTGCTGGGTTAATCTCGTCCGGATTGTCACCAATCTTGATGATGCGCTTGTTGAATTCGGTTCTCTGGTGGAATCCAGTCTGTCCCGGCATTGGAACCTGCCAGCGAACATGGTGCGGATGCCACGGACCAAGAGTACCGATGTGTCTTGTCTTCTTTGCACGAGAGTGCTTCCTCTTACGAAGGGTGATACCGAATCTCTTGACTGCACCCTGGAATCCTTTACCCTTGGTGATACCGGAGATGTCGGCGAACTGACCATCGGCAAAGAGAGACTTCATGTCAATCTCAGTGCCAAGAATGGACTGTGCATATGCAAAGCGGTCTGCGATGCTTCCACCTGCGACACGGATTTCCATAAGGTCCGGAATCTTCTTCGGGACACCGGTAACTGCGGTCGGTTTGGTGTACATCAAAACCATTACTTCAACAACATCTGCAATTGCTGCGTTGATTTTCTCAACTGCCTTTGCTGCGTTGTTGTTCTTTGCTTTAGTGATTCTTCCGGTGAGTGCTTCGGTGTTTTCTGCCCACACCTCGGTTAACGGGTGTTTTCCGTAGGTATCTTTAACGTAGACGCGGATTGCAGCTACAGTCATCGGCGGAATTTCAATTACGGTCACAGGAACCATAACTTCCTTACCCTCAGTCGGACTCTTTTTGTGATCATCAATCATGATCACGTGGGTCATGCCTGCCTTATAACCGGCAAAACCCTGAAGCATTGGCTGTCCGTCGTATGCTGGCCAGGACTGGTACTTTGGTACGATGTCCTTCGCACGCTTACGCGGATAGAATGCGAGTGAACCTGCTCTGGGTCTCACTGTTCTCATGTTTTAATTCAATCCTGATAATGCCTGAAACAACTTTTTCAAGTCTTTCAAGCCTTCTGCTGGGTTGTCACCAAATATGACAGCCTATCTTTCACCGCCGGCTTCCTCGAAGGAATCGACCTGCGGGACACGTTTGTCTTGGTCTCCTGCTTTGCAGGTGGACTGAAATGACGGGTTGTCCTTGATAATCCAATTCGGATATCCAAATGTGAACACGATAACGTCTTATCGTCGTTCGCCCGATCACCCGGCAAAATGCCGCGGTGCGCTCTATTTCAAGCGATAATTTCCAAGTCTCACGGAAAGAGAACCTGACATCGACGCGCTCCTGTCTGGCAGGATGGGCACATCAGAGACGTTCGCCCTGCGCGTATCATCAGACCTATGTAGGTCTTAAACTCAGCCACAGATTACTCCATTCTGAGTCACACAATTGCAAATTCAAGCGAAATTTCGCTGATTTGCACCAACTGGATATCCACATAATACAGCAGAATTTGCTGATATCAGCCTTTTTTAAAGGCTTTATTATGTTAATCTCAATATATTATAAAACCTTCCCCACAAAGAGATTCAACACAGGGAAGAGAGATGAATTAACTGAAATAAAGATTTCCATCCTTATTAATGTAGACACAGATATTATCTTTGACTAGACGTCCTTTGATTTTCTCTGGCACCCCGCTGTTAACGGCATTAATAAGATTTAATGTATCTAGACGGATTTTCACCTGTTTCCTAGATGCTTCAGCGTAAATCTGCTTGGGTGCGTTCATCAAATCACTTCCAGTCTCGATGATACATAGTTCTTCTGCATCTAAAGTATAGAGAAACTCAATAGTCTCTTTTGCACGGCGAATATTTTCGTGAGCTGATTTTTCGATGGTACAGATATTTGCCTTGGATGTTCCAAGACGGTCGGCAATCTCCTGCTGTGTCATACCTTGTCTCCGATAGCGGAGAACTTCTTTCTGTCGATCAGTCAGGAGTGTATCTTTCATACATATAAATTGACTTTCTGCAGAATAAATACTTTGATTAAACTCTCATCATATTAACTTAACCGAATTTCCTTTTATCATGAAAATCCCCTACAATTACCAATTTGGAGATTGTCAACGTGATTTTTATTAAGGAGGAATGAGGCATAGTCTCATGTTGCTTTTTTGGAGGGGATTTCCATTTGGGGAGCCTGAGACGCAGTCTCATTAGGGTTTTTTTACGCGCAGAAAAATACCCCCATATCCTTATGTATAGATGGTAAAAATTCAATAAAATTCAAATGTTTATTTTTCCACACAAAAGAATTATCGAACAATATTCGCGGAATTGACGAATAACGGCAAATTCCACCGTTTCTCGCAATCAGATGTGTCAAGTCACAAGCCTTATATTCACTCTTGTCGAAACAATTAATGTTCTCATTCAAACCAAATGAGAGGTGTATTAAATATGGTAGTAAAGGTAGGAGTCGCAAAGCTCGGCAACATCGCATCCGGTGTTATGGCAGAGCTTCTTCTTGATGAGCGTGCAGACCGTGAAGACATGATGACCTTCATGGCAACCTCTGGAACTAAACTGCAGAAGGAAGATGTTGACCGTGTTGTTTCTAACCTGAAAGCATGGCAGCCGGACTTCGCAATCGTTGTTTCCCCGAACGGAGTTCTTGAGGGACCAGTCGGCGCACGCGAAGAACTTAAGGCAGCAGGCATCCCGGTCATCGTCATCACTGATGATGTCACCAACAAGAAAGAGGGATGGGAAGCACTCAAGGCATCCGGCTTTGGATACATCATCATGAAGGCAGATGCAATGATTGGTGCACGCCGCGAATTCCTTGACCCAGTTGAGATGGCAGACTACAACGGAAACCTCATTAAGGTTCTCGCAACCACTGGTGCATTCCGCAAACTCCAGACCGCACTCGATGCAGTCATCGACCAGGTTAAGGCAGGTAAGAAGGGTGCAGAACTCGAGCTCCCGAAGATGGTTGTCAACTCCGACAACGCAACCAAGGGCGAATTCACCAACCCGTACGCACAGGCAAAGGCACGTGCAGCATACGAAATGGCACAGTCCGTTGCAGGCATCAACGTTAAGGGATGCTTCATGACCAAAGAGTGGACTGACTACATCCCAATCGTCTGTTCTGCACACGAAGTTATGCGCGCAGCAGCAGCACTCTGTGACCAGGCACGCGAACTTGAGAAGGGATGCGACGGCGTCATCCGCAAGCCGCACAAGAAGACTGGAGAAATCGTCTCCAAAGTCGCACTTATCAGCAAGCCGGAGTAATCCTGCTTCTGACAAACCATTTCTTTTTGGATTTGAAGCCGGGTGCAGGTTCTGCACCCCAGTTTCATAAGAAATTCTAAAATAATCTTGAGTTATTTCTTTTCGACGATACGCTTTATTAATGGAAGTACCTTCGGCTTCCCATTCCGTTTGACGCGGGATATACGAGAAACAGTCGTCGTAGTGTTGGAGGACATTTCCTTTTCCAACCGTTCACATATTTCATCAAAAATTCTCATGTATGCTTTACAGTGTGGATCAACGCCGTTAAGTTCTCCCTTTGTAGGGGCAATAGCGTTGTAAGGGCATCCCCCCCGGCAGTAACTGATATGTCGGCAGTCCTTGCAAGCACTGTCAACAAATTCCTTGAATGAAAGCATGCGTTTTCCAGCCGGACTCTCCATCAAATCATTCAGGATCGGTTTGTCTTTAACATGTCCCATAACCCACTCTGGCATGCCGATAAAACGGTAGCATGGATAGATTTCTCCAGAGGGGCCGACTGCAAATGTGGTTCCCATGCAATCAGCATATGTGCAGACGCTACCAACCCCTGTAAATACACAACGACAGAGGTCATTGACGTTCATGATTTCAAACGATGGATTCTCTATAGCGGTATCCAAAAGCCAAACCAGCAGTTCCCCATAGTCATCGGGAGAAAGCATCCATTCATTTGGGTTGTCTCCTTTCAGAGATGGAAGCGCTGGATGAAGTTTCATGACCCAGCCCTGGTCCTTGAAGAATGTAACAATGTCTTCCTTTCTATTAATCGAAGAGTTCGTGAAAGTACAAATGAAACGAACCAAGAGACCGTGCTTTACTGCAGTGCGATACCCTTCCATGCACCGTTCGAAGTACGCATCGCCGCGTTGGTAATTGGTGAGATCAACCGGACCATCAATAGATGATCCAATCGGCACATGATACTCGGCAAGAATTCCCGCCAGTTCGTCGTCCATGAGCCATAGGTTGGTCTGCATGGCGAATTCTGGGTGCATGTGCGCCAGTTCTTTCGAAATCATCGGCAGGACTTCACGATAAAAGGGAGCTCCCGCAAGAAGTGGTTCTCCCCCGTGGAATGTTACAGTTACATGTTCTTCATTGATGGGTTTGAGCCACTCGACAATATCCCGCACGGTATCGAGAGTCATCTTAGGAGAGTTCTCATCGGAACTCCAGCAGTATTTGCAACTTCCGGGGCATCCGAGCGTAGGAATAATCATGACATGGAAGGGATTTTTCATGTGTTACTTATTTTATTGGAGGTTGATAACCTTCATGTTTATCATTCTTCGATACCTACATCTACATATGACAGGACAGAAAGTTCTCTTGAAAACAAACATGGGTGATATTTCTCTGGAACTCCGTGAGGATATGCCGATTACCTCCGGAAACTTCACAACACTCGTTGGAAAAGGATTCTACAATGGCGTCATCTTCCACCGAGTCATCGACGGATTCATGATTCAGGGTGGCGATCCAACCGGAACTGGACGTGGCGGACCAGGCTACCAGATTAAAGACGAATTCATGGCCGACAACAGAAACGACCGCGGAACCATATCAATGGCAAATGCCGGACCAAACACCGGTGGTAGTCAGTTCTTCATCAACCTCGTCAACAACAATTACCTTGATAAGCACCACCCAGCATTTGGGAGGGTCATCGATGGGATGGAGGTCGTTGACGCAATCGGTAAAGTCAAAACCAACTACAGTGATAAACCGTTAGAAGACGTCATCATCAAAGAAGCCGTTCTTCTCTAACTTCTCTTTTTTAGGTTATCACAACCCATGTAATTTCTTATGATCTCCAGGTGACATCATCACCCACTTCACCCGTGATGCATGATATTCACGGAACTCGCGTACCAAAGCCCCATCAATGAGACAAAAGGATTTCTTTCCGAGAGGTATTGTGTAACGTTTCTTGCCGAGTTTGATATCATACAGGACGATAAAAGAGGAGACAATGGCGGAAAATCCACCAGGATTGCCATGATGTGCTTCCATCTGATACAATTTCGGTGCATCTTTGAGCGTCAGGAGGCGACACGCTTTTACAAAACGGTGACGTTCATGTTCATAACTGGCGATTGGGTGAACCTTTCTATGTTTCTTTTTAGGAGGTCTACTGCACATCCGAATTGTTGATGCTACAGGAATAGAAAGAATCACCTTATCTTTCAATTCAACGATAAAAATACGTCTCTTAAACTGGTTTAGTGCAATCCTAACATCATGGATATTCCGATACCGTTTTCCTAACTGACCTGTGTATTCAGGAATGCGGTATGCAAGCGCCAGAACATCAATCATTGATTCGAACGAGAGAGACTGTCCAACCGTTCCCATATGCAGAAGGGAATAATAATAATTTAATGCTGATGTCTGGTTACAATATTCTTTTTTGCCTATTAGTATTTTCATAAGTACACATCAGAGATGGAAAAAAATTCTCCGACTTAGTTACAAATACGAGGGAGTGGTATATAAACATCTAACCGCGCACTGCGAAAGTGCCCCTATAGAGAAGGATATATGAAAAAATAGAAAAATTTAGAGATTTCTAATCTCATCGGCCATTTCGTGGATAAGATTATGTTTGAGGTTCCAGAGTTTGGTTGACAAGTCTACATAGTATCGGTGTGGATGTTCGAATCGTTTGACTTCGTCCCAAATCTTATCAAGTTCATCAGCACAGTACTTCTTTACTTCGGCAATCGGCGGAATGTGATAGACCAATTCACCATCCTTGAAGATGGGCACAAGCAGTTCCTTAGCCGTGAAATTAGTAAGCGTACTGGTCTTCCACGTGCTCATCTGATCAAAAATAGTGAGCGGTTTAGTATCATCGATAACTTCATCATAGACGCAAAGGAGATCGGCAATCGCCATACTGCTTTCATTGTCGAAAAGGCGATAAACCTTTTTGAAGTGTGGGTTGGTGACCTTGACCGCGTCCTCGCTTATTTTAATCTTCGGAACAATAACACCGTTGTTTTCGACTGCGGCAAGTTTGTATACACAACCGAAGACAGGATTAGATGAGGAGGTAATCATTCGTTCACCGACACCGAAGACATCAAGTTTGGCACCTTCAGCCATCAACGACGCTATGGTGTACTCGTCAAGTGAATTTGATGCATAAATCTTCGCATTAGTTAGTCCCGCATCGTCAAGCATTTTACGTGCCTTCTTTGAAAGATAGGCGATATCTCCTGAGTCGAGACGGATACCGTAGTTAGTGATACCTTTAGGAATCAACACCTCTTTGATGACACGAATGGCATTCGGCACTCCGCTTTTGAGCGTGTTGTAGGTATCAACAAGAAGAACTGCGTTCGTCGGATAAATCTCGCAGTAGGTTTTGAACGCTTCATACTCGGAATCAAACATCTGTACCCATGAGTGAGCAAGGGTTCCTCCGGCAGGAACATGGTAAAGCTTGTCGGTCAGGGTGCAAGCAGTACCAGCACACCCTCCGATGTAGGCAGCTCTCGCACCAAGAACTGCCGCATCTTTTCCCTGGGCACGGCGACTGCCGAACTCGAGGACAGCACGCCCGCGTGCTGCGCGGCAAATGCGATTTGCTTTAGTTGCAATTAGAGACGAGTGGTTCAGCGACAGGAGGATGAAAGTTTCCAGAAGCTGTGCTTGTGGTGCAGGTGCCTTCACTGTCAGGATTGGTTCGTTCGGGAAGACGGGGGTTCCTTCTGGAACTGCGTAAATGTCGCCGGTGAATCTGAAGTTTTTCAGGTAATCCAGATACTCTTCCGAAAAGATAGTTTTCGAACGGAAGTAGTCGATATCTTCCTGGTCAAAGTGAAGATTTTTTACATATTCGATAATCTGCTCGAGACCTGCGGCAATAGCAAATCCCGCTCCGTCCGGCACCGCTCGGAAGAATACATCGAAGTAGGTGATTTTGTCTTTTATTCCGGCCTGCAAATAGCCGTTCCCCATCGTGAATTCATAGAAATCACAGACAAGAGCCAGGTTTTCTTTCATATGCGACATGAGCTTACCTGTTTATTACCGTCACTAGAAGCGACTCCATAACATCAAGCGCCTCCTCCTGTTTTCGTTCGTCGTTAGATGCAACTGCTTTTGCATCAACAATAATCTCCGCTTCCGGAAGAGCGGCCTTGACAACTACAGCATTGCTGATGACACATATGTCGGTTACGACGCCGGTTATCTCCACAGTGTCGTAGACTCTATCTTTAAGGTATTGATAAAGACTGCTTGACGGGAATGTTGGTTTTTCAAAAACTAGGTCCCCTTCCTTCTGTTCCTTCGCAACAGCCCCGTACAAGGCATGTCCTGCAGTTCCTTTTATGCAGTGGACAATGGGAAGTTTTCGTCCTTCATACGTCTGCAGATAGTTTTCGGTATGTGTATCTAGGGTAAAGATAACGTCATCCCCTGACGCATGTGCCTGACGCAGTTTTTCCGCGATGGCGTCTTCAATTGCTAATGCATAGGGTGTGCCAAGTGATCCGATAACAAAATCAACCTGGTAATCCACCACAATGAGGAGCCGACTCATAGTTCTCTATGTATTGTTCCACAGCACTATTTAATTATTGACAACACCCATTCATAAAAACACATATCCTTCCTTTTTGAGAATTTCCACTGCGTCATCAAAGACTGTGGCCTTTGTGAATACATAATCGGTATTGTAGGTGGAGACGGCAAGTATCTGGATTCCTGCATTAGCGAGGATTGTTAGAACGGAGGCAAGAATGCCGACCAAAGAAAAATCAAGCACACCTTCAAACCGGAAACAACGCCAACCGTCATCCCGAACGAGAACATTTTCTGGGACTTTATCCTCTGGACAGATTAAAGATGTTTCCTCATCAGTTACTGCCGGAAACATATATCGTTCCAACCAGTTGACTCTGGTGAAATCCGCAACTTTACAGACGGAAAATGTCATATCAACAATTCTCAATTCCATAAACATACATTTTGATTGAAAAACAGATTAAGCGTTCCGTCATCAGTCACGAAAAATATCAATGATGAAAATCTAACCTAAATATATCATTATGAATATTATCACACGAACGTTCGACTTATTTGTTGATCAGAGAAAATTCTTTAACGAGGGAAAGATTCAGAAGATATGGCCAGCCCTTCTAATAATTCTTCTCAGTGCAATTATTTCTGGCATCTACTGTTGGATTTCCCTGACACAAGTTACCACAACAACGCCTCCTTTGGGGATGATCTCCGGAATATTGTCTGGAATCTCGATTGTAGGGGCGGTCATTGGTACTGTTGTCATATGGATAATTGATTCTCTTGTTTTCTTCATCTGTCTGAAAATTTTCGGACATTCCGACTGTCGTTTTAGCGATATTCTGAAAATATGCGGATATGCAACAGGAATTGCCATCCTTCACACAGTAATTCTGATTCTGGTTTCCTTTATAGGCCAACCAGCGCCATTTGCCCTGCTCCTTTTAAGCCTAGTGTTCCTCGCTTGGCAGGTCCCAGTCTGGTTCTTCGGTTTCAAATCGCTAAGCCCGAAAATGACGAGAAAAGAATTAATGCCGAGCGTTCTTGTCCCGGTAATTATCTTTGCAATTGTAACGCTTTTCACCTCAGGTATTTTTACCTGAATTCTTCTTTTTCAATACTCCGACCATCGAACAGTAAGAAGTGCTTTATTAGTTCGAGAACTAACAAATAGGCATCATGAAATTCAGCACAATAGTAAAAGCTGTTGCGGTCCTTGCCGTCATCTCCCTTTGTTTCATGGGGGCAGCTGCAGGATCCAGCTACGTAGACGCAACCTATAACGTAAAGGACCTTAAAATCTCCCCATCCGTTCTCCAGCCGGGAGAACACGGCACCGTCACTGTTCTTTTAGAAAATGCCGGAACAACACCTCTGAAATTGAGCAAAGCACTAATCCGAGACTCAACCGGCGGAACCTACTCCACTGAAACAACACTTACTTCTTTTGGATCGGCTGCTGCAGGACAGACCACCACACTCAAATTCCCGATTACTGCCAAAACTAATGAAGGCGTCTTCTATCCGGAACTCTATATCGAATTCAGTTCCGACTCAGGATACAGCAGCTACTATACCTATATGAAATATTCCTTTGAGCTGATTATTGACAGCAATGTTTTCTACACGGAAATCACACAAAGACCGGATGTCTTTGTTCCTGGAGAGCCGGCTGTTTTAGGTCTATCTCTCACCAACCTAAGAACCAGTGATGATATCACGGCAGTTCAGGTTTCCGTATCCGGAACAGGTGTCACCGCAAACAAGGAGTCAGTTCTGATAGGTACCATTGAACCGGGAAAAGCGGGAAAAGCAGCTCTTACTGTCACCACAGCAAAAGAGACGGATTCAATCAACATCGATGTTACCTACCGAACAGGAAACAACTGGCACACTATGACAATCCCGGTTCCAATTGCCGGGACTGCCATAAAGCGTGATGCTGATATCGTGGTAAACAACCTGAGTCTCGACACCTCGGCAGGTTATCTCTACATCACCGGTGACGCAAACAATGCAGGTCTTTCCACCGCCAAAGGAATGACAGTAACTGTTCTTGACGCTGAAACGGTGCAGCCGTATCCAACCTATGCCATCGGTTCCCTTGATGCAGACAGTCTTGCAGGATTCGAAGTCACCTGTATCCCAGATGACGGTGCACAGTTCATCACTCTGCTCTTCAGCTACAAAGACGATAACGGAAACACGCTCGTACATGAAGAGATGATTTCACTTGAAGACACCGCTCTATCCTTAGGACAAAACACCGGAGGAAGCCCGATTGTTGCAACCGTCATCATCATCATCCTCGTTGTCATCATTGGCGCATTAGTCATCGTCATCTGCCGCAGAGGAAAAACTGCCGATAAGAAGAATGAATAAGGAGTGACTATGCCTGAAACTCCAGTGGTTGAACTCATCGACGTTTCCAAGATTTACCCAATGAAAGCGGGTGACGTCGTTGCATTAAACCACGTAAATTTCTCAATAAACAAGGGCGAATTCGTAGCTATCATGGGCCCGTCGGGTTCGGGTAAATCCACCCTGATGAATATGATTGGATGCCTGGATGTTCCGACCAGCGGCGTCATTAAAATCAACGGCGTATCCACCAAAGATATGTCCGATGATGAACTGACCGAGCATCGTCTGAACACCATCGGTTTCATTTTCCAGAAATTCAACCTCATCAGTCTCCTGACCGCATATGAAAATGTCGAGTACCCGCTTCTCTTAAAAACGGGGCACAAGGATACAACAGGACGTGTTACAGAATTGCTGAAAATGGTTGGATTCTCTGAAGACCGCATGCAGCACACACCGTACGAACTTTCCGGGGGTCAGCAGCAACGTGTCTCAATTGCCCGTGCACTTGCAAACGATCCGACATTCCTGCTCTGTGATGAACCGACAGGAAACCTTGACTCCAAAATGAGTACGCAGATTATGGAACTCTTAAGCGATCTGCATCACCAGGGAAGAACACTCGTCATGGTTACCCACAATCCGGAAACAGCTGAGTATGCCGACCGCGTCATCATTATCAGGGACGGTGAGATTGTCGATGAGTAAACTGAAGGATCTCTGGCATATTGTTTATTCACCGATGGTGGTGTCGCTTGCTATTCGCAATCTGAAACTGAACAAATTCAGAACACTGCTCTCGATGATTGGTATTGTCATAGGTGTCTTTGCTATCTGTGCCATGGGAATGGTGGGCGGCGGGTTCACCGGTGAGATTACCAACATGGTCTCAGATAACACTAATACGCTTACCGTCTCATCATCAGTAAGCGACCACCTGACCGATAAAGATGTCAGGACCATCGAACTGGCAGTAAAATCGCAGACGAACAAGTATACCATCATGAAGAAATACGGTTCGTCGCTGTCAATGCATTATGCATATATTGGAAATGAAAAAATCTATACGATAATCCAAGCAATGGAGCCAAAGGACCTGAAGACGCAGGTCACTCTCCTGTCTGGTAAATGGCCGCAAGGAACCAACAGTGTTATAGTCGGAGAATCAACCTACGAAAAGTATGAACTGCACTTGGGCAGCACCATCAAAATCCCTGATAATGAAGGAAATCTGATATCCTGCCGTGTCATCGGTGTCGCTGAAGATACCGGTATGCTCTCGTTTACTATCAGTACCGACTACGCCATTATCGGAACCCCCGAATGGTATCAGAGAATTACCGGGGAGAGTTCATCCGAATGCACGTCAGTAGTCATTTTGGTGGACGACACAAGCAAGATGACGCCAATTTCCGATGCCATAGAGAAACGGATGAATGGTAAAGAGAACGATGACTCCGATGATAAGGTGTCTGTTGTCAACGCCTACGAAGTGATGGACTCCATGAACGAAATTCTCAATATGACCACGATTCTCCGTACGGCAATCTCAGGTATATCTCTACTGGTCGCAGCGGTCGCCATTGTCAATGTAATGCTGATGAGCGTCAAGGAACGTACCAGAGAAGTGGGTATTCTCCGCAGTATTGGAACCTATCGGCGTCAGATTCTTCAGATGTTCCTCTACGAAGCAGGCTTTATCGGTCTTCTAGGAGCAGGGGTCGGGGTGTTCCTTTCCGTTCTAGTCGCACCAGCGTTCCTCGTTATTATGGGACTTGATTTCAGTGCAATGTTCTCCTTCGATGTTCTCATCTACATCCCAATGGGCCTCCTGGTCGGTATCGTAGTCTGCCTAATTTCAGGCTTATATCCAGCATGGAAAGCGGCACATCTGAATCCGGTTGATGCAATGGCAACCGACTAAAAAATTTTTATTTTTGAAAAAACATCTGTTTTTGAAAGCCTTCGCTTTTTAGTATAAAAATCAGAAAAAATGAGTGGGCACGATGAGATTCGAACTCATGACCTCCCGGTTATCAGCCGGGCGCACCACCTAGCTATGCTACGCGCCCAATTACCTTATTACATATGCGTTAACAGTATTTATATCCATCGAATGATTCTGCTGAACCATTCATCAGATACAGCACAGATACACACCTCCATACATTAATCCTCAGTAAATGCAAATAATATAGAAGTTATGGCAGACGAGAAATCTAAACAATATCTTCTTGGAAACGACGCCATTGCCCATGCCTGTCTTGAAGCGGGACTTGATTTCGCAACAGGATACCCCGGTACTCCGTCGTCGGAGGTTGTCGATTGTCTCCGTTCCAAAAAGGACCCGTGGTATTACCTTGAATGGTCCGTGAACGAGAAAGTTGCCTTCGAAAACGCACTGGCGGCAAGCTGGTGTGGACTCCGCTCTATAGTAACTATGAAACACGTTGGACTGAATGTTGCAGCAGATCCGCTCATGACTTCATCCTATACTGGAACTAAGGGAGGGTTCATCATACTTTCCGCAGACGACCCATTCGCACACAGTTCCCAGAACGAGCAGGACTCTCGTGTCTACGCAAAATTCGCTCAGATTCCATGCTTTGATCCATCATCCGTACAGGAAGCGCACGACTTCATTAAGGAGGCATGGGATACCTCCGAAAAATTCCATCTTCCAGTACTGTTCCGCCCAACCACCAGAATCTGTCACTCAAAAAGTGATGTGGAGCTTGCTCTCGAACAACCATCACCCAGGAAGGGGACTTTTGATAAGAACCCTAAGCAGTTCGTCGTAGTTCCAGCACATACCCGTCCACTCCACATAGAACTGACCAGGAAGCAGAAAAATCTCGCATCCTACCTCGTCGAAGCTGGATACAATACGATCAATAAGAAGGGTGAGAAAGCAGTCATCGCAGGTGGGATTTCTGCATCCTACGTACAGGAGATTCTCCCCGACGACATCACCTTCATTAAAATCGGCGCATACCCGATTGACCGGGACTGGCTCCGCAAGGCGCTTTCTGGATGTACAGAAATCCTTGTGGTTGAAGAACTCATGCCCGTCATCGAAGAGATGGTTCTGCAAACCGTCGGTAACATCCAAGTTCACGGAAAACTTGATGGGACTGTCCCACACGAAGGAGAATTCTCGACTGCCCTTGTTGCCTCCTTCTTGGAGAGAGCAGGATTCATAAAGAGCCCATTCCCCGTAGCACTTGCACCTGCAGATGTTCCAATTAGACCGCCGATTCTCTGTCCAGGTTGTCTTCACCGTTCGGTCTTCTATGCAATGAGGAAGGTCTTCAAGGATGGCATTTTCCCATCCGATATCGGCTGTTACACGCTCGGTCTACAGATGGGAGCAGTCGACACAACAATATGCATGGGTGCATCGATTACAATCGGATCTGGTATTGCTCATGCAATCGAAGGTGCAGAGGTTGTTTCTACCATCGGCGATTCAACATTCCTGCACACCGGTGTAAACGGTCTTGTCAACGCCGTCTATAACGGAGCAAACCAGACGATTATTATTCTTGATAACAGAATTACCGCTATGACAGGTCATCAACCGAACCCGAACACAGGGATGACAGCAAGAGGTGATGTCTCGCCAAAGGTCTCGCTGGAAGAGATTGCCCGCGCCTGTGGTGTTGCATCTGTTGAATCGGTTGACCCATACGATTTGACGCATCTGCTTGCAGTCTTAAAAGACGCAAAAGAGAAGAAGGGAGTCAAAGTCATTATCGCCAAACAACCATGTGTTATCATGAACAAGCGTCTCGGCATCAAGCGCAACCGTTACGTGGTTGATACAGAACGTTGTCTCAAGTGTGGCGCATGCATCAAATACGGATGTCCTGCAATGGAACTTGACGCAACTGGTGCTGCAAAGACCACATCCCTATGCACAGGATGCGGGGTATGTGCTGACATCTGTCCAGCAGGTGCTATCCATAGAGGAGGGGGACGCGAATGAAGAAGAGTTATGACTGTCTAATCGTAGGTATCGGTGGCCAGGGAACCATCCTTGCTTCCAACGTCATGGGGGATGCCTGTGTGCTCGAAGGACGGCATGTACGCGGTGCTGAAACTCATGGTATGTCCCAGAGAGGGGGGTCTGTCGAAACCCACATCAGAATTGACGGAAAGTACGGTTCTCTTATTGCTCCGGGAACCGCTGACCTCATTATTGCCTTTGATGTTCTGGAGGCACTACGCTACCGTCACTTCCTAAAATCAGATGGGACTATGATTGTAAACCGCGAGATGGTGGTTCCAACATCTGTCTTCTCGAACAAACTTCCAATTCCAAAGATTGAGGATGTCGAGGAACAGCTGAAAGAAACCGGCGCGAAAGTTATTCTGGTAAACGCAACTGAAATAGCCACATCCACCGGCAGCCCACTTGCAGCAAATATTGTTCTTCTCGGCGCAGCATCTCACACGCTTCCATTGGCTGGCTCATCCCTACTCGAAGCCGTCAGAAGAAACGTTCCGCCAAAGACAGTAGAGATTAATGAAAAAGCGTTCAACCTCGGAAAAGAGGTTGGACTCTAAAAACAGATTTTTAAGTATATTTTTCCCGCAGTTCTCTCCTGAGTAATTTCCATCCGTTAACGCGCGGGAGACTTTCAACTGTTGTGATTTTACGCGGAATCTTGTAGCCAGCAAGATGTTCTTTTGCAAATGCAATGAGTCCTGGTTCATCTGCGGTATCTTTCCAGACGATTGCTGCTACAGGAATCTCACCACGATGTTCATGAGGAATACCAAAAATGGCGATTTCAGCTACTTTGTTGTATTTCAGGAGTACATCTTCCACCTCAGTCGGGTAGATCTTCCATCCTGACATTACAATCATATCCTTCTTACGATCAGTAATGCAGAGACGGTTGTCTTGGTCGAGGTAGCCTATATCACCGGTCAGGAACCAACCGTCTTCAAGGAACGCTTCTTTAGTTTCATCGGGCATGTTCCAGTAGCCAAGTGCAACCGCCGGTCCACGAAGGGCAATCTCTCCAGCGACACCGGTTGGCATCATTTTGGATGCATCTGCCTCGTCAACAATCTTAACTTCCGAAAAGCAGACAGGATGGCCCACGCTTTCGAAGCGATCAGCAGTCAAATAATCTACAGGACGGATGACTGTTCCTGTCCCAATGACGACAGTTTCGGACAAACCGTAGGCGTTGACAATCGGAATACCGTAGCGTTCATGGAAATGCTTCCATATGCCGTTATGGAGAGGACCCCCGCCGGAAATAATCTCGCGAACGCTTGCGAGGCGTTTCTCCGTTCCTGCTGGTGCTTCGCTTAAGAAGTGGATTACTGGAGGCATTCCCGCTAAGACGTTAACCTTGTATGTCTCACAAATGTTCAGGTATGTTTCTGGTTCGTAGCGCTCCATCATCACGTAAAGAGCACCGGCGCGCATAGCTGCAATCCCCCAAGAAAGACCAACGTGTCCCATAGGATAGATGCCGAGATAAACATCACCCTGTTGAAGAGTCAGAACATCACACTCGTTATGGATTGCAGTAAACCAGTTACCGTGGGTGAGCATGGCACCTTTCGGCTTTCCAGTAGTTCCTGATGTGTACTGTAGTTGGCAGACGTCGTTGAACTCAGTCTTTACCGGAGGAAGGATATCAGAATTTCTGAAAGATTCGATATTTTCCGGCACATAGATGGAGACGTCAAGGTTCCGAGCAATCTTTGCACCATCGCTATCGGTTATGATTACCTTTGCCCCAGAATTTGCCAGCATGTACTGCAGTTCGCTTTCGGTGTAGACACGATTGGTTGGAATAGCGATTGCCCCGATACGCCAGACCGCGAAGTAGGAGAAGAGATATTCAGGCGTGCTATTCATGTAAAGCATAACGCGGTCTCCTTTGCTGACACCAGATACAATAAGAGCGCGTGCTATCTCGGAAGAAATAGAGAGAATCTCTTGTGAGGTGTATGAGGTATTTCTTTCGGGACAGTGGAACACCGGTTTGTTGAGACGACAGGCATTTGCATCAAGAAAGGTAGTGATATTCAGCATATTTTGTCAACCATATACTTCAATGTACAAATATACACATTGTTGTAATATAAAGATATCACTTACAAGATGACAGACTCGACGAAATCAAGTTCGGAGAGCTCTTGAATTGCTGCTGCCGGTAACTTTCCATCGATGATGATAACCAAACGCGGTTGCTCTGCTGCGTATGGATCAGTCACAAAAATCTGGCGCAAACCGAGGTTGTAGGATGAAAGGACCATGACCGCAGTTGCAACCAAGTTCTTGTCCGTAGCGTGTTTAGGGAGAATAGTGACGACAGAAAGGCCTAGATGGCGTGCAACGTTGGTAAAATCTGGAACCACGCGCAGGTTGGTAAATATCGGTTCCAAATCATCGAACTCCATGATGTGCTTGACGGTTGCGTCCACCACACGACGGTCCACTTTTATCGCCCGGGAAAAGGCGGACGCAGTGATTTCTACGCCGTTTACTGCAATCTTTCCTTCAGATGTTATGCTGAAACCGTTTTCAAGGAGGAAACGGACAACTTTCTGTTGAGAGGGGAGATCCGCAAAAAGCTCAAGAATTCTCTGCCACATATTCTAAATGTTTGGTTATCTGAAGGGATAAACTAACCGAGAACATAGACTGTAAGTTCCACTAGATTTATAAGATGGGTGAACCAATATGTATAGGTCAAAAGGCGAGGGTAGCCAAGCCAGGTCAACGGCGCTAGCTTGAGGGGCTAGTCTCATAGGAGTTCTTGGGTTCGAATCCCATCCCTCGCACTGTTTTTCTTTGTTTTATGGTCATGAGTTTTTCAGATGCAACACTGTACACACATAGGTTTTGCTAACCAACATATGGAAAAAGGACAGATTAATTACCATTCACAGCAAACAGTAAAAGATATGGTATCCGGTATTGTTCTTCCGATAAAAAAAGTCAACTCGCTCGTTGACACCAAAATTTCCGTTGAAATCAAGGACGAAGGATGCAAATTCGAGGGGACCCTCGTCGCAATGGACGAATATCTTAATCTCCACATGGAGGATGCAGTAGAAATCACTGCAGATTCCCGGAGAAATCTGGGAACAGTCGTCATTCGCGGAAACAACATCTTAAGCATCTCCCCCCTTAACTAACCCATGACAGAAACACCAGAAGACCTCATAGAGATAACCAAGAAAGCATATGCAGTCGTTAAGGGACACCGTGACGGTGTCCTACAGAGCGAACTGTGGAAAATTCTTGAAATTGACAGCAGAACCTGTTCCCGAATTTTAAAGAATCTCGAGGAAGAAGGGAAGATTGCACGTGAAAAAGTTAAGGGAAACACCTATAATCTCACCGCAGTTAAACATGAGAGGACCATTGAACCTGATCTTCTGATGGCAGGAGATTCTATTGTCCCATGCGTTGCCTGTACTGAGGAATGTGATGTTCCAACCTGCAAACTCCTCGAAGACTGGATTTATGAACTGGTCTTCTCTGAGATGGAGTAAATCCATCTCCTGTTTTTAAACAGAAACTTATTTACATACCCAATGCAAGAATTTCTACTATTATGTCGGCTCTATTCAAAAAGAAGCTGCAGCCGTGGATTGTGGAGAGTGTTGCTCCCCCTCTGGCGCAGGGATACGGCGTTGGCATCAACCAACCAGAATACAAGAAGAAGCCCTACTTCATCGTTGCATCCGTTGAAATGGGAAATACAACCACCAAATGTATTCTAACAGGAACGAATCTAGAAGACGGTCACTCTTACGTTATAAATAAAACCGTTTCTATGAGCCGTGACGTTAGGCCGCCAAAAGCGGGTGAGACGGTCTTCGGAACTACACTTGACGGTACCGAACTGACTCGTGAATCAGTCACAGAACTCGTCCGAGATACACTCATTAAGTGTCACAAGGATGTGAACCTGAGTCTAACCGAGGACCTCGATTTCGTCGTCAGAAGTACCGGCGTTGTGGCTGCAATGGACTCCCCCGACCAAGTTGGTGAGTTCATCAAAGCACTTGCCGACGGGTGTCTGCTTGCCGGCGTTCCGCCGAAGAAGATGACCCCTCCAATGGGCATCAACAGCCTTCCACCAAAACTCCGGCCACACAGTTTTGCCGACAAACTGGTGTTTACAGGAGCAGTTGCCGGTGTGACCCCTCCATCAGGAACGACTGGTGTCGAGATGGTTGCAAACGAGATGGAGGGGGAACTTGCAATGGCAGGCATCAAAGAGGGGGCTAAATGGACGGGTGTTGACTTTAGAAACCCGTGTATCTCCATGGACTTTGGAACCACCTTGGACGGTCGTATCACCTCTGATGTCGATCCTAATGCAGAGTCACCTTTTGCAAAGACCATCGGTAACTTCTGTGGTCTTGCAGGAGCGATTCCAGATGCCATCATTCGCGGAACCGGTCTTGTAGACAAAAAGAAAGGAACAGCACTCGACCTGTTCGGTGAGAAGTGCACCCCCGCCTCGAACAACGCGTTAAAGAAGGCAAAACCATATATTGACCGTTGCCTCGAGATTATCGATGTCCGCGAGGTTCCGCCAGAGAGAAAGCGTTTCGGTAAGGTTCCGGTCTGCGCCGACATTGCTAAAGAATCCGACATCTTCTTAATCGGTGTGGATGCGGGTGTCGACGGCGACAAAATTCCAGAGCTTGAAGCCATTGGAGCGGAACTATCAAAGAAAGAGAAGCAAAAGGTCATCCGCGAGGTTATTGACCGCGTATGCGCATCTGTTGCTCTGCAGATTATCGATATCTGCAACAAGCAGAAACTTCTACCAGCAAATTCCTCCATCGGTTTTACGGGAAGAGCCATAATCTCCGGAAACAAACCGCAGTATATCTTGGAGGGCGTCGCCGAACGTGGCATCTATGACGATCCTGTCAACCATCTTGTCTTTGTCGACGACGGTCTTGCCCGCGGTTCTGCCCTGATGGGGCGCTGCATGAACAGCATTGGACATCCGAAGTGTCCAATCGGTGGTGTTCGCGACGGAAAGTGTATCATGGCAAAGAGAATCAAGGTAGGAAAGTAATCATGACTGAGGAAGAGGACTTTGACTTAATTCTTCCGCCGGGAACTCCTCGCCGAGCCATCCGCGACGCAGTGCTTAAGTTCGACGTTAAACTGGTCAGCGTCACGCGACCACTGAACTTTGCTAACATGGAGGGTGATGAGCGCGAACTGCTTGCCTTCCGCGGAAAGAGGGAGGATGTAGAGAAAGTAAGAGAGTTCATCTATGATGAAATGAAGAAATTCATCGGAGAGTGAACTTTAAAATTAATTTTTTAACAGTTTATCCCAAATATGTAAGTTCCAAAGGTAGTTATTTAACTCCTTCAAACTCGCGGATTTCCGCTTTCTTTTCAGCAACTTTTGTAAGGAGCCGTTCCAGGTTCTCACCATCTTCACCAAATGTAGCAATACCGTCCTTTTCAACAACAATTCTTCCGATAGCAGCGAATGCAGCATCTGTCTGACGCTCGAGTTCACGTAACTCAGATTTTAGTTGTGCAGTCTTGACGGATTTTTTTACATCACCCATCTCTTTTTTAATATCTTCCTTAAAATCATCGAAGAATCCCATATAGGAGTATTAGTCCTAAAACATTATGAAAATTAACAAAAAACACAAAGGGCCAAGGCCGGGGGTCGAACCCGGGTCTAAAGATCCACAGTCTTAAAGGATGTCCAGCTACCCTACCTTAGCCTAAGATGATTCTGGCATCGCCAAAATACTCTATAGAATAGGTCTTATGAAGATATTAACGTATGCTTTGGTTGGGGGTTGGAGAACTTAGACTACCTGTAAATCTTCCATGGAATAAAGGGCTATAATTGTACGTTTTCGCAGATTTTTTAGTGACGCATCTCTATTTATAACCCAGCATAGCAAATATATAAATAGAACATTCATTTCCGATTCTGTTCGGAGGAAAGGACTATCCCAATATGTCAGATAATTTACGTACACCAATCGTCTGTGTCCTTGGTCACGTCGACCACGGAAAAACGTCGCTACTTGACCGTATCCGCGGTTCCAGGGTCACGGCAGGCGAAGCAGGTGCCATTACCCAGCACATCGGTGCAACCATGATTCCATTCGACTCAATTGTAAAATTGAACGGAAATCTGAGTAAAATACAAACAAATGTTCCGGGTCTGCTCTTCATCGATACACCAGGTCACCAAGCATTCACCACACTCCGCGCACGTGGGGGAGCCCTGGCTGATATTGCAATTCTAGTCGTTGATCTAAATGAAGGATTCAAACAACAGACAATTGAGGCGCTCCAAATTTTACGCAACTGCAAAACGCCGTTTGTCATTGCTGCAACCAAAATTGACCGAATCAACGGCTGGAATGCAACAGAAAATGCTTCATTTATTGTCTCCTACAAGAAACAGGCGGACCGTGTCAAAGAAGAAATTGAGACCAAAGTATACGAACTGGTTGGCAAACTTTCTGAGATGGGTTTCAACTCCGAACGCTTTGACCGCGTCTCCGACTTCCAGAGAAACCTTGTGATTGTTCCTGTATCGAGCAAGACTGGTGAGGGAATCGGTGACCTGCTAATGGTAATGATTGGTCTAGCCCAACGCTTCCTTACTGATAATCTTAAAACAACAGTTTCCGGACCGGGTGTCGGAACTGTCCTTGAGGTGAAGGAAGAAAAAGGTCTCGGCACCACACTTGATGTTATTCTTTATGATGGAATTATAAATGTGGGCGATGAGATTGGAGTTGCCACTGCAGATGGCGCCATTGCAACAAAGGTGCGTGCGCTACTTCAACCACGTCCGGGAAAGGAGATTCTGGTTGAGGACCGATTCCAGCGGGTCAAATCTGTTGTTGCCGCAGCTGGTGTTAAGATTACTGCACCGAACCTTGATGGTGTGGCATCGGGATCTCCAATCCGAGTTATCCGTGGCGACCATGATGCAGTATTAGAGAAAATTGAAAGTGAGATGCAGGAGATTAACGTCAAACTCTCGGAAACAGGGATTACTATCCGAGCGGATACCATCGGCGCTTTAGAGGCTTTGTCAAAGGAACTCGAGGAAAAGAATATCCCGATTATGCGTGCAGAAGTTGGCCCTCTGTCCCGTCGTGATTTGATTGAAATTGATGTGATGAAGGAGGACTTATTCAAGTCTGCGCTACTGTTCAACGTTCCACTGCTTCCAGATGCACAGGAGATGATTGACTCCGGTGAAAGCGACACAAAAATATTTGAAAGTCGGGTCATTTACAAGTTGATTGACGACTACATCGAGTGGCGTGACGCAAAGGAGAAGGAGCGCGAGGCAAAACAGTACGAAAAAGTGACGCTTCCCGCAAAATTCACACTACTCCCAGACTGTGTTTTCCGTATGAGTGGACCTGCGGTCGTTGGTGTCCGCGTACTCGGCGGAACGATTCGCCCACGTGTTGATGTGATTACACGTGAAGGACGCATTGTCGGAGAGATCAAACAGATTAAACTGAACAAGGAAAACATTAACGAGGCAAAAGAGGGGCAAGAAGTCGCAGTTTCAATTGATGGCGTCACCATCGGTCGCCAGATTGATGTCGGTGATGTTCTATATGTCGCTGTTCCAGAACGCGATGTGAAGATTCTTGAAACCGAGATGCTCAAGACTCTGAACGCCGGTACTGTCGAAGCACTCGACGAATATACGGCACTCTACCGAAAGACGCAACCATTCTGGGGAAAGTAATATGTTCTGTCTATGGGTGAGATTGTCCACCCACAGACACAAGTAATTATATTGGATGAGATACCAATAATATAGATACTTCGTATTTACGATAAAGGAGCTGTACAATATGGCAGATTTAAAACTCGTTCTTTCCGACCCAAAGACCGGAAAGGCATACAACATTGATGCAACCGGCGCAGCAGCAGGTGCACTCATCGGCAAAGCAATTGGAACTGAAATCGATGCAAATCCATTCGGACTTGCCGGTTACAAAATCACCATCACCGGCGGATCTGACAAGACTGGAACTCCGGCACGTGCAGACCTCCCTGGCAACGGACGCCGCGGACTTCTGATTACTGATGGATTCGGATTCCACGCAAAGCACAATGGTGAGAGAAGAAGAAAGGGACAGCGCGGATGCGAAATTGCCGGCGACTTCGTACAGGTTAACGCAAAAATTACCGCATACGGCGAGAAAACCCTCGACGAAATTTTCGCACCGGCGGAAGCTCCGGCAGCAGAATAACTTCACCCCCCAAACAATCATTTTTTGTGCTTTTTAAGATTTAAAAAATGAAAGCGGGATGGTTACCGCTTTTTCTTCTGATTCTTTGATTTTGATTTCCCGCCATTTTTAGATGTAGCAGTACTTATTTTGAGGTGGAGAGCAACTTTACGGTAATTGCCAAAAAGTTCCGGACCTGTGAAGGGGATGTTGTTTGTGGGTTTTTCCCCAGCCAGTCTTTTTCCAACTTCGGGAGATCCGTGTAGTTCGAACTGCTTCAAAAACCACAAAGTTGTGATGCGCCATGAAATCTTCTTTGTGGTGTTCGGATGTGCTTTGCGCATTGCACAATCAAGATCATTTTCAAGAGTCCTAACATTGAATGGAAAAACTCTTGGATCCATATTTTCTCTCCTGTTGAGATATGACCAGAGAACATTTTTTGCTTCTTTGGTCAAGTAAACAATACGTTCCGGGCCATTATACCAAGATTCACGTACGAGGATTGTTGCTGTACCATGTTTCCATGTAATATCGTTTGTCTGGATTTGGAGTGCTTCATTTAGATGAAGACCAGACACACTCATGACATGGAATAGAACACGTGTTTTTCCTGGGAGATTCCTATGGATGCTTTCCATAAACTCTCTCGAAATATCCTGATACTCTACTGTATCTCCGAAAAAACGAAAGATGGTAGCAGAAACGAAGGAATGCTCGAACGTGAAACAGTGAAAACGGAAAAATCTTACCACAATCTGAAGCGTTGACTGAATATAAGATTTCGTATAATTCAATCGAGAGAGATTGGCAACGAAGTGATGAAGATCCTCTCTTCTGCATGTCTCTGCATAGATTCTGAGATATTCCGATGACGATACTTCAAAATCATCAGATGTTTTGAGTTCACGGTAGTCAACAAAGGAGAAGAAACGCAGAAGTGCAGTACGATGTTTGGACTCCGTGCTTTTGTTCGAAAGCTGTTCAAGATAGACTGAAATTGGCCTATCAAAATTTGTAGGTGCATTGTGATTCACCATAAGGAAACATATTCTCTAATGATGATAAAATGCGAATGATGGGTATGTTTAAAATGCTCAGATGAATAAAGTGTATTTGGTATATTCCTGCCAGGTAAGAAAAATACTAGAACATTATTTTTAGTAACGTCAAACATATGTTACCATAATTCATCCGATGCCTATTTATGATGGAAATCCCCACCGTATAGACATGGGAAATATCTGTCCGATTATCAAGGACCGCTGTATGGGAAAAGACTGCAAATTTTGGCGTCCTGACGCAAAGTACGACAAAAAAGCTGACACATTCTATGAACTTGGAACTGGAGAATGTCTCTTCCTCAGAATAGCAACCAATACAGAAAAATAAAACCCTATTTTACAAAAAAGTTTAGAGGGGGAGCATAGATGAAGTAATCATCGTGCCAACACCATCATCCGTGAATAGTTCAAGAAGCAGATTGTGTTCTGTGTTTCCATTAACAACATGTGCACCGTCAACACCGCGTCTAACAGCATTCACGCTTGCCTCAAGTTTTGGAATCATACCTCCAGAAATAGTTCCATCTTCCATCAAATTGTCAACATCCTTCAGCGTCAGGCGATGATAGACTTTCGTCCGATCCGCGTTCATAACGCCGTCAACATCGGTTAGAGAGAGCAACTTGTATGCCTTCATCGCAACTGCAAGTTCCCCAGCCATCGTATCCGCGTTGATGTTCAGATTGTTACCTTTCCGGTCAATTGCAAGAGGGGAAACTACCGGGATGTAGCCAGCATCTAACAGTCTTTCTAAAATATCCGGATTTACTTCGCGTATGTCACCGACAAATCCGAGATCCACTTCAATCTCTTTTCCATCGACAGAAACTTTACGTGGAGCGGTCTTTTGTGCTATCACCATACTACCATCGCAACCTGAGACTCCAACCGCTTTGGCACCGTTTCGTGCCACCATCGAGACGATACCGCCATTGATCTTCCCAGCAAGTACCATTTGGGCGACTTCCAACGTATCCTTGTCGGTGACGCGGAGCCCACCAACGAACTGCGGATCTTTACCCATATCCTTCATCTTCTGTGTAATCTCAGGACCACCACCATGAACCAGAACAACACGCATCCCAACGTAGTGTAGAAGAACTGCATCTTCCACAATTGAGTTCAGGATTTCCTGATCGACCATGGCGTGTCCACCAAGCTTAATTACAATCGTTTTTTTATGGAATTTCCGAATGTACGGAAGTGCTTCCATTAATAGACTCTGTCTTGTTTCTGTCATGTTGTATACTTCCCGTTGATTTCTACGTATCCTTCGGTCAAATCGCAACCCCATGCAATAGCAGAAGCCACTCCCGATTCGAGCGTTAGCGTAAAGACGACATGCTTTCCTTTCATTGCTTCCTTTGCTTTGATTAGATTGGCCGTGATTTCACCGTTATGCACAAGTTCAACCTCATCGGCACCTTCCCCAATCGTAAGAGAGAGTTCATCAACCTCGAATTCCACACCCGAGTAACCTGCAGCACAAACGATGCGGCCCCAGTTCGGGTCTTCTCCATACACAGCAGCCTTTACCAGAGGTGAACGGACAACCGCTTTGGCAATAGTTTCCGCATCATCTTCACGACGGCAACCGGTTACACGAACCTCAAGCATCTTCGATGCCCCTTCACCATCCGCAGCAATCTGCTTGGCTAACTGTACACATGCATCTTCCAAAGCAGCGGAGAATTTCTCCTTGGAGACAGATCCTGCTTCGCCTGTTGCGGTACAAAAGAGCGAATCATTTGTACTTTCGTCGCCATCGACAACCACTCGATTTAGCGAGCGCTTTACTGCAAGACGCAGACACTCGCGAAGATCGGATGCTGAAACTTCCGCATCAGTGTATACAAAAGAAAGCATGGTCCCCATGTTTGGAGCAATCATACCTGATCCTTTGCAGATGCCGGCGACTGTAAAACCATCTGCTTGAACGAGAGCGTGCTTCTGCACTGTATCCGTTGTCATAATCGCTTTTGCTGCGGCAATCTCTGCAGAAGGAGAATGCTCAAGCATAACCGACGATGCCTGACGTTGAATTAAATCCAAGTCAAGATAGCGTCCAATGACACCTGTGCTTGCAACACCGCAGGATAGTTCATCGATACCAAGTACTTCTGCGCCAATAGCGGCCATCTTTTTAGCATCTTCAAAACCCCGTTTTCCCGTGTATGCATTGGCACATCCGCTGTTTACAATTACGCCATCTAACTTTCCACGAAGAGTCCGCTCTGCCATCAAATTCACAACGGGCGCGCGAACACGGTTCTTGGTGAAAACAGCAGCACCAGTTCCAGATGCCTGAATCAGTGCAAGTCCGAACTTACCTTCCCTCACCCCGCCGGCGGTAACTCCGTCAACGGCACAGATGCTTTGAAATGCGTCGGTCATGGGAACATTCCTGGGAAACGAAGACCTTCTGTCTCATCGAATCCACACATAATGTTCATGTTCTGAACTGCTTGACCTGCAGCACCCTTTACCAGGTTGTCGATGGCGGACACCGCCACCAGACGTCTTCCATCATCTTCGAGTTCCCAACCCACATCACAGAAGTTAGAGCCACGAACTGCACCGAGTTTGGGTGTCTGCAAACGAATGAAGTATTCATCGCGATAGAACTTCTCATAGATTTCAGAAACTTCCTCGTCGGATAGGGGATCATCTAATAAAATATGTGCTGTAGTGATAATACCACGGATGGCGGGTAACAAGTGCGGTGTGAAATACACATTTGCATTCGATCCTAAGAATGCCATCTGCTGACGCATTTCAGGAACATGGCGGTGAACTGTTATTTTATAAGGAGAGATATTTTCGTCAACATTCGGATAGTGCGTGGTCTCGGACACAGAGTCTCCTGCACCAGATACACCGCTCTTGGAATCATAGATAATCGTCTTAGCATATTGAGCAACAGGAGCTGCTGCAAGCGTTGCACCTGTGGGGAAACAACCAGGGTTGGCAACAAACGACGCAGTTTTAATCTCATTGCGGTGCAATTCCGGGAGGCCGTACGGCACCTTGAAGTATGCTGAGTGGATTACACCGTAAGTCTTCTCATAGATGTCCTGTGGAAGACGATAATCGGCAGAAAAATCAACAGTTTTGATACCTCTCTCCTTTAAAGTTCCAGCATACTGCATGGCTGCTGTATGTGGGACAGCAAGGAAGACGAAATCCGCGTCGATGTCTTCGACAGCGGGATTGGTGTAGTCAAGGTCAATCAAATGTTTCAACTGAAGATGATCTTTAGAAACCGGCGTACCGGCAAGTTTCCGAGAGGTGGCACAGACAACGTTTGCTTCCTTGTGTCCGAGAAGCAATCTGATGAGTTCACCTCCAGCATAGCCGGATGCGCCTACTATCGCGATATCCATATGTAACTATTTGCTGTTATAGAGAGATATACCTACGCAGACAAAGGATAGATATAAATCCCTAGTGATCAGAAAAAAGCAACATGAGACAGCTCCCATGCTCTCCTAATGAAAATCCCTTTGACAATCTCCAAATGAGAAATTGAGGGGGGATTTTCATGATAAGAAGAACATGAAGATTCAAAACCCACGATAAACAGTTGAGATACAGTTCATTCCCTATGATAATAATTGTGAGAAATAAACCGAACCAATATACATATCAAGACGGACAGATTTGCAATCCGAATGTATCTTTCTATGAATTTTACACCCAACGAGGAAATCTTTCAAAACATTACTGAATAATATACAATAATTATACCAACTCTTCAGAAGGTCCCTCGTTCGACTGTGGATGCGCCATTTCGAAAAACGCTGTGGCGAGTTCGACAAAGATTCCCGAACGTTCCAATTTTGAAATTAAACCTGGAGGAAGATTTGAAAGGCCGTACTTTGCACCGACGAACGCACCACAGAGCATGGTAATCGTTCCAGCATTTCCACCTATAGAGACTGCCGCTTCCAGAATTTCTTCGGGTGTTGTGAACCTCCGACAGAGAAACATCGCCATAGGGAGGGTCTGGTACACAAGAGATGTCGTCCCGATAATATTCGCGGCTTCCGCTACGCCCATCCTGGACTTGGCGAAACGGTAAGCATCTAGCAAATGACATAAAAGAGCGGGATCCATATTCTGTGCGGCAGTGTCGAGAGCGGTAAACGCGGCATCTACATCGCCTGTCTGTACCAGCGTATTTAAGAGCAACGAGAATCCGAGAGAAGCTGCGATAGATGCAGGGTGGGTGTGCGTTACAGAAACAGCTGACACGAGCTCGGGAGCCATAGCCTTCCGATTGGTAAATCGCAGAGCAAACGGAATTGAAAGAGCGAGACACCCAGCGGTTTCAGAACGGACGGCTGACTCGAGAAATTTCTTAGTTGAATCCATCTTCCGACAGGCAGAAAAGACCGCACCATCTGGACTCCGCAATTTATTCAGAAGATATGCTCTGTGCAGTTCTTTGGCGTAACCCTGCACATCAAATGCACCATCTGCTAGATTTCGTGAAGCGATAAGTAAAAGAACACCATCTCCCGAATATTGTCCCGGAAGTAGATTGTGATTCGGATGACTGGGGTAAGCGCGACCGAATGCAAGAGTTGTAAGTGGACGAACCGGCATCTGGTCACTAGACATGCCGAGAGCAGACCCAAGCACTGCACCGACCAGACAACCTTGATACTTATCAAGCATAGATAGTTAAATTATGGTTTAAAGCGCTTTAAGGATTTCTAATGAAATTGACCAATCCATGTTGAAATTATAAAGATTATAATAAAAAATAATCTGGAAAGTTATTCCAGAGGAGAGGCCATTGCCTCTTTCATAGCTTCGAAAACCACCTGCAGACCCTTGAGTAAAATGTCGTCGGGAATAGTGATTGCGGCCATAATCTTAACAACCGTATCCTCTCTTCCACAAAGTTCGAGTATAACACCATGGTCGAAGCATATTTTTCTGATGTTAAAGGCAAGTTTCGACGGATAGGCACCGAAGTCAACACCCCACATTACACCCGCACCACGAGCGGAGATATTATCAGCAAGCTTCGGTAGATTCTCGTCGAAGAAAGATCGGATTATCTCTTCCTTGTGCTTTGCTTCGGCTTCAAGCTTATCGCGGACGTAAATGTCGAGTGCCGCTTTTCCTGCAACAAAGGCGAGGTTGAATCCGCGGAATGTGCCGTTGTGTTCGCCTGGGGACAGTACATCATACTCTGGCTTCAGCAGAGTGATTGCAAGCGGCATGCCGATACCACCAATTGATTTGGCCATCAGAACGATATCCGGAATAATACCCGCACGTTCAAAAGAGAAAAATGGACCGGTTCTGCCACATCCCGCCTGAATTTCATCACATATGAGGAGAACGCCGTACTTGTCGCAGAGGGCGCGTGCCTGTCTTAGCCACTCAGCTGGGAGAATATTGATTCCCCCTTCTCCCTGAACAGTCTCAACAAGTAGTGCGGCCGGTTTTTCAACACCGCTATGATCATTAGACAGAAGCATCTCCATGTAGCCGATGGTGTCAAAGTTCGGGTTATCTAACGGGTGAGGGATACGAGTAACGTTTCCAAGAACAACACCGGATGCCTTGCGGGCAAGTTCTTCAGATGTTGCTTCAAGTGCACCGATGGACATGCCGTGGAATCCGCCCATCAAGGCGAAGACGTTTGAGCGCCCAGTTGCCTTGCGTGCGACTTTAAGACCTGCCTCAACCGCCAGCGTCCCCGCCGGTCCTGGAAACATGACCTTGTAGTTCAATCCCCTAGGCTGAAGAATTTTTTCTTCAAGAGTCTGGATGAATTCAGCCTTAGCTCTTGAATAAAGGTCAAGACCATGAATCATACCGTCCTCTTCAACGTAGCGAATGACTGCCTTCTTCACCTCCTCGTTATTGTGTCCGAAGTTCAGTGCACCAGCACCGCAAAGGAAATCAATGTATTCTGTATTGTCCTGATCGTAGAGCAGTGAGCCTTTCGCTCTCGTAAAAATGACTGGATATTTTCTGCAGTAGGACCGTACGTTGCTCTCGTATTTCTCGAAAAGACTTGTTTCAACCTTGTTTGTGTTTTTCTCAGTACCCATAAACCACACCCCTTTTTGTCGGATAGTATGAATGTATAGGAAATCTACTTCGCCCGTTTTTACAACGGAAATTGAGATATCATATCATAGTTGACCCCCCATAACTTAAAGGTGTCCTTTTGAAAAAACAACTTATAGCCTGAAAAACAGTAATCTGAATGAAATTCTAAGACTTCAAAAAAGCGCGAGGTGTTCTGAATTCTCCATCCCTGTCACAATTGAGAGCAAATGAGTTACAAACACCAAAATACCCATCACTTTACCGCGCAAAAACAAAAGTAATTGGATTTACTCTTTGCCGACAGTAATTTCTCCTTCGGGATTCACACCGATGACTTTCTCACCAGCAGCACGGAGATTAATCACATACTCAACGACATCAGGAGTCAATCTCTCTCCGGGACAAACAAATGGAATACCAGGGGGATATGGAATAATCGATGACGCACAGATACGACCGGCACCTTCTGAAAGAGGAATCCGCTCTTTCTCCACCGGTATCCCACAGAGTTCGAAACGGGCATCAAGGACCGTTGGCGTCTTTTTCACGTTTCCTATGTGGGGATGTGATGCGGCAATCTCACGAAGTGCTGTAAGTGTACGGTCCATGTCCAACTTAGTGTTGCCGATACCAGTCATGCACATCAGAATGTTTCCGGTTGTAAGCTCAGCGTATATTCCTTTCTCCAAAAGCAACTGTTCCAGTTCCGCCCCAGAAAGACCACGAGAACTCATGTCCAAGTTAATCTTCGTGAAATCAATGTTTGCCGGACGGATAATAGACAGACCTTCAATCTTTGCAGCTTCGGTGTAAAAGTACTCCAGAGCATCATACCACCCCCCTATTGCCTCGACCAAGTGATTTTTCAAAATGTCTGCATTAATATCTAAAGACGCCATTAGCAGATACGAAGGAGACGTCGACATAATCATCTGCAACTTGTCCTCCAACACATAGTGATCCACGCGATCGGTATTGTAGGTCAATAAAGCACTCTGTGTAAATGATGCCAATGTTTTGTGAATCGAGTTGACGGCAATGTCAGCACCTTGTTCTTCTGCTGACCGAGGCATAGATGTGTAACCTGCAGAACTGAAGAATTTAAGGTGGGCACCATGCGCCTGATCCACAATAAGAATCTTTCCTCTCTCATGCACAATTCTGGCGATTGCGGTGATGTCAGAACAGATCCCATAATAATTCGGAGACGGTAAAATCACCGCTGACGCATCTGGATTCTCATTCAGACACCGCGCAATCTCTGCCTCAGATACTTCACCAGAAATTCCATACTCCTCAATCATTTCCGGATATGCGTAGATTGGCGTGATACCGGCAAGAATCAGAGCATTGTAGATAGCCTTGTGACAGTTTCTTGCCATCACAATTTTTCCGCCTTTTGGAACTGATGCAAGAATCGCTGCAATCAAACCCCCAGACGTGCCGTTTATCAGCAGATATGCCCGCTTTACGCCGTAGAGTTTCGCGTATTCCTCTTGGGCATGAAGGAGAATGCCTTCTGTTTGGAAAAGATTGTCCGCACCGATAATCTCTGTAATGTCGCAGTCAACCATTTTCTCTAAAAATTCGGTATAGCCGTACTTCCGGTAAATTGCTGAACCCTTGTGTCCCGGCATGTGAAAGGAAACGGTTTTTTTATCGGCATGGTCAATCAAAAACGAAAGAATGGGTAATTCCGCCATAGATACTAAGTAATGGTACGCCTCATGAGAAATACTATTGGGAAAGTTTCACTGAGTTAACTCAAAATTTATTATATTCAATGCCCAATAGGTAAGTACTCATAAACTATGCGTCAGATTGCTCTTTACGGAAAAGGAGGGATTGGAAAATCAACCACTTCTGCAAACCTCTCAGCGGCGTTTGCAGAGTTTGGTCTCAACATCATGCAGATTGGTTGCGACCCAAAGCACGATAGTACCAGAATGCTGATGCACGGAAGATGGATCCCAACAGTTCTCGAGCAGATGTATGCCAGAAAAACCATCACGAAAGGAGAAATCGTCTTTGATGGATTCAAAGGCATCCAATGTGTCGAAGCGGGCGGACCAGAACCGGGAATCGGATGTGCCGGGCGTGGCATCATAGCCACATTCCAGCAGTTAGAAAAACTTGAGGCAATGAACGGTGATGTTATTGTATACGATGTGCTTGGAGATGTCGTCTGTGGAGGATTTGCCATGCCAATGCGGGACGGATATGCACAAGAAGTCTACCTTGTAACCAGTGGTGAACTGATGAGCCTCTATGCCGCAAACAATATCGCAAAGGCAATCGCACGTTTATCGGAAAGAGCAACCGCTAAATGCAGACTTGGTGGTGTCATCTGCAATGCAAAAAATATGGATAACGAAGCAGAACTCGTAAGTGAATTTGCAGAAAAAATAGGATCGAAGTTGATATGTTACATCCCACGAAGCAAAGAAGTGCAGGCAGCTGAAGTCAACCGCATGACTGTTATCGAACATGCACCGAACTCTGAACAGGCGAATATCTATCGTACTTGCGCAAAGACCATTCTCGAAAATACCGAAATGAAAATTCCGACTCCACTCACCCCAGAAGAACTCGAAGACCTTGCAAGAAAATATCTCTGAATCACGACTCGGTGGTTGTACGCTCAGTGGAGCGATTGCAGTTACTGCATACATCAAAAATGCGATAACCGTAGTCCATGCACCGAAAGGATGCGTCCACCAAACATTTTCCATGTACCACGCGATGCTTGCCAACGAAACCATTCCATCAGTTCCGACCTTCATAACATCAGACATCACAGACAAAGAAGTCATCTTCGGCGGAGAGGCGGCACTGCACGACGCACTGAACAAAGCGGCAGAAAAGAATCCAGAACTGATTCTTGTTATCTCCTCCTGTGTTCCTGAAACAATTGGCGACGATTGCCAAGCAGTTTGTAGTGCGCACAAAGACGCGGAGAGAATCATTTACATTCCAACATCCGGTTTCCTCGGCGGTAAGTCTGAAGATGGTGAGAACACCGCCCTCATCTGCATTGCGAAGTCAATCAGAAAACAGAACCCAATACCGATGACAGTGGCAATCATTGGAGAGAAAAATCTCGAAAGTGAGATTGAAGAAAACTTCAGGGAAATATCACGTTTACTGAAACTCCTCGGAATAACTGTCATCCTCCGCTACTGCCACTCTGTAACCAAAGATGAGATACAAACCCTTGGAAAAGCAACATTTTTCATTTCCCGCGACGAACGAGTGAAACGGGCAGGGGTGGAGATTGCAAGGCAATTCGGACGACCGCTGGTCCAAGGGTATCCTTCCGGCCTCTCCGATGAAATCCGATTCTTGAAAGCATGCGGACAAGCATGTAATCTCCCAGAAGATGTAATCAGCGATGCAGTTGAAACCGAACAGAATCTACAGAACGAAATGCTTGAAGATTTCAAAGAACTCGAAGGACTTTCCATTCACATATCAGATGAACCATTTGAAGGGACCTATGCGGTCGCCAAAGAAGTAATGGGTCGGCTACATATCAGAGAAGCATCTGGGGGGCGTGAAGTCAAACTACCTTTCTATCTGCCGGTTGGCGTTGCTGGAATCAGGAAAATGCTCTATCTCTGGCGCCGAGAAAAACGCAATAACGGCGCATCGAGACGTGATGCTTTTTTGAGAATACCGATGAAATACCAAGAGGGGAGTCATGAGTAGTTGTCTCGAAAACCCAGTGATGCCTTGCGCCATGACTGGAGCGTGTGCAATCCTTTCGGGATTTGACGGTCTCTCTATCGTCATACACGGATCATCCGGTTGCTACTATTACCCGAGATCCATTCTGAAGAAACCGATGTACTCCACATTACTTATAGAGTCAGAAGTAGTCTTTGGCACAGTAAACCGTCTCCACGACACCATCGTCGAACTGGAAAAAGAGGGGAAACCGGTCGCAGTTATCAATACCTGCATTCCAGCTTTGACTGGAGAAGATCTTTCAAAAGCATTTGATGATACGGATGCAATCTTTATCGACGCACCGGGATTCCTTGGCAATGCAGAAAAAGGAGTAGAAGCGGCCTATCGGGCACTCAATATCAAAACAACAGAACGCAATGGAATTAACATCGACGGCATCTGTGGACTAGATCTCTTCTCTCGCGGGAATTTCTTAGAAACAAAACGTATCCTGCAAGAAGCAAATATACCAATCGCACTGTCGCTTGCTTCAGACACCTATAACAATCTGCAGAAAGGAGCGGCACAATTCACCGTTTCCGCCAACCCATCATGGGACGCGGGCATCGGGGAGAATCTCGGATCTTTCCTCTTCTCCGACTTAAAAGAGACACTTAGCAGACTTGAGTCGCGGTTCTCGGAAAGTGACTTCAGTTCCATCTATGAAGAGATTGATGCAGCTGATAGTCAGCTCTTTTACTATGCAGACAAATATCTCCGAAAGTACCAGCCACCGGTAGCAGCTATCGTATCTCAAAAAAGTTACTGCGACTTCGCCTCATGGATGCTCACACGCTACTTCGGAGCGGACATCGCAACAGTCATTCCACGAGAAGAAGAATGTGATAGTACGAAAATCAATGAAACCATTAGAGAAATAGAACCCGATTTGCTCCTTGCCTCATCCTTTGAATCCATCTACTCAGACGCCGCTTTCTATGGCATTACCCACCCAGATCGAAGCCGCGTCTCCATATCCTCGCGTCCAATGACAGGCGTCGAAGGAGCCTTCACCTTCATGGAAAATATCCAAAACACCTTAATCGATTTCTGGAAAAGAAATGACTAAGCTACTTTCACTCGAAAAATAAGTTATAAAAATAATTATTTTATTTTGATAGTGGTAAGTTTGACCGACTCAACGCCTTTCAGAGACATGAGACGTTCTGCAAGGATACGTAGATGCTGACCGTCGCCACGGACAAGAATGACTTCCATGCATCGCTCGTCGGTCAGATGCGAGTGAATAGATGATTGAATGATTTCTCGATTTTCATGCTGAATCTCTGTGACCGCTTCCATGAGACCGTGATGATCATGATCATATACAAGTGTTATCACTCCCTGCCGATCTCCTTCGACATCGTTCATCCATTCGTAATAAGTAATGTATGAGCGAATAGCATCACGGATACCTTCTGAACGTGAGGAATAACCGCGTTTATCGATGATGGAATCAAATTTTAACAGTAAAGATTCGGGAAGTGAGATGCCGATTCGAGATAGTTCAGAGTCGCCTACCATAAGAAAATATTTGCCTATTAACTATATTAGGGTTGCTACGTTGTGTGAATAGTGCATAGTATAATTCATACGAACGGCGAACAATAGAGGCCCTCGGCTAACACATAATATTTGCAAAAACGGAGACCACCTGTCCGGCTGCGGCAGGCATCCGAAACAGGAGGCTGACCTCCGAAGGGGATTCGGGGGGCTACAGCGTTAAAGTCTCTATATACTCATGAAATTTCAGAGATATTAACTGTTTCCTTCAAATAATGAAAAATGAAAAAAAATTAGAAGTTGTAGTCTTTTGCAGGGAGTAGTTCCAGCGAGGAATTTTTAATTTTCTCGATTGCTGAATCGATGTCAGCTACCTTGACAATCAGCGCACCGTATTCCCCGGAACGGAAAGCATAAGCATACTCGATGTTGACACCAAGTTCACCGAGTGGATGGACAACCTCATAGAGACCACCAGAGACATCACGCATCTTGATAGCAAGAACATCAGTGTACTTCAGAGCGTAATTTTCTTTTGCAAATGCGTTGAAGGCCACGTTCGGTTTGTCAACAATAGCACGGACAACACCGAAGTTATTTGCTTCTGCAATGTTGAATGCCTGAACGGAAACACCGGAGTCCTGGAAGACCTTGGCTATGGCGGCAAGTTTTCCTGCCTTGTTTTCTGAGAAGATTGATAACTGCTTGATGATGTATTCTTCATTCATATTATAACACTCTTGTGTCGTGTACACGTTTTGCTTTCCCCTCAAAACGTGGAAGGGTATTCGGTGGGCATAATTCAATTTTTGCAGAGACGTTCAGGGCATCACGCACGGTGCGTTCAGCGATGGTCTGCATCTGCATTAGACTGTTAATGCTGTCAGCCATAGCTTCCGGTTTCAGTTCAACCTTAATAAGCATCTCATCAAGTGGACCCTTGCGAGAGACCTCAATCATAAAATGACTTGTCAGGAACGGATTCTTTAGGAGAGCGTGCTCGACTGCAGACGGGAAAACGTTGATACCGCGGATAATCAGCATGTCGTCAACTCTCCCCGTGAGACGGTCAATTCTCGGTGATGTTCTCCCACATGGACAGTCACCTTTGAGGATTGATGTGATGTCCCCTATACGATAGCGAACCATTGGAATCGCTTCCTTGGTGAGCATCGTCACAGTAAGCTCCCCCTTCTCCCCCGCCTCCAATGACTCCCCTGTATCCGGATCGATGATTTCTGTGTAGGCAATATCAGTTGGTATATGAATGCCATTCAATGCCTCACAGTCGGAAAACATCGGTCCAGAAAGTTCGGATGTACCAAAGATATTGTGGGCGATTACACCAGAGTTGTCGTAAATATACTGACGCATGTCATCCGTCCATGGCTCGGCGCCGAGGATGGCAGTTCGGAGATTAGTATCCTTTCTGATGTCTACCCCCATCTTCTGTGCGACGCCAATAATGTGGATGAAGTAGGACGGAGTGCAGGCGAATGCTGTCGTTTTCAAATCCTGAATCAATTCAATCTGACGCTCAGTGTTGCCGGTGGATGCGGGAATCACAGTTGCACCGAGAGCTTCGCCACCGTAGTGAAGGCCAAGACCACCGCTGAAAAGACCATAACCGTAACCGACCTGCAGAACATCTTTGGAAGTGAGACCGCAGGCCGTAAGCGAGCGTGCTACGGTTGTTGCCCACATATTGATGTCGTTTTTGGTGTAGGCAACAATAGTCGGTTTGCCAGTAGTTCCCGAAGAGACATGATAGCGGACAACGTCGTCTTCAGATACACAGACCAATTTATTCGGATAATTTTCGCGAAGATCGCTCTTTTTCATAAATGGGAGCTTCGTGATATCAGCAATTGATTTGATGTCGTCGGGTGTAACATCTGCTTCTTTCATTCTTCCGTTATAGAATGGAGAGTCGCGATACAGGCGGGTGATGAGCGTCTTTAATTCTTGGTACTGGAGCTTTGCTGTCTCCTCTTTTCCAAGAGTTTCAAGCTTTTCATTGTAGAATGTCATTATTTCCTCAGATTGTTCTGCGATCTACCACGCGTTTTGCCTTGCCTTCAAACCGTGGGAGGGATCCCGGTTCTACAAGGTTGATTTTGGCACGAACCGTGATGGTATCTTGGAGGGCCTTCATAATTTTTGTCTGCAGACGAGTGAAGTCTGCGAGTTCTCCTGAAAAGGAGGACTTGTTCATCTCAACATCAATCATGATTTCATCGAGATGGCTTGCTCCGCGGTCGATATAGACCATAAATTGGTCGCCGACTTCTGGAATGCTCTTTAACACATGCTCAATCTGGCTTGGGAAAACGTTGATGCCACGAATGGTGAGCATATCATCGCTCCTTCCAAAGAAACGGGCAAGCTTCTGACCTCTGCCACACGGACAATCATCTTCCATCAACATGGTGATGTCACGAGTTCTATAGCGGAGAAGAGGCATTGCTTCTTTGACCAGTGGCGTTACAACCAGTTCACCCTTGTTTCCCGGTTCTAATGACTCACCAGTTTCCGGATCGATAATTTCCACGAGGTACGAATCGTGCCAGATATGAAGACCGTCCTGTTCCTCACATTCGAACGCTACTCCTGGACCGAAGAGTTCGCTCATGCCATAACTGTCGTATGTCTTGATACCAAGTCTAGACTCAAGATCACGACGAGTATTTTCCGACCAGGCCTCCGCACCGAAGAGACCAACCTTCAGGGAACTTAGGTCGGCATTCATTTCTTCAGCAACTTCAGTCAGGTGCATTGCATAGCTCGGTGTACAGTGTAGGGCAGTAACACCGAAATCCTGAATCATTTCAATCTGACGTCTGGTATTGCCGGTTCCAGACGGAATGACAGCTGCACCAATTTTTTCAGCACCCATATGGATGCCGAGACCTCCAGTGAACAGAGCGTAGTTCGCGGCATTCTGAAAGATGTCGCCTGCTTTCAAACCAGCCATAGTGAAGTTTCTTGCAAGAAGTTCTGACCAAGCTTCCAAATCATTTTTTGTATAGGCGACAACTGTCGGTTTACCAGTAGTTCCTGAAGTGGTATGGATACGATTGACCTGATTCATAGGAACCGCAAGGAAACCAAATGGATAGCCACCGCGGAGATCGGATTTGTTAGTGAACGGAACCTTTCTAATGTCGTCCAGTGTTTTGATATCATCGACGGTGAGACCGGCATCACGGAACATCTTCTTGTAAAAAGGGATGTTCTGCGTCTGTTTTACTGTCCAGCGAAGCCGTTTCAACTGAAGCTCCTTCAGGTCTTTTCCCTTCAGAGTTTCCATTTTTTCATTCCAGAACATATTTCTTGGTCCTATTGATTGGTTATAGCATGACATACAGTGCCATGCCACACTTTGACACCCCATATATAGGGTGTGATTGAAGATAAATATTCCTTAATTGGCTGAAATAGGAGGGGATTGGTGACACTTTAAGGTCTTTAAATCCTCTTCAACTGTAATGGTGGGTTGCAGGTTGAACGTCTTGACCAGAACGTCAAGCAGTTCCGATGTGATGAACGTCGGGAGTGATGGACCGAGCATGATATTCTTAACACCCAAGTGGAGCAGAGCCAGTAGAACCAGAACTGCCTTTTGTTCATACCAAGCGATATTGTAGGAAATCGGCAAGTCGTTTACCCCGCATTTGAAAACATCCGCAAGTGCGAGGCAATTGTAACAAGACTAAAACTGTCGTTGCACTGGCCAGCAGCAAGAATACGCGGAATGCCTTCGATATCGCCTAATTCCAAATCATTGTACCGGTACTTTGCACATCCTGCGGTGAGTATGATGGTATCTTTCGGAAGGGGCATGGCAAATTCGGTGTAATCTGAGCGCCTTTGTCGCGACCGTCACATCCCGCCATGACAACAAACCGACGGATTTTCCCAGCCTTGATAAGATTAATAATCTCCTCCGCCTTTGCAAGAATCGCCTCACGAGCACAACCGGTGATTAGTGCACGTCCGCTTCCAATCTGTTTTGGTGCTGCACAAGTCTTGGCAAGAGAGGCAAGTGCAGAAAAGTCCTTCTTTCCACCTATTTCTGGAATATGGGTACACCCCGGATAGCTGACAGCACCGGTAGTGAACACCTTTGTCTTGTAGGATTCAAGTGGTGGAACTAAATAGTTTGTCGTAAAGAGAACCGGGCCATTGAAGCCCGGTAACTCAGTACGTTGATTTGCCCATGATGTTCCATAGTTTCCTTTGAAGTGCGAATACTTCCGGAATGCAGGATAGGCATGTGCCGAAAGCATCTCACCATGTGAATACACATCGACGACACCAGTCAAATCAAACTATACATTAACTGAAGCTGGAATGGAACTAATGAGTGTAATTCGCGGAATCAAGTACTGGGTCCTAAAGTGGAAAAGTGACAAACTCCCATGTGCAGGACAGGAATGCCGAAATTGTAGACTCTAACAAAATATTCATACCCTACCATCAACAAATTCATTGCTAATAATTAGAGAGCGTAATTAGTATGACGCAAACTATCTTCGATTTGCTGCGTCTCCTCGACGATGCGGGCATGGACAATTTCGTTTCAGCAGAAACCATAAGCGAAAAGCTCAATATCACCAGGACTACTGTCTGGAAATATGTGAATATCCTGCGTGACTCCGGGTATGTCATTGATGCATCTCGTACCCAAGGATACGCCCTGAAGAAACGCACCTGGCTCCTCCTACCCTACGAAGTAAAGCGTCACCTCACAACAAAAATCATTGGACAGGAAATGCACCACTTTGACGAGGTTCAGTCAACCAACGCTTTAGCTCGCCAGATGATGGCTGAAGTTGGTTGCGAGGTTCAACCCGGAACCGTTCTCATCGCAGAGAAGCAGAGTGGTGGCGCCGGCAGACTTAACCGCATCTGGATGAGTCCCGAAGGGGGTGTCTGGGCAACCATTGTCCTAAAACCAAAGATGGATGTAGAAAACACTTTCGTCCTGATGGCAGCAGCTTCGGTTGCTCTCGCAAAGACGATTAAACATGAGTTTGGCCTCTCTGCATTAATAGGTTGGCCGAATGATGTCTTTATCGGAGACAAGAAAGTTGCTGGAACCACCTTGGAGCTCTCCGCCGACAAAGGTATCATACGCTACTGCCTGCTTGGTATTGGTGTCGATGCAAATCTGGATGTGGCGAAAGTATTCCCTTCGATGAGAACCGAAGTCACCTCCCTCTCTGACGAATTAGGATATGAAATTGAACGGGAGAAGTTCTTCGCACGCTTCCTCAAAGAGTTCGAACGCAGATACCAGATGATTTTAAAAGACGAGACCGAGGCAATCCTTCGTGAGTGGAGAAGCCTTTCCAATACGTTGCATCGGAGAGTAAGAATCAGAACCATCCATGAAGGGTTTGACGGAGAAGCTCTGGATATCGATGAAAAGGGAGCATTGCTGGTCCATCGTGACGATGGTGATGTGGAACGCGTTATTGCTGGTGACTGTACCACGCTGAACTAGAAATGGCAACCATATTCAAGTTAGTTGAAACGGAGGATGATATCCGAATCACTGTCGCCATAGCTGAAGAAACTTGGACTGAATACTATACCCCCATAATCGGAAAGGAACAGGTTGACTACATGCTCAAAACGTATCAGTCGGAAGAAGCAATCAAAAAGCAGATAACAAATGAAGGCTACCGTTACTACCTTATCGAATTGAATGGAACTCCCGCAGGTTATTTTGGCATCAAAGACGAGGGAACCTATCTTTTCCTAAGTAAACTATACGTCATGCGGGAATTTCGGAAACATAAACTTGCATCAAATGCACTTGTGTTCATCAAAACACTTACTCGAAAAAAGAGTGTGCGACTCACGGTCAACAAAAACAACACAGCATCAATCAACGTTTATCATCACTGGGGATTCAAAGAAATCGATACTATCGTCACTAATATTGGACATGGTTTCGTGATGGATGACTACATCATGGAACTCCCCCTCTGACTGAATATTTATTATCATACACCCCAAATATATCCATAAGATTTTCAGAAACTAACTGAAATTCCCTTTATCACCACCATGTCACCCCCGAAATCCAAAAAATACCGTTCATCTTCTCCCCATTTCAGCGACCACGCTGACCGTATTGAAGTCCTTGATCGCAAACTCGCCGAACTCGGCATCCGCATCAAAGATGAGGACACACAGAAGGTTACAGGAGAAGTTTTCGATGAGGTAACGCTTCTTTCTCTTTATAAATTAGTTAATAAAAAAGTTATCTCGTCACTCGGCGGATCAATCTCCTCGGGAAAAGAAGCAAATGTTTTCCTTGCTGGACGCCAAGATGGAGCGGCAGCTGTCAAAATCTACCGCATTCGAACAGGAAATTTCACCACGATGAGCGACTACATTATCGGAGATCCACGTTTTTCAAGTATCAGAAGAACCCATAAGGATTTGATTTTTGCCTGGACGAAAAAAGAGTACAGCAATCTCTCCCGAGCGCAGGAAGCAGGAATTCCATCACCAAAACCCCATGCCTTCGATAGAAATATCCTCATTATGGAGTTTCTCGGAGAAAACGGAATCCCGTATCCACAGTTGAAACAGATTCTCCCATCAACACCAGAAGATACCTACGAAGAAGCGCTTGGTCTTATCAAAAATCTGTATCGGAAGGCAAAACTAGTTCACGGCGATCTCTCAGAATATAATATCCTGACGGGTCCCAACGGTCTCATTCTTATCGATATGGCACAAGCAGTGACTCCAGAACATCCGAAAGCCTACAATTTCCTATTCCGAGACATTCAAAATATGAATCGGTTTTTTGAACGAAAATGTAGCATTCATGACCCTCATGAAATATTTCGTGACATTGTGGGGCAGGAATTTTTCGAGCTATAATTATGACACAAGAAGTAAAAATACCAAACGACAGAATCGGAGCAATCATTGGAAAAGGAGGATCTACAAGAAGAATTCTCGAAAAACAGCTCAATGTAACTCTTGATGTGGACAGTCAGAGCGGACTTGTTGAAATGACCAACAACGAAGATGCGATTCATGAAATTCGCTCGATGGAAGTCATAAAAGCAATCGGCAGAGGATTCTCACCAGAACGCGCTCTAAAACTCCTCGAAGACGATGAAATGCTCCTGGACATCATTGATGTAAGTGACATTGCTGACACGCCTGAGAAACTCGCACGAATTCGGGGGAGAATCATCGGGCGCGAAGGAAAGGCACGCGAACAAATTGAGAACATGACAGGAACTCTAATCTCAGTCTATGGAAAGACTGTGGCCATCATCGGCATGCCTGACCAGATGGCGGACGCCCATGCAGCAATCTCCATGCTCATCAATGGATCCGAACACAACACCGTATTCAACTTCCTCGACCGCAAACGCAAAGAGGCAAAAATGGATATGATGACCTACTACTACTGAGAATTATCGTATCAGAATAGTTATATACCAGCTGAAAATCTCCATAGTTCCACTGGAAATAAAGGGGTTATTGCGGAAAAGGCGTATTTCATGAAAATAGACTCATTACCAATCCCGAAAAGCTTGCGCGACGCGTATAAAAGACTTGGCATTCAGGATCTCTACCCCCCGCAGGAAGAGTGCGTAATCGCAGGATTATTCGAAAAGAAGAATATTCTTGCCGCAATTCCAACAGCTTCCGGCAAGACGCTTATCGCGGAAATGGCGATGCAAAAAGAGATTGAAAATGGCGGCAAATGTCTTTATATTGTACCTCTGAAAGCCCTTGCTTCCGAGAAATATGAAGACTTTTCCGGGAAGGGAGTAACGGTTGGTATTGCAACTGGAGATCCCGACCAGCGCGACGAATATCTTGGACGATATGATATTGTCGTCGCAACTTCAGAAAAAACTGACTCTCTTCTTAGAAATCGTGCAGAATGGATTAAACGAGTCACACTCTTGGTCGTCGATGAAATTCACCTAATTGGCGATGAAACACGCGGAGCAACCCTTGAAATGGTAATTGCAGAACTCCGTTTTCTAAATCCAAATATTCAGATTATCGGACTTTCCGCCACTATGGGGAATCCGAAAGAACTCGCCAAATGGCTTAATGCGGCCCTGATTACTTCTGAGTGGCGACCGGTCGATCTAAGGGAGGGGGTCTACTATCAGGGGAAAATTACATTCCATGACAAAGAAAGGGTAGTTCCAACACCGAGAAAAGATGATGATTTGAATCTTCTCCTAGATACTGCGGATGAAGGCGGGCAGTGCCTTGTCTTTGTCTCGTCGCGGAGATCTGCTGAAGCGTATGCGAAACGGGCGGCAAACGTTCTCAAAAAATCCTCCCCAGCACTTGAAGAGTGTGCAAAACAGATTGAACGTGCTGATGTCACCGCATCTGGTAAAACACTTGCCAATACTGTGCGGAGAGGTGCGGCGTTTCACCATGCTGGTCTACCAAGAGGGGCGCGTGCCGCTGTCGAAGAAGGGTTCAGAAAAGGAGATATAACAGTCATTTCCTCAACCCCTACCCTTGCAGCAGGTCTGAATTTGCCAGCACGAAGGGTTATTATCAGAGACTACCTCAGATATGATTCAAAAATGGGGATGGGAAATATCCCTGTGATGGAATACCGTCAAATGGCTGGACGAGCCGGGCGTCCACGACTTGATCCTTATGGAGAAGCAGTCCTGATTGCAAAAACAGAAGAAAAGATTGAAGAACTCTTTGAAGAATACATCGATGCACCGGCAGAAGATATCAAATCACAATGCCAACGCGAGACAGAACTCAGAAGCCACCTACTCGCCCTGATTACCTCAGAGTTCGCCAATTCCCATGAGGAGATAACAGGATTCATGGAGCGATCGTTCTATGCAAACCAGCGGGCAGTACATGGAAGACTCACGCGTAATGTTGACTATGCATTGCAATTTCTGCGGGATGCTGGTATGATTGATTGGGTAGGAGATGCAATCACCCACACGAAGTTTGGACAACTTGCATCACGTCTCTACCTCTGCCCAGAAACAGCTCTAACCATTAGAGATACACTCAATAACCATAAGAAAGACGAATTCTCTTCCTTTGGAATTCTCCATATGCTATGCATGACGGAAGACATGAACAGATTTTATCTGAAAACTTCTGATGAAAAATTGGTAGATAAAATTCTTAAAGAACGCGATAGAGAGATTTGGAATGAAGACTGTACGGAAGAGTTCTTCAGTGCGGTAAAAACGGCACTCATTGTTGAGGAATGGATGAATGAAATCTCCGAAGAAGTCATATCGGAACGCTACGGAGTAGGAAGCGGAGATATTCACAATACTATCGAAAATCTCAAATGGCTCTTGCACGCATCAAAGCGGATTTCCCATGAATTCATTCCAACATTCGATGAAGAACTAGATAAACTAGAGATTCGTGTGGAAAATGGTGTAAAAGAAGAATTGATTCCGCTGATAAAGCTAAAAGGAATTGGTCGTATCCGTGCACGAAGACTCTTCGCACAAGGAATCAAGACACCAGAAGATTTGCTTGTTGCAGACAAATCAACATTGATAAGCATTCTTGGAAATGCAACTACAGAGAATGTCATAAAAGATGCACAGAAGAAAACACCGAAAATAGAACCAGATTGGGAAGAAGATTTCATTTCTGAACAATCTAAAATTCCTGAAAAAAAGAGACAAGAGAGAAGAGAACAAGCAACGTTGTTTGATTTCTGAGGAGAGACTACAATGAGAATATTTACTGGAAAATTAACTGTGGAAAATGTAGCAGAAACTCTGAAAATTGTGAATGAAATTGCAGGTAAAACTGGCGGAACTATAGTTTTAGTTGATTCTGCAAAAGTAGCAGGAAATAGACATATAGAAGAAGCCGTTATACATGCCAAGCGATCCTTTACTGAAAAAAAGGCAATAGCACGGACACTTTCAATGGAAATTTTAATCTACATCTCTGGACAGCGACAATGTTCACTTGCTTCGAAACTGGGATTGCATAAAGGAGAGAATTTAATCTATGTTATCATTGATGGTGGAAATGAAGAAGAGGAGGAATTAGAACTCAAAAGATTGATAGAAGAGAGTAAAACTCCGAAACCAGAAATAACAACACTGATGAAACTATTCGATATAACCGCTGAAGAGTTGAGTGTAGTAGGGGAGGGAAAAATCGAAGATTTAGTTATAGAACGTGTTGCAATGATTGACACCTGGAAATAATACTTTTTTTAACATATCAAAATAATTTGAACAAAATGAATTATCGATAATAAGATAATCGATGTATAGCTTCCGCTTATGTTTGTAACAATTCAAGAAAAGTAAGGGGGGTGCAGCGTT
>R18__coassemble_1184_pt1 | contig 84701 bp, 92 predicted proteins | sample R18__metabat2_low_PE_056 | metagenome-assembled genome bin R18 | reverse complement strand
TTGTCCAGATATATAACCTTCTGCGGCGGTGCCGGTTGATCCTTTTTCAGTTGTGCGATATTGCACAGTTCAACCTGGATACGAAATGCTGTTCTGAGATCGTCAGCAAGGATTGCTTTGCGGTAGAGGTGCTTTAATCTGCGGATAATTTCTCCCTGCATGCGCTGCCGGTCGTCGGCGCTGAATTGAGACAGTGCCTCCTGTGCTTTTTCGATAAGGTTGTCTGCAGCGCTGTGTTCGATATTCCACCGCTGTTTGCAGAATTCCCGGATTTCAGTACGGGATTCTCCGTCGAGGAGATGGGTCTGTACAATGTCTATACGTTCGTTATATTCTTCTTTAGTCGGTCTTGGGGCGGGTGGACACCCGTCTTTTTTAATGGAGGACATACTCTAGTATTTGACTGTCAAAGATATGGGTAAAGAGGGGGGTGCGACATATGTCGCATCCCCGAAACGCTTTAAACATGCGTATAAAACCCTAATGAGACTGCGTCTCAGGCTTCCCAAATGAAAATCCCCTCCAAAAAAGTGATTGATGGGGATTTTCATGATAAAAGTGGGAAAGTCAGTGAATGACTGTCTTTCCGGTTTGGCTTATTCTGACGGTTTTTCCTTCTTTTTTACGACGCCGGTTGGAATCCGTGCGGCCGGCTCTTCATTGTCGATTTCTACGGTAATACCGATTAAGTAGGCGTTCATGCGGTCAATTGCTTCGCGGTTCTGTGTGTCCGCGGCCGCAGCCCGCTGATAGCAGCTGTAGGCATCGTCGCGGGCTCCGCGCAGGTCGTAGACTTTTCCAAGTTCTGTCAGTGCACGGCTGTCTCTTGGATGATTGTCTACCCATGCAGAGAGAATTCCAAGCGCATCGTCATATTTACCGGCGCGTCTCGCATCAATTCCTGCTTCGATTGCATCCCACTCATTTGATTGCTTCCGCTTCGGTGCGGGGATGAACTGGTTTGCCTCGCGTTTTTTACGTTCGATACGTTCCTCCTGTTCTTTGGTGGCACGCCGCGGCTGTTTCGGTTCGCTCTGGACCAACTCACGGTGGAGCGGTTTTACGTCGGATTTTCCGGCACGTTCAATCCGTTCTTTGGTGTGCTGGTGTTTTGCAATGGCATTCTGGTTCTTACGCTGGGCAACCCAAGCAGGTGGTTCCTGTTTTTTGCCGGCAAGTTCGCGGGCCTTTTCGAGACCATGCTTCTCGAGTGAACGTTCCTTTCTGTCCTCGCGTCTGCGGTCCTTTTCCTCTTCCTCATCCATTGCGGCGAGTTCGGCGATAATCTCGAGCGGCTCATCCATTTCGCGGACGAGTGAATCAATTGCCAGGACACGGTTCATGCCGATGAAGTGTTCCGCCATTACCCGGCCGAGCGGAGAGAGCTCAAGCAATCCTCCGCTGCGCACGACCAGTTTGTGCTTTATCATTTCCGGAAGCGGGTCGTCTTCATCGCCCACCATTGACGCAGAGATGGCATTGATTTCCTTTTCGTTTCCATGTGCAATCACGGCATTTGCGGCAAACTCTTCGGATGCTTCTTCTACTTCATAGAACGGGGCAACCTCCTCCATCTTTCCTTTCAGAAGCTGAATGGCAACCTCCTCTTCGGTGAGCTTGGTGTCGCGGGAGTAGGATGCTCCAGGCTCTGCAAGAAGGACTACTCGTCCTATATCATGGAAGTCCGGACGTCCGGCACGTCCCATCATCTGATGGAACTCCTGCACAGAAAGCCAGTTGATACCCATTGCAAGTGCATCGAAGATGACCTGGGATGCCGGGAAGTCCACACCAGCGGCAAGAGCCGCGGTTGTCACGACACAGGCAAGTTTTCCTTCTTCAAACTTCTTTTCAACTTGTCGACGTTCCTGCGATGTCAGACCTGCATGGTACGGAGCTGCCATGGAGCCGATGGAATCGGCAAGGGTGTGGCAGCGTGAACGTGCATTCGTGAAGACAATTGTCTGTCCGCGGTATCCCTTGGTTGATGTTTTGTTGAACTCTTCAAAGACAAGTTTCTTGATGTAAGGGGCTTTTGCATCCTTTTCGGTGAAGATAAGGTGCCGTTCCAAGGCGACCGGACGTTCGGCATAGGAGACAAGCGAGGCATGCAGTTTCTTGGCAAGGATGTTCGGAGATCCGATGGTTGCAGAAAGATAGAGGAACTGTGCTTTTGGTGCGATATATTTCAGGCGGGAAATCAGGCCGTCTAGGCGATGACCGCGTTCGGCGTCTTCAAGCATCTGCACTTCATCGATAACAACTGTTCCAATGTTGTTGAGTCGCATGCCTTTTCTGAGCATGTTGTCGACTCCTTCGTATGTACCGACGACAATACCACCGGACGCTCCGCGGTTTCCGACAGGTTTTGTCTCCGGCAGATTCAGACGCGATGTGCCGGTGAGAATGGAGGTCTTCGTTATGGACTGATACTTCTCGGAAAATCGGTCATATTTCTGGTTTGCCAGTGCGACAAGCGGCACAAGAAACAGCATTTTTCCGCGGTTTTCAATGATGTTCTTCAGACCTGCCATCTCGCCGATAAAGGTTTTACCCGATGCAGTTGCGGCAACAACCAGCAGATCTTTTCCGTACAAAAGACCTGCTTCGACTGCCAGTTGCTGAGCCGGCATAAGCGTCTCGACTCCGGCCACATCGACAAATTCCCGCGGAAGCGGAAGATTCTCCAGGTGTTCGGTTGCCACCTGTTCATGTGCCTCCAGGCAGTCGAACATGGTTTTTTTCGTATCAAGAGATTCAGGCTGAAGAATGGCAAGGACCATGTCGAGATCGCGGTACTCCTCGAGAAGATCCTCGATATGAAGCTGGGTGCGTTTCCCGAGTTTTTTGATGTGGGCGAGTTCTCGGCGCAGCTCCCGTTTTGCACAGTCGAGACAGACGAATTCGCCACCGCAACGGACCTTTGTCTCGTCGTTTAAGGGCGTAATGCGATCGTCAAAAAGACAGGTGCGGCAGAGCGTGGTCCTTTTCCACTGAATCTGCATTCCGCGAAGAAAGTCCTGGAATTCAGGTAGTGTCTCGGTCAGGAGCACCTCGCCATTTGCCCGAAGAACGGTAATCAAATCTTTGGTAGGGGTCTTCTGGACATGTGATGTTCCGGGACGACGGACAAAGAACTCGGATGGACGCATTCCTTTTGAGGTCTGTTCGAGTTCGCAGGTTCCGACATGCTTGATTTTTCCGCCTTTTGTGTCGTCGCAGAAGAATATTTTATATCCCTTCTTGAAGGGCTGAACGATAGTTACCAATGCTTATTTCACCAGTTCGTGAACCGTGTAGGAAAGTCCCGACGTTTCCATGCGTTTCAAGAAGTCGGTAAACTCTTCGTCGACAATCAGCATCAGACAGTGCATGCCGTGGAAGGAGGCTTCGATGACTCCTTCCCGTGCCCCATAGAACATATCTGGGGTAATATCTGCCTTTTTCAGCGCAAGATAGGCTTCCAGGCCGACTGCCCCAACGACATCAACGCCCTTTGCCACTGCTTTCAGTCGGTCGAGATCGATGGTGGATGATCCTCCGCGTTCGATTCTCGGGACCTTGGCAATCTCGACCTTTCCTTCGGTGTGTTCGATGATGCCAGCAAGACGTGCGACACCGACATCGTCTCCCTCTTTTGCATCATTTGCCACCATTCCCATAGCAGTCTGCGGTTTCTTCCCGGCATAGAGCCAACCTCCTTTCATGTAGACGCCGACGGCATCCCCCTTCTTCAAGTCGGTGTCGGCGATTGCTGCCCACGTGACGACCTGGTGAATGATGTCTTTTCTGACATGGCGTGCGTAGCTTTCCAGGAGTTCAGCATTGTTGATGACCCATTCAACTCCTTTGTGCGTTACATAGTATCTTCCCCTTCCTTCCGCACTGACGAGTCCGTCTTCAACTAAAATGCGGATATATTCGGAAATTGCCTGCGGGGTGACGCCCAGTTTTTCGGCAATTTCCTGCTGGCGGATGGATGGCTGATGCTCGGCAACCTCGACGAGAACCTGGAAGCGTGTGGTCTCACGTTTGCTCCGCAGAATATTGGATAAGAGATCTTCAGTCATGATTCACTTGTTATAATACAATATTTGTATTAACTAAAGATAAGAACAGCGCTGAAAATACAGAATTAGTTGCGTTTCAGTAACTCAGTCAACGCAAAAATGAAGGAATTCATCTGCAGGTATTCGTTCATTCCTTCACGGATGGCAACATCCGCTTCTGCGAAAAGGAGAGCAGTTTCCGGCGTCTGATAGGCACGAATGCTTTTTCTTAAGAGGGTGAGAACCGCTGCTGCCGTTAGGCCGTATTCAATCAGGAGATTTTCGGCAATCCGGCGTGCCTTTTCCGCATCTCCATCAACCATGCTGTGTACGGCTGCATCCGCAAGGCAACTGGTTTCGGTTTTCGCCAATTCAAGCGGTTCGGTTACGCCGTAATTTGTCGCAAGTTCTGTCCAGAAAATTGCTTTCCGTAGATCTCCTTTTACGCCAATGGCAATCATGCCAACCATGTCGTCGGAAACCTTTCCTTCTACGCCTTCTGCTTTCAGGATGGCATGCAGATGTGCTTCAATCATTTCCGTTTCAATTGGGAGGAAGTAGAGCGGAACACAGCGTGACCGGATGGGGTCGATGAGGGAGGCAAGCGAGTTGGTGACAAAGATGAATCGGCAGGTCTGGCTGTACTGCTCCATGATGCGTCTGAGAGCGGCCTGTGCATCTTTCGGTAAATCGCCTGCTCCGTCAAAAATCATCAGGCGGAACGGAGCTGAGAGCGGTTTCATTGAGGCATGCCATTTTACGATATACTTGAAGTTTGCAAGAACCGATTTCCCCTTCTCATAGAGGTGGCTGAATCGGTCATTCTCTTCAAAATAGGCATGACCTTGGGAAAACATTGCGCTTACCGGAAGGACGGTGGTGTTTTCCTCCGCTGCTTCCGCATAGAACTGTTTTGAGAAGATTTCGAGAGCTGCAGATTTTCCTACACCCGGCTTTCCAATCAACATCAGATGCGGGAGGTTTGCCGATTCTGTGTATGCTTTGAGCTGGCGTGCTGCAGCTTCTTGGCCGAGCAGTGTTTTATAGGTTTCCGGCCGGTACTTCTCAATCCAGAGCATGTTCGAGATACTCCTGCATGTCGCGGATTACTGCCTTTAGGATTGCTCTGTTATCAATCACTGGCATCTCAACAGCTGTTTCTTTCAGGTTCCGACATTCTGCGGCAATATTGGGAAGTGCACGCCGCACTTCATCGACAATCGGCAGTGTTGCGGTTTTTGACGTCCGGTCAATTGGATTCAAGTCAACCGTGATAACGATTTTCCCCATGCCGACCAGTGCTTCACAGCGGTCTCCGTCTTCGAGCGGAACAAGGACGACATCTGCAGAACCGATGCCTGCTGGGTCACAGAGTCCGCGGTCGTGCGGTAGTGGAACACAGCGTTCAACTTTGCCCTTGTTCAGAACGCATCCTGCATCTTCCAAGACTTTAGTTACCTTCAGCAACCGCTCTTCACTGCGGTGGAAGAGGTTTACCTCGACTTCGGCGCCGGAGGATTTCTGCAGGTCAGCAATCTCGTTTGCTGCAAGCGCCGCTGTATTTCCATTGATTGATAGAACTGGATGTTTTGCGGCTAGTAGAACCCGTGCCGCCAGTCTTTCTGCGGCAAGTGCAGACGGAGATGTTTTTTCTCCTAACAGGTAGTCGAATGCTTCCCCTCTTCCGTGGGAGGTAAGGCCTTCATAGGCGACAATTCCTTCATGGGCGGCTTTTACGAGATTTTCCCGAGTAATCAGGGATAGATAGCGGGGGTGGGACGGCGGTATATCAGACATAGTTCAGTACCTCTACAAACGGCCCTGAAGATGCTATGTGTAGTTCGTAGACCTGGCCGTATTTTTCCAAAATTCTGCGGGCGTTTTCTCCGATGGCAAAGACTCCTTCTCCGAGCATGGTCATTGAAGCCACTACTCCATTGTCATCACATTCTTCGAGAATAGGAATCAACCGTTCGGTCAGCAGTCCGCTCTTTTCGGCAAAGGAGCGGGAATTGTTCATGACTTCTCCGAGTGTTTCCGGAACGGTTTTTGGGAATGCGTTGCTGACTATCTCCATCTTTTCTTTTGATTCGATTACGTCCGGCGTTGCAATTCCGCCGAAGGTCAGTGCATAGATTGGTTCATCGGAGAAAATCTGCTTTGAAACGCCGTTGATTCCGGGCATGGTGCGGACTACAATACCTGCTTTCGATGCGGCTGCTACATCCCCGAGGCCGGTTCCGTGTTTCACCTCAAACTCATGTGCTCTTTCCGAGATTTCAGTGGCGGAAAGACCGAGAGAAAAGAGTTCGTTTGCCGCATGCAGGAGTGCAAGAAGACCTGCTGCACTCATGCCGAATCCAGCGCCAATCGGCAGTGCGGCATCCACGATGACGTTGGCTGTTACCTGCAGGGAATCAAGAATTTCGTGGACGAGCCAACTGTCTTCGGTGCTACCGTTGATAGTGATTGCGGTGACTGATGCTTTTTTTAGTGTGACAGTCACTCCTTTGTCGATGACGATGCCTGCTCCGATGCTCCCTGTTTCTTTCGGTGATGTTCCGTCAATCCGCTTGAAATATCCCGAGATGTGTCCGGGCGCATAGGATCTTACAACACGGCGTTCCATAACTCTCTCGCAATATCATCTTTTCCGCCGGAGATATGTTTCGTTTCGGTTTTCTTCAGCAGAAGGTAGTCTCCATCGGTACTTCCCATTGTCTCCGGTTTGTTTGTAGCAACTAGTACGACATTTTTCTCTTGCAGGAGATGCAGTCCCTCCTCTTCTGCATTCTCCCCAATTTTAAATCCGATAATCTTCGGTCCGTTTACTTCACTGATAATCTTCGGGAGCGGTTTCAGTTGCAGGGATATCGGTTTGCCGGATACGATTTTCACTGACGATGCCTCCGGCGCGAAGTCGGAAATTGCCGCAGCTGACACATAGTAGTCGGCATCTGTTACCGCAGACAGAACAGCTTTTTCTAGGTCCCCCGCTGAAACGATTGAGATGTTTTTCACAACCGGGACGTTTCCGTGAATTTCTGTATTGGAGATGACCGTTACGTCTGCTCCTCTGCGGAATGCTTCAAGGGCAGTTTCGCGTCCCATTCTCCCCGAGGATCTGGTTGTCAGAATACGCACGGAATCAATGGTTTCACGGCAGGAACCGGACGAGATGACGACCTTTTTTCCCGCCATATCATGCGGTGTCAGCGCACGTTCCGCGTAGAGGCAGATGGTTTCAATGTTGGCAATCTTTGCCTTCTCTTCTTCTACTTTCGGTGGGATGATGTCTATTCCGATGGATTTCAGTGTCTCCAGATTTTTCTTTATAATCGGGTGCCGGTACATCGATTCGTGCATGGCTGGTGCAAGCACGACCGGCATACCGCGACCGAGAGCCGTCGTTGCAAAGGTGGTGACTGCGGTGTCGTCGATACCGGATGCAATCTTCGAAATTGTATTTGCCGTGGACGGTGCAATCAGCAAAAGGTCGGCTTTACCTCCCTCTCCGCAGTAGAGGACGTGCTCGACCATTCCGGTTATCTTAGTGATTGCCGGAAATTGGCAGGCATAGGTCAGCGCTTCGGGATTGATGATGCCGCATGCCGCCTCTGAGATAACTGGGATAACTTCCGCGCCCCGTCTTCTGAGTTCATGCGCAAGTTTTACTGTCTCGACAGCGGCAATACTTCCGGTTACGGCAAGCACAATCCGTTTGTTTTCCAGCGTTTTCATTCGAGTGTCACGTCCCATACGCAGTGCCAAGTATGGCTTGCGTATTTCTTTACTTTATATTCGTTGAGTGTATACCTAAATCCTGCGGAAGCGAGGGTTTCTGCAATCTCTGTTTTGCGATTACCAAGACCGTGTACATGCAGCGTTGTTCCGGATTTTGCGTGTTTCAGTGCCGTTTCCAGAAACGTCGGCGCATCGAAGTGGCCCATGAGGATTCTGTCATACACGCCTTTGAGGAGGGTCCTGCAGTCGCCGCATTCTGCGTGAATGGTTTCGGCAAAACCGTTATCGTATATATTTTTCTGCAGGAAGGCAAAGGAGTCCGGATTCAGTTCCATGGCATGCACCTCCGCTCCGGAAAGTGCCGCAGAGAGCGTGAAGTATCCGATTCCTGCAAACATGTCGGCGGTCCGCTCTCCTGGTTGGATGAGTTTTCTGATGCGCAGTTTTTCCTCGCGGTTTCCCTGTGAGAACATGACCTTTGCCGGATTTAGGGTGTAGGTAATTCCTGCTTCACGGAATGTCACGTCATGTGGGTTGCCGAAAAGAACTTCGATTTCGGGAATCCTTAGAACACCGTTCTGTCCTTTGGAAAGAAGCACACAGGACGGGTGCTCAAATGCAATGATTTTTTCGAGATCTTCTTCGGTTGCCGGCTCTCCATGAAAGAGGACAGTATCTCCCATTTTTTGGTAACCTCTACCAGTGTATAGAACACGTTCCGGAATTTCAACATCGTATGCGTAACCGTCTTTAACTGGAATGTAGGCAGTATTTCCGTCGACGTAGACCTTTCGAGTTCGGTCAACCCACGCTTCGCTCTGCAGGGTTCCGATTTGCTCTTTTGGCACAACTTTGGTCTTCACAGTTCTTCCGGTTCAGCTTTTCCCAGCGGGATGATAATTTCTTTGTCGCGGACGAATAGAAGCGTGTCTCCGGCATCTGCTTCAATCCACTCGCGGTCCGGTGCTTCTAGGACCTCATTTGTTTTAGGGTCTAGAAGACCGATAATCCCTGCATCGCGGTAGATGATGGTGGTTGCCTCCGCCTCACGGAAGTTGCCGATTAGCGGGTCTTCATCATCTTCGCGGAACGAACGGTTGAGTCCGGTTTTCAGGTCCCGGACAAAGATAGTGTCTTTTGTCTGGCGGAGAATCTGACAGTATGTTCTGTCACGGAAAATAACATCTCCTTTGGAGAACCGAGGAAGACGTAGGGAGTAGGTTACCCGATAGAGACGGATGCCCGCCTTCTCACCAACCAGTTTCGGGTGCGTCGTGTAACTTCCGCCAAGGGCCCCGGTTATGTCGTGAGCAATGGCATTTCCAATTGCTTGGGAACTGAAGGTAATGTCGATTCCGCCGTCGATATCGTCAATAGAGGAGACGAAGGACAACCGATCGCCTGAAGTCTGCATCTGATCTTCAATCTGGTAGGCGATTTCAGCAGCACGTCTCAGTTCAAACGGTGTCGGTTTTCTTCCGGCTGCTCTGACCTGGATGACACCTTCGTAGTAGCTCCCCATGATACGCGAACAGCGGTCGCACTGTTCATGAATCCAGACAAATTTTATTTTCGCAGTCTGCTCAACAGGAACTCCGTAGAGTTCTCCCATGACCAGGACTGTAACCTGCGAGCGGTTGCTGCTTGTGTCGCGGATGTCGATGGATTTCTGGATCTTTTTGACATCTGGGTGAATTTTTATTGATGTGTTGGTGATGGTGTAAGCAAGGTCTTCTTTCTCTGCAGATGAGTCAGACCACATGCCGGCGGTCTTCACTGAATTGCAGGTTGGACACACTGTGCATTCAAGTCTCGGCGGAATTTCGCACCAGACTAAATCTTTTGCACGGCATTTCCCGCAGAGACCTCCGTCTTCGGAAGGGCCTCCGCATTTCGGACAGAAATTGGCAGTCAAACTCATGTTACACCCGGTAAATCTGTGCATGAGGAATGCCGTTGATTTCCATGCATGTTTCTTTTGTGATAATTCCTGCTTTTACTGCGACTGTGCAGACCTTGTGTCCGATAATATTCGCGTTTGCTGCTCCTTCCAGTGCTTCGATGAGTTCCGCTTCAGAAACTGCTTCGGTTCCGTAGAAGGATTCATCGATAACCATATCGCAGTGTTTCCCTGTCAGGGTTTTTCCGATGAGTTCTGCATCGCAGGCGGCGACAATCGTTCCTTCGCCTGGTATTTTGTGTATTTTCAGATGCATTGATGTGGGATATAGTTGGATGCAGAAGATGATAACTGTTCGTAGATTCTATCATGGGGTATTATCCCTTTTCAGTGCATATAATTAAACACCATCTATCTTTGGTGACTATATGGAAGAAAAAGTTCATGAAAAAATTCACTGGGCTGATGCGAAGGCAGCACAGGTTCCAACCGACGTACCGCAGCTTGTGGCAACCGGTATTACACCGTCCGGCCCGATTCACTTAGGAAATATGCGTGAAGTCATGACTGGAGATATGATTTACAAGGCCATTCTTTCCAATGGAGGAAAAGCCGAGCTTGTCTATATCGCAGATGACTTTGACCCGCTGAGGAAAGTCTACCCGTTCCTCCCCGATGAATATCAGAAATATATCGGATGGCCGGTCTGCGACATTCCGTGTCCGTGCGGAAAGCATAAAAGCTATGCAGAACACTTCCTTGAGCCGTTCCTCTCGGCAATCGAAGAACTCGACATCCACCCGAGAGTCATCAGAACTTCTGAAGCATACCGCTCCGGCAAGTTCACGGAAGGAATCAGACTGGCTCTGGAACACGCAGAAGAAATCAAAGGCATCCTTGAGAAAGTTTCCGGAAGACAGCTTGAAGATGGCTGGACTCCGTACTATCCGGTCTGTGAAAAGTGCGGCCAGATTTCGCGTGCAAAAATTCTCGAACACGATCCAGAAAAGCACACGGTAAAATACGAATGCTCCTGCGGACACGTCGGCATCTCCGACTACTCCAAAGGGGAAGGAAAACTCGTATGGCGTGTTGACTGGCCGATGCGCTGGGCAATGCACGGCGTCACCGTCGAGCCATTCGGAAAAGACCACGCTTCTCCGGGAGGATCCTATGATACCGGTAAAATCATCACCAAAGATATCTACGGCTACCAGGCTCCGATTCCAGTTACCTACGAATGGATTAGTCTCAAAGGAAAAGGCGAGATGCACTCCTCCAAAGGAGTTGTGCTGACTATCCGTGACATGCTTGACATTGTCCCACCGGAGGTTCTCCGCTACATGATTGCCAAGACCAAACCGGACAAGACCATTGCCTTCGACCCAGGGATGGGACTTCTGAAACTCATTGACGACTATGATCGTGCTGCAAAACTCGGCGGTTCCCGCGAACTTGAACTCTCCAAGATTCACAGCAAGCAGACGATGATTCCATTCCGCCACATGGTGACAGTTGTCCAGATTGCAAGAACTGATGATGCAATCTTCTCGATTCTGAAACGCAGCGGTTATGAGATTACCGATGAAGCATCCGTTCTCGACCAGGCAAAGCGTGCAAAACTCTGGCTCGAGCGTTATGCACCTGATGACGTTAAGTTCTCTATCTCCGAAACGCTTCCGGAGATTGCAGCAAACGAACCGGCAAATGTCAAGGCGGCAGTTCAGACCTATGCAAAGGCAATTGCAGAAGGTGAGTGGACGGCAGATGTTATCCACAATGCAGTTTACGATGCAGCAACCGCAAACGGCGTCACCGGAAAAGAACTCTTCACCGCAGTGTACCGAGCTTTCCTTGGTGCCGATCGCGGTCCGAGACTTGGCTGGTTCTTGGAAGCACTCGGTCGTGAAGAAACCCTTGCAAGACTTGCACTTATGAAATAATGGCGAAAGAGAAAATTCCTAGAAATCTTTCCGAAGGTTGCAAACTCTGCTACCAGGGGGCGAAACTGGTACTTTTCATTACCGGGAGGTGCACACGTACCTGCTGGTATTGCCCGCTTTCCTCTGAACGTAAGGATCAGGATGTGATTTACGCGAACGACCGAAACATCACCACTCCTGAAGAGGCCATTGAAGAAGCGGAAATTATGGATGCACTCGGCACTGGGGTAACTGGTGGCGAACCGCTCCTGGAAATCGACCGTGTTGTTGAATTCTGTACCGCCCTAAAGAAGCATTTCGGACCGGAACACCATATCCATCTCTACACTGGATCTGCCCCATCCGAAGATGAGCTTGTCATGCTGCAGCCATGTGTGGATGAAATCCGTATGCACCCGCCGCACGAAGAATGGTCGGGAATTATGGAGTCTGCATATCCGAAATCCATTGCAGCGGCAAAGAAAATGGGATTCGATGTCGGTATTGAAGTTCCTTCTCTGCAGGGACTCAGAAATTTCTTCCCCCTGCTGGATTCTCTTGATTTCTTCAATATCAATCAGTTGGAATGGGGGGATACCAACTCGGAAGCAATGCGCCTGCGAAAACTCGAACCGGTTAACCCGCTCTGCAATGCCATCAAAGGGTCAACCAAATGGGCGGGAGAAATCAACGGTCATCCGAAGGTTCACTACTGCACCTCTGTCTTCAAGGATTCGGTGCAGCTTCGGGAACGCTTAAAGCGCATCGCAAGAAACTCCGCACGTCCATTTGATATGATTACCGATGACGGCACCATCATGTACGGCGTCATGGATCCAGGAAACGATCTGGAGATGATTCTCTCCCTTATGCGTCCAGGAAGTTACTATGAGGCAATGGATGACGGGACCATTGAACTCGATTGGCAGCAGATGCGCAAAATCCCCCGTAAGTTTGGCGGAGAACGTAAGATTATCGAGCGTTATCCAAACGATGGAATGATTGTAGAGGTCATTCCCCAGTGATTTTTGAGACCTTCCGTGTGAATCGGATTCTCCGTTCGGTTCACCGCATCCCGTCGCATGTTGCGGTCATCCTTGACGGAAACCGCAGATATGCGGCAAAACACGGTCTTTCTGCTGTTGACGGTCATCGGAAAGGTGCCGAAACCACGTTTAATTTTGCTCAATGGGCACAGGATATCGGTATTACGCATTTGACACTCTATGCCTTTTCCACCGAAAATTTCCAGCGGAGTGCGGATGAGAAAAAAGGATTGAAAGATATTTTCCTGAACGAGTTTCTGAGACTAGTTGAAGACCAACGTCTTTCCGAGTATCAGGTCAGGGTATCGCTTCTTGGTGACCGATCGCTGATATCTCCCGATTTGCTTGTGGCAATTGAAGCACTGGAGGAAAAGACCCGTTCCTTTTCTCGCTACCATGTCCATATTGCGATAGCATATGGTGGGAGACATGAAATTGTATCGGTCGCATCACATATGTCAACTAGTCCAATAACACCGGACGCCCTGACAGATGCACTGTATCCTGTTGGAAGCATGCCGGACGTACATCTTCTTATCCGCAGTGCTGGCGAATCTCGCATCTCGAATTTCCTGCCGTGGCTTGCTTTCGGCAATGAATGTGTGTTTTGCAGTATCCGCCGGACCTGGCCGGAAATCCGCCGATATGATATGGCGAAAGCATTGAAAAAGTATTCAGACGCGTTTCAGGAGTAAGAGACGATTTTTGTCCTCCGCTGAAACTTGGCGGGATTCTCTGATTTTTTGAATTGATTTGTTGAATGTCCAGTTGTCCAGTTGTGTTTCATGTAGCCAAGTTTCGGTGATGTCCGGATATTTAATGTAACAGATAGATACTAGCCATGCTGTAGCCATTTTTGCATAATATCCGTCGAGAAGAGCCTCGTTTACGGCACGCAGAATTTCAGTTATGTGGATCCCGTCGACAAAGTGAAAAAGCATCATCACCAGGCCGAATCTGACAGAAAACTCTCTCCCGTCGTCAATACACTCTTTAGCGTATGCGAAAAAGGTTCCCGGGTATTTTCTCGCGATTTTGAGGGTGGATGCCGTTGAGTCGCACACTGACCAGTTATCGATTTTTGGAACGAACTGCTCCAGTTCTTCAAGAATTTCGCTCGGTTCTCCTTTGGCATATCCTATAATCAGTCCCTGCAGAAGAATCTCTTCAAAGGTGTCGTCTGTCAGGTCATTGAATAACTGCTTCCATTCACTCTGCGCAAGACGTTTTGCCATGGTTCTCAGCTCGGGAATCCTGACGCCGATGATATGTTCCGTTCCTGGGAGAAGACTTGATGCGAACTCCCGATATTTTTCATCGCAGAGGGTTTCCAGTTCAGTTCTGATTGCGTGCTTCGACAATTCCTCTTCCTAGGCTGAATCCTTTTTCATATGCCGCTTTCAGCACTTCCGGCTTGGTTTCAATCTTTACAATTCTGTCCATGTCATTCTGGAGCAGTTCATCAGAATATTTTGCATCGATAATATCGGCGAATGCTTTTGCTGTCAGTTTCGGACCGATGAAGATATCTTCTGCTGACATTCCGCCGATGCATATGAAGAGCATTTTTCGGATTTTTGCATGTTCCTTGGTGATAAACGGTTGCTTCCGGTAATATTTCGCCATGTAAAATGGTTGGCAACGGTCCATGAAACATTTGAGCGCTCCTGGAATACCATAGGTCATAACGGGGGTTGCAATAATAATTCCATCTGCTTTTTTCAGCATCCTATAGTATTTTTCCGCTTCATTGTCGACACAGCAGTGAGATTCTGTCATGCAACCGAAGGTCTGCATGCAGGGATCGATATTGATATGGGCAGCATTTATGCGTTCAACGGTACATCCCGCATCTTCTGCGCCGTGAATTGCTTCCTGGAGAAGTTTGTCGGCATTTCCTCCGAAAATATTGCTACCGAGAATCGCAATAATGGTATTTGGCATAGTGAGATTTTTCTTTTTGAGTAATATAAAAATTTATAATTGGGATAGCTCTTGTATTCAGCAGGTGTTAAATTTCAAAATTAAGGTTATTTTCTCTGTATTCTTTCCCGAATACTTTTTTCCACGAAATCAAGAATGGTCTCGGCGGGAAGTTTTGCGTCTACGGCAATGAATCGGGACGGTTCCTCTTCCATCCTCTCGAGGTAGTTTCCCTGAATTTCTTCAAGGAACTCTTCCCGCTCGAAATGCTCGGTTTCCTCCCCGCGGACAGTAATGCGTGCCAGCGCATCTTTCGGAGAAATCAGGAGCAGAAATGTTACATCCGGTTTGATGGACCAATCGGCGTGTGTTGCGGTAAGCCATGCTTTCGGGTTAGGATGAACACCTTTCAGTGACATCTGCTGATATGCAAACCGTGAGTCGGAATAGCGGTCGGAGATGACAAGGCGTCCTTCGTCGAGTGCCGGACGAACCACAGTTGCGAGGTGTACGGCATGATCTGCTACAAAGAGTGCCGCTTCCACCATTGGGTCGCTGTTGGCGGCGATGGCTTTTCTGACTGCCTGACCAAGATAGGGAGATCCTGGTTCCCGGGTAAAAAGCGGATTCAGGTCTTTCAGACGTTCTTGTAATCCGTTGTACAGTGTGGATTTTCCGGATCCGTCAATTCCCTCTAACGTAATCAGCATCGTTCACCCCGTTGAATCCATTCCAAAGGAATAGTTCCTTTATGCACTGCAGTTGCAACGATTGCTCCATTGAATCCTACTCTTTCAAGCATATTCACATCTTCTTTGGAAGCAACGCCGCCACCGTAGAAGAGCGGTTTTCTGGTGGCATTGCGGAGTTTTTTCAAGAATGTCTCGTTAAGACCAGACTCTGTCCCAACGGATGAGATATTCAATATGATGTATCCTTCGAAGTCTGCTTTGTCTGCTTCCTGAAGGAATGTAATTGGATCAGCGCCTTCTGGAATCACTTTCCCGTCTTTGATATCAATGCTCAAGAATCCGCCATGAAATTCGTCCATAGGTGCATCGATTGTTTCGGTTCCGACAATGGTCTTAATCGGTGATGGGAGATACTCTTCTGGTATGCTGGTTCCGCGGTCGACGTAGAGTTCCGAAACCGTGGGAGCAATTTTTAATATCGTCTCGGTATGGTCTCCACAGAACTCTATTCTGTCCAAGTCTGCGACATAGAGGTACTTCGGCTGCATCACTGCACAGTAGGACAATGGTTCTGCTGAAGGAGAGCGTCCCCAAGTAAGGGGAAGGTATGTATCTCTATCTCCACTTTTTCCGTGGACAATCAGTCCGTCTTTTAAATCCGCTGCAAGAATCAGTTTCATTAGATGTGAATCGCCTTTCTGATGAAATCCTCTTCCTTCGAGAAGTAGAGGTTGTCGTGGCCTTTCCAGGTTCCGCATCCGGTGAACTTTACTGCTGGGATTCCGTTGTTGCTTTCTCCCATGATGAAGTTGGAGAATGCTGCGATTTCATCAACTACTGCTTCTTCTGTAATCTCAAGTTCAAGACCGAAGAGATCATGATCCCCTCTGAAATCTCGGATTGCCGTCATTCCTGCCCAACCGATGGCGGTTCCGCACTGCCCTCTTCTGAAGGCGCGTCCACAGGTGTCGGTAATGATAATCCCGACATCTTTTCCGGAGATTTTCTTAATTTCGGCACGAATTTTCTGTGCATCACCCATCGGGTCTTTTGGTAGGATAATGATGTTTGCCCCCTCGATGTTGCTGTTATCGACACCTGCACGTACACCGACATGTCCGCACGGGACTTCGGATAATATGAATGGGTATTCAATGATAACATCTTTGGTGGAGTCGAGGATTCCCTGAAGGAATCTCGGGTCTTCTCCCGTCAGTTTGGAGATGCGTTTTGCATCATCGGATGGAACGATGTCGGCAAGGGCACGGGTGTAGCCGAATGCTTTGGAGACAATGGTTGATGCAATACAGACAATATCACCGTCAATGAATTCGGTATTTTTACAGAGGATTTCTGCAATGTCATCTCCCTTTTTAATGAGTGGTATGTTAGGTATTCCTGCGACCTGAATAGACATAACTGAGTGTTCGCTTGGAAAGTATAAAAAACGATGGAAATAGTGTTAGTGGGTAAGAACCCGTGTCAGTAGGGCAATGGTCTTCGAGTCGGAAATTTCACCAGATCGAATCAGAGAGAACACTTCGTCTTTCCTAATTTTGATTGGTTCAATAATCTCGTCATCGTCCATAGGGAATTCTTCGCAACGGGATAGGCCGCGTGCTTCAAAGAGCCAAAGTTTTTCCGTGCAGAACCCTGGAGATGAATAGACAAAGCCATGCGGAATAATCTCTTCTGCTTTCATGCGTGCTTCTTCAGCCAGTTCTCTTCGTGCAGCCTCTTCTTTCGATTCCCCAGGATGATCCATGCCACCTGCTGGGATTTCAAGGATGTAGGAGTCGATAATCGCACGATACTGGCGGATAAGGTATACATATTTCTCGTCAACTGGGAGAATACAGACGGCATCAACCGGCTGAACGAAAAGATATGTTCTCTCATTTCCATTTGGGAGGAGGAGATCTTTTGTTTCGATTTTCATCCGTGATGTTGAATAGAGAAGAGAATTCATTGTTATCAATCAGAATGTTCGATGAACAGAAAAAAGTGTTGTTGGTTGGGTATAATTACTGATTTTTCTTTTCAGCTTCTTTTTCCTTGCATCTTGCGTCCCAGAGACATTCAGCTTTGGCTGCCCACTCCTGAGCAATCGGCTTGCATCTTCCGGTAAGAACGTGAACATCTTCCGGATTCTGCATGTCTGTGGACTTTGCACCGGATTTGTCAACCATCATGGCAAGTTTTTCCGGATTGTCAAGGCATGGACACGGGCGAAGGTGGTTGCAGTTGAACGGCTGGTTGTCGTGGTACTGCATGAAAAGCGGGGACTTAAATGCCTCAAGCAGGGTCTTGTTTCTGATGTTAGAGTCGGAGTAGTGAATGAATGCACACGGTTCGATATCGCCATTTGCATTGATATGCAGATAGTATCTTCCGCCTGCTACGCATCCGTTGACGTATTCTCCGTCATTCCAGAAGTCAAGTGCAAAAATCGGTCTGGTGCTACGCAGGTGGCGGACAAAGTGGTACATGTGCTCTCTTTGCTCCGGGCGTGCCAAGAGTTCCGGAACTGCATCTGCACCGACTGGCATATAGGTGAAGAACCAGGCGAACTTTGCTCCCTTTTCAATCATGTCGTCGATGAATTCATCGCAACCAATTTTTTCGGTGTTTGCACTGGTGTAGCAACAGGAGATACCAAACGGAAGGTTGTATTTCTTCAGGATTTCCATACCTTTGGTGAGGCTCTCGTAGACACCCTCCCCCCTGCGTGCGTTGGTTGCTGTTGCATCTCCTTCAACAGAGATTGCTGGGATGAAGTTTCCGACTCTCTTCATTTCCTGGGCAAATTCATCGTCAATCAGGGTTCCGTTGGTGAACGATAAGAAGATACAGTCACTGTGACGTTCACACATAGTGATGATATCCTTCTTTCTGACCATTGGCTCTCCTCCAGAATAGATGAAGAAGTAGGTTCCCATCTCTTTTGCTTGAGTGATGATTGAATCCCATTCATCAAGGGAGAGTTTCATTTTGTGACCGTATTCTGCTGCCCAGCAACCGATGCATTTCAGATTGCATGCACTAGTGGGATCCATCAGAATTGCCCACGGGATGTTGCATCCTTCTTCTTCAACCAGTTTCAGTTTTTTCTCACGTCCGATGATGACGGAGTTTACTACGAAATTGTTGAAGAGTCTTTTGCGGACGTTTGAATCCATGTTGGTCAAGATATCTTTGACAAAACCGAACCATACGCCGTTTTCATCCTGAAGAACGCGTTTGATAGTTGGAAGTGGATTCCCCTCCCCCATTAAAAGGTTCGTCTTATCCAGTTTTTCTAACCAGTCCAGAACTTTCGGAATGTTCTCTTCTGGATTTGATTCGAGGTAACCGAGGACCTTGTTCAGTCCGAATGCCTCGAGTCTCTGTTTGATTGTCATATCTACCATATTATACCCAAATAATAATGATGTAATAGTATCTATCCTTCGTATGAGATATACTTTCTCAATAAGTTACTGATATTTTATTAAAAAAGATGAATTAGTTGTTTCTTTTCTGTTTCTTGATACGCGCTCTCATTGTGAAGAAGAGAATCAGAATTATGAGTACTGCAACGACATATGCGATAATCGGAATCGCTCCAATGGAGAATGTCTGATTCATAACAACAAGAGACAAGCCTATAAGAATTGCAGCCATAATTAAACCGATTACCATCTTATCAACAGCACTCGTAATAGCGTTACTCAAGTTGTCGACTTCTTTAGCATGGATATCAACTTTCAATTTTCCTTCTGATGCCATATCAAGGACACCTGCAAGTTTCTGTGGAACATGCAGAAGATCTTCGAATTTTGCTTTGAGGTTTGTTGCACGCTCTTCTATGTTACCCTTGTCAGTTAAGTCCTGTTTAATTAATTCCTTCAGATACGGTTCCACTTCATTGACGAAATCGAGTTTCGGATCCAAAGTAAATGCAACATTAGAAACTAGTAGAAGTGCCTTCAAAAGCTGCATAATGTTCTGGGGAATACGAATGTTGTATGTCTGGAACAAGGTCTGGATAGTGGTCAGCAGTCCGGAAAAGTTTCCATCAGTTCCTAATTCTTTGAAGTCGCTTAATGCAAGATATAGTTCCCCTTTAAATTCATCAATTGCTTGCTGAGGCAGGCTAACTCCCAGATTTTTGATGTATCTGATTGTCATATCAGTATTGGCAGACAGAATTGCAAGCAACAGTGAGATGAATTTGTTGCGGATATCCTTCATTAGAATGCCACAGACACCGAAGTCGAGGAAAATGAGTTCCCCTTTTGGAGATACTCGGATATTTCCTGCATGCGGATCGCCATGGTAGAAACCATTCTGGAAAATCTGGACCATGAACGCTCTTAATCCAATTGATGCCAGTTCCTTCGGGTCAATACCCTGTGCAACAATTGCCTCGATATCATCACTTCTGCATCCAGCAACAAATTCCATTGCAAGAAGCTCCTTCCCGGAATATTCCCAATAAATTTTCGGAATCTTGATGCGTGGAATCCCTGTTTCGCGCATATTGCGTGCAAGGCGTTCAGCGTTCATGCCGTCGCGAGTGAAATCAAGCTCTTTTCTCACCTGTACACCGAAATCGTCGACCAGGGAAACAGGATTATACATGCGCAGTTCCGGTTTTTTATCTTCCAGAATCTGTGCAATTTTCCTAATCAGTGCGACATCCTGTTCAATGCGGTCGCGGATATTTGGACGCTGAACCTTCATTGCAAGGACTGTGCCGTCTCTTGTCACTCCACGGTATACTTGGGAGATGGATGCAGCCGCAAGTGGATTCGGGTCGATGGATGTGAATAAGTCACGCCATTCTGGAATGTATTTATCGAATGTCGGGATAACCTCCTCAAAGGGGACAACTGACACGCGGTCCTGAAGTTTCGTTAATTCTTCAATTAATTCAGGTGGGAAAAGTTCGGATCGGGTGCTCATCAACTGACCAAATTTGACGAACGTTGGACCAAGTTCCTCCATTACCATACGGATTCTGGCGTATGTTGTATATCCGCTGAATTCCGATTCTTGTTGCTGTCTTTTTTTCTTTGTTGTAAGATTCAGTCCCGGGAATAATTCTCCCGCATAATAGCCGAATCCGTATTTGATAAGGACTTCAGCAATTTGGCTGTATCTTTTGAGACTGACGCCTGCCATAAATATATTAATTTTTGTCTCTCTATCATGTTAATATTACCCTCTAATTCAGAGAGGATCTTTCCGGAATCCTAATTCATCACAGTTACTATTGATTCATGTCTTCGTTTGATTTTGCGAGAGTTCTGTTCGGCCCTTTCATAAACGAGTATCTCATTGGAAGAAGTTATTATATTAGAGATGAGAAATATGAAAGTATCCTCGTTATTCTATGGGGAATAGGAAGTGAATTAAAATGGATAAATATCGTTGCACTGTCTGTGGATATGTATATGACCCGGAAAAAGGCGCTGGCATCATGCTTCCGCCAGGAACCTCCTTTGAGTCTCTCCCCGAAAACTGGAAATGTCCGATTTGTGCTGCTGGGAAATCCGCTTTCAAAAAGGTGTAAATCCGTATGGCCTCCCGCGAAATTGTTGAAAATGTTTTCGCTGTAGGAACCGTCAATTGGGATCTTCGCTATTTCGATGCAATCATGCCGACACCACGCGGTAGCAGTTACAATTCGTACTTGGTCCGCGGAAGTGAAAAGACAGCAATTGTCGATCTTGGTGAGCCAAACGATGAAGCTGAATTCATCACCAATCTGATGCGTTTGGACCAGCACTCGCTTGACTACATAGTTTGCCTGCATGCTGAACAGGACCACTCTGGCCTTCTTCCCCTGATGCTTGAGGTCTATCCAATGGCAAAAGTTGTCACCAATGAGACCTGCAGAGGGCTGCTTTTTGAAATGCACAACCTCGAAGGTTGCGAAGAGCGTTTCATCACCATTGCTGATGGAGAAACACTTTCGCTCGGTGACAAAACGCTGAAGTTCCATTTCGCACCGTGGGTTCACTGGCCGGATACGATGTTCGCCGAGGTTGTCGAGGATAAAGTACTCTTCACCTCTGATTTCCTAGGAACACACTATGCATCTGAGACTCTTTTTCAAGATGACTCATCCCCAGACTACTTGGAAGCATCGAAGCGGTACTATTCTGCAATCATGATGCCGTTCAGGGCATCTGTTCTAGAATACTTGGAATTAGTGAAAAAATTGAGTCCGGAATATATTGGCCCCGCTCACGGTCCTGTCTTGAGGATGCCCGCAAAAATTCTTGACCTTTATGCCGACTGGGCCTCCGACAAACCGAAAAACAAGGTTGTTGTCGCGTACGTCTCAATGCATGGAAGCACGAAGCAGATGGTCGACTTTTTAGTTGACGATTTACTTCAGCGTGGCATCCCTGTCAATCAGTACAATCTGCTGGATACCGACTCTGGTGTTCTTGGAAGTGCCATCGTTGATGCGGCAACAATCATTCTCGCAACCCCGACGGTTCTGTACGGTCCGCACCCAGTCGCAGTTAACGCAGCATATCTTATTCGTGCCCTGCGTCCGAAAGCGAAATATGTTGGAATTATCGGTTCTTTCGGCTGGGGAAGTAATGCTGTGCCGTATCTGCAGGATATGCTTACCACGCTCGGAGCAGAGAACCTGGATCCTGTTTATATTAAAGGAGTTCCTGATGAAGAGGCAATCCAGAATCTGCATATCCTCGCAGAATCCATTGCCGAGCGCCATCAGGCACTCTAACTTCTTCTTTTTCCGCCTATTGTTTTATCTCATTGAAGAGCCCATACATTAGGCAGTAATATTGGTAGGTGCACAGAGAACTATGCGTCTTGTAATGAAATTCGGCGGAACGTCCGTTGGCAATGCCGAGGCTATCCGCAAGGTTGTAGCAATCATCAAAGAATCCCGTGACCAGGGAAATGAAATCGCAGTTGTTGTATCGGCAATGACTAAGGTCACTGACCAGATTATTGACACAGCGGAAAAAATTCTTACGGAAAAGGATACTACTCTCCTCGACACATTCATCGACAATCTCCGCACCCGCCACATCGATACCTTAAAGGAAGTTGCTCCAGATTATGTTAAGGAAGTAAGCAACCACCTTGAAGTCAGACTCGAACGTTTGAGGGATATGCTGATTGCCGTACAGAATTTACGTGAGTTATCTCCGCGTTCTCATGATTACATCATAACAATCGGCGAGAAACTATCTGCACCGATTGTATCTGCTGCATTGCGTCAGGCAGGCATCCCCTCTTTTCAGATTAGCGGATGTGATGCAGGTATTATCACAGATGGTGTGCACGGAAACGCAACCGCTCTCCCGGAAAGTTACCCGCGCATTGCAGAACGTATCGGCACCCGCCTTGCAACTGAAGTTCCTGTCATTCAAGGATTTGCCGGTTGCTCCCTGGATGGCAGTGTTGCAACCCTCGGCAGAAGCGGTTCCGATTATTCCGGTGCAATTATCGGTGCTGGTATCGGTGCAGAGGAGGTTATCATCTACACCGATGTCGACGGCGTCATGACAACTGACCCGCGTATGATTCCAGAAGCACGTGTCATCGACTCCATCTCCTTCTTAGAAATGATGGAAATGTCCTACTTCGGTGCAAAAGTCATCCACTTCCGTGCACTTCTGCCGGCAATGGAAAAAGGGATTCCAGTCTACGTGAGAAACACATTCAACCCGTCGCATCCAGGAACACTCATCAACCGTGACGCTCATGATGATATAAGAATTGTCAAGGCTGTATCACTCATCAAAAACAGTTGCCTGATTTCCGTATCCGGCTTTGCCACCGGACGTCCCGGAGTTGCCGGTGAGATTTTCAACTCTCTCGCCGAAGCAAACGTCAATGTTATGCTGATTTCTCAGGGTTCTTCTGAACTGAACATCTCGATGATTATCACTGAGGACCAGATGGAAGCTGCAGAAAAAGCATTGGCAAAAATTCAGGAGAAAGGATTCATTAAGAAATACACTTTCTCAACCGACGTTCAGGTTGTCTCTGTGGTCGGTTCCGGTATGCGGGGAACTCCTGGAACCCTGGCACGCATCTTCAAGAGTCTGGGTGAAGAGAAGGTCAATGTCCTGATGATTTCTCAGGGATCTGAAGTCAACGTATCCTTCGTTGTTGATGGTGATGACGGTATTAAGGCAGTCCGTGCGATTCACGAAGAGTTCCACTTGGATAGGGAGGAATAAGCATGGCTTATTCATACAAGGATGCCGGTGTTGATATCGATCTTGAAGCGGACGGTGTCAAGTCTCTCATTAAGACTCTCTCCTACCGAAGAGCAGGTGAGCACGGCATGGTTGGTGACGTGGGTCACTTCTCCGGGTTGATTGATTTCGGCGATAAGGTTCTTTCCTTATGTACTGATGGTGTTGGAACCAAGATGCGTATTGCTGACGATTTGAAAAACTGGTCCACCGTTGGTATTGATTGCATGGCGATGAACGTCAATGATATGTATGTGATGAATATCGAACCGATTGCATTCGTTGACTACATCGCAACCGAAGGCATTGACAAAGAGCAGATGGTGCAGATTGGCATAGGTCTCAATGAAGGAGCAAAACTTGCTAATCTGAACATTGTTGGTGGAGAAACGGCAACCCTGAAGGGAATGATTAATGGTCTGGACCTTGCAGGAACTTGTCTTGGCGTTCAGAAAAAATCCGCTATTGTAACTGGTGAAAAGGTTGCCCCTGGAGATGTGATTGTCGGTGTTCCGTCATCCGGAGTCCATTCAAATGGATATACTCTGGCTCGCAAGGTTGCTGAAGAAAACGGCGGCTACAATATAAAGCTCCCCTCTGGAAAGACGCTCGGTGAAGCACTTCTTACGCCGACCAGAATCTACTCTGAAGTTTTGGACGTCTGCAAGAAGGTTGACGTGCACGGCATGTGCCACGTAACAGGCGGAGGTCTCCTGAACTTCCTGCGTATCTCCGAATGTGGTTTCTCATTCGAGAATCCGATGCCGGTTCCTGAAGTCCTTCAGTGGATTGCCGATAAAGGCGCACTTTCCGTAAACGAACTTTACAGAACCTTCAATATGGGTATGGGTTTTGCATTTATTGTCGCAGCACAGGATGCAGAAAAACTGATTTCGCTGATTCCGGGTGCAAAAGCTGTCGGGCACGTCATTCCGGAGCACAAAGTTCTCCTGAAAGGCGAAGAAATCAACTAAATTCTCTTTTTACGAACCTTTTTATTGCTTGCAGAAGATATTCTAACTTATGTCACATAGTTTTGGCAACACGCTCAGCCGTGCATTTGCTTTTGCAAACACGGCATTCCCGAAATTCACCAGCTGGTTCTGGATTGTTCTCTTCTGCCTGCTCCAGCTTATCGGTGTAGCGCTTATCTCAACAGGCGTTATTATCCTTAGTATCAGTACGCTTTCCCTGTTCATCCCGATGTTTGGAGATTTCATGGGTGGAATGTTTTCGGATATGATAACTTCCTTGGGCCTCCTCGGATTTTTCTTCGGGGTTCTGTTTATCGTTCTCGGTGCAATTCTCACCATTATCTTTACGTTCTTTGTGAACGGCTTCTTTGTCCGTTCCTGTAAAGGTAAAGATATGACACTGAGCCACCCGTGGAAGATGTTCGGTCAGGGTTTCCTGTCCATGGTTCTTGAGATTGTCTATTTCCTCCCGGCTGCCATCATCACTTTCCTGCTGTATCTTGGTCCGATGACAGACACAATCTACTACGTTATCTGTGGCATTATTGTCCCGATTCTGCTCTTCATCGTCACGTACATGTTTTATGTTATGGCAGTTGTCCGCTATGCGAAGACAGGTAAGTTCGGAAAAGCATTTCAGATTCCAACTATTGGAAAAATTATCTGCAGCGCAGGATGGATTAGATTCATCTGGTTCTGCATTGTATTCTTCCTGATTATCATCCTCGTGTCTGTTGTCTTCTACATTGTACCGCTCGTAGGGGCAATTATGTATCTTTTCGTCATGCCATTCCTAATTGCATTCGAGGGTGGTTTCTTCTCTGAACTGTATGATTCTGGTGAGGAATACATTGATGTGAAGATTGCCTGATCTCTCAGGAAAAATAAACTTTTTTTAATTTTTATAGTACGTTTCCGATAAATGAAAAACTTGATAAAAAAGAATTATTGTTTAAGAGCAAGGGACAGAATCATCTGTCTCTCGGTCTTTGCGACGGTCTCCCTAATCTTCGGGATTGCGTCAATGTTGGATGAAACACTATAAATTCCCTGCTGGACGAGCCACTTGACGAATTTCGGGTCAGAACCTGCCTGGCCGCAGATGGAACATTCGACACCTGCTTCACGGCACTGCTTGATACAGTTGGCAATCAGGCGTTTTACTGCCGGATGTTCCGGTTCATACATGTCGCCAATCATTCCGTTGTTGCGGTCGATTGCAAGTGTGTACTGGATGAGGTCGTTTGTTCCAAAGGAGCAGAACTTGATACCTGCCTTGATGAACTCATCAATGATGACTGCGGATGCCGGGATTTCGACCATGATACCGAGTGCCATCTCGTCGACAGGAAGTCCCCATGCGCGGAACTGCTCTTTTGCCTCAATAAACTCACGCGGGTGTTGGACAAGCGGGAACATGACACCAAGATTGTCGTATCCTGCTTCCCATAAGCGCTTGAATGCCTCTGCCTGCATACGGAACTGTTCTTTCTGGCGCAGGTCACGGCGCAGTCCGCGGAAACCGAGCATTGGGTTGTGCTCATGTGGCTCATCTTCTCCGCCTGCCATATTCAGGAATTCATCAGTTGGGGAGTCGATTGTACGGACCCAGACCGGCTTTCCGCGGAATTCGTCAAGCACAGTTCGGATGCCACGTTCAAGTTCTCCAATAAACTCTTCCTGCTTGTTGTTCTTGATGTACCAGGAAGGAGTCTTGTTGAGGCCGATAATCAGGTGTTCAATACGAAGAAGACCAACGCCGTCAGCGCCGGTTGCCGCTGCACGTTTTGCTGCTTCCGGCATGGAAACGTTAACTTTGACCGAGGTTGCGGTGATAATTGGTGATGCTGCTGCAATGACGCTTGGTGTCGCCGTAGCCTGTGGTACTGGTTCTGCTGCAATTGCCCCATCGTAAATCAAGCCCTTCTCACCGTCGATAGTGACAATCTGACCGTCTTTTAAGGTTGCGGTTGCCTTCTTGGTACCGACAACTGCCGGGGTTCCGAGTTCACGGGAAACGATTGCTGCATGGCAGGTCATCCCTCCTTCATCTGTGATGATACCGGCTACTTTCTTCATCGCTGGGACCATGTCCGGGTTCGTCATAGTTGCGACCATGATGTCACCTTCCTGAACCTTGGAAGTCTCCCTGACATCCATTACAATACAGACTTTGCCGGTAACAAGACCCGGAGATGCTCCGTATCCCTGAAGGATATGCTTGAGTTCTCCTTGAGAGGGGGCGCCTGTTTCAATCGGCTTCTTGGCGTCTTTCTTGATGGTGGTGATCGGTCTTGACTGAAGGATGTAAATCTTTCCATCGACAATTCCCCACTCCATATCCTGGGGGTTCTTGTAGTGTTCTTCGGATTTAACGGCAAATTCAGCAAGTGCTTTCACGTCATCATCGGATAAGACTTGTGCGTTCTGTCTGTCTTCCGGAACTGGGCAGACTTTGGTACCTTTCTTCCCGTCTGGAATGATTTCTACAGATTTGTTAGCAATGGTCTTGTTGACAACTTTCTTGGTGTTTCTGTCAAAGACGTAGTTATCCGGAGAAACGGTTCCAGAAACGATTGCTTCACCAAGACCCCAAGATCCTTCAATGATAACCGTCTTTGCGCCGGAAATCGGGTGGGAGGAGAACATAACTCCTGCTCTTTGGGAAAAGACAAGCTGCTGGACAACAACAGCGATGTTGACGTTTCTGTCGTCAAAGCCGTTCTTCGAGCGGTAGTAGATTGCGCGTGCAGTGTAGAGGGATGCCCAGCAACGCTGAACTGCATCAATGACATCGTCATCACCTACAATGTTCAGGTAGGTATCCTGCTGTCCTGCAAAGGATGCATCCGGCAGATCTTCTGCGGTTGCAGAAGAACGGACTGCGACAACTGTTTTGTTGCCCTTTTCCATCTTCTTGTATGCTTCAAGAATTTCCTTCTTAATGACGTCTGGCATGACAGCGGTTTCAACCATCACTTTTGCCTTGTCGGATGTTGCGTTAAGTGCATCGTTGTCATCAACGTCTAACGCTTCGAGCATCGGGAAAAGAGTGTCTTCCAGCTTAGTGAGCTGAAGGAAACGACGAAATGCCTGTGCAGTGACAACGAATGCTCCTGGAACCGGCAGACCGACGTGAGTCATTTCTCCGAGGGATGCTCCTTTTCCGCCGACCGACGGAATATCGGTATTGCGGATTTCTTTGAGCCATAAGATATTCGGTGCTTCAACCATTGTACTCATCTAATACATGGACTTTGATTGGTTAAATTGGTATCGTCATGGGTTGTGGTGCTTTTTTCCAGAACCACATATCTTCCTGGTGTATATGAATAAGAATACGGTTTATGTGGGTTGTTCTTGGCTTTTTAGCTGTCCGTTCAAAAATCTATATCCCCCAACAGAATCAACACTATAACAATGACAATAAGCGCGGATGATATCAAAAACCTCCACAAATATGAAATCCGCATTCTCAAAGCTCTTGAACGAATGATGCGTCGCTACCGCTGGGTTCCGGAAGACGACCTCAGGGCAGCAGTACATTTATCGGAATCGGAACTCAAATATCGCGTCGGTAACCTCATTCACATGGATTTGGTTCGTTCCGACTCCGTTCCATACAAGGGATATGCGCTTGTTTTTGCGGGGTATGATGCTCTTGCACTGGCAGGTCTTGCTGAAAAAGGGACAATTTCGGCACTTGGATCTCACATCGGTGTCGGAAAAGAATCTGAAATCTATGAAGCCCTCGGATTTGGAGTGGTTATCCTGAAACTTCATAAAATTGGTCAGCGATCATTCAATACGGTGCGGACAAACCGCGAATATATGCCGGACGGAGGTCACTGTCCTTGGATTTTTGCCTCGGCTAAATCTGCCGAACGTGAATTTGAGGCACTGCAGGCATTGAATGGGAAGGTTTCCGTACCTGTTCCGATTGATTTAAACCGTCACGTGATTGTAATGTCATTTGTCCCGGGAGTGAACCTCAATCACTGCATACTGGATAATCCAGAAAGCACTTGGAACACAATTATCGCAGAAGTTCGAAAAGCCTATCATCTCGGTTTTATTCACGGCGATTTATCTGAATATAACATCATGGTTTCCGATGACTCTCTTTGGATTATTGACTGGCCACAATGGGTGGTTCCGGGGCATCAGAATGCTGATTCCACCCTTCGCCACGATTTGGAGACCGTTGCTGAGTTCTTCCGCAAAAAATACCAAATGGAAGTTAACGTGGAACAGGCAATTTCGTACATTAAACAGGTATGACTGACGTTTTCGGTATTGACATTCAGAGAGGAAGTATCAGGAGTACCTCCATACACCCACGATTTTGTCTGGTCCGTGTTTCTGACGGGGAGATTACTTCTGAGGAAAAAGGAGTTTCCATGCCCCGTCTTTTCCGACTTTTACATGCAGAAAAGCCGTTAATTCTAGCAGTTGATTCGGTGCAGGAGATTGCGGAAAACAACCGCAGTCTCTTCCGTTTTCTTTCAGCAATGCCTCCGGAAACAAAACTGGTGCAGGTAACTGGTGACTGTGTCAAAATGGAGTCTCTGGTGACGGTTGCCGCCCGCTATAACCTGAAATTTGACAAGACAAATCCTATGGAAGAGGCGCGTGTAACGGCATTAATTGCCTCATACGGCGGGGGATATGAGGTTCTGGCATTTGCTGGCGTAACGACAGTAACGGTCAGTAGAGCTCGTTCTCTGGGTCGGGGGGGTTGGAGTCAGAATCGGTACGCAAGAAAGATTCATGGTAGCGTGAAAGTGCGCTCACGCGAAATTGAAGCGAAATTGGTTGCTGCAGGACTTCCCTATACTTTGGAGACGCACCGTGCCTTCGGCGGAGAAAGTAAAACTTCGATTCACATATCCGCTCCTCGTTCAGCGGTGCCGGTGAGCCCGGAGAAATCCGGGGATATTCAGGTTCGCGTCATTCCTAAAATGCGGGATGCTATCTCCTATGTTCCACTGGAACGCCACCCTTCCCATGTTATTGTCGGTTTAGATCCTGGAACTACCGTCGGACTTGCTATTCTTGACTTGAATGGGAAACTTCTTCACCTGGAAAGCGTTCGCGCACAGTCATCTGCTGATATTATTTCGGTTATTAATTCAGTAGGGATTCCTGTGGTAATTGCGACTGATAAGATGGAAATGCCTTCCGGCGTGGAAAAGATACGTAGGGCGTTTTCCGCAATTGGTTGGACTCCTAAAAAGGACATTCAGGTGAAAGAGAAATACGCGGTTGCAAAGGACTATCCCTTTGATGATGATCACCAGAGAGATTCTCTATCTGCTGCTTTGATGGCGTTTCGGAGTTATGTGCCGAAATTTGAGAATCTCCGCAGACGTATTCCTGCCGGGGTGGACATTGATTTTATACGGGCTGGTATTATTCGCGGAAAATCAGTCGAGCAGATTCTCGCATCGCTTTCCATGATGGATATTGAATCTGATTCTAAGCCTGAAATCAAAGAAGAACCTCGCATACTGGACGAAAAGGACCTTGAGATAATCCGACTAAACGAGGAGGTCCAAAAGCTCCGTAAACTTTCGATGAGTTTATCAAAAGACTTGGAATCCCAGGAGCATGCAGTTAAGTCACTTCAGCGACGGTTGAATCTAGAACGTGGTGAACGGACTGCAGAGATTCTCATTTCTGAGGAAATTACGTCTAGGGATAAAGAGCTGGATCAGACGAAAAAGGCCCTGAGAAAAGAAGAACGACGTTGCAAGAATCTCAGAGTGCGTTTGGAACGGATGAAGCGTTTTATCGCCCTACAGGCGGGAGAAGGGTTCCTTGCACTGAAGGTTCTCCAGTTGCTTGCCCGTGATCATTTGAAGAGTATGGATGAGGAGATGGGGGTAAATGACGGGGATATTCTCTACATTCTGAAAATTGATGGTTGGGGCAAGACAGTTCTACGGGATATCGCCGAGTCGCAGGTGCATGCGGTTATCCTGCCGCATCTAACGTTTGCAAAAGCAAAAGAACAGCATCTGATTGAGGAATTCCGGGAATTGAATATCCCTCTTCTAGATGGTGTGAATTTGTCTCCTCGGGTAAAAGGGAAGATTGGTGTTGTGAATGAAGATGCGTTCGTCCGGGCAGTAGATGAATGGAAACGCACGCAGGAAATCTATCTGAAGGACAAGAAGAACTCGAAGATTCACGGGATGGTTGCAGAATATCAGGTGCAGCGGAGACGTGATGTGGAAAACTTTGGAATCGATCCTGCTACACTGCCGTATAATGCTGTTTCTCCTGCGAAAGTGATTGCCTATTCGAAAAAGAAAATGGATTTAGCGGAGAAAAAGATTCATACCGAACTTCCTGTTATCGTGGTAAAACCTATTGCGCCCGAGTCAGTGGCGAAAGTAGAGCCGCTAATTCCTCCAAAACCGCCGAGAGAGGTAAAACCACCGAAAAAAGAGACTGACGTTCTGACATCGGTACTCTCAGCATATCGCGAGGAGCGTAAGAAGGAGTTGCATACAAATGGATGATCGAGAACTTCTGGAAACGATTCGCCCGCTAATCGGGTATGATGAAACCTGTGATGACTGCGCTGCATTCCCTCTTGGAGATGGCCGCATCCTAGTTTCAAGTGTGGACATGTTGCACGAAACAACTGATTTCCCTGTTGGTATGAGTGATTATGAAATTGGATGGATGAGTGTTGCTGTTTCTCTCTCGGACGTTGCTTCCTGCGGTGCACAACCGACTCAGGTGCTTGTTGCAGCAGGTCTTGACAAATCGGAACGGTTGTTTGAGATTATGAGGGGAGCACAGGAGTGTGCTAAGACATTCGGTGCGGCAGTATCGGGGGGAGATATCGATTCTCATGCGGAACTTACCATCGTAACCACTGCGTTCGGTGTTGTTTCAGAAAAGGATTACAAACGCCGTTCCGGTGCATCTCCGGGTGATTTGGTTTGTGTGACCGGCGTTCCGGGTTGTGCCCAAGCGGCGCTTGATGGACATGAAGAGTTTCGGAAATATCTGTGTACGCCGTTTCCTCATGTGCGTGCCGGCATTCGAATTGCACCGTTTGCGTCATCTATGATGGACGTATCTGACGGTCTTGTCATCTCTCTCTACGATTTAACGAAAGCATCTGGGGTCGGTGCCTCTCTTGACTCGTCACTTTTGAAGCCATTTGATTCTTCATCGTATGCTCAGTTTTGCTATCTTTTCGGCGGAGGAGATTTCGGTCTTCTTTTCACACTTCCATCGGGTGTTGTTGTTGAAGGCGTTGACTACACCGTAATCGGCACAATCATCGAAGGTTCTTCTGTAACGATGGATGGAAATGTTCTTCCAAGAAAAGGATATGCTCACATCTGGGACAAATCTGATTAATTTTTAAAAATTTTGAAAAAATATTAGGGGTTCAGAGTTACTGAATTCCCTTGTTTGGTTCTTCATCCTCTTCCTTCGGTGGCCAGCAGGTAATACCTTTCTGGCTGGAAAGAATCGCCGGATTGAAGACTGGTTCTTCTACACCATCTGCCTTCTGATTGAAGTAATCCGTGAGTGCAGTCCATGCATGTTTTGCTAAGAAGATGATGATTGCAACGTTGAAGATACCCATCAATGCCTGGAATACATCTGCCAGATTCCACGCCAGAGTCATAGACCAGATGGACGAGAAGAAGACCATCAGAATGATGACAATACGCAGGGCAATGATAGCTCCCTTCTTTTCAGTGATGAACTTGACGTTACTTTCACTCATAGAGTAATAGCTGATTAGACTGCTGAATGCAAAGACTAAGAGGAATGCTGCAAGAATGTATGGTGCAGCTACGCCAAGGAATGTTGCTGAAAGGGCTTCAGAGACAAGTGGTGATCCTGCAAGGCTTGAGGCAATTCCCTGTGCTGCAAAGTCATATTCCGGATATGCAACATTCGTGTACATAATGACAACGAAAGCAGTTGCGGTACAGACGACTATAGTGTCGATGAGGACACCGAGGGACTGCATCAGACCTTGCTTGACTGGGTGCTTGACATGTGCGGAAGAGGATACGTTCGGAATAGAACCAATACCAGCTTCGTTGGAGAAGACACCGCGTTTCAGACCCCACATAATCATTGTACCAATACCGCCACCCACAAATGCCTGTGCACCGAATGCGTAGCTGAAGATGGTTTCAACGACTGCGGAAACCTGGGTGAAGTTGACAAGGATAAGAATTCCTGCCATTACCATCCAGAGGACTGCCATTGTAGGAACAAGCCAGGTAGAGACGCGTGCGACTCTGCGGATACCGCCAAAGACAATTACTGCAGTAAGAATTGCAAGAATAATACCAATAACAATGGATAAAACACTGAAACTGGATCCTCCGATGGTCAATACCGCCCCGCCGAATGCACCATCAAATGCAGTCTGCAGGGAGTTGCTTGCCTGGTTTGCCTGAACACCGATAAAACACAGACCATAGGTGACAATAATCAGAAGAGACATCAGGATAGCAAGTCTTGGTTTTCCGAGACCGTTTTTAATATAATATGCCGGTCCGCCGTGGAAATACCCGTCGCCCTTCTTTTCTTTGTAAATCTGACCTATGGTATTTTCAACGAAACTCGTTGCTGCGCCGATAATGGCGAAAATCCACATCCAGAAGACAGCTCCAGGACCACCCATGACAATTGCAGTGGCGACACCGGCGATATTACCAACGCCGATACGTGCACCCATACTGACACAGAATGCCTGGAATGAGGAAATAATATGTTTCCCCTTCTTTTCTCTAATTCCTGTGAAGGCAACTTTACAGGCTTCACCCAGTCTGTTAATCTGGATGCCTTTCGATTTGATGGTGGCAAAAATACCGAAACCAACAAGGAAAACGAATGCGACATACCAGATCCAGGTTGAGGAATCTGCAATGAAGTTACTCACTGCGTCATAAACGTCAGAAACACTCATACATTAAATTGTTTCTCTTTGAGAGGATATTAACATATGCTGTTGGTAACTAAAGCGGTTTTTGTCACCTTTGGAAAAATTAGAGGGAATCCAGAGAAATACTGCCAAAATCGTCCGAACTGGTGTTCATAGTGATGCCGAATGCAGCAAGTGATGACTTATCTTCTAGGGAATTTGCCGCATCAACTACATAGTCAAGGATATCGATAGATAACTGATGCTTCTCCTTACTCTTCTGGATTTGATTTACCAGGAACTGCAGTTTTTCAGGACTCTCGTTCCGTAATTTAGCGAGGGATACGACACAGAGATAGATTCTCGTCATATTCCTGTCAGTACCGGTAATGGTGTCGAAAAACGCCTTGATGACCTGTGCCTGGTAGACATCTCCTGCCATAAATATTAAAATTTGGATGTGTGGTTTAATATATGTTTCTGCTTATTTCGCTGTACTTACAATTTTAATGACGTCACCTGTCTTGAGTTCTGCCGAATCTTTAATCCGCATCTTGGTTTTAGCATCGACTGCATATAAGAACCCCTTTCCGATATCGGTGTGAATCTTAAAGGCCAGATCGCGTGGTGTAGATCCTTTTGGCATCAGTAGAGCGTCCGGAAGCACAACACCTTTTGCATTGCAGTATTTTCCTTCGTCTTCTACTGGGTAGACAATAATCATACCAATCTGGTCGAAGACAATCTTGTTTAAGGCCTCCTGGACACCAGTTCCATTGTATTTTTTCATGTTCTCGGCGACCATGGTAAGTGCTTTGATCTGCGGAGCGGTCATTTTAGCCCCTTCTTTCGGAGAGAATTTTGCGTCTCCTGGGAGGTAGTTTAGAAGATTTGCCTGTGCTGCCGACTTTAGTGCCAGTTCTCCTGCGGAAATCGTCGGAACTGCACCGCGTTCTTTCAGAATCTCAAGATTTTCTGCAGGTGCCTGGTCTGCCTTGTTTGCGGCGATAACCATCGGTTTGGAGACAGCAAGGAGGATTTCACAGAGTTTCTCGATATTTTCATCAGATGCTTTTGCAATGTTGATTCCGCTTTCAATGACTGCATCTTTTATCTGCACGGCATTGATGCGGAGACCTGCAAGTGCGTCTCCCAGCATATCGATGATGAGATTTTCCTTTCCTTGTGCCGAGCGAACAATCTTTGCCAGGTGCTTCTGGACGATGCCCGCCATCCACATTGAGAATTCATAGCGAAGGAATTCCACATCTTCAATCGGATTGCGGGTTCCGATATCAACCGGATTTCCCTCTGCATCGGTACTTCCAGAAGCGTCGACGACCTGAATGATGCCGTCAGCCTCACGGAGGTTGTCCAGAAACTGGTTTCCTAGACCTTTTCCTAAGTGTGCATCCGGAACCAGTCCTGCAACATCCAGAAGTTCAACCGGGGTGAAACGAATGCCGTTGACACAATTGCCACAACCTCCCTCGATTCCGAGTTCTTTGCACGGGCATTCTGAACGGACATATGCAACACCTTTGTTGGCATCAATGGTAGTGAACGGATAATTTGCAATTTCAACATTGGCAAGCGTCAGTGATTTAAAAAATGTTGACTTGCCGCAGTTTGGTTTTCCAGCGAGAGCTATAAGTAACATTACTATTTCCTAATATTGAGTATGAATAGGATTCGCAGATAGTTATGTTTTGTGTGTTTATCAGAGAGTGTAGTGGTAGCGGGGAGCCGTCTGCGACTTAACTGCATCTGCATACATCATGACATTCTCTTCAATTCCTGCTGCATCCAGTGCTACAGTGAAGAGTTCCTTGAATCGCTTTTGCGCGGATTCCGGGAGGATGTAGCGTTCTCCAGATTGCACAGCACCGTCAAGTCTCCCCTCATTTGCCACCCGAATGACGGCACGGTCAACCACGGAAACCAGAGCTGGTTCCATGATTTCTCTGACGCACGCTCCTCTTGGACAGGGTATTTCCTCGCCGTAAATGGCTCCAGCATTCGGGTCAAGTCCTACGCCCATACAGGCGATTTCAACTCGTGCGTAGAGCATGGCATACCCGATGGAGAAAAGGAGATTCACCGGGTCCTGCAGTGCTCCTTCATTTCTTCTCCGATATCCGAGTTGTTTTGGAACTGCCCGTGAGAGGATTTCATAGTACATGTTCCGCGTCAGCGTAAATGCCCGAGATAATTCCGAAATGGTAATCAGATAGTTCAGTTCCATGCGGGTCTGGGTCATAATATCGAACTCTCCTCGGTAGTAGATATCCTCTTTTCCCTGTGACAATTCGTGGAGGAATCGCATGCGGGATTCCGTTGCCGACGTTATCATGGAAAGAGCAAAGGAGTGAACCGGAATATCCCGTTGCGCTTCAGCCAGATATGGTCGCTCATGGGAAAATAGGGTTCCTGTTGGATTGCCGTGAATGTCAAAAAATGAGACTGGTATGTTATTTCTGGCACACTTCTCAATGACTGCCGTGTGGAGGATGTGGTTTCCTGCTATCAGAAGATGAGACACGTCATCAAGCGGATGCCGTTCTGCTTCTGTGCTTTTCTTATTTCTGACAAAGAGCATTTTACCTGCGGCATTTATGTCTGCACCATAGCCCCAGACAGTTACCCACGGGGTTTTCATGGTGCGTATCCTCTTCCTACACGATTGGCAAGTTCCGAGTAGCAGTTTGTACAAAATCTCGTGTCTTTTCTGTCCAGGTCGTCAAGATTATTCGGGCAGTACATGATACATTCATGCTTGTTGCAGTGTTCAAGACCGTATAGGTGGGCGATTTCATGTGCGCATTCTGTGACAAGACGTTTAATCAGGGCATTATCATCGTTATAGCGGTTGTAGAAGGTATTTGTCAATCTCGTTGCAGATACAACTGCAACTCCGTATTTAATATTGGCCAGACCGAAGACAAAACTGGTCCGCAGTGAGAACAAATCTCCAGCAGTTATGAGCAGGAATTTTTCATAAATGTGGTGGTTCTGGTGATAGAATCCCAAATCCATGTTTTTCGGTTTGAAGAGTTCTGGGTTGCGCTCGCGGAACATATCCATCTTTGTGAGAATCTTCATGGCGTCGTACTGGTTTCGTGAAGAATCGAACCCGTCTAACGGAAACGTACCGTTATCAATTCGCGATATCGGTACGTTCAGAATAGTGGAAAGTTCTTCGGTGACCGGTCTTGAGAGTCCCATTGGAGCTCTGCTGTCCCAGAAAATGTGCACACCCATTATGTTAGATATTTTTCACTGCGGACCGACATAAATGTAATTGAATTATGGTCTACGATATCGAACGGGCGGTTGGAACCTATATTAAATCTCATTATACCTCCGCAGTAGAGATTGGGTTCGGCGGAAAGACGATTGCGGCGGAAATTCTACAGGATGCAGGCATTCCTGTTCTATGTACTGACATTCGCGCTTATGATACTGCTGTCCCTTCTGTTGTGGATGATTGTGTGGAACCGGATTTTTCCCTCTACAGGTTTTCCGATGTTATCTACGCCATCAGGCCAGGGACTGAAATCGTTGCAAATATGATAAAACTGGCTGAAACCCTTAATGTAGATTTGATTGTCTATCACCTCGGGTTTGAAATCTATATGGATGGTGGAGAGATCATTGAGACTGGCGGCATTCAACTTCACCGCTATGTCAGGAAAAAGGTTTAAACGTCTTCATATCCTTTGATATACTTATGCGCATTAAGGGAGTCACTCTTCACATATCACCGATAGTGCTTGCTATATTTGCCTTCTTTGTGGTTCTGTTTATAGTATCGACTGTCGTCACTGGGGATAATATCTACGTAATCTGGGGCATCCCATTATCTCTCCTGCTCTTAATCCTTCCACTAATCAGTAGCTACAACCTTGGATCTCAGTATCAGAAACTTCTTCCGGAATATGAAGAAGCTGCTGTTCCACATAAAATCAGGAATATCAATTTAGGACTCCAGGGTCATGCAGTACGGGTAGAAGGAGTTGTCCAGAAAATCCAGATGAAATGGCTTGGGCGCCCACGGTATACTATCTTCGATGGTTCTGCATCTATTATCGTGTTCCGCTCTCTTCTTCTTGATGAACCAGTTGCTATCGGTGACAATGTCGTTGCAGTTGGCATGGTCGTGAAAAAATACGCAGTTGCAGGGGCAGTATCGGTTCATGGCGTCGGTATCAAAAAAGTTGAGAATCTTTCGGAAATTGAACTTGACGAGGATCTGACCGCACCGAAAGAGAAGCAGATAAAAATCAAAAAATACAACTAATTTTATCATGAAAATCCCCATCAATCACTTTTTTGGAGGGGATTTTCATTTGGGGGGGGCCTGAGACGCAGTCTCATTAGGGTTTTCTGATTTTTTGTAGTTTTGTTCTTCTCTTCAGAAAAATATGTCTAAACATTTCTGTTCTGATTTGTTCAGCAGGTCTCTTACCGTTTGCCAAGTTGTTCTTGCACAGGAAGGTGCTTTTCCGTGTTCTTCAATATAGTTTGTGAGAAATGCAATGGTTACTGGATCAGATGGATATCCGCTTCCGATGTCCCCGAACTCCGCCTTCAGTTCGTCGATGAGGTGGTCACGGGTAACTTTAGCGACGATACTTGCCGCTCCGACCACCGTAAACTTTGCATCCGCTTTGTGTTCCGAAACTACCTGACATGTGATACCCGATGCGGATAAAACATTGTTGCCGAATCGTTCGGCATTGACATCACAAGCATCCAGATATACCTTGTCAGGCTGTAAGTTCCGCAGAACTTCGGCATGACACGAGACCGTGAATTCATTCATGGTTTCGGATCTGGTATCGATATCCTGTGGTGTCCTTATGCAAGTATAATGCCTGAACTGCGAGGTAATCTCGGTAAAGAGTTCCTCGCGTTTTTTCGGTGTCAGTTTCTTTGAATCGGTAACGCCGAGGATGCCGAATGATTCTCCCTCCTCGATAAGAACCCCTGCAGTAACCATGGGGCCAATCACTGGTCCTTTTCCCGCCTCATCAATTCCGCAGAGTAACATGAACAATTGTTTTTCTAAGGAGGTATTAATACCAACCGGCTCATACCTTCTTTCATGTATCTGATTGTTGTGGGGCTCGGTGGCATCGGGAAATCTCTGGCCGGAATTGCTGCAGAAGCTGGACACAATGTTGTAGTCATTGATAAGAAGGAAGGGAAATGCGATGCAATCCTGGAAGAGCATGATCTCCTCGCGATTACGGGAAATGCAACTGACAAGGACGTTTTAGATGAAGCGGGAATTACGCGTGCTGATGTTCTGGTTGCAACAACCGGGGATGACGCACAGAATCTTCTAATCTGCTGGCTCGCCAAGAAATATAACGTGCGTACTATTGTATCCATCGTAAATCGGGTAGAGCACACTGAGTTATTCCGGGAAATTGGTGTACGTGTCAGTGAAAATCCTGATGAAATTGTTGCCCGCAGTCTTTATCTATGGTCGGAAAATCCCGAAGCACAGCTCCTTGCCTCGATTGAAGGCGGCAGCATCTTTGAGATAATGGTATCTGAAAATTCAAATGGTGTCAAAAAATCCGTGCGCGACGCTGCAGGGCCGAAAGATATGCTCTATATTGCCATCAGACGTGCCGGAAAACTTATCATTCCAAGCGGAGATACCATTTTCCTTCCGGGGGATGTCGTCGCTGTTTTCACCAAAAAAGAGTCTGAAATCAAATCGTTAGAATTTATGAATGATATGTTTCGCTGAACATTCATTCTATCTTTTGTTGAAGTGAAAATTTGCTTATCGGAAGGCGGCGTTTGTGTTCGCTCTTTTCTACGAGGGACAGGACTTTCTCCTCAATTTTGTTTTTCGGGACAAAGTCGTTTAATTCTAGATTGAATAATGCTGTATCCAGTTCATCGTAGGTGAGTCCGATATCCGCTTCATCTGTCTGTCCGTCATAGAATCCCGCACTAGGAGCCTTTTTCATGATTGATTCTGGAATCTCTAGGTCTTCAGCAATCTCGTAGATTTCCCGTTTGTAGAGATGCAACAAGGGCTGGATATCGGCCGCACTGTCCCCCCACTTGGTGGAATATCCAATCATGTATTCGGTCTTATTCGAGGTTCCGCAGACAAGGTAGTTTCTTTCCGCAGCGATGTTATAGAGTGTGATCATCCGAAGACGTGCTGCGATGTTGCCGGAGAGAATCGGTGACGCGGATGAGATGTGTTCGGTTGCAAGGAATGTCTGATGCACAGCACCTAGCGGGACGGTAATAAGTTCAACACCGAGGAATGCACAGAGTTCTTTTGCGTCGTTTTCATCCTCGTTCCTGCTATGGGATATCGGCATGCTCACGCCGAGAACACGTTCGGCAGAAACCGCTTTTACGGCAAGTGCGCAGGAAACCGCAGAGTCAATGCCTCCTGAGACTCCTACTACAAGGCCCTGTGCCCCAGTTGTCCAGATTGCGTTTCTGATGAGATCTTTCACTTTGATGATTTCACAGCCGATACAGCTACAGGATAGTGTCATAGCATTTCCTCCAGGGAGTCTTTTATATTCTTCAATGCAAAGCGTGTGCCGGGGCGTGTTTCGGAAAAAGAAGTCAGGAAAGCATCTGTCTTGGTGGATTTTCTCTCCTCTACGTTGTGCCAGTTGTGAGCAACTGCATACAGTTCAATTTCTTTTCGTGGAATGGCTGCAAACGGTTGCAGGATTCTCTTTTCCGGCCTTGATAAATACTGGTCGGGTGTTCCTTCCAGCACGGCAACTAGGACTGTTTCTGCTACCCTTTCTAGGCAGGTTGGTGTGAGAACAGTATCTGCTTCGGCTTCATCTGCGACAAAAGAAATGTCGGTCCGTTTCAGGAGCAGTCCGCTGAGAAACACCCGGAGTGCAAAGGTTTCAGCAGGCTCTCTGCAGGAAACAAAGAGTCTCTCTCCGGATTTGAGACCACCTTTTTTTCGAATCTCTTTTTTTACCCGTGATTCGATGTCAGAAATAAGGTGTGCTTCACAGAGATGGTTTCCTGAGTACGGCTGGAAAATAATGGCATCTCTCTGGCACCTGCTGCATTTCATACAGTACTATATGCATTAGTAAAAAATGAACGTGGTGGTTATTTCGGGGTGGATTTTTTCAGGGGATATTTTTTCGGTTTTACGCGGTACGGCGGATTTTTCACCTCAATCTTGGTCAGTCCTGGAATTGCCAGTTTCTTTTCCAGCCAGTTTGCGCCAAATGTGGCTAAGGTAACTAGAGCGAGGTAGAAGAGCGCTACAAGACCGAATGCTTCGATGAAGGCAACATAGTGAATCGCAATTGCCTTTGCCGCACAGGTCATCTCAACCACGGTTACAAAGTAGGCAAGAGAGGTGTACTTAATCATGTAAATGAATTCATTGGACACCCCTGGAATTGCCCGTCTCATTGCCTGCGGAATAATGATATGGATAATTGCCTGCATCTTGGTCATGCCAAGAGAACGTGCTGCAATCATCTGACCCCCCTTAATCGACTGCAGAGCTCCGCGGATGTATTCCGAGTTGTAGGATGAGTTACAGAGAATAAAACCGATTACTGCGGCTGTAAATCCCTCCAGCAGAATACCGACGGACGGCAGACCGAAATAGAGGATAAACAGGAGAACAAGAAGCGGACAACCGCGGAAGATGATAACATAGAATTTTGCGAGCCATTGAATTGGTTTTGGTGCATATACCCGCAATACGGCAATCAGAATCCCAACCAGAAGACCTAAAGGTGCGGTCCAGAGAATGAGCTGCAGGGTGACGAGGAATCCTTCCCACACCGCAGGGAATAGAATATCAGTCCAGAATGTTGGGTCCGTCCGTATTACGCCGGATAAGAGGCTACTGACTCCTTCAAGTATTCCTTCTGCCACCATAGTACCTTACTCACTCCTCATTGTATGCGCCGATGAACTCCCGCATCCGTGCAAAGTCTTTGCTGGTTGGAATGTCCTTGGGGTCACCGTGCTCGATAATTTCTCCTTTTTCCATCAGGTAAATTTCTGATGCAAATGAGGTTGCGAATTTCATTTCATGTGTAACCACAAGACAGGTCATTCCTTGTTGTGCGAGTTTTTTCATGACTTCCATGACTTCGCGTTTCAATTCAGGATCAAGGGCCGAAGTCGGTTCGTCGAAGAGCATCACTTCTGGGTCCATTGCCAGGGCCCGTGCAATCGAGACACGTTGTGCCTGTCCCCCGGAGAGTTGCGCCGGATAATGGTCTGCCCACTCGGTCATGCCGACGCGATCCAGTTCTTCCATCGCTTTTTTGTGTGCATCCTCCTTTGATAATTTCAGGACTTTTCTGAGTGGCAGTTCGATATTCTTTACCGCGGTCAGGTGGTCAAAGAGGTTGAAGTTCTGGAAGACCATTCCCATTTTCTGCCGGTATTGGTTGATTTTCTTGCCGGAGTCTACGACATTTTCTCCGTCAAGATATACCGCGCCAGTGTCGGGCGTGGTCAACTGGTTGATGCAACGCAGGAGAGTTGACTTTCCTGTGCCGGACGGTCCGATAAACACCTTTTTTTCACCTTTTTTCACGGTGAATGAGATATTTTTCAGAACTTGAAGGTCCCCGTAGGATTTCGAGAGATTTTCAACCCGTAATAGTATTTCGTCGCTCATATTTGCTCACAATCGTTGTTTCCGAAGCCTGGGATTCTAATGTGTTTTTCAATTCTCTGGATGATAAACATACCAAGGTAGTTCAGAATGATGAAGATGACTGCGCATGACAGGTAGAGAATCATTGCGTCACCTGTTGCTGCAACCTGGTGTCCGGTTCTAGTCAGCAGTTCGGTTACTCCGATAGCTGATGCTACTGCCGAGTCGGTTAAAAGAACCGGGTATTCGTTTGCCCAGGAAGGTAATGCAAGACGCAGGGTCTGCGGAATGATAATAGAAAATACTGCTTGGATTTTCGTCATACCTAGGGATCTTGCAGCAAGCATCTGCCCTTCCGAAATCGATTCAATCGCTCCACGGAATGTCTGGGACTGGTATGCGGCACTTCTCATCCCAAGAACGATGAATGCCACCACAAATGGCGGGACATCCAGATTCATCATCGGGAAGAAGGCGAAATAGAACAGGAAGAGTAAAATCAGGTTCGGAAGACCGCGGAAGAACCAGACATAAACATGAACGATTCCGCGGATTACCTTTGGTCCATAAACCTGCCCGAGGCAGAGAAGCATGCCGAGAATAAATCCGACCAGTAGAGAGAGACCTACCAGTTCTAATGTAATTAGGGTTCCCTCCATCAGGTACCCGAATGCATTCGTTACAGATCCAAATGACTCAAACATTGTCTCTCAAATATCTTCTTCAATAGTTTGGAAGTTCGTAGGTATTATAGTTCGGGAAAAAAGGAAAAATAGGTGGGTATTTCCTATTTATAATCCGTATTTTTCAACGAGTTTGTCCCAGTCATCAGATGCCATGAGCTTTGCATAGCCGTCGTTTAAGATCTTTAGAAGTTCGGTGTTGCCCTTCTTGACTGCTGCTGCGAATTCTTCTTTGGTTCCATCGATAGTTCCAATCATCTTGAAGACTCCTGGATTGTTTGCAATCTGGGACTGGAGTCCTGCATCGTCGAAGATAACTACATCAGCACGCTTGTTCTTTAAGTCCTGCATTGACAGTGCAAAGGTAGAGTAGGTGTTGATAATCTTTCCTTCCTTCTTCATCTTGGCATAGAGTTCCTCTCCAAGCCATCCCTCTAATCCTTCATCGGAGGAACATCCCTGCTGGACACCAATCTTCAGGTTTCCTGCATAGAAGTCTTCCATGGTTGCGGTGGAGTCTGCAAGTCCGACGACTCCGATTGCGATGGTCCAGTATGGGTTGGTGAAGTCCATCTTGTCTTTACGTTCATCGGTAATAGAAAGACCGGAGCAGATGATGTCACGCTTTCCAGTGTCAAGGTAGGTTGCCATTGCATCCCAGTCGATGTACTCGAAAGAGACGTTGTAGCCGGCATCTTTTGCAATCCACTGCATACACTCAACATCAAATCCGGTGATGTTTCCGTCTGCATCGGTGTATGAATACGGCTCATAGACATCGATACCGACAACATAGTTCTTCTGTTCGCTGGTGGTCGTTCCGGTACAGCCTGCCATTGCTACAGCACCGATAACTAAGAACGCAATTACGAATCCAAGTAATACTTTCTTGTTCATGATGATATACTCCTAATATTTCACACCCCAGTGAAACAGAGTTTCACCGGTGTCAGGATCGGTGTGCCACAGCACACTGACTCCCGCCGCAGGGTTATTTATTTTCCTTTAAGCGTTTGATGGCAATTTGATATCCGTCGCATCCATAGTGGAGACAACGGTTCACTCTACTGATGGTTGCAGTGCTTGCCCCTGTTTCACGGGTTATCTCCTGGTAGTTCTTCCCGGCATCCAGACGCACAGCGACTTCGAGTCTCTGGGAGATGTCTTTAATCTCCTTAATAGTGCAGACATCAGAGAGGAATGCCTGAAATTCCTCAGCAGTTTTCAGCGACATAAGGGAATTTAAGAGGAGATTTGACGATACTGCATTCACGGGGACCATATGAAACACTTTGCTTCTCTATTGTTTTATCACTCTACTATAATAAAGTATATTATTTGATGCATAGTCAATTTGTGTCATTGTCCTAGTCTAAAATAGATTAGTAACGATTCAGCTCCTCTGATGTGACCGTCTCATTTTAGTACAGATTTCGCTCTTTTTTAAACCCCATTTACTCCCGATACAGCCTCGGATTTAGAATCTAATGTAAATTATACTGCATTTTTGGTACAATTTTTAGTACAACTGCACTAATATTCTATGGAGTTTTGGGACGGGGATTATCTGTAAACGGTTCCGTGAAGATATATTTGTTGGAGGTTATATTCTCCTTTTCACCAAGTATGGACTTTGAGATGCTGGATAATGGGTGCTAGCGGGTCGTGCAAAAATAGAGAGTGATTAGTTACATAGATTATTTAAAGAATAGATAACAGTGGCAATGCCCTTCTTTTTCGATGTCGCTTGCACTGTCATGGCAAGGGCAGATGATTTTACGGTCCAGGTCAGCATCTCCGGATGGGATGCGGCATGGGCAGTAGCGTTTGCCGTGAAGAATCTGATTACGTGCCAGTCCTTCGATAATGGAGGCTACAATATCAGTATTTTCATTTATCGTCCAGCCTTTGACTTGTGCAATCCGTACCACCGCCGGTCGTACAGTTTTGGCTACTTTCTGTATTTCTTCCCTGGTTGGATTCATAATTTTTATTGCGTTTCGCTCTTATTCAACGTTTGGGATGCGATACGTTCCAAATCTTTCTGGATGAGTTTCACGGCAATCGGCTTTAAGTGGTCAAAGAATAGGATGCCGTCATGATGATCTTTTTCATGGCAAAATGCACGTGCTGCGACACCTTTCAATTCCGTTTCCACAACCGTATTTGTTTCATCGAGGTATCTGCAGGTAATTTTCTTCGGGCGGCGAATGGGTTTATGAATGCCCGGTGTACAGGGGCTTCCCTCGATATCTTCAGCGAATGCACCTTCGGAGAGGATTTCCGGATTTGCACCGCGGATATCGGTGCCTCCTGCATGGACTATGAAAAGCCGTTTTGTTACGCCAATCTGCGGAGCTGAGAGTCCTACGCATTTGTTTGCAATCATGGTTTCCCACATATCATCGAGAATCATCCGTTCTTCATCTCCGATTTTTGTGATCTCTTCACATTTAGTGCGGAGTACCGGATCCCCATACATACGGATTGGCTGAATCATGCATATCTGTATTTCCCTCCCTCATAATAGGTTTTGTTCGTTCACTTTATACGCTATGGGGTGGAAATATGAATCAGCATGTCGGAGAATGTTCCTGTCTACAATACGGATGATAAACTACCGGTAGGGACGCTTATTCTCACTATTCTTCAGCACTTTTTTGCACTTGCCGTATACATGACGTATCCGGTTATCATCACTACGTCAATTAACGGCGGTGTTGAAATGACGACCGCGCTGATTTCCGTTACCGTCATCGGGTGCGGTATTGCAACGATTCTTCAGGCCTTGTCGCGTATAGGAAGTGGTTATTTGCTGCCGATTATTCCGAATTCTTCCTATCTTCCCGCCTCACTTCTTGCGGCAAGTGGCGGAGGACTTCCGCTGCTTTACGGCATGTATATCTTTGCAGGGTTCTTTGAGATTCTTCTTTCGCGGCTTACCAAATTCTTTCGGCTTGTTTTCCCAGAAGAGATTGTCGGTGTCGTTCTGCTTCTTTTAGGGATTGCTATCGTGCCATTTGCCTTTCCGCTGTTCTTTGGTAGTGTTAATTCTGGGGCACTCGATCCTGCTGCAACCGCAGTCGGGATTATCACACTTGCTTCAATGATTATTCTGAGTCTGATTCCGAAACGGATTTTCAAATTCTATTCTGTCCTGATAGGAATTCTTATCGGTGGCGTTGTTGCGGTTCTTCTCGGGGTCTTCTCACTTGAGACCTTTGCAGAGATTACGGAACTCTCCGTCTTCGCGGTTCCGAACTTTGCCTTTTTCCAGGGATATGCGTTCAATCCGGCACTTCTTGCACCATTTATCATCGGCGTTATCTGCATCGTTATGAAATCAACCGGGTCGATTACGATGCTCAAAAACTATACGAAAAAAGGAGACAGGAAAACTGTATCTCGCGGTCTCTTTGCTGAAGGTCTCGGTCTCAGCATCACCGGGGCACTTGGCGGGATTGGGGTCGGAACATCGGCATCAGCCGCCGGACTTGTTGTCAGCACCGGTATTGCCTCAAAGAAAGTCGGCATAGGTCTGGGCATTCTTCTTATTCTCTGCGGTTTCTTCCCTGTGTTTGGTTGGGTGTTTTCCATCATTCCAAAACCGATTCTCGGAGCTGTTCTGCTCTATGCGGTTGCCTTTGTTATGATTAGCGGTATTCAGAGCATCTCTTCGCGTCTTCTTGATTCACGTCGCACGTTTGTGATTACTCTCCCTATATTGGTTGGGGTTTCATCTGCTGTCTGTTCATATCTTTACACAGATCTTCCATCATGGGCGGAACTCATTTTTACTTCGGCTCTTACGTCCGGGTCGCTGTTTGCCGTCGTCTTGGGGCTGGTTTTTAGAATCGGTATCTCACGCCATCGGCACTGTGACCTGTCGCAGAAATCTGTTTATGAATATCTGGATGAGGCTGGAAAAGCATGGACGCTGGACAAAAATCAGGTTCATATGATTGGGAAAGAGATGGATTTCTCTGACGCTTCAGAAATGACACTTACCATGTCGCGTTCCTGGGACAAACTTACGGTTACACTCAAGAATGCAGGAAACGAAGAAAGAACGACTGAGTATCAACTTCTCTGAAGCTCGGATACTGCAATAAGGAACTCTTCTACGACGTCACGAGTGACATGCGGCATCATCACGAACCGGAGGTGGTTGTTTCTGGTATGGGAAATTTTCCATCCTTTCGGGAGGTCTCCGTTTTCGAAGGTTGCAAGGTTTAAGACCGGCGTTATTGCCCGATGATAACCGAACGCTTCCATACCGTCGACCAAACGTCGAGTATTCTCCATGCACCCGGCGACAATGTCGCGGAATCCTTCTTTACCCAGGAGTTTTAGAATGGCATAGGCTCCAGCGACGTCAGCTCCCGGCCTTGTTCCTGACAGTGTGAATTCCGATTTGACGGTCAGGTAAGGCGTTTCGACGCTTAACACGGAAAATTCCTCTGGATCTTTTAAGAGAAGGCAACCACAAGGGATGGAACTACCGCCCATTTTATGCGGGTCGAGGGATATTGAAGTGACACCGTTGATTGCGAAGTCAAACGGAATCGGCTGTTTCAGGAAGGGTATGACGAATCCGCCGAATGCCGCATCAACATGACAAAAGGTGTCGTGTTCTCTTGCTATCTTTGCGATTGCCTCCACATCATCAATCACACCATACTCGGTGGTTCCGGCAACCGCACAGACGGCAATGGTGTTCTTGTCCGTGAGTTCCGCCATTTTGTCGGTATCTACAGTGTATTTCCCTTCTGAGTACGGTGCAACCCGCATTTCGATGCTGAGGACGTCACATGTTTTCTCGAAGGAGAAATGTGCCGAAGCCGGTACCACAATGTTCGGGTTTTCGACTTTTTTGCATTTCTTTGCAATCCGGATTGCCTGGAGATTGGACTCGGTTCCGCCTGAGGTTGCATAACCTCCTGCAGTGTTGCTATGGAGTAGTTCGCCAAGTTCCTGAATGAAGCGTTTTTCAATTTCAGCGGTTCCGGGGTAGAGTCCAGGATCTCCCAGATTGGTCGGGGCAAACATTGTGTGTACGTCATGGACGATTTCATGCGGGAAGGCGCACATGGTACTTAAAATATGATTAAACGGCGTATCCTTTGCGCGAAATCCGGAAAGGTGTGCTAGTACTTCTTCTCGTGTCAGTCCCTTATCGTCCATGACTAATCTCCCTCTCTATTTGCCGTACCGTCTATTCTATTTTTGCGGTGAGCGTTTTGTTTTCTTTTTCTGTTCTCCCGGATAGTGGACGCTGCAACTACCGAAACGTTTCTTCAGTGCCTTGACTTTGTCGGGGCAGGGAATTCCCGTTGTTGTCCCGGCAATCAATCGGCAGTAACTGTCTTTTCCGAGGAGTAAGTTGTAGGCGTTCTGTTTCTCGTTGAAACGGACGAGAACAGAATCCACAGCAACTATTGAACCGTACGATGCGGTAAGCAACGCTTCATGCTCAGGTGTGCGATGGAAGGCAGGTAGTGCAAGGTAGCAGGGGGCTGTTCCTGTTCCGTCGCAGACGAGGAAGAGATAGTTCTTCATGTCGCCGATATCATTTGACATCACGGAGACAGTCACATGAATGCGTTTTCCGATATGACGTTTAATCTGGGATAAGCGTGCTCGTTTTGCATCTGATGGGATGCGGTATCCGCATTTCCGATGTCCGTCGATGCGGAAGACAGTATATGAAAATTTCACATCGGTGTTGACGAAGCGGTATTTTTCCTTTTCACCACCGAGGGTAAACATCAGTTTCGTCGGTTTGATATCAGCATAGGAGCGGAATGTCCAGCATGGGGATACTTTGCAGGGAACCCCACGAATATCATTGCAGGGTGCATAGATGGTCAGTCCCTTCTCTTTTGCGTTGCAGGAAATTTTGCGCAACTGCGTTGCATTGTCGAGATCTGCCGGTTCCAGCACGACAAGATTGCCGTCTGCCGTTAGATGCTTGGAGAGATTCAGCAGGAAGTCAGTTTTTCCGTTTACATCAAGACTGGACAATTCGTTAATCATGTTTGCACAGATGATGACGTCGAAAGTTCCCTCTGGTAGCTCTTTTGTGACATCCAAATTAATCTGTTTTCCGATTGTTGCCGTAGATTTGAGATTCTTTGCGATTATTGGAACGACAAAAGCATAGGCTTCCCGATGTGTATCCGATTGTTCGACAGCTGTGATTTCCGCTTGCATCCCGGGGAAACAGGTAAGTGCACGGATAATACCGATGGTTGCGGTTCCGGGTCCGGATCCAACATCAAGGACGCGGAAGTTCTTTCGAATCAGTCCTGCGGCAATTAGATTTCCGAAGACTTCGGTAACTTCATGGACATAGCCCGGCATTTGATATGCCATATAGGAAAGAACACTGTATGCTCCGTGGTAGGCGATGGTGCGTTTCTCTCCCTCTTTCCAGTAGGATTCTTTTTGGGTGAGAACCGCCGTTCTGATTTTTTCGAGAACGCTTTCGTCATTCCATTTCTTTCCTGTGATTTTTTCGATATAGTTGATAGTTATTGTATCCAGCTGTGGAAAAGATCGATTTGCGAGAAGAGATGCAAAATTTTTCTTCTCCTCTTCGGTAGGGATATAACGCGGATTCTCAGACATATGGTTTGAAAGAAAGCCCGTCTTCCTGTTTAATATCGAGTTTTGTCTTCTTCGCTTTCGGAGAAACAATGCCGGAGTTTCCTGAGGGGTCAGTAATCTTCAGGGTGAACGTAAATTTCCCATCGCGTGCCTCTGTGATATGTTCGAGAATCTGGACTGCCTGGTGCAGTTCATCTCCTTCTGCAGAACTCAAGGAACACTGCACCGCTTCTTCTGCACGTAACAGCACACCTTCAACATTGGAAACAAATCCGCTGCATGCCGGTCCTGGTTTTACTTCGATTCCCAGTTCTGGAATCTCGAAGGTGGCAGATGAACTTCTGATAACACGTGCGTTCAGGTCCTCAATCTGAGAAACTTTCAGTTCCCACATACATGGTTCCCGTTCATTGAGAACCATCGTATCAACGATTCTGAATCCGCATTCACAAATCCCACTGATGAGAAGTATGTCGGAAAAATAGGGTATATTCTCGGTGTCATAGACAAACGTCATATTTTTGCCGCAGTCTGGACACGGAGCAGTTACAACTTGACGCATTTAGTATCCGCAGATTTTCTCGCGGGAGATGCGAACTCCGGTTGGGACAACAATTACGTAGCGCTGGTCTCCGAGACCGATGATATCTCCGTTCACATCACGCGCAACAGCTCTGAGGTCGCCCATGACACGGTCGAACATGATTTTGTCAACCTTCAGTTTGGTAATGTCGACAATGACGATATTTCCGTTATAGATTTCGTCTTTAATCATTGGACATTCTTTAATATCTGTAATGGAGGCGACCTTAACGTACATTGTTGCCGGCTCGCTTTCGCCTGCTACACCCTCATACGACTGAAGGTCTAGTTTCATGTAGGTATCTTCATCGGACTGTTTCTTGTCCTTTTTACCGAATTCAAGGAATCCCATATAAAAGATTATTTCGTGAGAAAGTAGATAAGTCTTCTTATTGTCTCTCACTCAGAGTTCAAGGTTCCAAAGTTCATCGCCGATGTAGTGGATGTTCTTGGCAGCCTTTCCTTTTTCCAGCGCACGAATTCCTTCTGCATCGTATGATGGAATGACAACAGCAAGCGGTTTGTCGTGGCTCTCATCTACGGCAAGTGCGGGATGGCCTGCTTTGACATCGTCGGTGACGGAGACTATTCCTGGGCGCATGATATCTGCTCCGTTAATCAGATATGGAACCGCTCCCATATCGACCACGATTCTTCTTCCTTTGAATGGGCGGAGAACTGCGCCGCGCAGTGTCGGAAATGCCCAGTCGTCTTTTTCCATTAACAGCGGCTTCTTGTCGATAAGATAAATATTGAATTTGGACGTAGTCTCTGCGATTTCAATCATTGGTGCGGTGAAAATGCCTGCCTCATCTCCGATACTTTCTGAAAGTTTATTCATCAGAGAGGAAAGCTGTCCTTTTTTGATTGCGTGGCGTTTTTTGATGACGATTTCTGCCATATCGCAAGAGTGTTGGGTGCGAAAAATTATAAGAGTAACTTAACATTTGAAAAACGAGCGCTGAGGGTGAGACTTGAACTCACGAGAGACTTTCGCCTCACGGGCTTTCCAGGCCCGCGCCCTACCACTAGACTACCTCAGCTCCAGTAATAGCATATAGTGTAGGTTTCTCTTCCTTATTAATCTGGCGGGTTGGCTAGGTAGAGAAGACCCGCAGGGACTGTGCGACAATGCCATTCTTATCTGGCAGTTTGTCGGCATCGAAAAGTGCTTTTACCAAGGCGATGAGTTTACCATCTTGATTTACAAGAACAACGCTCGCTCCTTTCTTGAAGGAATCGGTAGAAAGAATGCCTGGGACTGCAAGCTGTGCGCCGTGCAGAATTGCCTCTGCCGCCTTGTTCCGGATGGTGATTTTGGGGATGCCCGTGATTGCCTTTTCCGATGGGAGAATCATTTTATCGACGGTCCCCTCCTCAATAGCATCGCGGATTTCCTGCAAGGTGTAGGATTGGTCGAGGGTAAATCCCCCAGACATAGTGCGGCGGAGTTCAACCATCTGCGCCCCGCATCCAAGGACATTTCCGATGTGGGTGCAGATTGAACGGATATAGGTTCCCGCTTCGCAGCGAACGCGGAGAAGAACGAGACGCTCCTGCATGTCCAGAATATCGATGCGGTAAATCACTCTGATACGAAGTGAGCGTTTGACGGCCGATCTCCGTGGCGGGCGCTGATAGATGCGTCCGGTAAATCCTTTGACGACTTTTTCCACCTGTTCTTTGGGAACATCGGCATGAAGCCGCATGCATGCAATGTATTCTTTTTCATGCTGGAGAAGCAACGGCGCCAGACGCACTGCTTTCCCAAGCATTACAACAAGAACGCCGGAAACCATCGGGTCGAGCGTGCCGGAGTGCCCAACCTCTGACTTCAGCATTTCTCCTACCCATGCGGCGACCTGGTGGCTGGACGGTCCGCGCGGCTTATCAACGAGGAGAACTCCCGTTTTACCCATTTATACACTCTCACGCCAGAGGCAGGCATTCAAGTCCTTGATGGTTCCTTCAATTGATCCGTCGCCGACGACTGATGGTTTGTGGCCACCGTACATCATGACATCTGCGGTTACTTCTCCAATTGCAGCAAGAATGACATCATCAGAAATTGGAGGAAGTATTGCAAGCTTGTATGCTTCCGGGCTCGTGAAGATAATTGCTCCGCATCCGGTTAGGTCCAGCTTTTCGTTTGTCGGAGCAATATCGTAGCATTTGTATTCGCAGGGGATGCCACCCGCTTCTTTAATCTCTTCTGCGAGTTTCAGGTAGGTAACGTCTGCACGCGGGATGCCGATACGCTTTCCGCGAATCCATTTTCCTAAATATGGAATTAAATCGCGGGAGTAGAAGAATGGGAGCATCTCGGCTGCAAGTCCGATGTTGTGCAGAGTTTTTGCCGTCTGCGGTCCGTTTGCAATCATTCGTATTTTGGTTGCAAGACGTGGGTTGATTTCCGGGCCGAGTTTTTCTGCTGAGAACGCACTCGGAAAGAATATTGCATCGAATTCACAGTTATTAGCCGATCTGACAAAGTCTTCGATAATCTTCTGGTTTCTAATCGGGTTGACTGTTTCGATTGTCTTTACTTTATGGTTATATTTTTCACAGATTGCCGCATCATCCACGGTACCGGCATGTTTGGTAATGGCAATTAACATATTGTGTAATATTGGTTCTTATGAGTAAATACCCATCGGAAAAAGAAGTTATAGTTTGGATGCCACTTTTCCGTGACTGTCCTGATAGTGTCCGTTGTAGGCAGCTTCCACAGTTCCTTCAATTGGATGAATCAGCATCTGTACAATTCGCATGCCATTGGTCACGGAAATATCATCAGGGCCATTGTTTACCATACAGAGAGTGAGATTCCCGCGGAAACCAGGGTCAATGTAGCCAGCTCCAAGCGTGACGCCCTTTCTTCCGAAGGAAGAGCGCCCCCAGAGGGTTGCACAGAGGTCATCAGGAAGTGAAACAAACTCTAATGTTGAAACGAGTGTCATCTCTCCTTTTTTCAGTACTGTGTCCTCTGCACTCCGCAAATCATAGGAGGATGGTTGGAGCGACTCTTCTGCGAAGGGGTCGATTCCCAGTGTGCCGTCGGTAAGCCGTTTCCGAATAATTGATGATGAAAGAACCATACCTATCTTTTAGGTCTGTCAGATATTTATCAACAAGGGTAAAAGGAAGAACAACTAATATTAGTATAATGGACTTGTGGGGTAGTGGATATCCTATTGGGCTTCGAACCCAATGAACCGGGTTCAATCCCCGGCAGGTCCGTTCTGTTTTCAGAGCGCGGATTTTTACGGTCACTTCTGCCTTGTTTTCTATTCAAGGGAAAATTAACGGTTTTCGTGGCTCAAAACCCCTTCTCAAAATGATAATATATTTATGTTGAGCAGTGAAACTTTTAGAATGAGGTGTAATGAACTATGTCTTACGGAATTGAATTCGTTCCAGGAAACATTAACGTCAAGCAGGTCGTGAACTTCTGTAAACTTGCAGAGTCCAAAGACATTGACTACGCATGGATCACCAACCACTATAACAACAGACACTGCTACGCAGTCTTAACTGCAGTCGCACAGGCAACCACCACTATGAAGATGGGTCCGGGTATCATGAACTCCTTCACTGACACTCCGGCAGCAATGGCATCCTTCGCATGCACCCTCAACGAAATCTCCGACGGCCGTGCAACCCTTGGTATCGGCCCAGGTGACCTGTCCACCCTCCCGAAGCTCTGCATCACCCCAGAAAAGCCGGTTGCAAGACTCGGTGAAGCAATCGACACCATCCGTGAGATGTGCACTGGTGCAGAGATGAAGAAGTGTGGAAAGACATACTTCGACTATGATGGTGCAAAACTTACTGGTGTTACCCTCCCAGGCAAGAAGAACATCCCAATCTACGTTGGTGCACAGGGTCCGAAAGTACTCGAGCTCGCAGGTCTCAAAGGCGATGGAGCATTAATCAACGCATCCAACCCGAAGGACTTCGAAGTTGCAATCCCAATCATCAAGGCAGCATGTGAGAAAGTCGGCAAGAAGGGCTTCGATGTAGGAGCATACACCGCACTCTCCATCGACAAAGATGAGAAGAAGGCAAAGAAGGCAGCAAAGATTGTCTCTGCATTCATTGCAGCAGGATCTCCGGAAGCACTCTTACAGCGCCACGGCCTTGACCTCGGAAACGTCGCAAAGATTAAAGACGCACTTGCACGCTTCGACTTCAAGTCTGTCAATGAACTCGTCGGCGACGCAGAACTTAACGCATTCACCATCTGTGGTACCCCAGACACCATCAGACAGAAGTGCGAAGACCTTACCGCAGCAGGAGTTACTCAGATTATCTTCGGTTCCCCGCTTGGACCGGACATGACCAACTCCATCCGCTTACTCGGTAAGATTATGTAAATTGGGTTACCCCCAATTTTCATTTTCAAGCACAAAGCCCCGTCTATTTTAAACAATTTCTTTATCTCTCAGCAACATACACTGATGTATGAACTTCGACTGGATGATACCAGTAATCATCGCGGTGATGGTGTATGCCTGTATTTACTACTGGTTAAAGTCGAAGAAAATTTTCCCGCATATTTTTGATTTCACAGGCCCCTTCATCATGATAAAGACCGAGCATGTCGGCGTTTTCGACACGCTCTCGAAACCGAATCGGTTTTTGAAAGCTTACGCGACGACCGGTATTATTCTTACAGTTATTTCCGGGATTGCAGTCACTTTGATGTTTGTCGTAACGGCCTATCTCACCGTTCTCATACAACCCGAGCCGACGGCCGTGCAGAATCTTCTCCTGATTCCAGGACTCAATGAATATGTTCCATCGACGGTTGCGGTGTGGGTGTCGCTCATTCTGGCAATGGTCATTCACGAGTTCGGTCACGGCATTCTTTCGCGTGTGGAAGGAATGAAGGTGAAGTCAACCGGGATTCTCGCTCTGGTCATTCCGGTCGGTGCATTTGTCGAACCCGACGAAGAAGATGTAAAGAAAGCGAAACTCGGTTCGAAAATGCGTATGTTTGCTGCAGGCATTACCAACAATCTCATATTCGGATTTATCTGTCTGGTTATTCTTGCCTGTCTATTGGGAATGATTGTTCCTGGAGATCATGTCTGTATTGTAAGTGTAGTTGATGGCTCACCTGCGTTTGATGCCGGTCTTCCTGAAGGATTTGTCATCTACGACATCAACGGTCTTTCCGTTTCCAATCAGGAAGAGGTTTTGGAGATTCTATCCGAAACGCATGCTGGAGATGTTATTGTATTGAACGGAGAATATCGGGGAGATTCGCAGGAGTATGATATTCTACTCTCTTCTCTTCCTGACAGTGAAGATAACCGAGGGTATGTCGGGATTTCCTTTACCGATTCCGATTCTATTCTCTTATCTCTTGAGACATTGACGCATCCGGGGAGTTTCACTGGCTTGGTGTCATCTGCTCTGAGTTTTGTCACGCTGCCGTTTTCAACAATGACTGGAGCTGCAACCTTCGGGTTCCTTGTCGCCGACGTTCCAGATTCGGCTATTTTAAAGGAACCGTTCTGGGGATTCTGGGGAATCGTTCACTTCCTCTTCTGGTCCGCTTGGATTAACATACTGCTTGGTGTGTTCAATGCCATCCCAATCCGATCCTTCGACGGGGGACAGATGCTTCGGGAATTTCTGCGGGCGGTGTACATGAAACGAGGAAAAAACGAGGAGAGTGCATACCGTATTTGTTCTGCAGTATCCTATATTCTCATCATGCTAATTCTCCTGTCGATTCTGCTTCCGTATCTCTTCCGCTGACAAGACCAGCAGATTTATTTCCCGTTACACACAATATGTAAATAGCACTTTTATCAGTTCATCTGAACTGTTTTGCCACAATATCTATTCATCAATTGAAAGTGATTCTATGTCCGAAGAAAATCATGAGGTAAAGACAGGAACAACCACCGTTGGAATTGTCTTTGATAAGGGAGTTGTACTTGCGACGGAACGCCGTGCAACGATGGGCAATCTCATTGCAAGTAAGAAAGCAAAGAAGGTTCACGCAATTGCCGACCACATCGGCATGACGATTGCCGGCGGTGTCGGTGACGCACAGCAACTCATCCGTGTTATCTCAGTGGAATGTAGTTTATATCAAATCCGCCGCGGTCAACCAATCAGCGTCGGTGCTGCAGCAACAGTTCTTTCCAACTATCTGAACCAGAACAGATTCACTCCATATTACGTTCAGCTCTTAGTTGGCGGTTTCGATGCTCATGGTCCGTCGATATACTCGGTTGATGCTGCAGGAGGAGCAACCCTTGAAGAAAACTTTGTATCGACCGGCTCCGGCTCTGTTATCGCTTACGGTGTTCTTGAAGACCGTTTTAAAGAGGGAATGACCGAAAATGAAGCTGTCGCTCTCGCTGCTCGTGCACTGCGTGCTGCAATGCGTCGTGACTCCGCATCTGGAGAAGGATACAATGTGGTGGTCATTACTAAAGATAAATTTGAACAAATACCGGATGATACGATAACCAAAATCATCTCCCCCTAATACCTCTTTTTTGGAACGATTTTCATGCAGGTTGAAGAAAGACTCAAAGAACTCAAAGATACAATCAACAAGAAAGTCCCCCGCGGTGTTGAAGTAACTGATGTTGAGTACGAAGGTCCGGAGATGGTTATCTACACCGACAATCCGGAGAAGTTTGCAGCGGAACAGGATTTAATCAAAACACTCGCCCGTGATTTGAGGAAACGCATTGTCGTCCGTCCTAACATCTTAGGCGACACTGAAATTGCGTACGATATGGTCAAGAAGGTTGTTCCGGAAGGTGCCGGCATCTCCGACATTTTCTTCGATACCGATACCGGAGAAATGCTGATTGAAGCGGAAAAGCCGGGAGTTGTCATCGGAAAAAACGGTGCCACGCTTCGTGACATCACGATGAAGACCGGCTGGACGCCGAAGGTTGTCCGTACCCCACCGATTCCATCCATGACTATCAAGCAGGTTCGCCAGTATCTACGTGAAGCACGCGATGAGAGAAAGGACTTCTTGAGGAGATGCGGAAGAAAGATTCACCGAGAATCTCGTTTTTCCCCTCGTGACCGCGATCAATGGCTCCGTGTGACCACGCTTGGATGTTGCCGTCAGGTCGGACGTGCCGCATTTCTGCTGACGACACCACAGAGCAAAGTTCTGATTGATTGCGGTGAATCTCCTGGTGCAACGGGTCCCGCCTCCTCGCCATACCTAAACGTACCAGAAATCTTTCCGTTTGATACGCTGGATGCGGTTGTTCTGACCCACGCCCACTTAGATCACTGCGCCTATGTTCCGGTTCTCTATCGTTACGGCTATGACGGCCCGGTCTACACGACACCGGCAACCCGTGACTTGGCAGCCATGCTTCAGCTCGACTATCTTGATGTTAATAACAAGGAGGACCGTGCTCCGCCGTACTCATCTAACGAAGTGCGCGAATTTGTCAAGCACACGATTGCGCTCGGTTATGGTGATGTCACTGATATTGCACCTGATTTGAAACTCACGCTCCACAATGCAGGACACATTCTCGGCTCTGCCATTGCCCACTTTAATGTCGGAAACGGTCTTTACAACATTGCCTTTACCGGCGACCTGTACTATGCAAAGAGTCGATTGTTCAACCCAGCTGTCTCGCAGTTCCCGCGTCTTGAAGCGCTGGTTATGGAATCTACCTACGGCGGATCCGAAGATTTCTCCCCGTCTCGTCAGGAAGCAGAAGAGCGTCTCTACGAGGTTATCAACAATACCCTGTCCCGTGGTGGGAAAGTTCTCATTCCAGCATTTGCGGTTGGAAGATCCCAGGAACTTATGCTTGCGTTGGAGGAAGGTATCCGAACCAAGAAGCTTCCGTCCTGCAAGATTTATCTGGATGGTATGATTAAGGAAGCAACTGCAATGCACACCGCCTATCCGGAATACCTAAACAACGATCTGCGTAATCAGATTTTCCGCGATAACTACAACCCGTTCCTTGCAGAATGTTTCGAGCAGGTTGACTCCCAGGAGAAGCGTCAGGGTGTCATCTATTCTGAAGACCCGTGTGTCATCATCTCCACATCGGGTATGCTTAACGGTGGGCCGGTTATCGAATACTTAACTAACCTTGCCGAGTCGGAAAAGAACACTCTTGTCTTTGTTGGATATCAGGCGGAAGGCACCTATGGACGCCGTATCCAGAAGGGATGGCGTGAGGTTCCGACCGGAAAGAAAGGTAGTATCATCATCAACATGGAAGTTCAGACCGTCGAAGGTTTCTCCGGTCACGCCGATAGAAAGCAGTTGATGAACTTCGTGCAGTATGTTCAACCAAAACCAGAACGCGTCTTTACGATTCACGGGGAAGAATCCAAGACGATTGACCTTGCAAGTTCCATCTATAAAAAGTTCCACATTCAGACTGTTTCCCCGCAGAACTTGGAGACTTACCGTCTCATCTAATTTATCATGAAAATCCCCCACAATTACCCTTTTGGAGATTACCAACGGGATTTTTATTAGGGGGCATGAGACATAGTCTCATGTTGCTTTTTTCAAAAATTGATTATTTTATTTATATTTGAACCAGCGCCCTTTCTCGTCGAATTCGCCGTCTGCTTCTGGTCCCGGCTGGGCACCAGCCTGCTGCTGTTTAACTTTCTCTTGAATTACCAGCATTTTCTGATAGTAGTAGGTCTTAAAGGAGACCATGAACGGGAGAAACACCAGCGTAATTAGGGCGCTACTGAAGAAGAATGCTTTCAAGACAGCTTCATTTGTAAAGAGCGGGATGACTTTGGTGTTTAAAATCAACAGGATGTCTTCTTCAGTCATCGCCGCGACATTTTCAAAGATAGTCTGGTAGCTCTGGGATGTTACCGAGTTCAAATCGGTGATGCCGAACTGGCTCATGATGTCGACAAGACCTGCGGTTAGGATTTCGGTTCCGCCGAACAGACCAAAGAGCAACTCGAATACCAGTGGTACAATAAAGAGAATCAGAAGGATGTTGAATAGATAGAATGCGATGACGGAAAATGACGCCATTGAAACTTTCTTGGCACTGTCTTTGACCGCATGCCAGGTTCTCAAGTTATGGCGGATAGCGGAGATATCAGCGAAGTAGCAGTAGAAAATTATCGGGAAGATAATCATACAGGATATAATCATTCGGAACGAGTCCGAAATTCCAATCTGAAGCAGAAAATAGTTGAGTGCTAACGTGCCGACAATCGTTATCAGCAGAAGGAACAGCCATGGGAATAGTGTCTTGAAGTATCCGTAAGCGCCGTAAATCAGAAATGCTCCTTTTTTCTTGTTGTTGTCGAGAAGCACTCCGTAGGTTCCGGCAAAGAAGAATGGAACAACGAGAATCGTGAGCAGGACGACTGCTACGGCTGGCCAGATACCCGCGATTGTATAGGCAACATATGTTCCGAGAATTCCGAGTGCTCCGATGATTCCGGAAAGCCACACGGACGGGAATCCAACAAAAGACCGGAATGCTTGTGCGATGGATGCAATTGCCATGGTTACTGACCCCTCGGTATTGCGACGAATTCACGAATTTGCAAATCAAAGAAGTTCGCGGTATGTGACGGTTTGATGACAACTACGGTGTCCGCCCCCTCCATGGTCCCTCCGACAGCAATCACTTCATTATCGACAGGTATGGCTCCTTGGTCTGCCGCGATGAGAACACACTCGACGGCAACTTTTGTACCTACTGAGACAATTCTCCGGAATGCTTCCGCTATTGCTTCGGTTCTGCTTGCTCCGCCGAGGTGGCGGGAGATGGCACGTTCCATGCCGGATAAAGTATGGGTTCCGGTGACAATTGCAAACCCATCCTTCTTAAGATTTTCTGCGAGTTTCGGGTTGAATTCCCACTCCCCCGGTTTTTCGAATCCGACGGCGTGCGTGACAATGACGAGATGGAGATGTTCTTTCCGGCAGGCATCGGCGAAGAGTTCTGCTGTGTATCCGGAGCAGCTTGCGATGACAACATCCTTGATGTTGAGTTCTTTTGCTCGTTTCACGGCAAGTTCCACACAGTCATTGGTATTTTCCTTTCCCGGAGCGGAAAAATAGGTTATCGTTTTTTCATATTTCATATTCTTGTTTCACTCCCGTTTCACCATGAATGAAGGAAATTCTGTTGGAACGTAATCGATGATTTCTATATTTTTGATGATAGCATTCGGACAACTGTAGGCCATCGAGATAAATTTATCAACCAGTGCCTCTTCTCCTGTGATAAGTGCCCGCACCCGTCCGTCGCTGAGGTTTTCAACTTCGCCAGTCAATCCCAGGTTTATTCCGATGTTCCTGAGACATGAACGGAATCCAATTTTTTGAACTCTGCCGGAAAACAGAATCTCAACGGTTTTTGTCATCAATATATCCTATATGTTAATTGGAGTTTCCTCTTTAATAAGTAGTCTTTATAGAAAACGAATCGTGTTTTTGTTTTTGAAGTAGACTCGATTGAGTATTGTTTTATATCTTCACTCCAGGTGATGTTTCGTCAGAATCCAGTTAAATCAAGAGTAATGGAGAACAAGTCCAATTTCCATACTTTTAAACCGAGTTTTGTAACGGAGATTCTGTACCTGCAGAAAGCAAAGTTTTCTCAATGATGCGACAAAATTTTTCTTCAGTAATTTTCTGTTCAAACCCCTCAAAAGAAGTGGGGTTATGTAGATTTTTCTACATCTTTTTCTTTAATCCAGCGTTCATTTTAAAAACACACGTAACTAACCGAATTCATCTGTAGAATGCCCACTTCTCAACATTTTTCCACAGAACAAAGATTTGCGTCTGAGGGCCCCTAGCACATATAGGAATCCCTCCTCTCTATACCATGAGGAAAAGACCATATTACCATAAAATAATATATCATATATGCAAGTGTCAAAAAGGCGTATCTTTGTCACGCTCGTTCTAATCGGAACTATTCTTCTCACCATCGTAACGGCAGGTTGTATCGGTTCCTTTACCGCATACCCTGACGAAGTCATGGTGCATAAAAATGTGATTTCGGTTGATTCTCGGTATGTCGACGGAAATATCATCACCGGTCTGCTCTTTTCACCGAATAGTTACAAGAGCTCCTACTTTGAAGCAATCGATAATTACCTGCCATACGCAAATCCGGTTCTTGAAATCGGTGCTGAATTCGGAGCGGTAACCGCATACGTTAATGATAAAATAAAGATTGTCTCGAATCATCTTGCAGTTGAGAAAGATACTAATTTAATCACGCTTCTTGCGAAAACCAAGGAAACCAACAAGATGGGTACAGAACTCCTGAATGCTGTTGTTTCCTACAAGATAAGCGATTCGGTGTACTACAACCTCTCGAAGCGGACGATTGAATCAACCAGTTCCGATGATGAGAAAAATCTGGTGTCGCTGAATGTCTATACAATTTCCAATTTGATTGACTCGGTCGATTTCCTGAAGGAAAGCAATAACATCTCTCTTCTTATTGACGACGACGAAGTCTCCGAAGTTCTCTTCAACAAAGAAACACATCTGGCAGACCGCGTCGATACCATCATCTTAAACATAAAAGATTCCTCGCTCGATAAAACTCTCATCAGAAATGCAGCATTGCTTGGATTTAATCTGCAGAATTATCCGATTACCGACAATGAAGGATACACGGTTCTGGCATTCAAGCGGACGACTAATACACCTTCTGTAACCTCCACTCAGGCGGAGAAATTCACCACAGAAGCAGAAACCACTGACTAGATACGATGCATAAATGACAACGCCTATATATTTGCCCGGTCGCATCTGGCAGGCAAATTCCTTTATTTTTGACAACGTTCTGTTTGATGCAGGAATTAACGCCGAGCGCATCACGCCATACAAGAAGCAGATAACGAAAATTATTCTGACACACGGTCATTTCGATCATATTGTTCACGCTCAGGAAATCGCCGACATCTGCGGTGCTGAAATCTTCATCGGTGCCGAAGATTACGCTTTTCTCTCCGACCCGGCTCTTTCTCTTTGCACGCACTTCGGTTCCTCCCAACCTAAGGCAGACGCAAAAATTCTCCATGACGGTGATGTCATCGAGGGATTCACCGTGTATCACACACCAGGTCACACTCGTGGAAGCATTTGCCTCCACCGGGATGACACGTTAGTCGCAGGAGACACCGTGTTTCCCGCTGGTTCCTATGGTCGTACTGATCTTCCCACCGGAAACGACAAGGATATGAAAGTCTCCCTCCGACGTCTGAACGAATTGCAGGTTGACTCCCTATGGTGCGGTCATGGCTCCCCGATTGAACACGATGCCCAGAAACATCTCCAACTTTCTCTAAAGAATGTCTAAAGGAATCTACTGTCTGGTCGTTTTCGTCGCATCTCCAAAAACAATCCGCATCGGTGCACTGGGTAATATTGATTTTGAAAAAGGGTATTACCTCTATGTCGGGTCTGCTCTCGGTTCTGGTGGTCTCTCCCGTCTCGACCGCCATATTCGGTTTTCCGAAGAAAAATACATGAAACCGAAGTGGCATATCGACTACCTAGATAGCCAAGTACCAATTGTTGCAGCATTCTCTGCAGAAACTGAAGAGCCATTAGAGTGCGTTCTTGCAGAAAGAATCGGTGGGCCGTTCGTCAGAAAATTCGGCTGTTCTGATTGTGGCTGCGAAAGTCATCTATTTTACCGAAAAACAAATCCCTTTGAAGAGATAGAAGGGGCATTTACCTCACTTGGTCTCTGCGTAAAAAAACGCTCCATGCGGGACTGAGTCAGTGGCTTACGACATGCTTTATTATTTTCTGGCGCCAATAATATTTGTCACAAAGCGAGAAGGGTATCCATAAACCCCTCGCGCAAAAATGGCAGGAAACAAGCAATGTCTGCGGTAAATCCGTTTGAAATGGCACAGCAGCAGCTGTTAGACTGTGCAAAGATTCTCAATCTCGATCAGGGCGTCGTTGATATCCTTATGCAACCCCAACGTCAGATTCAGGTTTCTATCCCGGTGAAGATGGACGATGGAAGCATCAAGGTCTTCCAGGGATTCCGTGTTCAACATAATAACGCTCTTGGTCCGTACAAGGGAGGTATCCGCTACCACCCCAACGAGACCATCGATACCGTCAGAGCACTTTCCATGTGGATGACCTGGAAAGCAGCAGTCATCGGTCTTCCGCTTGGCGGAGGAAAGGGTGGCATCATCTGCAATCCGAAGGAGATGTCCCAGGGAGAACTCGAGAGATTGTCCCGTGGATATGTCCGTGCTCTTTGGCAGAATATCGGTCCGGACATGGATGTTCCGGCACCGGATGTATATACCAATGGCCAGATTATGGCATGGATGATGGACGAATATTCGATTATCCGCGGAAAGAACCAGTTTGGTGTTGTCACTGGAAAACCGGTTGGTATCGGCGGTTCCCTTGGACGTGGCGATGCAACCGCAAAGGGCGGTATGTATACCCTGCGTGAAGCAGCAAAGAAACTGAATTTCGACCTGAAAGGAGCAACATTCGCCATCATTGGATTCGGCAATGCGGGTAACTTCGCAGCATCCCTTGCACAGGAGATGTTTGGCGGAAAGATTGTCGCAGTCACCGATTCCAAAGGCGGTTGCTACGACCCGGCAGGACTTGACATCAAGGCGGTCAACGAACACAAGAAGGCAACCAGATCCGTTGTCGGCTACAAGGGACTTGCAAAACTCACCAACGAAGACATCCTTGGACTTCCAGTTGATGTCATCGTCGCAGCAGCACCGGATGAGGGAGCAATCAACGAAAACGTCGTGAAGAATGTTCAGGCAAAGATTCTCATGGAACTTGCAAACGGCCCGACCACTCCCGGGGCAGACGCAATTCTCTATGAACGTGGCGTCCACGTTATTCCAGATTTCCTCTGCAATGCGGGAGGAGTTACTGTTTCCTACTACGAGATGGTCCAGAACATGTACATGCACTACTGGAGTCTCGACGACGTCTATGCCAAGTTAGACGAGGCAATGACCAAAGCATACCACAGTGTCTATGATGCTGCTCAGAAATACAAGATTAACATGAGACAAGCAGCATACGTTGTTTCTGTCGCACGTGTTGTCGAAGGAATGAAAGCCCGTGGATGGGCATAATTCCTTATCTTTTTTCCTTAAAAAATGTAAAAGTCAGCGGGCAATGTCTTTGATGTGCTGACTGGTTTTGGCAACGAGTTCTTTTTGTCCAGCAAGGTCTGCCACCGACTGCACAGCCTCTAAGAGATGTACAGAGTCTTCGAGGAAACTCAGAATATCGGCGGGAAAAAGTTCAATCCCGTACTCGTCAAGAAGATGGCGTGAGATTTCCTTATGATTCAGACCGAGCTCCCGCAGTTCCAGAATGCAGATGACGAACTTGCGCTCGGGACATCCGCAGAGCGGCGAATCCTTGCAGTTGCACTCCAAAAAATCTTTGAAAAAATGGAGAATTTGATCACGGGTTCCGGGATCAAGACTGTCGATATTCATGGAACCAGAGATTGCCTCAAGATTTGCAGGATGGAAGGCAGAGTCCGGCAGACGATACCCTGCGGCACGCTGAAGTTTTTTTATGTAGCGGAATCTCGCCCGGGAGGCAATCATACTTCTCCAGCAACTTCATCAAAGTCTTTCAAGGACTTGCAGGCATCGGAAATACGTTCCACTTCGACCAACCACTCGTCAAAGAGCGTCGGTTCGTCAGTGTCCTTCACATATTTTCCACAACAGGTTGCACCGTTGATAACCGCTGAACCAATGGATGATGCGATATCAAAGGCCTTTTCCATATCCTTCTCAACGGTTTTGCGCCCTTCTTTAACCAAGTCTTTGATGGTCTCTGCAGCTGGGCAGTTCTCCTCCAGATATTTCTGTGCTGCTGAGAAAAGAACCATCATGGAAATCTGCATGGATCCGATGATTTCTGCAAGAAGTTCATCATCAACCTGATTCATGATAATGGCTTCCACGTCGTGGATTTTATTCTGAGATTCCGTGAGCGTGAACCGTTTATTCTGATAAAGGCGGATGATTTTGATGATTGCAAGCGTGATATCATCGGATAATCCGTCCAGGAGTCGGAATCCTTCCGGCATCTCGTCCGAGTTTTCATCTCCTTCCCAGTCAGCTTCTTTCAGGGACTTGAGCCAGTTGTCCCAGCGTTCCTGATTGTAGAAAATATAGAAGAGTTTCGGGGCATCTTCGACCGGAGTTTCTTTCTTGGTTTTTTTCGCAGCCATTGTTTCTACCTTTTAGATGTGGTGTCGTGCCATTTAAAGACAGCGGTATGATCCGCTACCTTCTGATTTATACTCCATCACTGAGAAATATAGTAACATGGTTTCCGATACAATCGGCACAATCCTCAAACGGCTGGAAGAGGACAAGGTAAAGTCAGTTCTTCTTCAGTTCTCTGATTTGGAAGGCAAACCGAAGAATGTGGCAATCCCGACAAAACGCATGGAAAAAGCCCTCACTGATGGCATCAGTTTCGATGGCTCATCAATTCAGGGATTTGCCCGTCTGGAAGAATCGGATATGCTTTTGAAACCGGAGGCAGACACCTACCAGATTATCCCTTGGTCAGATTCTGAATACCGTGTTGCCCGCTTCATCTGCGATGTCTATACTACGCACGGCGATCCGTTCACTGGCGATCCCAGATATATCCTCAGAAACGAAATGGCAAAGGCAAAAGAGAAGGGATACCTCTTCAACGTCGGTCCGGAAATGGAATTCTTCCTCTTCCGTCGTGACGAGAAGGGACACGCCACCGTCAACCTGCAGGATCATGCAAGCTACTTCGACCAGACGCCGACCGACCTGGGAGAGGATGTCCGTCGCGATCTTGTCACCCAGCTTTCTGAAATGGGATTCAATATCGAAGCATCGCATCATGAAGTTGCCCCGTCCCAGCATGAAATTGATTTCACCTATGGGGATGCACTTTCAATGGCTGACAAGGTCGTCACCTTCAAATTCGCTGCAAAGACCCTTGCCTTAAAACGCGGATTACATGCGACGTTCATGCCAAAACCGATTTATGGTATCAACGGTTCGGGAATGCATGTTAACTGCTCACTGATGAAGGATGGAAGGAACGCCTTTTTCGACCCTGATGGAGAATACCAGCTTTCTGATATCGCACGCTACTTCATCGGTGGTCTTTTGAAGCACATCGACGGCATCACCCGTATCGCCAATCCGACCATTAACTCCTATAAGCGTCTGATTCCTGGATATGAAGCACCTGTCTATGTTGGCTGGTCTGCAATGAACCGTTCCGCTTTAATTCGCGTTCCTTCAGCGCGTGGAAAGAGCACTCGTGCGGAACTGAGAAGCCCGGATCCGACCTGCAATCCGTATCTTACCTTCGCTGCCATGCTAGCAGCTGGTATGGAAGGTATCACGCAGAAAATTGAACCGCCGAGCGGCATCGATGAAAACATCTTCCAGATGACGCAGGCGGAACGCGAAGAAAAGGGAATCCGGTGCCTGCCGTGGAGTCTGCAGGAGTCCAACACAGCTCTCTTGAAAGATGAGTTAATCTGCGGCGTCTTAGGGGAACACGTCGTTAACCAGATTAAGCGCATTGCTGAACTCGAATGGTCGGATTTCTCCAGATCCATTACCGACTGGGAAATCAACCGGTACCTTGCAACATACTGAACACTAGCTTTATTTGCTAGTAACACCTATTTTTTAAAGCACTTTTAAGCGAAGGTAGCCAAGCCAGGTCAACGGCGTTAGCTTCAGGGGCTAATCTCGTAGGAGTTCTGGGGTTCGAATCCCTTCCTTCGCACTTTTCAAAAAGAGTTTATGCGGAAAGGCGTCGTGCCGTTTCCATGTTCTCTCTGTCGCCGCGCACGTCATTGGTTGGGGTTTCCATAATGAATGCGCAATGGGAGATTTTTTCAAATGTTAGAACATCCCGGATACCTGCTTCACCGATGGCTCCGAGGCCCAGGTGTTCGTGGCGGTCGAGGTGGGAACCGATGCCGCCTTTCATGTCATTTAAATGAATGACTTTCAGTCGATCGAGACTGCCTGCTTCATCGGAAAACCAACCGAAGATGGTCTCTGCACCGTAACCGGGAATATCATATCCCGCTGCCCCTGCATGGCAGGTGTCAAAGCAGAATCCAATCCGCTCCTTGTCGCCGACGCCGTCAGCAATGGTTCCTACATCTGTGAAGGTTCCGCCGACGGTGTTTTTTTCATTGGCGGTGTTTTCCAGGAGAATCATGGTGTTTCCCGTGCTCTCATCCAGAGCTTTGGTAATCGCAGCAATGACCTTTTCCTGTCCTTTTGCGTGGCCGTCCTCTTTTCCGTGATGACCCAGATGGGTTACTAGATAGGGAACGCCTAATTGTTCACAGCGGCACAATTCTTCAGTCAGCGTTGCAACGGACTTTTCGTAGATGTCTGGTTTTTCTGCCGCCAGATTCGGAAGATACGGCATGTGGTCAACCACAGGACCGATGCCGGAAGAAACAGCTTTTTCCTGAAATGCTTTTGCTTCGCCTTCGGAAATTGGCTTTGCAGCCCAGATTCGCGGACTTCTCGTAAACATCTGAAACGTGTCGCAGGTTAGCTCTTTTGCTCGGGAAAATGCAAGTGATATCGACCCGGCAATGGATACATGAAATCCGAGTTTTACCATCCGAGTTCACTCCGGTTTTTCTATTTTACCGAGTGCTTCGATGAATTTCAGTGTCAGTTTTACGGTTCCACCGCCGATGTGGTGGATGGTAACTGCAGAATCTTCAGCTACAGGAATCAGGAGTTTGTGTCCTTCATAGACGAAGACGGTGGTGCCGTCTTTGATGAATGAGGATGCATCTGCACCGGTTAGTCTGGCGCAACCGACTTCGGCAATTTGTTCTTTTAATGAGTCCCACATAATGCAGAAATATTGGCAGTGAAAAAGTATAGTTTTGCCGATTGGCGAAAAAAGAGAATTTATGGCTGTTCACCGGCAAGACCAGCGGCTTCCACACCGTCGTTAGCCCAGAGCAACGCTCCAAGTGATCCGATGCGTCCCTTGCTATTTGCCGCATCGATAAAGGTAACACCGATTCTTTTCGCCTCTTCATTGGCGTATTCTGCAGTCAAGAGTTTTGTTTTTATCTCGTCGCGGAAGGGGGACTTAGGGAGGACCAGACCTTCGTAGTAGCAAATTCCTGTGTCCGGGCTCACGGTTCTTGCTTCCACGAACTCTTTGACAAAGGCGATGAGTTCCTTCTTCTTCTCCGGAAGAACCGCAAAGGTGAGGACAGATCCAGTACAGTTGGTTGTCTTATTTGGGGCTTTTGGATTCAATTGGATGATACGCATGGATAAGAAAATCGCTCCTTCAATGGTGCAGGCCTCCCCGCATTTCATGGCAAGAACCCAGGTAGCTCCTCCTTCTTTGGTGTCGGTGTCATCGATACCGAAGGTTATTTTCTCATATTTTGGAAGAACGATAGTGCTTCTGCAGATATTAGCACCGCCGACTTTGAGGTCATTTTCTGAAGCATATTCGGTTCTAAGTACGCCTGGTGCTTGGGCAAGACATGCGGCAACACCGACTCCTGCCCCAGCGGCTCCTGCCCAAGAGGTGTGGACTTCATCTCCCTTGACAATGACAGCTTCCAGTGCTTGGCCACCGAGTTCTGTATCTGACGGGCCAAATTTAATCGGGTGGGATCCGATCTTTGCGGTCATGGTCATGTGGGTTCCGACCGTCGATGCATGAAGAAGAGCTCCGCCTGCTCTACGACGGTTCATATGGTCCCATTCAATAGGCCCGCGGGAGTGGCATTCTTCATGCAGTTCTGCGATGCCGTTTTTCTCATCCGTCATCACGAGAAGGCGGTGACAGAACATCGGACCGAATTTTTCCTTTACCTTATCGGGGGTTAACGTAATTGTCATAGTTATTACCGAAAATTTCGTTAACAATAATTTCGGTTAGAGCTATATTAGTCCATCGATATCATGCTATCCTGGAAGGGAAAAATACCCACTATTAATGATCAATATTGGAAAAAAGTACACTCGAAAATCTTGCAGAACTTCCCAAATTTTTCATGAAAAAGGACTTCATTTCAATTCCCTGCGAAAACTGGTAAAAATGCGCTACTCTCCCAGAGGAAAAGGGAGATTTACAGGTAATCCTCTCTTGGATTCGAAATTCCTTGGTCTACCGCTGAGTTTTCTTCTCACTTAGAGAAGTGGTTGATTTTCCGGTATGATAAATAACCCACCAATAAATATCAAAAAAATCCAACAACGTATTTATAGACTTGTCAACGAATATTAATAGTCGATCTAAGTTATCGAAGGCTGGTGCATATAAGCAATGGCATTTGCAATGCATATCAACATGGAAAGATGCACAGGTTGTAACAACTGTGTCGTAGCATGTCCAGTCAACGCACTTGAACTCTGTACTGTAGACCCTGCCACCACTGACAAGATCTACCAGGTCCAGAACGGCAAGGCAATTTCCCTTGACGTTAACAAGGCCCTTTGTGCAGGATGCGGAGTTTGCGTTGAAGCATGCCCGTACAGCGTTATCAAATTAGTTGCATCACAGGCCCCGGTAGCAAAAGCTGCTGAAGAGGGCCACTAAGAAGAGAGGAAATAATTATGGCAATGAGCACAATGTTTCCAAAATTCTCCACGAAGGTTGAGGGCGACACCATCATCATGGAGCAGCGTCTCCTGAAGAAGGTTTCCCACCTCGTGTTAAACGTCCCGAAGTGTACCGGTTGCGGTGTCTGTGCAGACGCATGCCCGAAGGAAGCAATTACCATCGGCATGGTCGGAGCAGCAATCCGCGGTGTTGCAGAAGCACCGATTACCGTAGACCCGGCGAAGTGTTCGTACTGTGGTGTCTGTACGATCATGTGTCCGTTTAACTCCCTTGCTGTGGAAGTTGACGGTGAACCATCTCTTCCGATTAGAGACCAGGAAGGTTTCCCGGAGTACGATTTCACCGCAGAAATCAATGAAGAAAAGTGTGACCGCTGCACTACCTGCAGTGATGCATGTCCGCGTGACGCAATTGTCCGCGACATCCCGGTCTACGAAGGTCAGGGCGGCGCCGCACCGCGTCAGGCAGCTCTGGATGCAAAGACCACCTGGGAAGTTGACAAAGCAAAGTGCGACTCCTGTGGAGCCTGTGCAAACCTCTGTCCGGCACTTACTCTGAAGCGCAAGGAATTCACCGCTGAGGACCCGAAGTCCGCAGGCGACCTTATCTGGGATGAATCCAAGTGCGATGCGTGTAATGTCTGTGCGGACGCATGCCCGCAGAAGGCAATCACTGTCAAGCGTGAAGTCAAAGCCAACTCGAAGCTCGCAGGCAAAGTTACCATCGACAAGGATGACTGTGTCACCTGTTCTTGGTGTGAACACGTCTGCCCGGCAGAAGCAGTCACGATTAAGAAGTTCTTCGAAGGAGAACTCACTATCAATGCAGACAAGTGTCCAGGAGGATGCTCTACCTGTCTTGAAGTTTGTCCGTGCAATGCAATCTACCTCCCATCTCCGGTTCCGGCAACTGAACTCAGAAAGGGAAGCATCGAGGCAAACATCGCTGTCAACAACGAACTCTGTATCCTTTGCGGTGCATGTGTCAACGCATGTCCGTCTGAAGATGCAATTGTTCTGAAGAGAACCGCAGTTCACTACAAGGGAACTGTTACCGATCTTGCAAAGAAGATTGAAGCAAAACTCTGCGTTCCGAGAACCTCCAAGGTTGTCGAGTCTACCTTCGGCAAGGTTGAAACCAAGAAACTGGAGTGACTTAAATGACAAGTGCAAAAGCATACAAAGACGCTGCCCTTGCAGAACGTCTCTCTGACCGCTACTTCCGCCCAAAGGAGGACAGCGACCCGACTTTCACCCCTGAAGTTGAAAAGATTGCAGGAACGATGGCCCACCTGTGTTTCCAGTGCGGTACCTGTACCGGTTCCTGCCCGTCCGCACCGAGAAGCGGCTACAGAATCCGCAACTTCATGCGCCGTGTCAACCTTGGCATGCGTGATGTCTGTCTGAACGATCCGGATCTTTGGCTCTGCACCACCTGCTACACCTGCAGTGACAGATGTCCGAGAGATCTCGTTCCGACCGATGTCATCATGGCAATGAGAAACATCGCCGCAAAGAACGGAATTATCCCGAAGAACGCTCTTGGAACTGTAACCAACATCTACAAGACCGGTCACGGTGTTCCAAACAGCGACGCAAACAGAGCAGCCCGTGTCAAGCTCGGCTTAGAGCCTGAGCCGGAAACCACCTGCAAGTACCCTGAGTACATCCCGGCAATCCAGAAGATTCTCGAGATTTACGGCACTAAACAGCTTGCAGACAAAGTCTTAGGAGAACAGTAATATGGCACACCAGTACGCATTCTTCCTTGGCTGCATTGCTCCGAACCGGTACCCTGGTGTCGAAGCAGCTGCAATCAGAACCGGTAAGAAACTCGGTATTGACCTTGTTCCGCTGAAAGGCGCATCCTGCTGTCCGGCACCAGGAGCATTCGGATCCATCGATCTGAACGTCTGGTACGCAATGGCTGCAAGAAACCTGATTCTTGCCGAACAGATGAACATGGACATTGCTCTCGTCTGCAATGGCTGTTACAAGTCCATCTGGGAAGTTAACCACAAACTGAAAAACAACGACGAGCTCCGCGACTCCGTTAACGAAGTCCTGAAGCAGGTCGACATGGAATACAAAGGCACTATCAACGTTCATCACTTATGTGAACTCTACTACGACCCTGAGGTCTGTGGTGTTGACAAGATTAAAGACACTGTCAAAACTCCGCTTACCGGCGTAAACGTTGCCTGCCACTATGGCTGCCACTTACTCAAGCCGGCAAAAGATCGCGAGTTCGAAAACCCTGTTATCGGTGACACTGAACACCCAACCTGGTTCGAAGACTTAGTCAACGCCCTTGGTGCAAACGCAGTCGAATACCGTAACAAGATGCAGTGCTGCGGTGCAGGCGGAGGTGTCCGCGGATACGATCTCGCACACTCCCTTGATATCACCAACGAGAAGCTCACCCACATGGATGAAGCAGGTGCAGATGCAATCGTCGACACCTGTCCGTTCTGTCAGCTTCAGTTCGACCGCGGACAGTTTGAAATCGAACAGAAGTTCGGTATCTCCTGGAACAAGCCGGTTCTCCACTTCTGTGAAATGCTCGGCTTAGCACAGGGTATGTCCCCTGTTGAGTTAGGTCTTGACCTTCACCAGATTTCCTGCGATCCGTTCCTTGCAAAACTGAGAAACTTCGGAGGTCAGTAAAATGGTATACTCTGGTAAAAATGCAGCAGGCGCAGCACCGGCAGAACCGAAGATCGGTGTCTTCATTTGCCACTGCGGTACCAACATTGCAGGTTCCCTGGATGTTGATGCTGTCTGCGACTACGCAGCAACCTTACCGCATGTACTTGTCGCCAAGCACTATGCATACATGTGTTCCACTCCAGGTCAGAACCTGATTAAGGAAGCAATTGACGAATACGGTCTTACCGGTGTCGTCGTTGCAGCATGTACCCCGCGTCTTCACGAAAACACCTTCCGTACTGCAACCGCAAATGGCGGTCTGAACCAGTTCAGATTCGAGATGGCAAACATCCGTGATCAGGGCTCCTGGGTTCACATGCACGACTGGGAGGGCGGAACAGCAAAAGCAAAGGATGCAGTCCGCATTGCAGTTGCAAAAGCAACCAAGTTAGAGGATCTGTACCCGATGGCAGTTCCGGTCGAACACCGTGCCTTAGTCGTCGGTGCAGGTATCGCAGGTATCCAGGCATCTATGGATCTTGCAGCATCCGGTATCGAGACCTACTTAATTGAGAAGGAACCGACCATTGGTGGCCGTATGTCCCAGCTCGATAAGACGTTCCCGACTCTCGACTGTTCCCAGTGTATTCTGTCCCCGAAGATGGCAGAAGCAGGACGTACTCCGAATATCAAGCTCTACACCCTTGCAGAAGTCGAGGATGTCGAGGGTTACATTGGTAATTTCGATGTTACCATCCGCCGCCACGCACGCGGTGTCATGACTCCGGCAGAAGCCGCAGCTAAAGGCATTGTCGGCGGAGGATGTACCGGATGCGGTGACTGTAAAGAAGTCTGTCCGGTCGTCAAGCCGAACACCTGGGAATTCGGAATGGCCCCGAGAAAGGCTATCTACATCCAGCACGCACAGGTTGTCCCGCTTATCTACACCATTGATTTCAATGCATGTGTCAAGTGCGGTCTCTGTGTTACTGCATGCGGTCAGAAGAAGGCAATCGATCTCGAGATGGAAGACGAACTCTTCACCATCAAAGTCGGTACTGTCGTTCTTGCAACCGGTTACGAGACTTTCCCAATCGAACAGAAGAAGGAATGGGGTTACAAACTCTACGACAACGTCATTACTTCTCTCGAATTCGAGCGTTTAATCTGTGCATCCGGTCCGACTATCGGTCACCTTGTCCGTCCGTCTGACGGTGAGACCCCAATGTCTGTTGGTTTCGTCCTCTGTGCAGGTTCCCGAGACAACACCGGTGTCGGCAAGCCGTACTGTTCCAGATTCTGCTGTATGTACTCTCTGAAGCACGCACACCAGGTCATGGAAAAGATTCCGGGCTGTAAAGCATACATCTTCTACATGGATATCAGAAGCTTCGGTAAAGCATACGAAGAATTCTACTACCGTATCCAGAACGAAGGATGTAAGTTCATCCGTGGACGTGTCGCACAGGTCCAGGAACTCCCGAACAAGAACCTCATCGTTGTTGCCGAAGATACCCTCTTAGGCACCCCGGTTGAGATCGAAGTTGAATTAGTCGTCTTAGCAGCAGCAATCCAGCCGACCGCAGAGACCGAAAAGGTCCGCAGACAGTTCGGTGTCTCCTGCTCTGGTGACAAGTGGCTCTTAGAAGCACACCCGAAGCTGAACCCGTGCGGAACTACCACTGCTGGTGTCTATATCGCCGGTGTCTGTCAGGGTCCGAAGGATATTCCTGACACTGTCGCACAGGCAGAGGGTGCAGCATCCGCAGCAGCAATCCCAATCCACTCCGGAAAAGTCGAACTCGAGCCGTACTACGCAATGTGCATGGAAGAACTCTGTGCAGGTTGTGGAATGTGTACCAACCTCTGTCCGTACTCTGCATTATCCATGAAGGTTGCAGAAGACGGCCGCACTGTCATGCAGGTCACTGCAGCAAAGTGTAAGGGTTGCGGTACCTGCGGTGGATTCTGTCCAGGCGGAGCAATCAAGATGCAGCACTTCACGAGCCCACAGATTCTCGCTCAGATTGATGCATTCTTCTTAGGAGGAAACTAACATGGCTGACGAATGGAAACCAAAGATTATCGGTATCATCTGCAACTGGTGTTCTTACGCTGGTGCAGACGGTGCAGGATCCGCCCGTACCCAGTACCCGCCAGATGTCAGAATTGTCCGTGTCATGTGTACCGGCCGTATTGACACTCTGTTCGTACTGAAGGCATTCGCCGACGGTGCAGATGGTGTTCTCGTATCCGGCTGTCACTTTGGTGACTGCCACTACCTTGCAGGTAACTTCAAGGCAGCAAAGAGAATGTTCCTGGTTAAGCGTGTCCTCGCAACCCTCGGTATTGACCACCACAGATTCAGAATGACTTTCGTCTCTGCATCTGAGGGAGCAAAGTGGGCAGTTGTTATCTCTGATGTTATCAACACCATCAAAGAACTCGGCCCGTCCCCGATTGCAGCAGAAAGAAAGCGGAGAGGATTATAAATGGCAGAAGGAGAATACTCCCCATTATCTAAACTCTTCCAGAAGGAAGACTTTGAAGACTGGTCCAAGCCGCACCTTGTTGGCGCAACTCAGGAATACTCCTCTCTTCTGGAACTCCAGAAGATGAAGCTTGGAGAACAGAGAAAATACGGCAAGGGAATCATCGTCAGTGTTGTTACCTGTACCGAAATCAAGCAGGGTATTGCAATTGAAACCGGAAAGACTTCCGAAGGATACTTCAACGCATGCTCTGTCATTGAACTCCACGAAGAGGATTTCAAGGCACTCGGCATCAATGCAAACACTAACGTCAGAGTTACCAGCGCAGCAGGAACTGTTGTCTTAAAGGCAGTTACCACTTCTCAGACTCTGTACCCGGGACTTGCACACATCCCGATGGGACCGTGGGCAAACATCGTTGTTCCATCCTACACCTATTCCACTGGTGAACCGTGCTTCTGCGGTTTCGACTGCCTGATTGAACCGGCAGCAAACGAACCGATTACCAAAGCGGTCCAGTTAATGCATGAAAAATGCGGTCTTAAATACGTAGGAGACAAGCACTATGACTAAGACAATTAAGAATGTTATCTGTACTTTCTGCGGTACCCTCTGTGATGACCTTGAAGTTGATGTCACAGACGACGGAAAGCAGATCACTCAGGTAAGAAACGCATGCTCCATCGGCGCAGAGAAATACCTCCACGTCGGAAAGCCGGGCCGTGTTGTCCTTCCGCGTATGCGCCAGGCAGACGGAACCTACAAGGACGTTTCCTACGATGAGGCAATCGACTACACCGCAAAGACCCTCCTGAAAGCAAAGAAGCCGTTATTCTACGGCTGGTCCTCCACCAACTGTGAAGCAATCGCAGCAGGTAACTTGCTTGCAGAAAAGGTCGGTGGCGTTGTTGATAACTGTGCAACCGTTTGTCACGGATCCTCTCTCCTTGCAATTCAGGATACCGGTGTTCCGTCCTGTACCTTAGGAGAAGTCAAGAACCGTGCAGACCGTGTCATCTTCTGGGGATGCAACCCGGCACACGCACACCCGAGACACATGTCCCGCTACTCCATCTTCCCGCGTGGATTCTTCTCCGCAAAGGGTCAGAAGGGTAGAAAGATTATTGTTGTCGACCCACGTGAGACCGACACTGCAAAAGTTGCAGACATCTACGTCAGAATCAAACAGTCCTACGACTACGAAATCTTCGACGCACTCAGAACTCTCCTCCGCGGAGAAGAGATTCCGGACGAAGTCGGAGGAGTTCCAAGAGAGAAACTCCAGGAAGTCGTTGATGTCTGTAAGAGCGGACGTTTCGTCACCCTCTTCTTCGGTATGGGTCTTACCCACACTCTCGGAAGAAACCACAACATCGATAACGGTATCAACTTCATCCGTGATTTGAACAACTACACCAAAGCAACCATCATTGCAATGCGCGGTCACTACAACGTTACCGGAGCAGGCCAGGTTCTCGGATGGCAGTACGGTTTCCCGTATGCATGCGATCTGTCCAGACTCACCATGGCACGCCACAATCCGGGAGAGACCACCTCTGTCGACTTACTTGTCCGCCATGAGGTTGACTGTGTCTTCACCATTGCATCTGACCTTGCAGCACACTTCCCGTTCGAAGCAACGAGAAGAATGGCACACGTTCCGTCCATCACGCTTGACCCACACATCAGCATGACTACTGAATTATCCGACCTGCACATTCCGTGCTCCATCGTCGGTGTTGAAGTAGGCGGATGCTGCTACCGTATGGATAACGTTCCAATCGACACCCGCAAGTGTATCGATGCACCAGAAGGAGTCCTCGATGATGAGGAAATCTTCAACCGCATTGCAAAGAGAGTCGACGAGATTCTCGCAGAAACCGGCTGTAAAGACGCTGCTGAATACCTTGCAAAAATCGATGCAGGAGAAATCCCGGATCCGATTCCGAACAGAGCAGTTCCTGAGCCACTGGAGGCCTAACCATGTCTGAAATGATTATCAAAAACGGTCATGTATTCGATATCATGAGCGGCCGCAAGGGCGAAGTTGCAGATATCTGTATCAAAGACGGCGTCATTGTCGACAAAGTCAGCAAGAATGCAGAAGTCATCGATGCAAAAGGCAAGACCGTCATGGCCGGTGCAGTGGATGTCCACACCCACGTTGCAGGTCCGAAGGTCAACCTCGGTCGCTGGTACCGCCCAGAAGATAAATTCCGCCTCGGAGAGCGCTGCTCTGCAAAGATGGGACCGAACACCCACATTGAGGGTGGATTCTCTATTCCAACCGTCTTCAAGACCGGTTACGAATATGCAAGAATGGGTTTCACCTTCCTTGATGAAGCAGCAATGCCACCACTCTATGCACGCCACGTGCACGAAGAAATCCGCGACACTCCGATTCAGGACCAGGCAGCACTTCCGGTGTTCGGAAACAACTGGTTCATGTTTGAATACCTCAAGAATGGCGAAATCGAGAACGCAGCAGCATACGTTGCATGGATTCTCCGCCAGACCAAAGGATGGGGTATCAAGTGTGTTAACCCAGGAGGATCTGAAGCATGGGGCTGGGGTCTGAACTGTATGACCGTCAACGATCCAGTTCCGTACTTCGATATTACTCCGGCTGAGATTATCAAAGGCCTTATCGAGACCAACGAATATCTCCACCTCCCGCACTCAGTCCACTTGCACTCCAACAACTTAGGAAACCCGGGCAACTACACCACTACCCTCGACTCTCTTAAGCTTGCAGAAGGATTCAAAGCAGACAACAAGTTCGGCCGTGACACCGTTCTTCACCACACCCACATTCAGTTCCACTCCTACGGAGGAACCACCTGGGCAGACTTCGAGTCCAAGGCAAAGGAAGTCATGGACTACGTCAACAAGCAGAAGAACATTACCGTCGATTCCGGTAGCGTCACCCTTGACGAAACCACCACGATGACTGCAGACGGACCGTTCGAATACCACTTATGTGCATTAAACCACTTAAAGTGGGCAAACGTCGATGTCGAACTCGAAACTGCAGCCGGTGTCGTTCCGTATATCTACGGAAAGAACGTCAAGGTCTGTGAAATGCAGTGGGCAATCGGTCTGGAAATTCCATTATACGCAAAGGATCCGATGCGGACAATGATTACCACCGACCACCCGAACGCAGGACCATTCACCAGCTACCCGAAGGTATACGCATGGCTCATGGACAAAGAGTTCCGTGACGCACAGCTTGACTCCTTCAAGTGGGCAGAGAAAGTCCGCGCAGGCACCACCTTAGCTGAAATCGACCGTGAGATTTCCCTTTACGAACTCTCCCAGATGACCCGTGCCGCACCGGCAAAGGTCCTCGGTATCTCCGACATGTTCGGTGGTCTGGCAAAAGGCATGCACGCCAACGTTGCAGTCTACGACATCAATCCGGAGAACATGCCGAAGGGTGAAGAACTCGTCAAGAAGCTCTCTTCCGTTGCATACCTTGTCAAAGATGGTATCAAGTGTGTCGAAAACGGCGAAGTCCTCGGTGAACAGCCGGTTGGAAAGGAGACCTTCTGGGTCGACTGCAAGGTGCCGGAGAACAAGCAGGTTATGCACGATGTTAACGAGAAATTCCTGAAGTACTACTCCGTTGAACTTGGAAACTACTCCGTTGCAGACCACTATGTCCCGCACCCGCACGTTATTGAGGTGGAATAAATGGCAACTGTTACAGTAACTTTAAAGAACGTTCCGGACCTTTACCTTGAGTGCGACAGCATCACCCCTGACAAGTTCGCAGGCAAGGGAGCAGAAGCAATCGCTGAACTCCCGTGCTGTGAAGGTAAGCGCAACTACAAGCTCGGTGACTGGTTCGAGATTGAGGGTGTTGCAGGCGCAACCGCAGCAGAAACCACCATCATTGTCAACGGTGCAGGAACCGACAAGTGCAAATACATCGGTGCATGGATGACCGCAGGCGAAGTTATCGTCAACGGTACCACTGATATGTTTACCGGTGCATGGATGGAAGGCGGAAAGCTCACCGTTAAGGGAGATGTCCGCTCCTTCTCCGGTCTTCAGATGAAGGGAGGAGAATTCATTATCGAAGGCCGTGCATGGAACTACCTCGCAGCCGCATACCGCGGTGACTGGAGAGGCATGCAGGGTGGAACCATCCGTGTCAAGGGAGATGTAGGATCTGATCTTGCAACTTTCATGAACGGGGGAACCATCATTGTCGAAGGTAATGCAGATATCCACGTTGGTACCCACGCAGAAGGCGGAACCATCATCATCAAAGGCAAGGCACACCGCCGTGTTGGTGGACAGATGGTCAAGGGAGAAATCTACGTCTTCGGCGGATGCGATGTCATGATGCCAGGATACAAGAAGATCGAAGAGAGAGAAATCGAAGTTGACGGTGAGAAGCACGTCTTCAACGTCTTCATCGGCGATCTCGGTGAACGCCACCCGAAGAGCAAGGGCGAGACCGTTTACGGTCACATCTACACTCTGAAGGAATAAGACATCCGAGTCTCTCCTTAGAAGGCATTTTCATGCCTTCTTTTCATTTTTCCTTTCAAACTAGAATCTGAAACTCATCTTTTAACTGCCTGCAAAGCGAATAGGTAGGTATGAATTGCGGAGATGGAATTCGGGCCGATTTTCCGGTTCTGGAACATATAGTCTATCTGGACAGTGCCGCTACCTCGCTATCTCCGAAACCTGTTGTCGAGGCGCAGGTCGAGGCAGAGTATCATTACCGTGCCAATGTTGGGCGAGGTGTCCACCGCCTCGGACGGATGGCAACCCATAAGTTTGAAGTGTCCCGTCAGACGATTCAGACATTCTTCGGCGGAGAACATGGTTCGCTGGCATTCACGCGGAATACCACCGAGGGGATCAATATCGTTGCGTCCGGTTTTCCATGGGAGAAAACCGATCACATCATCGTACCGCTTCAAGAACATCATTCCAATATTCTTCCTTGGTTCCGGCTCGAAGCTGCGGGTCGCATCGCCAAAGTTGACGTGGTTGGGGGAACAGAAGGCATCATTAGCGCTGAAGATGTTGAAGCTGCCGTGACAAAAGATACGAAAATGGTCGCTGTTGGTCACGCTTCCAATGTTTTCGGCACCATCGCACCGGTGAAAGCAATTGCTGATATATGTGAAGACCATAATCTTCTCCTCTTGGTCGACGGAGCACAGACCGCCCCGCATCTCCAAATCAACCTTGAAAAACTCGGTTGCGATTACTTCTCATTTTCTGGTCACAAAATGCTTGGGCCGATGGGAATCGGCGGTCTCTGGATAAAAGACGGTGCGCCGCTCCCGCAACCTGCCTATGCAGGTGGAGGGATGGTCGGAACTGTCACGGGACACACCTTTACAACTGCAGATGGCGCAGGTCAATTTGAAGCAGGTACGCCGAACGTTATCGGTGCTGTGGGGCTTGCCGAAGCTACTCGGTATCTGGATAGATTGGGAATGGAAAACGTTTCTGCACACTCCTGCGGTCTTGCCCATAGGATGATTGAAGGTCTTGCGGAAATACCGGGCGTACATGTATTCACGCCTGACGTCGAAGACCTCGTTGGCGCCGTATCCTTTATCATCGACGGTGTTCACCCGCATGAAGCAGCCTACCTCCTTGATGAAGCGGCAAGCATCATGGTCCGATCTGGCGAACACTGTTGCCAGCCGTTGATGCAGAAGATTGCGCCAAGTGGCGGTGGAACCATCCGGGCAAGCGTCTACTGTTACAACACCGAAGACGATATTGACCTGCTGACCGCAACGGTTGAAGAAATTGCAAATATGGTGAAATAATATGACAGAACTATATCAGGAAAAACCGGTGCAGATTGTCGTAAACGGCAGAGCAACCATTACGCTTATGACCCATGCAGAAGATCCGAAACACTTGGTCCTCGGATCGCTGTATACCGAAAAAGTAGTCGCTTCCTATGACGATATTGAGTCCATTATTATGGAGGATACCCAGGCAAGCGTGGTAACGAACAACCCCTATGCCATACTGCTTTCGCGAAAGACAGTTCTTGCCGGATGTGGAGGTGCCTCCTCCTTCCTTGATTCGGGAACGCTTGGAACCGTTGTCTGTAGCATCACGCCGTCGGAAACAGCTATTGAGAATGCGGCGCATTCCGTTAAAAAGACTCCTTGGTTTACTGCCGGTCTCTTCATGGAAACAGGAGAGAAACACTTAGAAGCCGAAGACATCTCGTCACAGAACGTCGTTGACCAGGTAATCGGTTACGGACTGGAACAGAAGATTAACTTCGCTGAAACTTTCCTCGTTCTTAATGGGAACTGCGTGGTCGAAACGATGCGCAAAATTGTCATCGCAAAAATTCCATTGGTGAAAATCATTGGCAGAATCACCAAAGCAGCAAAAGAAACTGCCGATGTCGCCGGAGTAACACTTCTCTAAAAATAAAAAAATCTGCGTGCGCCGATTAGTACATGGCGTACGCATTGGTTGCTGGCACTTCCTCAATGCCGAGCGGCTTTAAGCTTTTTATGACCTTACCGCGGAAGTATTCGAATTCCTCATCATCAAGTTGGTCCGGAAGCATTTGATTGGATGCCATGGTGCGGTAAATCCAGTAAATCATTTTTTCCACAACAACTACTGCGTCGTCTTCCGACTTAGCGACAAAGAAGGTGCGTCCAATTTTCGGATGTCTGCCGCGTTTTCCACCGAAGGTGATGAGATATTGCGGTTCTTCAAAGTTAATGAACTTGAATGGGCAGGCGTAGACACAGAATCCGCAGAGCATGCACTTCGGGTCGACCATGATAATTTTGCCGTTGACGATATTGATAGCTTTTTCTCTGCAGTAGAAGGTACAGGTACCGCAACCGGTGCAGAGGCCGTAATTCCGATCAGGTTTGCGCAGACCGGTAATGCCGATTTCGTTCAGACGCTCACTGGTACAGCCATTCGGGCAGGCAGAGATTGCAATACGGACCTTCACCGGCATTTCCTTACCGAAGAACTTCTCATCAATCTTCTTTGCAAGAGAAACTGAGTCAATTACCGCATACTTGCAGTGGCGGGTTCCGAGACAGGAGGTGACATTGACAACTTCGGCACGTTCTGCGCCGACTGGGGTGCCATTGTTGGCCAGGGACGCCGCCATCTTGTCTAGGTACTCACGCTTGACATGGAGCAGTTCCACGGTCTGCCGGGCAGTGAAGTGGACGTCGGCGACTTCGAATCGACGGGCAATCCGTGCGATGCCGGAGAGTTGGTCTGGGGTCATCATTCCAGCAGGTGCACGGAGACGGACGATATAATAGTCGGGATCGATTTCCGGAACAATACCGCCTTTCAGGTAGTTCTCGGAATCCCTCATTAAATTGGATTTCTTCTTACGCGGTGCCATTCTATATTCTCTTTGGGTGGAAGGACTAAAAATACTTTGTATTAGGCATCTACGGGGAGATACCGATGTCTCGGCAGATGTCTTCCAGCGGTAGATTCTTATGGGTTACAGCAACCCGTAACGTTTCCTCATTTGCGATGACAAAAGCAAGACAGGTCATGCCGTACCGCTGAAAGACTTCCGCCGCCTCTGGACGTTCCATGAGAATCTCTGTAACTTTTGAGTCTGCCGAGAGCGTTGATCGATTAGTCTCTCCAGAAACAGAAGCAATTTCGCGGATGATGATGGTTGCCACAATCACATACTCTGGTAGGTCTGGGAAAAATGCATCCCGCAGAGCGCTCATGACTGCTTCTGAGCAGTTGTATTTTGCTGTTCGATATAATTCTTCAGCACGTTGGCGAATTTCCAGAGCTGACGCTCCTGTGTAGGAAAAATAAAAAGGGAGATTCATGGTGAATCTTTATTCTCTTGTTGCGGTTAATGTCAGAGGAATTGCGTTGCGGACGGTATACATTGCCATGCATCCGTTAAGAGCGGCAACCCTCAGCATTTCAATCTGTTCGTCGGTTACCTGTTCGCTTGTTACATGGAAGGTAATGCGGTATGCGCCGACTAACGGCTGTTCGCCGAGCTTGAACTGTGCGTGGTAGTCGAGATCGGCTTCGATGTCGGTCGTCAGTGCATCAATTTTGATACCGTTCTTTGCTGCAGCAGTCATAAAGGTTGCAGATGCGCATCCGCAGATCCAGAACAGACCGTATGCCATAGGGGACGGATAGTTTCCGAGTTTTTCAAAGTTCGGGTGGGTCAATGCAAATTTGCACGGTCCTGCATCGGTCTTTGCAGTTGCGGTGAACTGCGGTCCGTTTTCATCAAATTCCCAGTTTCCGGTCATATGGGTGGTGAAGAGTGCCTCGTTGTCATCAGCTTTGATTTCGGCTTCGTACTGCTTCACCTGTTCTAAATCAATATTGTTCAGCATAATATGTCACTTGTGTATGAGGTGTTTCTTTGGTGTGAGGGTTATCTGGAAGGTATCTGTCTTCTCTTCTACTTGTGTTACCTCCACAGAATAGTTTGATTTCTCAAATCCTCCCTCAATGGTTTTAACCTGTGTTGCTGTCCCAAGGAAAGTGAAGGGCCCATCAGTCTTTTTCAGGGCTACCTTCAGTTTCAGCATCAGATAGGTGCAGGATTCTTCACGGAAATCTTCAATCATCCATTAACAGATTGGCACTGTTAGTTTTTAGAGATAGTGATTTCCCAGAGTCCGCGTTCTTTCAGCGTTACATCACATTTCAGGCCCTTAATCTCGGAGTATTCCGGGATGGATGCAGTTGCAGCGGGTGCATGATCGCAGAGGACCACGATTTTATCGCCTGCCGGGAGTGTCTTTAAGGCTTTGTCAACCTCAAGGACACAGAACGGACAGACTTTTCCGGTAATGTCTAAATTCATATGTATTCACCTTAGAGTCCAATGAAGTTGAGGAAGGTCGTTACCCATCCGCTGATGAATGCCATGAAGATGACAGCTCCAATCAGCAGACCGATGAAGAAGAAGATAGCCTTCACGTTACCTTCTGCAGTCATAACGAGCTGACGCAGCGGACATCCGCCGAGCAGAACGCCGAGAATACCGACAAAGATACCGCCGACAATCATGCAGATGGTCGTTGCAAGAACAGAGATTCCTCCCGGAGCTCCGCCGATAGCAGCAAATCCGTTATTAATCAGATAGAAGAATCCACCGTATGCTTCCGGCCAAATCAGCGAGAAGATGAAGTAGAATACAAATGCGGAGACAATCAGTGCAACGTATCCTAATACTAGACGCTTCTGTTTAAAGAGCATCAGGTCTCTGATACCGCCGATGGAACAGAATCCGGAACGCTGTCCGAGCCATCCGATAATCAGACCGAGAATCAGTGTGGCGATTGGGATAATCCAGATAAGTTCCATTATTTACCTCCGTTAACTTTTCTCATTGCAATCTTGACACCGATGAATACACCGATGACAATTGCAATCAATCCGATAAATGCGACTGCATCACCGTATCCGATACGCAGTGCAATACGGTACGGGCACGCTCCCATCAGAAGGGCGCATATCATAAAGAAGAAACCGCCGAGCAGGTATTTAATGCAAGAGCCGACGGATGCTTTCTTGAGTCTGAACTCTTTGTAGATGAGGGATGCTGCAAGTGCTCCAAGGAGAACTCCGACAATGGTCAGAACCGGAATTGCTCCGGCAGCGATGGCAGCGGAAGAAACACCGGCCATCCCTAGATTGGTGCCGAAAAGTGCATTCCAGATACCGTCAATTAAATCACGGGTGTGGCATGCAACGCAGAACCCGTATGCCGGCGGCTTTGCGGCGCTTTCTGCACCCAGGAAGAACAGATACTGCATGAAAGCCGCTGCTAGGCCGATTACTGCTCCGACAAACCACGGTTTTCTCAGGAATTTGTCAATCCCTTTGTTTGCGAGTGTTTTCGTCATGCGAATATCTATTATATTGTAATTACTATTAACCGTTATCAACAAATTATTTATGTGTGTATTTTTTTAAAAAATATTTAAAATAATAATATATAAAT
>R18__coassemble_1173_pt1 | contig 102650 bp, 114 predicted proteins | sample R18__metabat2_low_PE_056 | metagenome-assembled genome bin R18 | reverse complement strand
GGGGTATATTCTCTTAAAACAAAACAAACAGGTGATATAAAATGACCGGACTTATTGAAAATGTTGGTGACTCGCTCAAATATGCGTGGTCGATCAACTCAAAGCGGATTGGAAGATGGATTCTTCTTCTGATCCTTACCCTCATCCCGATTGTCGATTTCATCGCTGTCGGCGCATTCCTGAAAATCTTCAAGGGCGAAGAGCCTGAACTCTCCGGAAACGTCGGTTCCTGCTTCGTGCACGGTCTTCTTGCCTTCATTGCATATCTGATTTACAGCATTATTCCGGCAATCATCGGCGGTATTTTCGTTCTCCTGACCAATCTGCTCGTCGGCGGTATCATCGGCGGTATTCTCAGCCTTATCGCAACACTTCTCTTCCTGCCGGCAGTTGCGAACTATGCAAAAACCGACAAATTCGGTGCATTCTTCCGCTTCGGCGAGATTTTCAAAGCAATTGGAAAAGTCGGTTTCCTGAAGTACATCGGTGCATGGATTGTCATGCTGATTATTGGCCTGATTCTCGGTCTGCTCACCATCATTCCAATCTTCGGCTGGATTGTCAGCATTCTGCTGTTCCTCCTCATCCCAGTTGTTGAAGCATTCGGTGTGAAGTACTGGGCAAACCTGCTTGAATAAAGCGAACGTAAAAGCACATGAGCGGAGTGCCTCCCGCTCATCTTTTCTTTGTGGGTTGAATAACCCTCTCCAAAAAGTTTTGTCACTTCATTGACAAAAATTCGAAATTTATAAATTTTTGTCGCTCCACTGACAAAACTTTCTTTTCACGGAAACCATACATGGCAGTTCGCAACTGTGCCGTTTCCCGGCAATTACTATTGATGCTTACGCATGTTTCACACAATGCATATATCTGAAAAGAGTGTCGGATATCCAAGTTATATATCAGTCAAAAGTACTCCCGGGCGGGTTCGAACCGCCGTCTCCGGCTCCAAAGGCCGGAATGATTGACCACTACACGACGGGAGTTTTCGATTTTCGGATTTAATCTGAGGTTTCTTAAATCTTGGAAAAGTGCAGTGCGAGGGGTGGGATTCGAACCCATGAACTCCTTGAGACCAGATCTTAAGTCTGGCGCCGTTGGCCTGGCTTGGCTACCCTCGCCTGATTACCCTATACTATTGTCTCTCGTAGGTAAAAAAGCACGCGGTTATTGTTCCATGCCGTCAAGCATGGATTCCAGCGTACTGCATGATTTGTAGGCGGTATTGTCCATGGTCAGCGGTGTAATCGAGACATATCCGTTCTGAATTGCCTTGACGTCGGTACCGTCTTCATCGAGGAAAATCTCTTCTCCGCAGATCCAATGGTACGGTTTTCCGCGCGGATCGATGCGGGTCTCCACCGTGGTATTGAACAGACGCGAACCGAGCGTTGTCGCACGGTATCCTTTGACTTTGCCGTGCGGGATGTTTACGTTGATGACATCGGCCCCGGCAGGAAATCCTTTCGCCAGAAACAGCTGAACCAGTTCGCGGACAACGCGTTTGGTCTCGGTGAAGTCAATCTTCGGCGAGCGCGGGTCAATGAACTTGTCGCCGTCGTTTGCCGTCTGATACGAAAAGGCAATCGCCGGGACATGCTGGTTTGCAGCTTCAAATGCGGCGCCGACCGTCCCTGACGTCGTCACCGACTCGCAGGTGAGATTTTCACCCAGGTTCACGCCGGAGACGACCAGGTCCGGTTTGCTGTCCAGAGCGTAGAGTCCAAGCAGGAGCGAGTCAGTAGGCCGTCCTTCAACGACATGAGCGATATGACCGTTGATTTCGACCTCGTTCATCCTAAGCGGCGTAAATATGGATATCGAACGGGCGGCGGCACTCTGCTGGACCGCCGGAGCCGATATCACAATGTCGGCAAAGTCTTCGAGCGCCTCATACGCGGCCCAGAGACCGATGGAGTTTGCGCCGTCGTCGTTGGTCAGGAGAATCTTCGGACGCTTCATTTCTCATCCAGTGCAATTTCACGGACCGCAAACGCCGGAAGCGCATCTGCCGGCATACCGAGCGCAGAAGTTAAATCAATGCCTCCGACCAGGGGTGCGAAGGTTTTCGAGCCGATTCCGCCGACCACGACCGTATCCGCACGGTTAATGATCTTCGCTTTCAGGGTTGCTTCACAGACGCGTTTCTTCTGTGCTTCCCAGAAGACATCGGCAACGGCAACCGCTCCCTCTTCGCCGATTTCTTCTAAGTCTGCGCAAACGGTACGTGCCAGCCGGCGAAGACACGCCTCGCGGGAAACTTCCTTTCCGTCTGGCGTTGCTGCCGTATACTCTTCAGCCGAGATGTGTCCTAATACAAAGTTCGCATCTCCGCTGCAGGCAAAGTATTCGGTTGAGAACGGGGTGCGGACGCCGTTAATCGTCGCAGATGAGGCAAGCGTTGCAACTGGGGTGCGAAGCATTCCGGTATACACGAGATAACCCTGCTGAAGGCGAAGCGTATCTGTCAGACCAATCAGCTTTTCAAAGTCCTTTAAAGGAACAATGTCTGCGGTGGTGCTTCCGATGTCAAGCAACAGTCCGTTCGGGTAGAGTCTGCGCAAATACGCAACCGAAGCAAGCCAGTTAGCAGCCGCGAGTTCCCGGCAGGCGCCGGAGTGGAATTTGCCGTCCATGCCGTAGAACTGCGCATCCGGAAACGTTTTCCGGACTGCATCAACAATGAAGGCGATTCCTTCGTTTTTATCAAAAAAGCCGTCTGCAAGTTCACCGCTCATGACAACGGCGGCGGAACCTGCATCCTTGTACTGCGCGATAATCTCGGCAAGCGGGGATTCTTTCCAGAGCGGGCAGTAATGGATATGGACGCCCGCTTCGTCAACCACTTTCAGATTGGCTCCGCCGACGTCGATTCCAATCATGTTACCGTAACCTTTCCTTCTGCGTCGAAGACTGCCTTCTTTCCGTTGTAGTGGACGCACTCCGGCGGAAGACCGACGGTTGCCTTCAGGAGAACGTCGGCAATCTCTTCTTCAATGACATTGACGATACCGACAATGCTCATCGTCGGGCGGGTGTTCACGTCGACCACATAGATTTCATCGCCGACCACCATGTCGACGCCGGTGTATCCCTGGCATCCCAGTGTTTCGATGGTCTTTTTCGCGACTTCAATCATCTCCACCTCTTTTGCCGGGTGGACCGGGGTCTCTCCGCCTTCGTAGACGAATTTGCCCGAAGCATCCGGGTGGGAGAACTGACGGTTGACGGTAAGAACAACCGGCGGAAGACCGCTGTAGTAGCCGCATGCCTCACCGATGACACGGCTTCCGACGATGCTTACGCTGTAGTGCTCGCCTTCGATGAACTCAACCGACATCTCGCCTTCTTTCGGTTCTTCACCGTCAGCTGCAACATGCACACCCTGCGAACCTTCGCCGGTCACCGGTTTGATGACACGCTTGCCGGCAAAGGAGGCATCAACTTCCTTTGGCACATGAATGCCGACATTGGCAAGCAGTTTCGAGGTCAGGCGCTTGTTGGCGCAGACGGCAACCGGCATGCTTTCGGTTCCAATATTGTGGGTGTTTCTGTCCATCGTAAACGAGAACTTGGAAAGCATCGCATCCGGTGCAATCACAAGACCGTAGTCGCATTCAGGGGCAAGGCGTTCGATTTCCATGTTGAAGTCGGAACCTGCCTCCGGAAGAACAACGGTGTGTCCGCAGTTCTCGAAACTCTTTTTCAGGACGGAAACCATGGCACGTCCTTCAGGAGACAGGGCGGGCTCATGGAACATCGTGTATTCTGCAATGAGTACTTTCATGGGACTTTAGTCGGTCTTTTCGACTTCTGCGATGAGGTTTTCCATGACCTTGTCAACAGCTTCGCGGGATGCGTTGCTTCCGGTCTCTCCCGGCTTTCTGACAATGAACGGTCTTCCTTCATCTCCTGCCTTTCTCATTTCGATGTCGAGCGGGATGGAACCGAGGTACGGAACATTGTACTTGTCGGCTGCCTTCTTTCCTCCGCCTTCGCCGAAGACGTTGAGGACTTCACCGCAGTGTGGGCAGACGAGTCCTGCCATGTTCTCGATGATACCGAGGACCGGAAGCTCCATCATTTCGATGAACTTGATTGCCTTGGTGGAGTCGAGAACGGCGACATCCTGCGGAGTGGTAACGATGACTGCTCCGGCTACGTTCGGTGCGTACTGAACGATGTTTAATGCCTCGTCACCGGTTCCCGGCGGAAGATCGCAGACCAGGTAGTCAAGGTCTCCCCAGTCAACATCGCCTAAGAACTGCTGGATTGCTGCTGCCTTCATCGGGCCTCTCCAGACAACCGGGCTGTCGGTCTCGTTTAACAGAAGTGCCATGGAGATGACTTTGAGAGATCCGGTCATCTTGATTGGCATGATCTTGTTGCCGATACCCTGCAGGCGGAGGTCTTCGATGCCGAGCATCTTTGCAATCGACGGGCCGTGAATATCAAGATCCATCAGACCGGTCTGGTAGCCGTGGTTGGATAATGCGTAGGCAAGGTTGACGGAAACCGTCGACTTTCCGACGCCTCCCTTGCCGGACAGGACAAGGATAACATGTTTGACATTGATGTCTGCTTTCTTCTGCTGCTGGCAGCTGTCAGTCTTGGATGAACAGGTATCGCAGTGTCCGTCACATCCTTCTGGTTTATCGCTCATTTTTTATGTTCTCCTGAACAGTTGTGGTAATAGTATTGGTATGGTACTACTATAGGTCTTTTGGAATGAGATGAGAAAAAAAGATGAAGTTTAGAGGTTTCTTTCGAGACCTTTGGCACAGCCCATGCCGGAGCCGTCGCCTTTTCCGGAACAGCCCCCGAAGCTTCCCTGGATGTCTTTACCGAGCATGCCGACTGCGTCAGCTCTGCAGCGCTGGCAGTGACGCATCTGGCGGACGTAGGGTGCACAGAGTTCGTGCATCTTTGCTTTGTCTTCAGAAGACGGCGGAACAATGTCTTTGAATTTATACTGCGGAATCAGCGGGATGATATTGAAGTTGAAGACTCCCATGGCGCCGACCTTCTTTGCAATTTCGGGGATGTGCTGGTCGTTGACACCCGGAACATAGACGGTATTGATTTTCACCAGCATACCGCGTTTGATTGCTTCTGCAATGCCTTTCATCTGGTGGTCAAGCAGAAGTTCGGCTGCCTCTCTTCCGTGCAGACGCTCGCCGTTGTACTCGACGAAGGTGTAGATCTTTTCACCGATGGCGGCATCGATTGCATTCAGCGTGACGGTGATGTTTTTCACATTGTATTTTTCCAGCTCGTCAATCTTGTCCGGGAGCAGCAGACCGTTGGTGCTGATGCAGAGGATGGTGTCCGGGTATTTTTCGTGAACCAGTTTCAAAGTTTCGAAGGTTTCCTCGTTTGCAAGCGGGTCGCCGGGTCCTGCAATACCGACCACACGGATGTGCTTCATCTTTTCGACAACCATGTCGATGCGTTCCAGGGCATCTCCCGGTTTCAGAATCTCGCTTGCAACGCCGGGGCGTGATTCGTTGACGCAGTCAAAGTCACGGACGCAGTAGTTGCACTGAATATTGCATTTCGGGGCAACGGCGACGTGGCACCGGCCGAACTTGTGGCATGCATCCTGGCTGAAACACGGGTGTTCATTGATTCTCCTCAGCGTATCCGGGTCGTAGGGGAGATCTTCAGCTTTCTTATCCATGCTAATCTATTCGCTGTTATTCCTATTTAATGGCGTACTTTTCGGCACACATTCACTGAATGAAGGTAATCATTCCATGAGATACATTTTATACTTTCAGTGAGATAAGTTTACACATTTAGGAGAGTTTTATCAATGGGAGGACTATTCAACAGGGAAAAAACCAACCCGTGGATTCCGCGTGCCGAACAGGCGTTTGAAAATGCGGAGTTCGAAAATGCAGCAAACTACTACACCCGGGCTCTGGAGACAGAGCCGGACAATCTCGAACTCCAGGTACGCCTTGCAGCATCCAAACGCTACCTCGGAAAATACGCTGAAGCCACGGCAGTATACGAAAAAATCGTTGCAGCGGCACCTGCCCGGGAAGACTGCTGGATTGCTTTATCCCAGCTTTACGGTTTTTCTGGCAATTACCGGAACGCGGTCCAGGCATTAAATCATGTGATGATTACCAAAGACCGGATTCACTTCCTGGTGCAGAAGTGCGAATGGCTTGAAATCCTGGATGAAAAACGCGAGGCAAAAGATGTTGCTAAACAGATTGTAACACTCGAGCCCGACAATACCTATTACCTCCACCGCTACGCAACTCTCCTCTTCAGCACGGGATCCTACGCCGAAGCCCGTGAAATCTACGATACCCTCTCCCAGAAACCGGGAAGCGATGCAAGAAAATATGCCGGAGATGCCGGATTCTGCTGCGAACTTCTCGGCGATATCGACGGAGCACTCGACCGCTATCAGAATCTGGATAAAGACGATGCCGTCGGCTGGTACCGCCGTGCACGTCTGGAAGAGTCGCTTGGCAGATTCAAGGACGCAGCCGAATCCTACGGCAAGGTAACCCGCTTCTCGCCGGAAGAGGAAGTCTCCCTGACCCTCCGCCGTGCCCTCTCGCTTTTCTGGAGCGGAAACTCTCGGGAAGCCTCCTCCCTCCTGAACAAAATCTTAAGCAAAGGCATGGAATCGCCCGACCTCTGGTATCTGCAGGGAACACTCTCCTTCCTTACGGGTTCCCTGGACACTGCCATCGCCGCATTCGATGAGTTCCTCCATGCAAGTCAGACCAACCGCACTGTCTGGTTCATGAAAGGATGCGCCGAGTATCTCTCCGGCAAGTATCAGGATGCTCTTGCCAGCTTCACCCGCATGAACACGCTCGGTTCCGGTTCGGCGGACATGTTCTCCTCTGATGAGATGGAACTCTTCGATGAGATTGAACCGGTCAAAAAAGAAGAGGAGTTCGTCTTCGCCGGCGAAATCAACGAAGGCGTTCTTTCCATGGAAGCCGTCTGTTTGGCAGCGCTCGGCAGATATGCGGAAGCCGATAAAGCGGCAACCACTCTGCTGAACGCATCGCCGGACCGCACTGACATGCAGATTGTGCATGCCCGCTCTCTTGCAGCGCTCGGTCAGTACGATGCTGCAACAGGTGCATACACCACCGCAGAAAACCAGCTCCCTGACGACTACACCATCCGCTATGAGCACGGATCGCTTGCACTGCTCCTCGGAAACTACCGCGAAGCAGCCGAACTCTTTGAATCCCTGCATGAGCAGTATCCGGAGAACACGCTTGTTTCCCGGCGTATTCTCCTTTCAGCGCTCGGTACCGGAAGCTACGCCGAAGCAAAAGCGGCGGCGGACAACATTCTTGCAGAAAGACCGGATGACATCATCGCCCTGATGACGGCAGGAGAAGCATCCTTCATGGCGGGCAATTACGATGCGGCGCTTACCTCTTTCCAGCAGGCGGAACAGCTGATGCCGGAACTTCCGTCACCGTACTACGCTCTTGGAAAGACCTTCGGCGCACTTGGCAGATACAACGAATCAAAAGAAGCCTACGCCAAAGCATCCGAACTCACCGACGAAAATGTGGGCATGGTCAGATACCAGGCATCCGCCCTGGTGCAGAACGGGGAACTCGAAGAAGCATTATCCTTCTATGCAAGCATCCTCCAGGGATACCCGGAGTCGCAGGGTATTGCCGGCGAGATTGCACTGCTCTCCTATGAACTGGGAAGATGGAGCGATGTGGTTGAAGGCGTCAATGCGGCGACAGCAGCCGGTGAGGAAAGCTTCACTCTCTCCCGTATCGCCGGCGACGCGGCAGGTCACTTAAGCGACTATGGGTCTGCAGTGACATTCTATCAGAAAGCACTCGAATTCATACCCGGACACCCGGCAGTCTCCGCCTCGCTTGCCCGCTGCTACCTTGCCCTCGGCTCCTACCAGGAAGCAATGCCGCTTCTCTCGGCAGTTCTCGAGGCCGACCCTGAAAACAAGACCGCACGCTACGACCGTGCCGTTGCGGAAAGCAACCTTTCCCTGTACGGCGAAGCGGTTGCCGACTACACCGAGCTCTTCAATCAGGACCCGGACAACCTCTCCAGCCTCGTTGCCCTTGCTGACATCTATGAACGCCAGCAGAACTACGACGGCATGCTTGCCGTCTACGGCGAGTATCTGCAGGTGAACCCGGAGAACTACAGCGTCTTCCGCAAAGTTGCTTCCCTCTACCGCATGCGCGGCGAGTACGACGAAGCCCTTGCCGGCTACGACATGATTTTAGAAGCCGATCCGTCCGACCGCGTCACGCTCCATATGAAAGAGGAAGCACTGATGGCGCTTGGAAGATACGACGAAGCGGTGGCAGTCTGCGAGGAACTTCTGGGTGCTGAAGACGATGCCGGAATCCGGATGGACTACGCCGTCTCGCTTGCCAACCTCGGAAGAACCGATGAGGCACTGGCAGAGCTGACCACCATTCTGAAAGCCGACCGCGACAATATCTCCGCTCTCTTCTCCTACGCCGACCTCCTGACCCGCACCGGCGAGTACCAGCGTGCAATGGTGGCCTACGACAACATCATCCGCATCCTGCCGGACAACGCCACCGCATACCTTGAACGCGCCTTTGTCGCGGCAAAGATCGGCGAACCGGCACAGACGGCAGCCAAACTGAAAGAGGCAGCAGGCATTCTCCCGAAGAACGGCTTTGTCTTATCCGGCATTGCCTACCTTTCCTATGTTACCGGTCACCCGGCTGAGGCACTGCAGTTCCTGGAGAAAGCAGAAGCAAACGGCGCTGCAGATACCGACCTCTTCTGCACCAGATCCTTCATCTACCTTGGGCAGAACAAATACGACCTGGCAAAGAAGGCGGCATCCATGGCCCTTTCCGCTGCTCCGTCCAACAAGCTTGCCTGGTACCTGATGGCAAAAGCCCAGGACGCCCTCGGCGAACGCAGAGAATCGCTTGAATCCTATCAGCAGATGCTGGCACTGGAAGAAAATCCGGAAGCAGAACTTTCTGAAGATGTCATCTTCCCGGAAGAGCCGGAATACGAGGAACCCGCCCCGGTTGTAGAAGAAGAGCCGGCACCGGTCGAAAAACCGAAACGCAAAGTCCGCCCGGTAAACGATGAAGCATACGGTTCCTCGGTCAGAGTAGATCCCAAAGACGACGACCGCGAAAAGTACCGCGGACTGATTATCAACTGAGCAATGCAGATTCAGATCCTTTGTGTCGGAAGAATCAAAGATTCTTTTTTACAGGACGGAATTGCCGAGTTTGAAAAACGGCTCCGTCCCTATGCCCGCATCACCGTAACCGAACTTGCCGAGGTAAAGATTCCGCAGGGAGCATCACCTGCAGAAGAGGCCATGGTGAAAGAAAAGGAAGGCGACCTGCTGTATGCAAGCATCAGCGACGGATTCCTGCCGGTCGTTCTCGATGTCAGATCGCCGTTAATCTCCAGCGAAGAGTTTGCAAAAATCATCGGCGATGCAAAAATGGACGGAAAGAATGTCTGCTTCATCATCGGCGGACCGCTCGGATTTTCCGAATCCTTCCTTGCCAAAATCAGAAAGAAGGTATCGTTTTCCCGCCTGACCTTCACTCACACCATGTGCCGGCTGATCCTCTTCGAGCAGATTTACCGCGCGTTCCGTATACTGAACGGCGAGCCGTATCATAAATAAATCCGCTCTTTTTCACTGGGGATTAGCATTATATTTTCTTCCCTCGAATATTTCTTCATGAATCTCGTATACACCGGTAAGACCAAGGATGTTTACTCGATTGAAGACGGCAAGTACCTTTTGAAGTTCAAGGACGACTGCACCGGAGCAGACGGCGTGTTTGACCCGGGAATGAACACGGTCGGACTCACCATCGACGGTGCCGGACGTGCCGGTCTGAAGATGACCAAATACTTCTTCGAAATCCTGAACGCAAAGGGAATCCCGACGCACTACATCGATGCCGACATCGACAACGCAACAATGACCGTTCTCCCGGCAAAGACCTTCGGCAAGGGACTCGAAGTCATCTGCAGACTGCGTGCCGTCGGCAGCTTCTTCCGCCGCTACGGGGACTACTGCACGGAAGGCCAGAAGCTTGACTACTTCGTCGAGACCACTTTCAAGGATGACGCCCGCGAGGACCCGCCGGTAACTAAAGACGCCCTGGTCATGCTCGGTGTCATGACTGCCGACGACTACGAGCACCTGAAGGCATTAACCCAGGAAATCACCAAAATCGTCGCAGAAGAACTCGCCAAAAAAGGAATCGAACTCTACGACATCAAGTTCGAGTTCGGCAAAGTCGGCGACAAAGTCGTCTTAATTGACGAAATCTCCGGTGGAAACATGCGTGCATTCAAAGACGGCAAGTCCCTGATGCCGCTTGACTTAAGCAAACTGGTCACCGGAGCATAACTCCCTCCAATATTCTTTTTTATGGCAGATCCGGAAATCATTTCTGAAATCCGCAAGTACCGCAAATTATCAAAGTCACCCTTCGGTCATCAGGCCTGTTCGGCACGTCATCATGCTGAAAAACTGATGGAAGAATACGGCGTCACGGAAGACGAACTGGAAGAATAAAATTAGTGGTGTTTTTCCTGGTAGCTTGCTTCCGGTCCCATGGCAAGCAGTTCGTCCAGGGTGTTGACGTTTCTGAAGGTCTCGAGCTTCGGATCAATCGCTCTGAACTCTTCTGACGGAACCAGTTTGGTGTCCAGTGCATGAATCATCGCACGAAGTGATGCATCGGTGTGCCCTTTCAGATATTCCTTGATGGCATCCACGCGGTAGACCGCATGCAGCGGTTCCATGTCGCTGTTTTCCCACTGCGGAATGATTGCTTCAGCATCGCCGATATTTTCAAAGAGATAGGCGGCAATCGATTTATTGATAGTGGGCATGTCGCAGGCGGCGATGAAGACATGTTCGCCTTTCACATCTTCAATCCCTGAGGCAATTCCGCCAATCGGACCGAGACCCGGCTCCTTGTCCCAGGTGCAGCGGACAATTGCCGGAAGACCTTTGAAGTGTTCCGTCTGCTTCTCGTTTTTGGCGACAATGACGATTTCGTCGACAATGCCGGTAAAGGTCATGACAAGACGCGAGATAAACGAGCATCCCTTGTAGGAGAAGAAATACTTCTCTCTGCCGTTCACCCGTTTCGCCTCGCCTCCTGCCAGAATCATTGCTGAACGATGTATTTCCGTCATGTCAGTTCTGTATTAATTATCTTCCGGAGATTAAAAAAACACTGTTCCAAAAAAGCGCTCTGGAGATTATACAGAATATCACAGTTTCTCGGAAGTTATACAAATTGGCGTATAAAATTATACGATGGGTTACAATTCGTTAATATACAGCTGGAGGTGTAACTAATAGTATGGAAAAGAAGTATCTCTTCGTTATTGCTGCGCTGGTCGTCTGCGCCGCTGCCATCTTCGCTGCCGGATGCACATACACCGGCACCGACGGCAATGACGACTACGTTGCAACCGTCGACGTCATCGAAATCAGCGCCGGCATGCAGATCAACTCGCTTTCGCTCGGTCAGATTGACGGAATGATCAACTGGCAGCCGAACGTCTCCGCAGCAACCGTTTCCGGTCTCGGAAAAGTCATCAGCTACTCGCAGAACCTGCCGCGTCCCGACAACGGAACATGGGCGGAACACACCTGCTGTGTGTTCGGCGCAAACAAGACCGGTGTCGAAAACAAGGATCTTGCAGCAGTTCTGACCTACCTGATGCTTGCAGCAAATGACTACATCACCGAAAACACCGCAGATGCGGCAGAATATGTCGCTGACTGGATGTACGGAGACACCGAACTCGAGTACGGCGGAAAGAAACTGACCGGTGTCGAGATTCTCTCCGACTCGCTTCCGACCATCAAGTTCTCCACTGAGGTAACCGAGACCTGGCTTTCCAGCAACTATGAATTCCTTGAAATCCAGCGTTCCCTCGGCAACATCTCCGGCAACCTGAAATCCACCTCCCGGGAAGAGACGGAAGCAATCATCTACGACTTCACCGCCTACAACACCGCAGAAGACATCCTCAGCGGCAAGGCATCCCTGCCGACCCCGACCTCAGGCGCCATCAACATCGGCTACCTCTTAAGCGACCATGATTCTCCGCTCTTTGTCCTGGTCAAGAACTGGGAGTACTTCCGCGACAACTACAACGCCTACTTAAAGCCGATGACAACCGATTCCGGTCTTGTTGAAAAGGCCGAACTTTACGTCAACGGCAAGAAGATCTGCAATGTCAACTTCGAGAAAGCCGATGGAGGACCGGCTCTGATGACACTTCTGCAGTCCAATAAACTCCAGTACGCCATTGCAGGAACCCCGCCATACCTCTCTTCCATCGATATCCAGACAGGTCTCAAGATCTTATCCCCGATTATGACCGAAGGGTCTGCACTGGTTGTTTCCGCAGATGCTCCGGCAGACAACTGGGATGAGTTTGTCCTCTGGGCCATCGAACGTTCTGCAGAAGGAAAGAACGTCACGATTGCCATCCCGCAGATCAACTCCATCCAGGATGTTCAGCTGAAGTCTGCACTGACGTCTGCCATGATTCAGTACCAGATCAAAACGGTCTGAACACACCCATCCTTTTTTGCATACTTTGATAACTACTCAGTAGAGAAATATAGAGACATTTGGAATTGAAATTATGAAGTGGTATGTTAAGCTGATTCTCCCGGTGGCGTTTCTTCTCATCTGGGAAATAGCAGCACATGTCGTCAACAATGCGTTCATTCTTCCGACGGTGGAATCCGTCTTCACCTGGTTCCTTACCCCGCTCGACAATGTCTACAGTATGGGGAGCATTCTCGAGAATACCGGCATCAGTATTCTCCGGGTCGGTCTCGGATTCATCATTGCCTGCGTCATTGCCGTCCCGCTCGGTGTTCTCATCGGCAGCCATCCGCTCCTGGAACACTTCTGCGACGGCCTGATTCAGATTCTCCGTCCGATTCCGCCGCTTGCATGGATTCCGCTTGCTCTTGCCTGGTTCGGCATCGGCATGACATCTATCGTGTTCATCATTGTCATCGGCTGTATCTTCCCGATTCTGGTGAGCACCATCGACGGTGTCAAGCGGGTCAAGAAGAGCTGGCTGGAAACCGCAAGGATTTACCAGGCAAACGGCCGGCAGGTAATGATGCACGTTACCCTTCCGGCGGCGCTGCCTGCCATCTGGAACGGTCTCCGCGTCGGTTTCGGTATTGCCTGGATGAGCGTTGTTGCAGCAGAAATGATGCCGGGTTCCTCAACCGGTCTCGGACATATGATTTACGAGGCATTCTCGGTGTACAGCCAGCTGAGTCTTTCCATCGCCGGCATGGTGTGTATCGGTATCATCGGCATTGTGATGGATCAGGTCTTCAAACTGGTGCAGAAAAAGAAGTTCGCCTGGGAGGTGCTTGACAAATGACATCAGACTGGGATAAGGTATGGGTCAAAGCCAAAGAAGTAGGAAAGGTCTTCTACTCCAAAAAGAATGGCGACACCGTCGCCCTCGACAACATCAATCTGGAAATCTATGATGGGGAATTCGTCTGTCTGCTCGGTCCGTCGGGCTGCGGCAAGACGACATTCCTTCGTATGATATCCGGTCTTGATGTGCCGACCTCAGGCACCATCGAAATCGACGGCAAAGTCGTCGACGGTCCGTCCCCGAAAATGACGATGGTCTTCCAGGAATACTCGCTCTATCCATGGAGAACCATTGCTGAAAACGTCGGCTTCGGTCTTGAGATGACCGGTGTTTCCGAAGAGGAACGTTCCCGCCTGGTGCAGGAGCGCCTTGAGCTGGTCGGTCTCGGCGATATGGCAGATCGCCATCCGTATGAACTCTCCGGCGGTATGCGCCAGCGTGCGGCAGTTGCCCGCGCCCTTGCAACCGACCCGGAGGTCATGCTGATGGATGAACCGTTCGGCGCTCTGGACGCACAGACAAGAACCAAGATGCAGCTGCAGCTTCTGCAGATCTGGGAGAAAACGAAGAAAACCATCGTATTCGTTACCCACAGCGTGGACGAAGCGGTTTTCCTCGCTGACCGCATCGTGATTCTCTCTCCGCGCCCGGGAAAAATCCACAGTATCTACACCGTTGATTTGCCGCGTCCGCGGGACAGAATAACGCCGGAATTCGCTCAGATCCGCCGTTCCGTTCTGGCTGAGATTGAAAAATTACAGGGTGAGGAACAGAACATTTAATATGGTTCTCATCCTACCTAATATGCACATTTAGAGAGCTAGGAGTCACTTAAAATGGTAAGAAAACCAGCACGAATGTATAACCACCTCGCAAAGAAGGCATACTGCCGCCGCGAATACATGGGTGGTGTCCCAGGATGTAAGGTTGTCCAGTTCGATATGGGTAACCTCACTGCAGAGTTCCCGGTCGCTGTTCACCTTGAAGCAATTGAAGGATGTCAGATTCGCCACACTGCAATGGAAGCTGCACGTATCAATATGAACAGACGTTTAATGAACTCTGTCGGTAAGAACAACTTCCACTTAAAGATCAGAACCTACCCGCACCACGTCTTACGTGAGCACAAGTACGCAACCGGTGCAGGTGCAGACCGTGTTTCCGAAGGTATGAGACTTGCATTCGGAAAGGCAGTCGGAACCGCAGCACGTGTCCAGCCGAGACAGAAAGTCTTCACCATCTGGACCCAGCCGCAGAACATCGAAGCGGTCAAGGACGCTCTTCTCCACGCAGGACAGAAGCTTCCGACACCGGTCAGAGTCGTCGTTGAAGAGTAAATTCATCAGTAGCTCTCCAACATAATACTTTTTTCTTTATTCTTTCTCGAAAAACAGTTCCCTGTCTACAAATATCGCCTTTTAATCTCAAAACGATGTGTTGGTAGTTGAATTAAATTTTCTAGTTTCACTACCAACACACGGTTTTGAAAAATTACACGGCAAAAATGAAATTATCAACCGGCTTCAAATTGTAGCCGGTTCAAATCGTGAACAGATGCCGGTTTCCGTGAATGGAAAAGAGACCTGAGCGGACACCGCAGTCAAGCCATCCGTAGCCGTACGAGAACTCAACCAGCGCATTCACGTAGTCATCCGGAAGATACGCGGAACCTTCAGCGAGTCCTTTCTCCGCTTCTGACCGGATCTTCTGCACCTCAGCGTAAATTCCGCACTCAGCATCCGGCGAAGGAGAAACCGCAGCAAGCGCTTCAGTGAGCATCCGCTGATACCGCAGCGTCTTTTCTTCGAGTTTCTCCCGGAGCTCCAATGGAAATTCCTTTTCCAGAAGAATCCGAGGTGTTTCATCTGCAGAAACATAGCCGAGGTACGCACCCGCATCCAGCCACCCGAAGCCGTAGGCGGAAGCGGCAAACGCATTGACCAGATCGCCGTGATCAAAAAAGACTTTTGCGTCGCCTGCATAGCAGGTCACCATCTCAAGAATTTCTCCCGATGTCTTCGAAAGCATACTTCCCGCTGGAACAGAACACCGAGCCGACGCCACATTCTTCCGGTAGACAGACAGCAGTTCGGAAATCAGCATAACCCGGCGAACCTCTGCAGATACTCGCGTTCCATGTCGTGAAGTTCTGCCGGAACAATCATCACATGAAGCGGTCCGCCGAAGTCAAAGGTCTTCATCTCTTCTGCGGTTCCGGCGTGGACCACCGGTGCAGGAGATCCGGCACGTGCAATACCGATATAAAGCGGAATTTCCTTGCCTGCACGTCTGCACTGTTCTTCAAGCAGTTCCACGGCCTCGGAAATTTTCATGTAGCGTTCCTTGTCCTTCTGGATATCAAGAAACACCAGCGTGTGAAGATTGTTTGCGAGGTTTTCCGAGATGACTTCAATCGGCGTCATCGGGAACCACTTGCCGTACGGGAACGGGACGGAAACCGATTTTCCGAAGCGGTAGTTCTGCAGACCGGAAAGTCCGCAGACTGCGGTGGTAATCGATGCTCCGTGAATAATTGCGGTCTCGACGCCCGCTTCGGCACAGCGGCATCTGATGTCCGAGTGGGTGGTTGCAACCATCGAGTCGCCTGCTGTCAGAAAGACCGCGTTTCCCTTCCTTGCTGCATCTATTATCCTGTCGGAGTGGATCTCAACATCTTCGCGTACAAGCGGAATAATCTTCTTTCCGTAATATTCCTCCAGTTTTGGAAGGGAAGATCCCATCAGAACCGAGGTGTACACTTCCAGAAAAACGGTATCTGCGGCGCGGATGGCATGATCTCCGCGGACCGATACGTCAAGTTCATCAAAGAGTCCGAGACCGATAAATGTCAGCATGATTATCTTACCTATTAGTTGTGCGCCTATTTAGATGGTGTCCTCTAGAAGAGGAGGAAGACAAAGTGGAAGAGAATACCCATCAGAAGACCCAGAGCCAGCGTAAAGAGGGCGATAAACAGCGCCTTTTTCGTACCGTGCTCCCGCATCAGAACGGCAATCGTGGAGATGCACGGAACAAAGAGCACACAGACAATTGCGAAGATGTAGAGCTGTCCTGCCGAAAGAACAGTCAGCAGCTCCGTGGTTCCCGCCATGACAGCAAGTGTCTCGAATGCCATTTCTTTGCGTAAAATACCGAAGAGCAGTGCGGTCAGAGCAAAGCCAGGAATGCCCAGGACCGCCATCGATGCCGGATCGATGAAGTTCATGAACATGTCGACCCAGCCGAGGTACTGACAGATGCCGAGAATGACACTGCTTACCAGAAGCAGCGGCATTGCAATGAACAGGAACTCCTTGACCCGCATCCACGACTTTCTGATGACATACTTCGGAATCGGTTTCCGGATTTCCGCCATCTCCAGGATCATGCCGTACTGTTCACCCGGCGTCACCTTGGATAAGATGCAGCCGACGATAAAGACCAGAACAAAGACAATTGCGTAGATAGAAAGGGCCGCCCCGAATCCGATAAACGAGGCAACAATTCCCGAGATAACCACGGTACGTGCCGAGCACGGCAGCATGGTGACCAGAATCGATGCGATGAACCGTTCGCGTTTGGTCGGAAGCAGCCGCGTGCTCATTACGGCCGGAACACTGCAGCCGAAGGAAAGCACCAGCGGAATCAGTCCCTGGCCGTGCAGACCGAGCTTGTGCATGAAGCGGTCGGCAAGAAATGCAGCCCGCGTCAGATAGCCCGTATCTTCCAGAATCGAGATGAAGATGTAGAAGAGGAAGACATACGGAAACGCAATGCCGAGACCTGACATCAGCGCAAGAATTACCGCATCGCCGACCGCAGTCACTAGCGGATGCAGATCCAGCGCATCGAACGGCACCTGGATATAGTTGGTCATCAGGGTGACAATCAGTTCTTCGAGCCAGCCGCCGACTAAAAAGACGACAACCAGAATGCCGACCATAATGAGAATCAGAATCGGAATTCCCGGGAAGGTTTTCGTCAGAAGCGAGTCGAATGGAATCCGTTTCTTTCTCGGGGCCTCCGCCGTCACTTCGTCGGTGATCTTCTTTGCCGTGTTGTGACGGTTGGTTGCGATAATCTGTTCCGAGGACATCTCATGGAGTTTAACAATCTCCTCGTCGATGGCTCCTGCCGTCTCGATGACTTCCGGCGACAGCGTTGAAAGCTTTGCGCCTTCCAATGCGAAGAGCGCTTCTGCTGCGGTCAGGTTGTGGAACTTCTGCAGGTTGACTTCCGCCGCTTCGATGTGGCGGTCGAATCTGGTCAGGAGATGCGGAACCGGCAGCGTGTCGCCGATGATGTACTTTGCAATCTCGTTCAGATTCTTTCCTTCGGTTGCCACCGCCGGAATGACCGGAACGCCGAACTTCTCCGCAATCTTTGCCGAGTCGACAATTTTACCGGCGGCAACCGCATCGTCCATCATGTTCAGGACAACAAGGAGCGGTTTCTGGATATCGGCAATCTGCAGCAGAAGATAGAGGTTGCGTTCCAGATGCGCTGCATCGAGAACTGCAATGAAAAGATCCGGATTTTCCGTGACGAGGTACTCACGCACCATCGTCTCTTCCGGCGAGTCGCCGGAAAGCGAATAGATTCCCGGAAGATCGGTCAGCGTGAATTCGTCCCCGCCGTACTTGACAACGCCGTTTTTGATGTTTACCGTGGTTCCCGGATAGTTGCTGATTTCAACCCCGAGACCAGTCAGTGCATTGAAGATGACTGATTTGCCGACGCTCGGGTTTCCAATCAGAACTGCGGACTTCATTTCGTGTTGCACCGTTCAACTAAAATGCTGGATGCAATCTCCGGGCTTAAGGCAATGTCGCATCCTTTGACTTTGATGACCACTGCATCGTTATGCAGGCGGCGTTTCAGGGTGATGAGTTCTCCCGGAACAACGCCTAAGTCGATTAACCGGTTGTGCTTCGTAAACGACTCAATCATTGCAACGTGCAGAAGCGACCCTTCCGCACATTCCAGCAGCGGAACAATCGGGTTCTTTGCCGTGAGATCCTTGTGGTCGACAAATTCTGGTGTGGTCTTGTCGAGGAAGGAGTCAAGCTTGTTGATGGTCTCGTTGGATATGGTATGTTCGAGAATGCATGCCTCCTCCGATGCCTCTTCCGGTTTTGCGCCGAGCACATCGGTCAGGAAACTTGCAAGGACAGCGTGTTTCCGGGCGACCGTTTCCGCCTTTTTCCTGCCGGTTTCGGTAAGCGAGAATCCCTTTTCACTTTCCGTGACGGAGTTGTCGGTTTTCAGCTGCACAAGCGCTGCAGCAAATTCCGTCTCCCCGCGTGCGGAAAGACGCGAGAGGTCGTCACGGGTAACCCAGGTTCTTCCCTGGTTTACCATCTCCTCAAGTATATCTTCGGCAAGATCCGCTGTCATTTGTTAGTATCTATCGTTTCTCTGATGACTTCTAAGTTTCCTATAATACTTTATTTGCCGACGGCGAATACTATCCATATGAAACAGACAGAAATACAGGTTCAGATTCCGCCGACCTTAGACCCGGTTTACAGCAACATGATTCAGGTCGCCTTCAAAGACGACGAGTTCACCATGATGTTCCTGCATCAGCTCCCGTCCGTAAACCAGGCAAAAGCAAAGGCAATTGTTTCCATCTCTCCGCAGCATGCAAGAAAACTGCTTGCAGCACTGGAAAAGAGCATCGCAGACTATGAGGCGAAGTTCGGAGAAATCTCCCACGCCCCGCAGAAGAAGGACGATTCCAACAGTTTCTCCCTTCAGGGCTACTCATAATCAACCCTCATAATCTTTTTATTGTCACACCGACAATGTAATTAGGTACTTTTGCCGTTGTGGCCTAGCCCGGCATAGCGGCTGATTCGTAATCAGCAGGTCGAGGGTTCAAATCCCTCCAACGGCTTCTTTTCTTTATAATTCAAGACTGAAAATAACCTCATTTTCGCTGAATTCAGAACACCAACTGCACAAGAATCATGTAGAGAATCGTTCCTGCGGCAATGGAGAGAATCATGTTTTTGCGCCAGAGATGCAGTCCGACCACAACCGCAATTGAAATCAGTGCGGGAATTCCGTAGTTTCCAGAGACGAAACTCACATCACGCATGCAGTAGACAACGAGCATGGCAAAGATGGCGGTCGGCAGCGCCTTTCCCAAAAACTGCAGATATTTCGGAATCGGCTTTCCTTCCTTGAACAGTAAAAACGGCAGAAACCGTGTTGCCATCGTCACAAGAACGCAGATGGCAATCAGAATAATCTGTTCGGTAATCGTCATTTCTTCTGCCACCTCTTTTCAAGCGGTTTGCGGAACACCGTCAGCAGAAGCACAATGGCAAGCATCGTCGGAATTAAAAACGAGTCCGCACCGAAAATCAGCAGACAGGCGACCGAGGCAAGGATACCGACAAGGGCGGAGATGTGCCGTTTCTCTTTGCGCCACTGATCAATAAAGATGACAATAAACAGCGCTGTCATCACAAACTCGATTCCTTCCGTGCTGAAGGGAACAACCGCACCAAGGAGACCGCCAAGGAGCGCTCCAGTCACCCAGTAGGAGTGGTTCAGCACGGTCACAGCAAACATGAACCATCCCTTGTCGACGCCTTCCGGGATTTCTGCTGAATAGTTGATGGCAAATGTCTCGTCGCAGAGACCGAAGATCATGTACCATTTCTTTTTCCCGACGCCGCGGTACTTCTTCAGCATCGAAATGCCGTAGAAAAGATGGCGGGCCTGCACCATGAACGCGACAATCAGCGTCTGCACCGGAGCAAACGGCGTCAGAAGCATCGATGCCGCAATGAACTCAAGCGATCCGCCGAAAATCAGCAGCGCCATCAGCATCGGATACCAGAAGGGAAAACCTTCCGCATTCATGTACATACCGTAGGCAAGACCGACGAAGAGGAATCCTGCCAGAATCGGAACGGTGTGCGGGAAAGCGGCCTTGAATGCCCTGCCGATTTCCCGCTTGGAAGTCATAAAAAAACGTATTCAGGCATCCAGAAGGGTTCTGGATACGATATATTCGCCGTGTGCTTCACGGGTGGTTCCGACGATGAGCCATTTCTGGTCGCCGTGTTCTTCAATCACGCCTTTTGCTTCAATGGTCTCTCCGGTGAACGCCTGGCCGATGTAAGTGTGGGTGAAGGAGAAGACATAGTCGATTTCCTCGTGGTCGACTTTGTAGATGCCCGGAGAATCGAAGGCAAGCGACGCATCGACCACTTTTGCTTCAATCGTGGTCGCATGCGTCTTCTGACCTAAAGTAATCGGCGGGACCGAGTGCAGGTTGTCGTATCCGCGGGAATAGAGCAGATCGAAGTAGGTTCCTTCAAACTCGCCGCGGTTGAACTTGCGTGCCTCGTGCAGAACGAAGTCGTCGAAGCTGATGTCGGGCTGACGCTTGTTGTAGACCTTGCGCCACATCTCTTCGCTCATGGCAGGAATCTTTCCTTCCTTGGTCAGCTGAATCAGCTTTTCGCGTGCCTTGAACCATTCAGAGCCGTAGACAACCATATCGATATCGGATGCCGAGTTTTCAAGACCGGCAACGAGCGATCCGGTCGAGCCGTAGGTTCCCGCCGGCAGATCGAAGAGGGCAAAGAGTCTTCCGGCACGGGCATTGCGCTGGGCAATTGCCGGAGCCTGCTCTTCCGGTTTTAAGACACGGACAATATCGGAAAGTGGCACGCGGTGTACTAAATCGAGGTACTGCGGCTTATGCTCTTTTACCCAGGCGAATGCATCGCCGAAGTCATATTTTTTGTAGCGGAGACCGTTCAGGGCCGAGACGCGGTCGCCGTCTTCTGTCGGAACATAGCGCAGAATACACTCGGCACGCTCGTCGTTTTCGTAGCCGGAGACCGCATAGATGCAGTTATCCTCCGTCATGACAAAATCCCGCAGACGAATGGGTTTCATATAATTAGATGGGTCAAAGAAGAGTATAAAATAGGGGGTTATTCTTCCGCTTCTGCAGAAGGTTTGATGCGGTCGTCGCGGGCGTCGCCGATGAAGTTCTTGGCGATGATGTAGCACTCGGTGCTGCCTCTTCTGGTTGCGGTGGAACGCATGACCCGGACCGAGTAGAACTTCGCCTTGACTAAATCGACCAGATCGTTGAACTCGGAACCCTGGAAGGACTTCATGACCAGGTTTCCTCCCTGCTTCAGAAGGGTTGCCGCAAAGTTCAGCGCATCTTCATTAAGCGCCATCACCCGCGCCTGATCATAGTCCTTCGCGCCGGAGAGGTGCGGGGCTGCATCGCAGACAACCACATTGACAACCGGCATTGCGGCACGGATTTTTTCCTGAATTTCGGTGGTGGTAAAGTCGCCGGTAAACGTAATCACATTTTCCAGCGGTGCAATAGGATTCAGGTCAACGCCGCAGAGCTGACCGTCGGTGAGCGTTTTTAAGACCTGAAGCCAGCTTCCCGGGGCGGAACCGAGGTCGACCACATTGTCGGTTTTTCTGATAATATTAAAGCGGGTATTGATATCGAGAAGTTTGTACGCGGAACGTGCACGGAATCCTTCCTTCACTGATTTTCGATAGACGGCATCTCTTGACCACATTGACCCCATGGGGAATCACATCCAATAATTATTATCTATTATGAGAGAACATATAAATATAATTTTAACTTTATCAGGTCAATACATAAGGTATTGCCAATAAAGGGGAATCACGAATGTTACAAGCAACACTGAAAGCAGACATTTTCCGCGAGACCATTGATGCAGTCTCCGCATTAGTCAACGAATGCCGTCTTCACATCGATGCAAACGGATTCAGAACCATCACTGTCGACACGTCCAACGTCGCAATGGTTTCCCTGGAACTCAGCAAGGATGCATTTGACGCCTACAATGTTTCTGCAGATCCGATTGAAGTCGGTCTTGACATTGAAAAAATCCGCTCTATGATGGGAATGATCGGCAAAGCCGAAACCGTTTCCCTCGATCTCGACGACACCGGAAAGAAACTGAAACTCAGCTTCGGCGGATATGAATACTCAATAACCCTCTTAGATACCAAAGCAATCAGAAAAGATCCAAACGCACCGAACATGGCTCTCCCGACCACGTTCGAAATTGCAGGATCCATGTTCAACGATGCAATCAAGGCAGGAGCAATGGTTTCCGACAAGATTTCCCTTTCCGTTTCTGCTGAAACCGGCGTCTTTACCATGAATGCAGAAGGCGACACCGACCGCATCATGCGTGAACTCTCCGGAGACGACGTCCATTATGTAGAAACCGGCGATGCACGCTCCCTCTTCTCCCTCGACTACTTAAAAGACATGGGTAAATGCATCGGACACGCAGACAAAGTTCAGGTCAGACTCGGCAACGACCACCCGGTTCAGTTCTCCTTTGAGTACGCAGAAGGAAAAGGAAAAATCGGCTACCTGCTTGCCCCGAGAATTGAGGCAGACTAACTGCATCATCCATGCCTGCTGTTGATTTGCGGGATCTGATTCACTACCCTTTTTTACCGGAAGCGCAGAAGATTCTTGCTTCTCGCGGAATTTCTGTTGACGGATTTTCCACGACGCCGTCCGGTCTCCAGTATCTTGAAAAAGCAACACAGCGGGTGCTGATTGCCATCGACGGAAAAGAAATCTATCCGGAAGATACGTCCGGCGACAACATCTCCGATATCGTCACCTATGTTCTCGGCCGCATCCTGGTCTCCTGCTTGAGAGACCGCCGCATCATTGACCGTTTCGTCAGAGGCGAAGCAAAACGTGTCTACACTCACCTCCTCTCCGAAACCAACCCATCCATCAAAGCCCGTGTATGCGGCGAGTTCGGCATCTCCCTGGAAGCAGAGTCTTTGTCGGTCGTGCAGTATCTTCAGATGGCAGGCAGACTCAACGAGAGCAAATGGCAGCTCATCAACCGTGATGTGGTGAAAGGCCGGGTTCTTATTTCCCCTGATGAACTCGAGATTCTTTTAGGCGAACGCATCCGGCTCTACCTCGGAGAAAAACTTCCGGTGCCGGTTCCGGGAACGATCGAAACCGAGTTCGCCCCATGGACTGAACGGCTCTCCATTCACGCGCAGGAGAATGCGCTGCAGGAGTTCGGAACCATCAATGAATCCGCCTTCCCGCCGTGCATCCAGGCGCTGATTCAGTCTGCTGCGGCCGGTGCGAATCTGGTCCACGCCGGTCGCTTCACGCTTGTCGCATTCCTCCGCACCATCGGCATGACGGCTGAACAGATTGAAGGCATCTTTTCGCAGAGCCCCGACTACAATGCCGAGATGACCGAGTACCAGGTCAATCATATTTTAGAAAACGAGTACACGCCGCTTGCCTGTCCGAAGATGCTGACCAACGGACTCTGCGTGCACAAAGACAAGCTCTGCGGTGATGACAAGGTCAACCATCCGCTGAACTACTACAAGAGAAAGAACTACCTTCTCGAACGCAAGAAGAAACTCGAAGAGAAGAAAGCAGCGGAAAAGAAAACTGTAGTGAAAAAAGAAGAAGTTAAAGGGTCTTCTGAGTGAAAGCAACCTGGCCGGAGATTCTTGTAATTCTGACCTTGACTTTCTGACCGACTTTTGTTCCGGAAACGTAGAGGATATATTTTCCGACGTGTGCCACGCCGTCGCCTTTCTTGCTGATGGATTCAATCGTGACCTCCATCTCTTTTCCTTCCTCAACCGCATTGACGGCAACCGTTTCGGTCTTTCCTTTCCGCTTTCTGATTGGGCGCTTTGCACCGCATGCTTCACACTGCAGCATCAGAATGTGCTTGTCCATGACAAGAATGGTATCCGGTCTGCCGCATTCGGAACAGATGACGTAGTCGGAGACATAGTTTTTCACAATCGTCTCGAACTGCACCAGTTCGAACTTACCGTTGAAGACAGCACGGCTGCCGTCAATCTTGCCTGCAGTTCCGAGTTCACCCAGAATGTATTTCATGAAGTGATCCGGTTCACGGTTTAGGGTGTCGGCAATATCGGCGAAGTTTTCAAGAACCGTGGTCTTTCCTTCAAGGTAGACACGGGTCTTCGGCATGACGAAACGCTCACCGGTATCTGTCGGTTCATCGATGCCTGCATATGCCTTCTGCAGCATTTCCTCATATGAATCTGCCATAATACAATAGTGTAGGCGTTTTGAACGTATATAATCGGCGGAAAAATTCCTCAGAAAAATTCACGAAAAAAAGTATTTAGTTGCCGAACTTTTCCCAGCTTGCTTCGAGTGCGGCAATTGCCGGAAGCTTCTTTCCGGTCAGGAACTCGATGCAGGCTCCTCCGCCGGTGGATAAGTGGGAGTACTGGTTGGCAAGACCCAGTTTTTCGATGACTGCCGCCGTGTGTCCTCCGCCGCAGACGGTGAACTCGGCATTGGATGCCGCATGCAGAATGTCAAAGGTTCCTGCAGCGAAGTCTGCCTCTTCAAAGACGCCGGCAGGTCCGTTCATGACGATGGTTCCGGACTCTTTCAAGACCTTCGAGATGACGTTGATGGATGCGCTTCCCATATCCAGAATCGGGCAGTCCTTCGGCACGTTGGTAACCGGATATTCCATGCGGTTGCCGTTCTCTTTTACTGCGACGAACTCCGGCAGGATGACGCGGTCGCCGTATTTGGCAAGAATCTCTTTTGCGTGTTCGACTTCATTGTCGTAGCCCAGATTGTGGATAAGCGTCTGTGACGGAACGCCGATGTCGATTCCTTTTGCAAGGTAGAAGGCGTTTGCAACAACACCGATGATGACTGCCTTGTCTGCAGTGCCGTTTTCCAGAACATTTTCTGCAACCGCCATCGAGTCATCTAGCTTGGTTCCTCCCAGAACAAAGGTGACCGGCTTCGGTGCCGAGGTAAAGACCCTGGAGAGCATCCTGACTTCTTTTTCCATCAGCAGTCCGGCAACCGTCTTCATTGCATACGGAAGACCGGTAATCGTCGGCTGGGAGCGGTGTGCCGTTCCGAAGGCATCATAGACAAAAAGATCCGCCATCGAGGCAAGCTTGCGGACCAGGTGGGTGTGTGCCCCGTCTTCCGGCTTCAGCGTGAGGTTTTCCTCGCTGGAGAAACGGGTGTTTTCCAGAAGAATCACGTCGCCCGGGTGCGCATCACGGACAGTTTTCTTGGCGCAGGAGCCGAAGATGTCGTCGACGTAGTTCACCGGCATGCCGAGGAGGCTTTCGAGCTTTTCGGCGTGGGCGGCAAGCGTGGTGAAATCCTTCTTGCCCGGTCTGCTCTGGTGGGCAAGGATGACAACCTTTGCATCTTCTAATGCCTGAATGGTCGGTACGTGTTCACGGAAGCGTTTGTCATCAAGAATCGTATTGGATGACGGATCAATCGGGGAGTTGAAATCCACACGGACCAGAACAGTCTTGCCGCGGGTTTCCACATCCTGCAGGGTCCCGAAATTCATACAGAGTATTAGGTGTTCTAACTAAATAAAATTAGAATGTCCAGCGCCAGCCGTCGCTTTTCAGGAGTGCCTCGGCATCGCGGTAATTCGGCATCAGACGCTCCACTTCCTCCCAGAATTCCGCCTGATGATTCCGGTGAGGAATGTGCGCCAGTTCATGCACTATCAGGTATTCTGCAACAACGGGCGGCGCAAGCAGAATCTTCACATTCAGAATAATCCCGTTTTTCGGCGTGCAGCATCCCCACTTTGCGGTCTGAATCCGGATGCGGACCGGAGGAGCTTCAATTCCAAGCAGTTCTGCATAGTGCTGCACCGCCGGCTTTAGAGCGTTGAGCCCTTCCCGCCGGAAAAGATAGGTGACGGCATCCCGCAGTCCGAGCACGGTTTCTTCTTCCGTTAATGATGACGGAACTGTCACAATCAGCGAATCACCTGCAATATTTGCCTTCAGACAGTTCCCTTCTACCCGCGAGACGGTCAGGTTCCTCCCGAAAAATGGTATGGTCTCTCCGTCAGTGTAGGTCCGCTGACAGACCTCCCGCGACAGAAACCGCGTACGGTGTTTTGCTATCCATGCGGCTTTGGACTGGGCGAAGGCGAGAATTTTTTCACGGGAAAAATAGGACGGTGCACGTACGACGACTTCTCCTGTCTGTTTTACCGTAATTCCGAGACTTCTGCGCCGTTCAGAGTACTGAACCGTGAGCGGAATCTCCTCGCCTTCGTACGTGACTGTATCCATAGAATATGAAACAGTTATCTAACTTCTGTGCCAATATATCTAACTGCAATGCGAGTTCGTGCAATTGACCGTGAAACCCTCCTCCTGCTTCTGGAGATGGGAAAGTCCTCCTACCCGAATGAATATATGGTCCTGCTGGGCGAAGAGAACGGTATTATCAATATGGTCTATCCGATAGCAGGTTCTGCGGGGGGTGAAGATGCCTCCTACATTCTTATGGATATGATTCCGCTCGGCATGTCCTATGCGGGTACCGCACACAGCCACCCCTCAGGCGTCATCGAACCTTCGGACACGGACTACGCAACCTTTGCCGAAATGGGTCAGGTGCACATCATCGTGGGACAGCCCTTTGATGAGACCGCCTGGCGTGTTTTCGACCGCGAAGGAAATCTAATACAGCTGGAAATAGTATGAGACGCGTCGTAGCAACAGGAACATTCGATATTCTTCACCCGGGACATGTATTTTTCCTCTCCGAGTCCCGGAAACTGGGCGATGAACTCTGGGTCATCGTCTCCCGCGAGACCAACGTCCGCCACAAGGCGGCGCCGGTTGTTTCAGAAGAGCAGCGGCTGAAAATGATTCAGAGTCTGAAGTGCGTTGACCACGCCATCTTAGGCGATACGGAAGACATGTTCAAGCCGATCAGGGAAATCAGCCCGGATATCATCACGCTCGGTTTCAACCAGTATTTCGATGAAAATAAACTGAAGGCCCAGCTCCAGGAACGCGGCATCGCTGCCGACGTTGTCCGCATCGGCGCCTACACGGGATCGAAATTCACTTCCTCCACCCAGATTATCGATGAAGCCGTCAGGAGAAGAAATGAAGCAAAACACGATTGAAGAAGAAACCGCGAAGTTAATCGGAATCGTCAAAGAACGCGGCGGAGATGCCATCGTCATTCCGGCAGATACCATTGTCACCGCACACTGGGTCAGAATGAAATGCTACTTCGGCTGTAAGGGATTCGGCAGACGCTTCAGTTGCCCGCCGTATTCGCCGACGCCGGAAGAGACCGCCAAAGTCGTCAGCGAGTTTACGACTGCCATTCTTATCCGTTTCGACGGCGATGTCGGAGAACCGGATCCGAAACGCTACGTCTCGCATGAAACGACGCATCATGTTCAGACGATGATGCATGATCTGGAAAAGACGGCATTCGAAGACGGCTTCTACAAAGTCACCTGCTACACCGGTCACCAGTGCGGCTGGTGCAAGTCCTGCGCCGCAAAAGAGAAAGGTGCTGAACTCTCCGACTGCCGGTTCCGCGAAAAGATGCGGCCGAGCATGGAGGCTGCCGGAATCGATGCATACGCAACCTGCAGGGCAAACGGCTGGGAGCTCGATGTCCTGAAAGGAACTCCGCTTCCGACCGGCGGTCTTGCCCTGGAGCATCCGATGACTACTGTGATGCTGATGCTTCTGGAGTAAACCATGGGATACAAACGCCCCTCCAAAAATTCACCCTTTTTAGCACCGGTGCCGTTCTACTGGTGCGACCACTGTCATGCCCCGGTTATGGGAAAGCTCTGTTCCTGCGGTGAAAAGACCCGTCCGGTTTCCGTAACGCCGCCCGGTGATGTCCGTCCCGCATTCGACCGCGACCGGAAACTCGTCAACCGCATCTTCACCGAACACTTCGGCGTTCCGCTGATTCCTGACGACCACATTGCGCTCCTAAACAAGGTGCCGGATGAAGACCGAATGGAGGAAGTCATCCTGGGCGGTGCGGTCGTTGCCGCCATCCGCTATCTTCCTGCAGAAGAAAAGTGGGAGGTTTTGCCGCGGGAAGCATCCGCCTCCTTCGTCAGCCCGACACGCCATGTCGTGCATGTCACCGATGAAGCAGCTGGCTACATCAAGGACGGAAGCAGTGTCCTGATGCCGGGAGTTACCGGTATGACTGACGACATTGCAGTAGGTGACGCGGTCTACGTTATTGCCGAGTCAGGCGAATGTGTTGCTGTCGGACGTGCGAGAATGTCGTTTGCAGAAGCAAAAGACGCCGAACGCGGACAGCTCGTCCGCACCCGGAGAACCCAGACGCCTGTGGTTGACGCCCACCCGTCAACCTGGGGCGATGCCATCGCCGCAAACAAAAACATCCTCGATATCTATGAACGCAAGTCCGTCGAGTTCATCCACGATGTCATCAACAAGAATCCGGGAATCACGCCGACCATTTCCTACTCCGGAGGAAAAGACAGTTTAGTCACGCTTCTTCTGACGCTGAAGGCGGGACTGAAACTCCCGATGATTTTCGCCGATACCGGACTCGAGTTCCCGGAGACCATCGCCAATGTCCGCGAGGTTGCAGAAAAGTACGGCCTCGAATGCTACACTGAGTCGGGTGCGGAAGGATTCTGGAACGGATTTGAAGTGCAGGGTCCGCCTGCCGTCGACTTCCGCTGGTGCTGCCGCGAGTGCAAGCTCGCCCCGGTCAAAAAACTCATCGAATCTACCTGGGGGGAAGCAATCTCATTCATCGGACAGCGCAAGTTCGAGTCGGCGAAACGTCTGCAGAGTCCGCGTGTCTGGCGCAACAGAAATGTCGTCTGCCAGATTTCCGCCGCTCCTATCCAGCACTGGACTGCCATGCACGACTGGCTCTATCTCTTCCGCGAGAAGGCTCCGTACAATCCGCTTTATGAACTGGGACTTGATCGGATCGGCTGCTTCATATGCCCGTCATCGGATATCGCCTGCATGAAAGATATTGCAGAACGTTATCCGGAACTCTGGGCTGACTGGGAGGCAAAACTTGCCGACTGGGGAGCAAAGAACGGAAAGTCACCCGAGTGGGCCGCCAAAGGTCTCTGGCGCATCCGTGAAACCAATGAAGAGGATGCCGATACCGACAGCCACTACTAATTTTTTCGTGCCCTGACCTGTACGCTTTTATTATCTTCAGACCAACCTTTTTCTCAAGTTATGCCATCAATACTTGTAACATGCTACAGCAGAACCGGTAAAACCAAAGCTCTTGCCGATGCCATCGGCCGCGGAATCAAACAGGTGGAAGGCGTTGAAGTCGATGTAATGTCCTTCAACCGCGTCAGCGCCACTGACTTTGTCCGCTACGACGGAATTATCCTCGGTTCTCCTGTCTACTTCGGCAGCGTCGCAGCTGAAGTCAAGGAACTGATTGACGATACCACCTTTGTCCGCGGAAAGCTCGTCGGCAAAGTCGGCGCCGCATTCGTCTCATCCGGCGACCGCACCGGCGGAAAAGAGACCACGCTTCTTTCCATTGTTCAGGCAATGCTGATTCACGGCATGATTGTCGTAGGCGACCCGATTGATCCGGAACAGGAAGGAGCAGAACACAACGGCGGACACTACGGTCTTGCCGCAGACGGAAAACTCGAAGACGCTGACTACCACCAGGCGGAACTGTTCGGCAGACACGTCGCCGAAGTGGTCATGAAAATTTTCGGATAAAAAATAGAATTTCTTCAGAGTGCTTTGTCAATCCACTCTGAAATCTTCGGGACGGAGACAGCTCCGACCGGAACTACTTTTTTGTTGACCAGAATAATCGGAAGCGGCGGGTGCTCGGTTCTGACAATTTCCTGAACCCAGTCCGGAATGCCGCTGTCCAGGGAAACAAGTTCAACGGAAACCTTGTCTCCGTATTTTTCGGTCAGTGCTTTCTGCAGTGCCGGAAATGCGAAACTCATCTTTTCCTTTTCGAAGCACTCGGTAAGTCCGCAGGAACGTTCCGCATCGCATGGGAACGGACCGCAGGGACGGTAGGTGAAAGCAACGACCTCTACAGTAATCGGACTCATATAATCAGTATAGGTATCAGAGAGAAAAAAAGATGTTTATTCGTAGAGCGGGGAAAGCACCGCTTCAATCTCGCTTGCATCGGTGACGCCTTCCCAGCGGCGGATAAGTTTTCCGTCTTTTTCGACGATGATGGTCGGAACCACACGGATTTCATATTTCATGGAAAGGTCGCCGTTCTCTTCGGCATCAATCTTGCGGACATCGACTTTGTCGCCGAGACGCTCTGCAATGCCGTCGATAATCGGGCTTTGGATTCTGCACGGGCCGCACCAGGTGGTGAAGAAGTCGTAAAGAACTGGTTTTGTCATATAGAAGAATTGGAAAGTAACCTACATATATCTTATGATTAAGGATTCTTTCAAAAAAGTGGATTCCTGGGGGAACCGGTAGGATTTATTCGATTAATGCCTGGATGAGCATGCGGTCGAAGAGCATGCCGGCGAGTTTTCCTTCGTTGTCGATAATCGGCATCTGGTCGACACGTCCGCGTTTCATCTTCAGGGCACAGTCGCTGACTTCCGCATTGAGTGGAACCGCGAGAACCTTTCTGATCATGGCGTCTTTGACCGGGTTGATCGGAAGTTCTACCTTGGAGATTCCGTAGGTGATGGTGTGGTTGTCGCGGATGCTTTCCCAGGTCCACTCGTCGTCATCGGTTCCGGTGGAAAAGTCGCTTGTCTGCACATCGTCTTCGATGCGGGAGCAGCGGATTAAATCGCGTTCGGAGATGATACCGGTTAAGATGTTCTCCGAGTTCAGAATCGGGACTGCCTCGACACCGGAGAGTTCCATGATGCGGCCGACCACGTTGAGCGGGGTCTCTTCCCAGACGGCAACGGTGTTTTTGGAAACAAATCCGGAGCTGATTTCCCGCATGTCCTTCTTCTTTGCAACTGCACTGATTAAATCAGAAACGCTGAGAATACCGACGAGTTTGTCATCTTTCAGGACCGGAAGTCTGCGGACGTTCTTTTCCGTCATGATGCGTGCTGCTTCGGAGATGGTAGTATCTGCGGTGATGGTGACCGGGTTATTGGACATCAGAAGGGCAATCTGGGTCTCTTCTGCTTTGTGCAGGATGTCCTTGCGGGTGACGATACCCTCAAGTTTCATAGTTTTCCCTTTCACCACCGGGACACCGCTGATGCCGGTTCTCTTTAAAATACGGAGCACATCGTCACGTCCGGAGGGGATTTCCACGGTGACGACATCCTTCGTCATGTAATCTTTTGCCAGTAAATCCATTGTTCTATTTACCTACCAATTCACGAGTGAATTTGTTGGTAATCGTTGGTTTCTTCAGTAAATAATGGTACCTGTTCTGGAAAAAAGTAGTATAAAAAGAAATCTAGTTCCTGATGACTAGGATATTTGTTTTTGCAGACTTCACCACATAGGAGGAAACGCTTCCGAGGAGAAGACGGTCGAGTTTCGATTTTCCGAGAGATCCGACAATGATGAGGTCGCAGGAGAGTTTCTCTGCAAGTTTTACAATCACATCGCCGGCATGACCGGTCTCCAGATTTGCATCAAGCTTGATTCCGGCATCAGCTGCCTGTGCGGTAAGCTTGTCCAGCATTTCGCGTCCTTCCGATTCGAATCTCTGCGAAATCATCTCGCGGTTGTTGTCTGCCGGACCCGGCGATGCACGGCCGGATTCGATAACGTAGACGGCATGCAGTTCAGCTCCGTTGTTCTTTGCAAATTCCACCGCATAGTCAAAGGCATGCAGACTGATCTCCGAGCCGTCAAGGGCGACAAGAATATTGGAAAACATGGATGTTCCTCTTACTAGTTGTTCTTTTACTCTTTCAGATTATTAAAAGATTCGAATCCCGCAGCTGACGAGACAATACTGGTGACGGCAGACCGGGCAAGCGCAGTTGCAAGCGGGTTTCTGCTCCATCTCTCCAGACTGCCTGCAGAAACAACCGTCAGGTTCGCCGGGTTTCCTGCAGCAATGCCGGATGGAACTCCCGCAAGTTCGAATCCCCGTGTTGCAAGAGAGAGCGCCTCTGCTGCCGTCACTTTGCCGACCGTCATCAGAAATGCGCATTCGGCAAACATGTCTGTTGAAACAAACATGGCGTTGTCGGTCCCAAGTGAAACGCGGACACCGGCATCAAGGAGTTTCCTGACCGGCGGACGAATTGAAGACGCTGTACCGCCGAGCACCCAGTTCGAACGCGGACAGACGGTTATCATAATATCTTCATCGGCGGCGCGTCTGATGTCGGCATCGTCAAAATAGGTTGCATGAATGATGACATCGGGCTCCAGAGCGAAGGCTGCTTCAATGTCGTCATGCTTTGCTTCTCCTGCATGAACAGCCACCAGTTTTCCCGCCTTCCGTGCCACGGCAACTGCATCCTCTTCTGACTTTTTGCCGTGCGCACTTGAAAGACCGAATCCACATGCGGAAGGATGCAGTTCTCCGCCGTCGCGGCCGAAGATGCAGGCATGCATTGACGAATCGAGAACTGATGAAAGCGCCTGCACTCCGTCTGCGCCTCCTTCGCGGAAATCGGCAAATCCAAGCGTTCCGGTCCGCTTCATGAAAGAAAGGGTTGCCCGCATTCCCGCCTGCAGATCGGCCGGTGCTGTCTCCCGCAGAATCCGGTGTTTCAGCCCGTCAGGCGGTGCAACCAGTTCAGCGAGCGGGCGGTCGACCGGCGTATCAAGAGCAACGGTATCTCCGACATGAGTGTGCGCGTTGAAAAATGCCGGAAGAATATACCCCGAAACTTCTCCGCGCGCCTGGTTAACCTCCTTAATCGTGCCGTTTTCTATGACTATTTCCAGATTTTCCGAAGAATAGCCCGCTCCGGTAAACCCGGTTCCGCGAAGTATCTGCTCGCTCATCTGCAATGATTCCCTCTTCTTTTATATGGGTAAAGAATCAATATAATAGGATATGGCTCAAAAATCATCCGGACGCGGACCTTCTTCCGCTGCAGGTTTAGTTACTTACTACGACGCAGATAACAAGAAAGCGTTCCACTTTAAACCGACCGCAATTCTTATTGTCGCATTAGCAATCGGTATCGCAGTATATGTTCTGAATCTCGTCTTCAAACTGACGACCGGTGCATAAATACACCGAATCAATACTTTTTTAGAAGCTTTCCACACTAACTTTCAGTTCTGAAAGGTTTTTCCAGTAGGTGTCCTCAGCGGAAAGCGGAGCATAGCCTGCAGAATAGAGATACTCTTTGTCAAAGAATTCCAGTGCGGCAGTTACTGCATCTGCTGTTGCATCCAGCAGATAGAGATTCCTGATTTCATAGGAGTCAAAGAGGCCGGAAAGACAGCCGATATCGTCTGCCGCAAGCACCAGGTCGCGCGTTGTTTCGAGAACGGATTCCGCAGCTTCAGCAGAGGTTTTCCAGAGATATTTCCTGCCGGAAAGCAGTTCGAGTTCCAGTTCGGTCGGGATGGCGGCATGCAGAATGATTCTCGGCACCTCGCGGTCCCGGAGTTCACGGGTCAGTTTTTTGAATGCTTTGATGCCGTTTTCCGCAAATTCATCTTGATCGCGGAAGTAGGCATCCTCAAGTCCCAGCGAGGAAAACGACGGCAGGGCAAACGCGGTCTTCTTCGGGATGAACCGGAAGTCGCCGGCAATATCTTCCAGTTCCAGGGTGAATTCCTGGGTTATTTTCTGATCCTCCGCACCGAACGCGGCGCATATTCTCGGTGCATAAAATTCCCCGCCTACTGCCGGTTCATCCATGCCGACCTGCTCCAGAAAGAGCCGGTCAAGCTGGTAGGTGGTGAGGTCGGCAGCCCGTCCCGTATGCTTTCCAATCCATTCCGCAACATCGACGGCATCAGGTTTTTCGAGACCTGCAGATCCGAGAGAAACCGCCGGCAGCACCAGTTCACGCATGGTTATACCATTGGATTTCCGGCCTAAAGATACATTGCATTGATACGCTCTTCCGTCCAATAGTATACATACTATGGATAAACCAACCGTTGTCACCTGCGGTCTGCCCTACACCAACGGCCTCTGCCACCTTGGGCATCTCCGCACCTATATTCCGGGAGATTTCTATGTCCGTTATCTTCGCCGGCTGGGAGAAGACATCGTCTTCGTCTGCGGTTCCGACAACCACGGAACACCGATTGTCGTAACTGCGGAAAGCGAGAACGTTTCTCCGAGAGATGTCTGCGAACGCTACCATGCCCACTTTGACGAAGTCTTCAAAGCAATGGGTGTCCGTTTCGACCATTTCGGCATGACCGACAACCCGGCCAACCACCACCGTGCCACCTCCATCCTGAATACGTTAATCGAGAAAGGCTACGTGTATGAAAAGGTCATCCAGCAGAGCTACTGCCCGAAGTGCAACCGTTTCCTCCCTGACCGGTATGTCGAAGGAACCTGTCCGTACTGCGGAAAACACGCACGCGGCGATGAATGCGAAGGTTGCGGCCGCCACCTGGAACCGGGAGAGATTTTAGATCCGGTCTGCGCCACCTGCGGAACCAAGGCAGAACTCCGCGAACAGAAGCACTACTACTTCAAACTCAGCGCCTTCCGCGACTATCTTTTAGAATACCTCCCGTCGCTTGGCGGAACCGTCAATGCAAAGAACTATGCAATCGGCTGGGTTGAAAACGAGCTCAAAGACTGGTGCATTACCCGTATGATGGACTGGGGAGTCAAGTTCCCGGGTTCCGACAAGCTTGTCTGCTATGTCTGGGTTGATGCCCCGATTGGATACATCGCCTTCACCGAAGAATGGGCACAGGAAGCAGGAGCTGACTGGAAGAGGTACTGGTGCAACGGTAACAGAGTACACTTCATCGGATCGGATATTATCTACCACCACTGTGTCTTCTGGCCGGCGCTGCTCCACGGCGCAGGATACCAGCCGCCGACGGCAGTGGTCGCATCCGGCATGGTTACCGTCGACGGAGAGAAGTTCTCCAAGTCCCACGGAAATGTGGTCTGGACGCAGGAAGACTATCTCGACAAAGGTCTCCCGGCAGACTACCTCAGATACTATCTCTTGGATTACACGAGCCACACCCGCGAACTCGACTTCAGCTGGAAGGAGTTCCAGGCAAGAATCAACAACGAGCTGGTCAACACCTTCGGAAACTTTGCAAACCGCAGCATGACGCTCGTGAAAAACAAGCTTGGTCATGTTCCTGCCGTTGCTGTTGAACCGGCAATCTTTGAGGAAATCAAGAAGTCCCTGGCCGCCATCGAAGAATCGGTCCGCTCCTATGAATTCAAGTCTGCTGTCGACAACATCATGCTCCTTGCAGCCTACGGAAACGGCTACATTTCCAACGAAGCCCCGTGGAAACTGCTCAAAGAAGACGTCCCGAAGGCAGAACAGGTCTTAATCAACTGTCTCCAGATTGTCAAGGCATGCGCACTGGTAATGCAGCCTGCCATGCCGGCCTTCGCCCAGAACTTATGGGAGATGCTCGGCTACACGGACAAAGTGGAAGACCACCCGATTGCTGATGCGCTGGTGCCGTTTGAGAACACCGAACTTGGAACTGTAAAGCCGCTCTTTGCCAGAATCGAAGACAAACAGCGTGAAGAACTTGAAGCAACGCTTGCAAAGCGTGCCGCAGATGCAAAGAACAAAGGAAACTCAGCTATGACAGAAGAAATTGAACCGATATCCCAGGAAATTGTAACAATTGACGATGTAGCAAAACTCGACCTCCGTGTCGGAGAAGTCGTAAAGTGCGAGAAGGTCCCGAAGACGGAAAAACTCCTCCGCCTCCAGGTCGATATCGGAACCGAAGTCCGCCAGATTATCTCCAGCATTGCTTTAGACTACACTCCGGAGGAAATGCTCGGCAAGAAGATTGTTGTAATCGTCAACCTGAAACCGGCAAAGTTCCGGGGCGAGGAAAGCAACGGTATGCTCTTTGCAGCAGGCGAGCAGGCATCTCTTCTGATTCCGCTCCGCGATGTTCCGAACGGAACCAAAATCCACTAAACTTTTTTTCAGCAGAAATTACTGCCGCATTTCCCGGGTAAAAAAGTCCAGCAGAGCGATAGTTCCCTTTTTGTCCAGCATCTGGTTGTTGTTGCCGCATTTCGGCGAGTGGATGCAGGAAGGACATCCCGATCTGCATTTGCAACCGGAAACCATCCGGTAGGCAAGTTCAGCAATCTTCGGGAACAGCTCCTGCGCCTTTTCTGCAAGACCGATACCGCCTGCAATGCCGTCATACATGAAGATGGTCGGAACGCCGGTGTCCGGGTGGCACGGATTGGAGACGCCACCGATGTCGGAGCGGTCCGAGAGCACATAGACCGGCATTGCGGCAATCAATGCATGTTCTGTGCCGTGAATGGAACCGCCGAGATTTTCCTGTGTCAGCGGCGCATCATCGTCCAGCGTAACCCAGCACGCTTTTGTCTGGAAACTCTTTGAAGGAAGCTGCAGTTCTTCGCGGGCGACAATCTGGTCATATTCAAGAAGCGTGTAGCCGAGAATCTGCGTTCTGACCGTTACTGTGCCAAAGTGCACGACAAGATTTCCATGACGGACGCTCTTTTCTTTTTTGTCAATGCGGATTTCAGTATCAAACAGAGGGCGGGTGCGGAACGCCTCCTCGATTTTCCGGACTTTGATGGTGCAGTCGGTTTCATTAATCGAATCAACACGGAACCGTTCTCCCTGGTGGAAGATTACCGCTCCCGGATGCGCTTCTCGATAGGCCTGTCCGTCATCCATGGTTTCCAGTGTGGTTTTTCCGTAGATTACCGACCAGGTTTTTCCGACCGGGCCGAAGATGGTGTTTTCCTGGGCTGGATTTCCGATTCCTGAATAGACATAGCCACGGGGGGTTCTTGTCACCTTGCGTGATTCCGTCAGTTTTTCAAGGATGGCATCTGCAGTGCCGCCGAAATACTCACGGTCGCGGTCCGGTTTATAGGGAATCTCTGCAGCGGCGCAAAGCAGGTGCGACTCCAGAAGATACGGATTTTCCACGCCAAGAATCGCCTCTTCGGGTTTTGCATTGAAGAAATCTTCAGGATTTCCTGCATAGTACTGGTCTATCGGATTCTGTCCGGCGACGAAGGTGATGACGGCATCGTTTCCGCTTCTTCCGGCACGTCCCGCCTGCTGCAGAACCGAAATCATCGAACCCGGAAATCCGTTGATGATAACCGAGTCAAGCGACCCGATGTCGATACCGACTTCCAGCGCATTGGTGCTGACGACACCGGAAACGGTTCCGGTTTTCAGATTCTGCTCAATCTTTTTCCGTTCCGCCGGCCGATATCCGCCGCGGTAGGCAGAGATGTCGCCGAGTGCCCGTTCCTCCCGGCATTTGACGGCGGTCATCTCGGCACCGGCACGCGATTTGGTAAAGCAGATGGTCTGCTTTCCGGCATTGATGCTTTCCGACATCAGTTCAGCAGCCGACGCAGTGCTGCTTTTCTGCCTGTTGTTGTAGATTCTGAAAATTCTCTTTGCCCGCGGAGATCCGTCGTTTGCAATTTCTGTTGCCGGAAGACCGGTCAGTGTTTCTGCGAAGTGTTCCGCATTGCCGAGCGTCGCCGATGAAAGAATGAACTGCGGTTTTGCGTCATAGAAGTCGCAGATGCGTCTAAGACGCCGGATGAGAAGCGCAGTATTGGAGCCGAGCACGCCACGGTATTTGTGCGCTTCATCGATGAAGACAAAGGAGAGATTGGTAAAGAAGTCCGCCCACTTCGACCGCCAGGGAAGAATGTGGTGCAGTTCGTACATATTGGTCAGAATAATGCGCGACATCGCCCGTATGGATGCCCGCAGTTCTGTTCTGGTATCGCCGTCGTAGATGGCAGGTTTGGCACGGGTGCCGAATTCTGTATCCAGATCTTTTACCACCAGCAGCTGGTCACGGGTAAGCGCTTTGGTCGGGTAGACAAGAATCGCGGTGCTTCCGGGATTTTCGGCAAGTTTTGCAAAGACCGGAAGCAGTGATGCAAACGTCTTGCCGGATGCGGTCGGCGTCGTGAGAATGACGTTTTCTCCGCGGAAGACGGCATCATAGGTGTCTGCCTGATGGAGATACATCTGCATCTTCTTTGCCGCGAGGAAGTTCTGCAGTTTTTCCTGCACCGGCAGTGACGGCTGTTTATAGACGGCGTCAGCTGCTTCCTCAATTCGTTCACAGACAGTATAGTCAGTCATAAAGCAGATCACATTCGTAGTTTAAGAGATAGGCAAGGTTTGCCACATCGATTTTATTGTGTTCCACCACCGGTTTCAGAATCGAGAGTTTTCCGGTCCGCAGATAGTTGTGATAATAGTAGGGTACGAGCGCTCCCGGTACATCTTCCCCGCGTTCCAGCGACGGAACCGCCGACTCAACGGTTTCAAGACGGCAGTCAGAGAGCTGATTCCTGAATATCCGGCGGGTCGGTCCAAGCAGATCGAAGTGTGCAGCAAGCCGTACTTCCCGTTCGCCATAGTAGGACAGGCGTTCGTTCAGATACGGGATATCGAACGATTTTCCATTGTAGGTCACGGCTTCCGCATATTTTCCGAACTCCTGTGCGGTCAGGAGAAGTGCGGGAAGTTCCTCTTCGACCGTGCGTATGAGATACTGGGTGATTTCGAGCGATTCACCGATGCAGCGCCCGCAGCCGAATAAAATGATGGGTGCATGCGCCATGCCGAGTGTTTCAATATCAAAGAAGACCGTCTGCTTTGCATCGGCTAGGGCAAGAAGCAGGGGGTCGGAACTCCGGTGAACTGCGGCGAAGTATCGGAGGATTTCCCGTTTTGTTCCGTTGAGAAGAATATCTGCCACCATCTCACCTGCGGTTTCCCAGGGAGTTCCGCGAAGATCGGCAATGGTTTTCTTTCCCCGGCGTTTCAGTCCGAGCGACCGGACCGGCCCGATTCCCGGAACCAGCGTCAGATCGGAAAGAAACCGTGTCCGCACTTCGTCTTCAGAAACCGTAGAAAACGGCGGACGGGTAAAAGAGGATAGTATTCGAAGACAGCTGCCGTCTGCCGTCTCTACGACATCACCGAAGGTATTCCCCCTCCGTTTCCAGAGGGAGGATGCCGGGGTAAAGTACGACGCTGTCTCGGTCATGAAGGATCTCAGCAGACGATGTAGTTTCCGTTCTTCGGCATGTTGCCGTCGATACAGTCGGATGCAAACCAGCAGAGTTTGGATAACTGGTTCTTCCGCTGAACCGGGGTGTAGTCTGCTGCTCTCTGTGCAATTGAGGTTAATGCGATGCTTGTCATACCTAAAAATCGTCCAGAGGGTATATAAACCCCGTACCGCGCGGTGCGAAAGTGCCCCCCTTCAAAAAATGCACCTAAAAAACAACCGTTTTAAGAGAGTTATTTTCAAAATAAGCTCATTTAAAAAGATATTTGCACTTTCGCGAAACTGCGAAACTGCACCCGAAATCCCTGTTCAGCATACACACATTTACAAGAAACGACGACCAACTAATATCTGAATTTTCATGCTTGAGGTCAAGAATCTGCATGTAGAAGTAGGAGGACGCGAAGTTCTCCACGGTGTATCCCTCACCATTCAGGATGGACAGACCCATGTCCTTCTCGGCCCGAATGGTTCCGGCAAGACCACACTTCTCAGAACAATAATGGGATTCGGTTCTTCCAAGGTTACGGAAGGATCGATTATCTTCAACGGCATTGATGTGACCAACAAACCGGTTCACGAGCGTGCACAGCTGGGAATGGGAATCATGTTCCAGCGCCCGCCGACGATTTCCGGTCTGAAACTCGGAAAGTTCATCAATGCAATAACGAATATCGGAACCGAAAGCGTCCCGGAACTTGCCGAAAAACTCCATATGACCAAGTTCATGGAACGTGATGTGAATGCAGGATTCTCCGGAGGAGAAATCAAGAGAAGTGAAATTCTCCAGCTGACTGTCCAGAATCCGTCCTTCGTCATGCTCGACGAACCGGAGTCCGGTGTCGATGTCGAAAATATGGCGCTTCTCGGAAATGCGGCAGCAGCCCTTCTCCAGAAGGACCAGCACATCGTCTCAAGAACCAAGTCCGGACTGATTATTACCCACACCGGCTACATTCTGGATTACATCGAAGCCGATGTCGGCCATGTGTTAATCGACGGTTACATGCGCTGCAGCGGAAACCCGCGTGAAATCTTACGGAGCGTCAAAGCATCCGGATACAAGGAGTGTGTCGCATGCCAGAAATGAACGGATTCAATGAAATCAGCCAGGAAGACAAAGACCGCCTTTCCCTTACCGGAATCAACACGGAATCCATGGAAGGAAGATCGGGCAGTTTCTTCATGGTAAACGACCATGTCATGCACGCAGGTTCCAGCGCCGAAGGTGTTGAAATCCTGATGATTGACAAGGCCCTTGAAAAATACGACTGGCTCAAGGACTACTTCTGGAATGCAGTTCCGGCAGACAAAGATGAATATACCAAATACGTCGCCGAACACCCGCAGAGAGGATACGTCGTCATCGCTCACAAGGGAGCAAAGACCACCTTCCCGCTTCAGAGCTGTCTTTTCCTCCAGGGAGATCTGATTCAGACCGTCCACAATATTGTCATCGCCGAAGAAGGTTCCGAGATTCACCTGATTTCCGGCTGTGCCAGTTCGACCAAGACCAAGGAAGGGGCCCACTACGGCATCAACGAAATCTATGTCGGAAAGGATGCGAAAGTGACCTCCACCATGATTCACACCTGGGGAGAAGGCATTGAAGTCTTCCCGCGTACGGCATCAATCATTCAGGAAGGCGGAACATTCCTTTCGAACTATGTGTGCATGAGACCGACCAAGAAGGTCCAGATGTACCCGACGGCATACCTGAAAGGAGAAGGAGCGGTTGCACGGTTCTCAAGCGTTATTGTTGCAGGCCACGGTTCCTTTGTCGATGCCGGTTCCCGCGCCCTTCTACAGGCGCCGAACACCAGCGCAGAACTCATCACCCGTGCCATCACCAACGGCGGAACCATCATCTCCCGCGGTGCAGTTGTCGCAGAGGTTCCGAAGACCAAAGGCCACATCGAATGCCGCGGTCTTATCCTGAAAGACGGAATCATGCATGCAATCCCGGAGATTGAAGGTCATGTTGTTGATGTGGAACTCTCCCACGAAGCAGCCGTCGGAAAGATTGCCCGTGATGAAATTGAATACCTGATGGCCCGCGGTCTTTCCGAAGATGAAGCAACGGCAACCATCATCCGCGGTTTCCTCGATGTCAAGATTGACGGACTGCCGCCGGCACTCCAGCAGCAGATCGATGCAGCAATCGATTCCGCTGACGGAAACGGCTACTAACACTTTTTTTGATACTATGATTCTTCACGATGCTGTAACCAAACTGCAGGAACATGCAGATACGATGGGTATCGACGACTGCGATCTTCTCTATCAGGCAAAACCGGAAAATGAACGCTGTCAGTTTGCCGCGGGTGAACCGATGGCAGTCGAATTCGGCGGACGGATTTCGGAGATTACCACGTCGGAACCGTTCACGGCAAGAATGCGCCTGGAAAATATGTACGGTGCACCGCTGAAGTCGCCGAAAACCCGCGCCGCCGCCATGGGGGCACTGAACTCGGCAGCCGCGTTTCTGATGCTTGTCCGGAAAACCGGTCCGTGCAATTCTGTTTTCGCCGAAGACTGTCTTGCAGAGCTCGCCGCACACTGCAAAGGAAAACAGGTCTATATTATCGGAAACGACATTGCCGGCATTCCGCAGACGCTGACTGCCGATGAAGCGGAACTGGTGCTCATCAACGGCGAAGCGTTCCTGGATGACGCAGGTCTGGAAGAGATTGCCGAAGTCCTCGAGATGAACAAGGAAATTCTGTTAGTCGGTCCGAACTGTCACGGTCTGGCCGCTCTTCTGCATCTTCCGACATGGTGTCCGTATGGCACCTAATCCACATCTTTATTCGTTTTTACAACCTATCTAATGCGTAATGAGTTCCTTTAAGGTAGGTTCAACCGTGCGGTATTCCCGTACCGGCACCGTCGGCAAGATTGTCTCCTTCTCCGAAATTGAGGGTGCGGAGTTTGCCGAACTGGATTCAACCGGTCTTCTCTACCGTATCGACCAGCTGATTGAAATTTCAGAAGAGGTCCGTGCCGTAAAGACGGAACGCAGCGTCAAAGAGGAAACTGCCGAAGAACAGGCAAAACTCCAGGCAATGCGTGAATCCGCATGGATGAATGTCGATAACAGCTGCGAAGGCGGCGGATAATCTTTCCATATTTTTCTCTTTTTGTAAATTCTTCAGAGTGATTCCTGCGCAGTCTCTTCTTTAAACAATTATATCAGTGAAGACATCCAAATTATAAAGTAGTCTGGAGGTTTTGGTAACTTTGCACGACCCAACAATACCAAATGTAAATATCGGAGTTGTCGGCCATGTCGATCACGGCAAGACCACACTCGTAAGTCAGCTGACCGGAAGCTGGACTGACCGCCACAGTGAAGAACTGAAACGCGGCATCTCTATCCGCCTGGGATATGCTGATGCAACTTTCTATCACTGTCCGAAATGCGGAGGCGCAGACGGCTGGTCCAACACTGATGTCTGTCCAATCTGCGGAGAAAAACTGGAACCGGTACGCTCCGTCTCGTTCGTCGACGCACCGGGACATGAAACGCTGATGGCAACCATGCTCTCCGGTTCTGCAATCATGGACGGCGCCATGCTGGTCATCGCAGCCAATGAACCGTGTCCGCAACCGCAGACCAAAGAACATCTGATGGCACTGGAACTGACCGGAATCAAGAACATCGTTATTGTTCAGAATAAGATTGATGTCGTTCCGCAGAAGCAGGCACTGGAGAACTACAAGCAGATTAAGGCGTTTGTCAAAGGAACGGTTGCAGAAAATGCGCCGATTATCCCGGTATCCGCACAGAAGAAGATTAACTTCAATATGCTGCTCAATGCGCTCAACGAAGTAATTCCGGATTCCGACCGCGACACTGAAGCAAGCCCGGTTATGCTGATTGCCCGTTCCTTCGATGTCAACCGTCCGGGAAGCTCCTGGAAGGATATCAAGGGAGGCGTTATCGGCGGTTCTCTGATTCAGGGACAGTTCCAGGAAGGCGACGAGATTGAAATCCGTCCGGGAAGACAGTATATTTCCGAAAATAAGGCCAAGTGGGAGCCGATTGTTACCAAAATCACCTCTATGAATAAGGCATCCCATAAGGTCTCGATTGCAACCCCCGGAGGTCTTTCCGCAATCGGTACCAAACTCGATCCGGCGATTACAAAGAGCGATACGCTTGTCGGCCAGGTTGCCGGAGCCGCCGGATCACTGCCGCCGGTATGGGACAAACTGAAATTTGAAGTCCGTCTTATGGACCGTGTTGTCGGTTCTGCATCGGAACTGCAGATTGATCCACTCCGCATCAAAGAGCCGCTGATGCTCTCTGTCGGAACCGCAGTCACCGTCGGTGTCGTCATGACCTCCAAGAAGAATGTTGTTGAAGTCATTCTGAAACGTCCGGTCTGCGCCGAGGTCGGTTCCCGTATTGCAATCAGCCGTCAGGTAGGTGGAAGATGGCGGTTGATTGGAATGGGAATTCTCGCAGAATAAACGTTGTCCTGGACACGAATGCGCTGATGATGCCGGCGCAGTTCGGTGTCGACCTTTTTGGAGGTCTCACCGAGCTGCTCGGCGCCTACAATGCCCTGGTTCTGCCGGAGGTTGTTGCCGAACTGCGCGGGCTTTCCTTCGGAAACGGAAAGAATCAGGCTGCTGCAAGGTTCGGATTGACGGTTGCGGACCGCTGCGAGCTTCTTCCGGAATGGGATGAAGATATCCCTGTGGACGATAAAGTTGTGAAAAATGCCCGAGAGTTTAATGCTGTTGTAGTGACAAATGATAGAGCACTACGCAAAAAACTTCTCGATGAGAGGATACCGGTTGTTGTCCTGCGTTCGCGATGCAGGCTTGAGCTGATCGGAAAATAAATGATACCATGTATTACAAACTGAAGTTAAACGATAAAGTCAGAGTCCCGCCGGAGCGGATGGGAGAAGATCTCAATACTGTCATTCTTGATGTTCTTCAGGAACAGTTTGAGGGCAGTGTCGACAAGGAAATGGGAATTTTCATCGCCGTTACTGGCGTTGACCGTGTCGGCGAAGGAGAAATCATCTACAGTGACGGAGGCGTTTACTATGATGTTGATTTCGAGGCTGTTACCATCCGCCTTGCACTCCAGGAGGTTATTGAGGGTATCGTTGTCGAAACGACCAGCTTCGGTGCTTTCGTTTCCCTCGGTCCGATTGATGCAATGCTTCACATGAGTCAGATTTCCGACGAATACATCGACTACGATGAGAAGAACTCCCGCCTTGTCTGCAAGGACTCGGGAAGACACCTCGGTGTCGGTGACACCGTCCGTGCACGTGTCGTTGCACTCTCCTTAAACGAGCGCGACCCGCGTGAATCCAAGATTGGACTTACCATGCGCCAGCCGGGTCTCGGAACCATTGCATGGATTGATGAAGACCGTGAGAAGGAAGCAGCCGAGAAGAAGGGGAAGAACTGATGGTTGCAAAACGCGCATCCCAGAAGAAACTCCCGCAGGCCTGCCGCAAGTGCCACAAAGTCCTTGATGCAGACAAGACCGTCTGTCCGGAATGCCAGGGAACTGCACTGACCACGGAATGGTTCGGCTACCTTGTCATTCTCGACTGCAAGCACTCTGACGTTGCAAAGAAAATGAATATTGAATACAACGGCCGTTACGCATTAAAGGTCCGTTAATGCTTATTTTACCGGAGAACTGCCGCGGGCTCTTCAAGAAACCCTTCGGCACTCTCTATTCTGATTTTTCCGAGATTATTCCTCTCCTGAAGGGTCGTATCTTCTGCACCGTAGGCGATGTTGTTACGGCAAACGCGTATCTTGCCGGTCTTACGCCTGCAGTTGCTGTTATCGACGGCGTTACCAAACGGAATACCAGCGTTTCCGATGCTTCATGCGGCGTACCGCGGCTGCATGCAAAGAATGCTGCAGGAACCATTTCCGATGGTCTGGTATCTGTTCTGCAGGAAGCGGTTTCTTCATCCCCGGTTGTCGTTGAGGTGGAAGGAGAAGAGGATCTGGCTGTTCTTCCGTTAATTCCGCTCATGGATGACGGTGCAGTCATCCTCTACGGCCAGCCGGATGAAGGGGTTGTTTTCTGCGAGGTTGGTCCTGCACTACGCACCCTCGGCAGGGAAATACTGGGTAAATTCACCTCTCTATGACGCGGGTATTAAATAGAGAGGGAACTAATATTTGAGGGATATCGATGGAGATTAAAATCACCTCTAATACCAGAAACGAGCTCCTGAGCCGCAGCGAGCTTGCATTCACCGCCAGCTACGATGGCGCAACTCCGTCCCGTATGGAACTCAGCGCAAAGATCGCAGCATTACAGAACGCACCAGTTGAAAACGTCATTCTTTCCCCACTCGCAGGCCGTTTCGGACAGAGAGCAATCCAGGGTATTGCAAGAATCTATGACTCTGCAGAAGCAATGAACGCAACTGAGAACAAGTACCTTATTGCACGCGGACAGCCGAAAGCTGAAGCGAAAGAGGAGTAAATATGGCAGCTAAGAAACCAGCAAAGAAGGAATCTCCAAAGCGCAGCGCACTCTACACCGTTGACAACCAGGGTAAAGCAACCACAACCCACAAGACCTGCCCGCGCTGCGGCGCCGGTGTTTTCATGGGAGAACACAAGGACCGCTTTGCATGTGGAAAGTGTGGATACACTGAATTCAAGCAATAAAATATTATCATGCCCGAAAAAAGGGTTCTCGGCATTGAAGGAACAGCATGGAACTTCAGTGCCGCTGTTTTTGACAACGATTTAGTCTGTCTTCATTCGGCACCATATACTCCGCCTTCAGGGGGTATTCATCCGCGTGAAGCAGCTCAGCATCATGCCGCAGTCGCAGCTGATGTTATTTCCCAGACGCTTGCAGAAGCAAACGGTCCGATTGATGCAGTTTCGTTTTCCATAGGTCCGGGTCTCGGCCCGTCCCTGAGAACGGTTGCAACCGCAGCACGTACACTTGCGCTGAAACTCAACGTTCCGCTTATCGGTGTCAACCACTGTGTTGCCCACGTTGAAATCGGCCGCTGGTATACGAAATTCAACGATCCGATTGTGCTCTACGCATCCGGCGCAAACACGCAGGTTCTCGGATTCCTGAACGGAAAGTACCGCATCTTCGGCGAAACACTGGATATCGGTCTTGGAAACGCTCTGGACAAGTTTGCCCGCAGTCACAACCTTCCGCATCCGGGAGGTCCGCTCATCGAGAAACTGGCAAAGGAAGGTTCCTATATCCCGCTTCCGTACACGGTAAAGGGAATGGATCTTGCCTTCTCCGGTCTGATGAGCGCCGCAAAGGATGCAACTGCACGCGGTGCCAGCATGGAGGATGTCTGCCACTCCTTCCAGGAGACGGCATTCGCCATGTGCGTTGAAGTAACCGAACGTGCGCTTGCACACACCGGAAAAGACGAAGTTATTCTCGTCGGCGGTGTCGGGGCAAATCATCGTCTGCAGGAAATGCTCAACACCATGTGCGAGGAGCGCGGGGCACGCTTCATGGCGCCGCCGCGTACCTATATGGGAGACAACGGGGCAATGATTGCCTACACTGGTAAAATCATGCTTGAGGCAGGATCGACCATTTCGATTGCCGATTCTGTTGTGAATCCGCACTACCGTTCCGATCAGGTCAATGTCACATGGCGTGCCGATGCTGGAGAACTGTTCGCTCCGGGTCAGTCGGAGACCGCTGAACGCGGTGCGGAGGCGGCGGTGGATTTAACCGGGGAATTCGCGGTAAAGACGCGTCTATCCAAAGGATACCGGGTAAAGGAACTGGATACTCACCTGGTGACGGAACGCACCCGTGCAGAAGCACGGTGCATTGCCGCTGCCAGACGCGGCGGAGTTCCGGTTCCTGTTATCCGCGATGTTCATGATGCGTCCATTACTATGGAAAAAATCGAGGGTGATGTGCTGAAATATGTCATTACCCCGTCATATGCCCGTGCAGCAGGGGAAACGGTCGGCAAGCTCCATCGGACCGGCCTTGTTCACGGCGATCTGACGACCTCGAACATGATATGGCGCGAGAACCGCGTCTATCTTCTTGACTTCGGTCTCTCCCAGATGACGGAAGAGATTGAACCGAGAGGCGTTGATATTCACGTCCTGTTCCAGACGCTTGAAAGCACCACGGAACACCCGGATGAATTGAAGGAGGCATTTATCTCCGGATATTCATCCGTGTTCCCGGATGCTGCCGCCGTTCTTGAACGCGAACATGAAATTGAACTGCGGGGTCGGTATCTATGATTACCGTAGTTACCGGTAATGCAGGGAAAGCGAAGGAGGTCGCCTCCTTTTTTGCCGGCATCACCGAGGTCGACCATGTCTCGGTCGAAATGATTGAACCGCAGGCTGAAGATCTTGCAGAAATCGCGCGTTCCAAAGCGGAACAGGCATACCGCGCCCTGAAACGTCCGTTAATCGTCGATGATACCGGACTGTTTGTAGACGCGCTGAATGGATTTCCCGGGGCCTATGCCGCATTTGTGCAGGACAGCATCGGAAACGCCGGTATGCTGAAACTTATGAACGGTGTTTCCAGCCGTTCTGCCTACTTTGAGACGGTCATCGCCTATGCTGATGAAAACGGCATAGAAACCTTCTCCGGCAGGGTAAACGGGGAAATTATCACCGAGGAACGCGGTTCTGAAGGATTCGGCTATGATCCTATTTTCGCGGTTGGAACCAAGACACTAGCAGAGATGACACTTGCAGAAAAGAACCTGGTGTCTCACCGTGCACGTGCCCTAGCAGCATTCCGTGAATGGTATATTGCCCGTCAGTAACGGGGAAGTAGCGGAATCGTTAATATCTGAAACAGCAAATATAGTTAGCACGAAAATAGAGGAATATATAACATGAGATTCCCGGAAGCAGAAGAAAGACTCCTTAATGTCAAAGTATGTATGAAATGCAATGCACGTAACGCAGTCCGTGCAACCAACTGCCGCAAGTGCGGATCCAACAACCTTCGCCCGAAGAACAAGGAAAGAAAGTCCGCGTAAGCGTAGTTACCAATTTGGCGCAATACTGCGCCATCCTACTTATTTTCAACCATGAAGTTTTCTTTCGGTTCCCACAAACAGGCGTGGGCGATTACGATTTTTATCTGTATTGCTATCATCGTCTGTCTTATCTGTAATTTTGCTGTTCAGCGTGAGATGACATGGCTTGTCTATCCTGTCTGTTCTCTTGTCTTCGGCTGGGGTGTGTTCTTCCCGCTGATTCTGAAAGGAACCTCCGGACTGAGATTATCTCTGACACTCCTGACAACGCTGATTCTCCCGTACCTTCTGGTTCTGGAGCAGTGGGTCGGCGGTGAGTGGTTCATCCCGATTGCCTTCCCGGTTGTTATTGGCTGTATTGCCTATGTGTGGGCGCTCTACCTGATCTTCTTCTATATCAGAAATCCGTGGAAATCCTCAGGAGTTGCAATCTTTGCCGGCGGAGTCATATCACTTGGAGTGTACTTCCTGCTTGCCGTACTGTATTCCTACTCGATGTTCCCGTGGGGATGGATTTCCTTCGGTTCAGCGGTTGGTCTCGGTGCCCTCCTCTTCCTGGCAGGGTTTATCCGCGGCCGCAGCACCGCCCAATGAAAATCCCTATATACTTTTTTAAGCAAATTATTCTCTATGACCGATGACGAGCAAATAGAGGAAATAGAAGTTTCTGCAGAAGAACTGACTGATTTAGCGTTCGGCATGTTCACCATTTTTGTCGAGCAGTCACTTTCCGCGGAAGGAAAACAGCTCTATTCGGAAATTGAGGCCGCTGATGATCTGCTTCCGCGTCTGGAATCATTTATCGCGAAATTCTCTGATGAATATCCGATGCTTGCTGTTCCGCTGGAGATGTTCGGTTCCGCCGAGGATATCCTCTCCTTTTACCGGTGCGGTGAAGCTATCCTTCCGACAAGAACCAGGCATACCTACTGGATTCAGCAGGCAAAACCGGGGGTTGCACATGATGCATGTGGCGCGGAAAAGGCTGGAAAATGGCTTATCTTCCTTCCCCCGGCGGAAGCAGACGATGCCTGGATAAAAGTCCGCAATGCAACAGTTGAAGGAAAACTCGGTATCGGAGCGAAAGTCAGTACCGCACGCGAAAACGAGGATTCATGCGACGACCGGAAAGTCATCTATGTTTTCACGGAAGACTGGGAAGATGAACCCGATGTTATGCGTGTCCGTGAGGAACTGAAGAATCTCGGATTCAAGGATCGTATCGGCTATAAGCGCAATCTCGATACGTATGCCGGTGAATACCGGGAAAAAGGAAAACGGGTAACATACTACTCCGTTTAAAAAATATAGTAACTCTTCCTCCTCTCTTTTTCCACGACCCGCTGGCACCTGCTCTCCAACATCCTTAAATCAGTTATCAGGGGAAACGAGAATATAACCTGCTGCAAATATATCTCCAAGAGCCGTTTATTGATATTCCCCGTCCCAAAAAATGCAATGCATTTTAGTGCGGTTGCACTAAAAATGCACTAAAATTGCACTAAAATTAAGACCTAATCTCTAAAAGAAGCTTGAAATGGTCTTAAACAGGGTTTAAAAAAAGGTAAAATCTGCACTAAAATGAGAAGGTTTCCTGTCCAGGGTTCGTACCTGGTCTGAATTAGGAAATTGGGGTTATTTTGTTTTACCGGTTTCCAGAGAGGGCACCCTCTCCATCAAATCGGAGTGGCTGAACAGTTACCCTGTATTTTTGTTATTTTCTGCGTGGAAGCGGCTTTTCCACCGCGATTCCCAGAATATCCTTTGCACCGTTGAAGATGTCTCTTGCAGCAAGAGCCATGCCCGTTGCAGCAGCCCATTCATCGAAGACGGCAACCGGTTTCTGCAGGAGTGCCGAGATTTCTTCTGCGAGCTCCGGTGCAAGACTGCCAGCAAGAGCGATTGATGCATCCGGTGCCAGGAGACGAAGCGAAGCACATTCCATGGCAGCCCACATGGCAACTGCCGGGTTCTGATACTGCTCTTCCAGGTGGTAGGAAACACCTGCGGTGGTGAATGCCTCATTTGCAGTCAGTTCGCCACTGTCGATTTTCCGGATGGCTTCCACATCAAGAGCTCCGTGGCGGGTTCCCGGAGCAAAGACGCAGGCATCGAATGCGCCAATTACTTTGTTTTTGGCAATCAGAAGCGAGACCGTATTGGAACTGATGTCGGAAACAATGAATGTGTCTTCATTCAGTTTCTGTTTCACCATGTAGGCAATGCCGAGTTTCTCCGGGCTTGTCTGATGAGAATAGATTTTGAAACGCGGGTCGGTATCGGAACCGCGGTGGATTCCTGGGAAGGCGACTGCCGGAATATCCGATGCGGCAATCGTATCAAAGATTTTGGTTCCTCCTCCTGTGTGTTTTCCTGCTCCCGCCTGAGTGATAACTCCGCGGTTCTTGAGTGATTTCACGTTGGTTATTTTCGTGAAGTTGTCGCCCATGGAATAGCTGAATGCAATTCCTTCAATTTCATCCAGAGGACAGAGTTTTTCAAGATCTTTCAGTTCAAAGTCGACAGCTTTCTCTCTGCTAATCTTGAAGTGTTCTCCGCTGTCCGTTGAGAACCGGAGTGATGTTGTTCCATGGTCAATCCCGATGAACATAGAAGATATTTATGTGCCTCAATCCTATAATAGTTCAATGGAAGGCGAGAGTCATTACGCTGTTCTTGGAGTGGATTCGGCAGCATCCGCTGATGAAATCAAGAAAGCATACGTAGCACTGGTAAAACAGTACCACCCGGATCATGCCGGCGACGATGAAGACAAAAAAGAAGAATATAACGAACGTCTTCTCAAAATCATGGCATCATACGAGGTGCTCTCCAATCCCGAATCACGTGCCGCATACGATGAGGAAATCCGTGCTGAAAAGGCCGGAGGAGTTATTCTCGAGTCCGATGCTCCCCGCGGAAAGAAACTCTCCGGTATGGCAAAAAAGACCGGCGATATTGAAACCGATTATCCGATTTCGATGGCTATTGCCGCATACGGCAAAGGAAAAATTCCGATGCGTGTTGCCGGAGAACACGTTGTAATCAAGGTCTATCCTGGTGTCCGCAGATACCGGGTTGAAGGAAAAGGCGTCCCTTCGGAAAACGGCAAGAAACGCGGTGACCTCTATGTCAATCTGAAAGTGATTCCCGAAGAAGGATGGGAACTCGACGGCGATAATCTGATTCACACCCTGAAGATTCCGGCAAAAATTGCTGAACGCGGCGGTCAGGTCCCGCTGGAACTGCTCATCAATAAAACCATCAAAGTTACCATTCCGCCGAATACCAAAACCGGCGACCGCATCATCCCGCCCGAATGCAAGTGTCTCGGTGTGATGTCGCCGAAGAAAAAAGGCAGTCTGATTATTGTTGCCGATGTTGCCGAAAGCAAGGGACTCTTCGGCGGATTATTCCGTAAAAAATAGATGCGGGATTCAGGTCCCGTGGTTCCAGCTGTGCATATATTCAATCTGTTCCGGTGTCAGCTCATCAATGCTTGCACCGACAGATTCCAGTTTCAGCCGTGCGATGAATTCATCAATGTCGGTCGGCACTTCATGTACGCCGGCTTTGAGATTCTTTCCGTTTTTCGCCATGTATTCAACAGATAATGCCTGAACTGCAAAGCTCAGGTCCATAACCTCAATCGGGTGACCCATTCCCTTCGGAGTTGACAGGTTGACGAGTCTTCCTTCTGCAAGAACATGAATTCTCTTGCCGTTGATGACGTAGGTGTCAATACCGTCGCGGTGATCGGTTTCTGTTGCGTGTTCTTCCAGCCACGGGATGGTAATCTCATTGTTGAAGTGTCCGGCATTGCAGAGCAGTGCGCCGTCTTTTAAGAGCGGGAAGTGCTCTCCGGTGATGATGGAGCAGTTGCCGGTGGTGGTTATGAACAGATCTCCGAGCGGGGCTGCTTCTGCCATCTTCAGCACATCGAATCCGTCGAAGTGTGCCTGGAGTGCCTTTCTCGGGTCGACTTCGGTGACAATGACGCGGGCTCCGAGTGCACGCGCCTTGGTTGCCACTCCTCTTCCGCAGTAGCCGTAGCCGGCAACCACGACATGCTTTCCTGCCACCAGACAGTTTGTCGTCAGCATGATGGATGCAAGTGCGCTTTCACCGGTTCCATGTACATTATCGAAGTAATGCTTCATCGGGGTGTCGTTGACATCGATAACCGGGAATTCAAGTTTTCCTTCCGCTTCCATCGCAATCAGACGGTGGATGCCGGTTGTTGTTTCTTCACAGGCGCCGATGATGGTTTCCATTGCGTCGCGGCGCACGGTGTGGACGCGGTTGATTAAGTCCATGCCGTCATCAATGGTGACAGTCGGTTTCATACCCAGGACTTTGTCGATTGCGTCATAGTATTCTTCGGTGGTGCATCCGCGTTTTGCATAGCAGGGAATGCCGCCGATACGGAGTGCTTCTGCAACATCGTCCTGAGTGGATAACGGGTTGCAGCCGGTAATCGAGACTTCCGCTCCGCCTGCTGCAAGGGTGCGGACCAGACATGCGGTCTTTGCCTCAACATGGAGCGCCATGCCGACGCGGTGTCCGGCAAGCGGCTTTTCCTTTTCGAAACGCTTGCGGATTGCCTGAAGAACCGGCATGTACTGGAATGCCCACTGAATCTTCTGTTCTCCTGTGTGAACCATAGTGCTTACTCTATTTGTATTTGAGCAGTAAAAGAGATTCCTTCAGATGAGCAGTAAAAGAGATGAGATGAGGAAACTTCAGTTTCCTTTGTTCTGGAGATAGACGTAGTCAATCTTATTGAGTTTCGTTCTCGGCATCTCGTCGAGAATGGAAATCTTCTTCGGCAGGCTCCAGCGGTTCAGATGATCTTCGGCATATTTCTGAATCTCGACAACTGCCTCTTCCAGATTCATCATCGGATCATTCAGGGTTACGAAGAGTTTGATTCTTTCATCTGTCTTCCACGGCATACCGACGGCGCAGACTTCTTTGATGAGCGGGCAGCTTCCCATTGCGGTTTCCACCACGGTCGGATAGACATTGAATCCGTTGACTTTAATCATGCGCTTGTAGCGTGAGCGGAACATGATGTAGCCGCTTTCCGGATCCACGGTGACAACATCTCCTGTGTGGAGCCAGACAAGACCGTCGTCATGTTTCCTTAGGACTTCAGCGGTTGCTGCTTCATCCTTGAGGTATCCTTTCATGAGACCCGGACAGCGCAGACAGAGTTCTCCTTCCTCATTGTTCGGGACAACCGTTGTCGTTCCCGGTTCAACCAGGCAGATTTCCGTCTTCGGCAGCGGCTTTCCGACACAGCCTTCCGGCAGTTTATCGTAGACGGAGTCGGTCAGGACACAGCATCCGCAGGATTCGGTCAGTCCGTATCCCGGCAGGAATTTGACGCTCATAAACTCATTGTATTTTGCGGCAAGTTCCGGAGCAACTCTGTCCCCTCCTGATGCGATGTAGGAAATGAACGATACATCCTCGTTTCTCAGGTACGGATACATGCGTTCGAACATGGTCGGGACTGCCGGGACGGTATCGATTCTTTCCTTCAGGATAATGTCGGCGCACTGCTTTGCATTGAACTCCGGCATAAGGACCAGACGCATTCCTCCGCAGAGCGGCTGGTGGATAACCATACAGAAACCGAAGGCGTGGAAAACCGGCAGGAAGGACAGGAATGCCATTCCGATATGCGGGCGGTTTTCGAACTTCAGCATCATCATGTCGGTTGAACTTGCATTGATTGCATAGTTCGAAAGCATGACTCCCTTGGAGATGCCGGTCGTTCCTCCGGTATACATAATTGCCGCGGTGTCCTCCGGTTTTACGGTATCTTCCGGCAGTTCTCCGCCGTGTTTGATGAAGTTCTTTCCGCTCTTCAGAACAGCGGTCCATTCGACAGCATTGGATGCCTTCTTTGCATCGCGGTATTTCAGAAGTTTGAACCCGAGACGCATGATTTTTCCTTTTGCGTTGGTCGGGAAGAAGGTCGGAATTCTGCAGCGGATGACTTTTGCACCGAGCCCGTCGCAGATACCTTCGTTTCCTTCGAAGGCCATGATGAATCTGCTTCCGGTCAGGTGGATGGAGTGTTCAAGTTCCGCTCTGGTGGACAGCGGGTGCACCAGATTGCAGACTGCACCGATGCGGTTTACCGAGTATACTGCCATAACACACTGCGGAATGTTCGGCAGGAAGATGGTAACGTAGTCTCCCTTCTTTACCCCCTGAATGACCAGTCCTGCTGCAATGGCGTCAACATCCTCCATGAACTCGCCGTAGGTGATTCTCCGGTTGAAATACCAGATTGCTTCACCTTTGCTTGTTGCATGACGGGCTCCATAACTGACGATGGAATACAGCGAACGTAAATCATCCTGCGTAAAGTCATATTTGGTGACTGACGGGTCTCTATACGTCTTCTCACTCATAGTTCTCATCTCATAGACAGATAGTTTTGTCTATAAAAATCGGTCTCAGCAGGGTATATATTCTGTGGTTAAAAAAGCGCGAAAATTTCGTTATATGTCGTATTTCCGTCAAAAAAAAGAAAATTAGAGTTTTGTTACAATGGTGACAATATCGCCGTCGGCAACCACATGCTGCAAACCGACTTTGGCGGCATCGTGCTTGACGGACGGGCCCCAGATTTTTGCATAGCGGAACTGGTCGACAAAGTCGCGGTGGAGACGGGTACAGATGTCTTCAATCTTCGTTCCCTTGCGCATAATCATCGGTTCGTCCATATCTGCTTCATGACCGTACGGTTTCAGATAGATTCTGACGAAACCGAGGTGGTCGTAGATGGCGTCCTGGAGTTTGTCGATATTGTAGCTTGCATGTGCGGAAATCATAATCGGGTCGACACCGTACTTATCCCGCATGTGATCTTCGACCTCCTTTCTCTGTTCCGGTGTGATGAGATCCACTTTGTTGACGGCAATGAATGCCGGAATGTACATACGGTTGCCCATCATCGCATCAACGATATCATCCTGCGAGATGTCTTTTCCTCTGCAGAGCACATCCGCATTCATGATTTTGTTTTCCGCCAGAATTGCGCGGACTTCTTCGATATTGACCTTGGATGCGCCGACAGTGTGAAGGTGCACTCCTCCGGAGGTGGTCTTCTTGATGGTGATATCCGGTTTCGGTTTGTTGATGCGGATACCCGCATCATAGAGTTCCCGCATCAGAACGTCGACATGCACACTGTTGAATACATCACCGAGGATAACGATGAGGTCAGCTGTTCTGACGACTGCGATAACCTCTTTTCCGCGGCCTTTGCCCATTGCCGCACCGGCAATCAGACCCGGAATATCCAGAATCTGGATTTTTGCTCCCTTGTATTCCATCAGACCCGGAACGACGGTAAGCGTCGTGAATGCATATGCACCGGTCTCACTTTCTGCGCCGGTCAGACGGTTCAGCAGTGTTGACTTACCGACCGACGGGAATCCGACGAGGACGATGGTGCCGTCTCCGCTTTTCTTGACAGCGTATCCTTCACCGCCGCCGACGGATTTCATTGCCCGCTGGACTGCCTCGTCTTTAATCCGTGCCAGTTTCGCCTTTAATCTTCCGATGTGCTGTGAGGTCGCCTTATTGTATTTTGTTGTGCGGAGTTCTTCCTCAATTGCACGTATCTCGTCGTCCAAACCCATGTTGTCTATACCTATTGGTTACGGTAGTAAATAAACCTCTACACCACACTCCGTCATCTATAAATACTGACGATTCTAATCTATTTACGCACTTGTGCTGATATAGTGTAGTGGCCAATCATGCCGGCCTCTCACGCCGGCTACTGGGGTTCGAATCCCCATATCAGCACTCTTGTTTTCCGGAGCGAGGTGGGGTAGTCAGGAGATCCCGTCGGGCTCATAACCCGAAGACCAATAGTTCAAATCTATTCCTCGCTACTTTGTTTTCTTACATTTTCAAAACAGGAAACAGTCGTATTTTTTTAAAAAGTTAATTCAGTCCTTTCAGACCGATTCCTCCCTTATGCAGCGCTATCCATGCCGCAATGGAAATAACCGCCGCAATCAGAACGCATGCCCCGAGACCGAAGATGTGAGACGGCCAAGGAAGCGTTGCTGCGAACATCCCCAGGCATCCGAGGAATGTCAGGACGAAGTTGAAGACAGAAGACACTGATCCGGTGTCGCCGTCACGCTGTCCCAGAAGAATGCCCAGACTGAACGGACGGGAACCGATAGCCGCAATTGCTGTCGGAATGAAACAGAGCAGACAGACGAGCGCGCTCGTGCCGCCGACTGTCATCAGCAGAATGCCGCTGGCAGTTCCGAGGGCAATGATGATAGTGGCAATAATGGTTTTTCTGATTTTTCCAGACAGTTTCTGAATGATAACCATTCCGAGTGTTCCAGATATGGAGTTTGCCACCAGGAACAGACTGTACTGTATTTCCATCATGCCGAAGGTCCCCTCAAAGATGTAGGAGGAAACGGCAAGGAAACTCATGAACGGGAAGAACCAGATACCCATGGATATCAAAAACAGGGTGAATTTCCGGTCCTTCAGGATAGCGAAGAGATGACCAATAACCTTCGGTATGCTCTCGTTCAGTTTTTCGTTCGGCGGCAGACTCTCGTTCATGAAGAGTGCAATGATGAGAGCGACAATGGTGACAAATCCCGGAAATACCAGGCTGGACTGCCAGTTTACCGCTTTGATAAGGAAGGTGCCGAGAATCGGTGCAATCAGCGGACCAAGGACGGAAAAGATGGCCGTCAGCGTCAGGACTCTGTCCCGGAGTTTTTCAGCAAAGCAGTCTTTAACCAGCGCTGTTGAAATCACAATGAATCCGCCGACACCGAGTCCCTGAAGGATGCGGAGAACAATGAATGTTTCCACATTCGGCACAATCCCGCAGAGAAGACTTGATGCGGTATACACGATAATACTGCCAATCAGAATCGGTTTTCTTCCGATTTTATCGCTTAATGGCCCCACGACGGCTATGGCAACTGCCTGGGCAAGCAGGAATCCGTACAGGGTGATATTAAGAATGGCTTCGGTTGTTCCGAAGTACTGCACAATTTCCGGCAGACCCGGGAGATACATGTCGGTAGAAAGCGGCCCGATAACTGTCAAGAGGGTAATCAGGACAATAATCAGCCAGGAAGGAAAGTATCTTTTGTGCACCATAACGATGGTTTATAAATAGTAATTTTCAGGATTTAACTGTTGGTTTTTTCCGGAATATGACAACAGTACATAAATCATGAGAAGACCAATGAATATACACATGTTGTACGACGCAGGACTGATATTTGAAGGAGGCGGCATGCGGGGGGCTTATACCGCAGGTGTTATCGATGCACTCATCGAAGAGGACATCGAGTTCACCACAATTTACGGCGTCTCCTCCGGTGCCTGTCACGCAACAACCTACTTATCCAAACAGTTCGGCCGTGCACGCCGTATTATTGTGGATTACATCAATGACCGGCGCTACTTCAGTGTCCATAATTTCCTGACAACAGGGAATGCATTCGGCATTGAATTTCTGTTCCAGACGCTCCCGCATGACCTGGAACCGTATGACTATCCGACCGCATATGCAAATCCTGCAAAGTTCTATGTCGGGGCAATCGATATCCGCACCGGTGAAACTGAATATCTTCATATCAAGGATGTCGATTCTGAATGGAGAAAACTTGCTGCATCCATGGCGCTTCCGATTATCTCACGTACGGTAAATATTGACGGAAAGCGGTATCTCGACGGCGGGATTTCGGAATCGCTCCCGCTTCAGAAATCGATTGATGACGGAAACAAAAAGACCGTCATGATTCTGACCCAGGATGTTACCTACCGCAAAAAGCTCAACAAACTGATTCCGCTGATTGCCATCTGGTACTGTTTCTTCCCGCGGCTTGTCAAAAAAGTCGCCACCCGTCACATCAGATACAACAAGGCGCTTGAACAGATTAAAGAGGAGGAAGCGGCCGGTACGGTTTTTGTCATCCGTCCGAAGAAACCGGTCAACATCGGCCGTCTGGAGAAAAACAAGGAAAAAACCCAGGCTCTCTATGAAGACGGCTACCATGACGGAAAAGAACTCATTCCGAAGCTTCGCGAGTTCATGGAGAAATAATGGCACTTACCCGCCGTATTATCCCCTGTCTTGATTTAAAAGACGGTCGTGTTGTGAAAGGGGTCAATTTTGAAGGTCTCCGCGATGCAGGAGATCCGGTCGAACTTGCCGCACGGTATAATGAGCAGGGTGCGGATGAAGTTGTTTTCCTGGATATCTCCGCCTCGAAAGAAGGCCGTTCCGCTATGATTGACGTTATCGGACGTGCAGCCGGCCAGCTCTTCCTGCCGCTTACTGTCGGTGGCGGTCTCCGCACGGTCAATGACATCAGAACAATGCTTCGTGCAGGAGCGGATAAGGTCTCGCTCAATACTTCTGCAGTGAAAACACCGGAACTCATCACGGAAGGTTCGCGTCTTTTCGGCAACCAGTGCATTGTTCTTGCCGAAGACGTCCGCAGAAATTATGAAATCCGCGACGGCGTTACCGTCCTTCACGAAAACGGACGCGAGTTCTGGTATGAAGTTGTCATCTACGGAGGAAGCACAGGGACGGGCAAAGATGCTGTTTTATGGGCACAGGATGCCGTATCCCGCGGTGCAGGAGAAATTCTTCTGACGTCCATGGAAACAGATGGGGTAAAATCCGGTTTTGATCTGGCAATCACCTCCGCAGTTTCCGACGCCGTTGATGTGCCGGTCATTGCATCCGGCGGTGTCGGATCTCTTGCCGATTTCTACGACGGCTTCACGAAAGGAAAAGCTGATGCCTGTCTTGCAGCTTCCGTCTTCCATTACGGGGAAATGACCATCCGCCAGGTAAAGGAATATCTGCATGGACGAGGCATTCCAGTCCGATTATAAGACCCGCGGTCCGCGGTGGGCAGGCGGAGTGGTGCTGCCGGAACTTACCCCCGGTTCGCGGGTTCTGGAAACCGGCTGCGGCAACGGAAAAACACTTTCCGCATTCCGTGATGTAACGGTTCTCGGGATTGACATCTCACCGGAGGCGGTACGTCTTGCGGGTCCCGAAAAAGCCGTCTGCGGCGACATCAGACGGCTTCCGTTTAAGGACGCATCTTTTGACTCTGTTTTCTCCTGGCATGTTCTTGGTCATCTGAAAAAAGAGGGCCGGATGCAGGCGGCTTCGGAACTGCTTCGTGTTACCCGGCCGGGCGGTTCTGTCTTCTTCAAAGGATTTTCGATAAACGACTTCCGCTGCGGAAAAGGAGAACTTGTCGAAGACCACTCTTACCTCAGGGGGGACGGCATTATGACGCACTACTTTACAGAAGAAGAACTTACCGGACTTTTTGGAAAGGGTGAGGTATCCCAGCATTCCTGGGTGATGAAAGTCCGCGGTGTCACGTATATCCGTTCGGAACTGATCGGCGTTTACCTGGTCAGGTAGGCGAGAATCTCCTCCGCCTTTTCTTCCGCATCTTCGAAACCCAGATTGTAGATGTGCTGCAGTTTTCCCTTGTCTTTTGTCACCATGCCGACATCAAGGTCCTGCTTCGGGCGGATAACAACAATTTTCTTTTCCTGTTCCAGTCTGTCGATAAAGTCCATCGTCTCGTTGTAGCGTTTTGGACGGTCGGCATAGCGTGCTACGAATTCCGGATATTTCCGGTATTTTATTCTGACAAGCGGCAGTGTTTTGTCCTCCCCTTTCCGGTAGCCTTTCGGCCGGGTGAGAATCAGGATATTTTTCCGGTTTCCGTCTTCCAGCGACTTTCTTATCGGGACCGAATCGCCGACGAACCCGTCAAGGTAGTGTTTTCCGTTGATATCGACAATGGTTGCAAGGAGCGGAATAGCGCTTGATGCCTGAACTTCCTTAAACGAGCTTCGTGCTGAGCTGCCGGTTACCGGAAGATATTCCGCCTCTCCAGTCTCGACATTGGTTACTGTTGCATAGAAGATTCCTGCATACTTTTCAAAAGTTTCGTAATCAAAGGGATCGAGTTCCGTATGCAGACGGTTGAAGAGCATATCTGCACCGAACAGATTTCCGGTGGTAATCAGATTTTTGATGCTGCAGTAGTCCTTGTCATGCAGATAATTTGTGCTGATGCGGAATGCACGGTTCCGCTGTTTGGAAATGAAACTTGCGGCATGGCAGGCACCCGCGGATACTGCATAAATCCGCGAAAATTCAATACTGTGGTCAAGGAATGAGTCAATGACTCCTGTCGCATACCCTCCACGCATGCCCCCTCCCTCGAATATTGCCGCTGCCCTAAACATTGTTATTCCCCGTTGGTGCCGGATAGTAAAGTATCCTGCGGTTGTGTGGCAAAATCCATATCTGCGCCGGTCCAATACGTAGGTATGACTTATACGTCTGCAGAACTTCTCACTCTTCTCAAATACTCCCCTCATGGTCTGATTCCGGTTATTGTCCAGGATGCCGGAACCAAAGATATTCTCATGTTTGCCTATGCAAATGAAGAGGCGGTTTCCCTGACGGTATCGACCGGATTTGCGCATTATTTCAGCCGTTCCCGGCAGAAACTGTGGAAAAAAGGCGAGGAATCCGGACATCTGCAGAAAGTTGTCGACATCAGAGTCGACTGCGATGCAGACGTAATTTTGTACCTGGTTGAACAGGAAGGATGCGCCTGCCATGAAGGGTACCGCAGCTGCTTCTTCCGCGACCTTGACGGCAACGTGATTCTGCCGCGTCTGAAGGATCCAAAACAGATTTATCATTGATTTTTCCGGTGAATCTCTCTCCGGAAATTTCCCAATTCATCCCGCTTCTTTTTCAGTGCTAAGCGCATTTATATCCAATGGACACTCCATAATATAGATGAATAAAATATGAAAATAGTACCCGATACGAGCGTCGTAATAGACGGTCGCGTCACCGCCCTTATTGAAAAAGGCGGAGAATACGAAAACGCGACAATAATAATCCCTGAAGCTGTCTTTGCTGAACTTGAGGCTCAGGCAAACCAGGGCAGAGAAATAGGATTTTCCGGTCTTGCGGAACTGCAGAAATTAACACTTCTTTCCAAGGAAGGAAAAATCCAGCTACAATATGTGGGTGAACGCCCGAAACTCGATCAGGTGAAACTTGCCGGCGGAGGAGAAATCGACTCTATGATTCGTGCCGTTGCAATTGAACACCAGGCAACCTTCCTCACCAGCGATTATGTCCAGTCGGAAGTTGCCAAAGCAAAAGGTATCGATGTCATTTTCCTGAAATCGGAAACGTCGACCACGTTTGCACCGCTTTTGATTGACGAATTCTTTGATGAAAACACCTTTGCGGTCTATCTCAAGGAACGCGTCGCACCGTACGCACGCAAAGGAACCATCAAGGAATCCAAACTGGTCAATATCAGAGATTCCCCGTGTACAGAACATGAACTCCGTGCCATCTCCCAGGAATGTCTTGAACGTGCCAAGCGCCATCCGGACGGCTTTGTTGAAGTCGAACTCCCGGGAGTTACCGTCTCCCAGATTGGCTCCATGCGGATTACCACGACCAGACCGCCGTTTTCCGACGGCATCGAAGTGACGATTGTCCGTCCGACCCGCGAAGTTTCCTTTGAATCCTACAACTTCGCTGCAGCGCTCAAGGACCGCCTCAAAGAGTCCGGCGGTATGCTGATTGTCGGAACACCGGGTTCCGGAAAATCCACACTGGAACAGAATATCGCAACCCATCTTTCTTCCGAGAACTTCATCGTCAAGACGATCGAGTCCCCGCGTGATTTGATGGTTGCCGACCGCATCACCCAATATACTTCCCTTGACGGCAGCATTTCCGCAGCAGGTGAGGTTCTGACGCTTCTTCGCCCTGACTACGTGATTTTTGATGAAATGCGCAGAAGCGAAGAACTCGCAGTATATGCTGATCTCCGTCTCTCTGGAATCAAAGTCGTTGGTGGTCTGCATGCAAAATCCGCTCTTGATGCATTAATCAGACTTGCAAGTCTGGTCGACCTGAACCTCATCCCACAGATTGTGTCCACCATGGTCTTTGTAAAGACCGGTGACATCTCGGAAATCTACAATGTTTCCACAGGTTTCAGCGTTCCGAAAGCACTTGAGCAGATTGGTGATCCGCAGATTCGCCCGGTTGTCCGTCTCACCAATATTATCACCACCGAGATTGTTGCAGAAGCCTTCCGCTACGAAGGAGAGGTAATGGTTACGCCTGCATCCGGTCTTCCGGAAGCCCCGAAGATTAAAACCGTTGAGTCCGTCAAGGCAGAGGCGGCAAAAGCAGCAGCTGCATCGGCACCTGCAGTGGAGGAAATCCTCGAAGAGGACTATATTGCAGATGAGGACGAATCCTACGATTACGAGCGTCAGGCACCTGCAGTACATTCAATGCCTACCTACGAAGTTACATCTGACAATCCTGCATGGGTTGTTCTGGAAAAGGAAATCCAGAATGAAATCTGCCGCTTCACCGAGGGTGAAATTGTTGTCAGGATGATTTCGGACACCAAAGCCGCAGTCTATATCGAAGACAATGATGTTCCGGCGGCAATCGGCAAAGCCGGAAAGAACATTGCGGCTGTTGTCAGTAAAGTTGGTGTCGGAATCGATGTCCGCCCGCTATCAGACCTTCCAGGGAGGGAGACCCTATTTGACGACATCCCGGTTTCCACCCCGGCACAGGGATCACCGGGATTCCAGATTAGAAACGAGAAAAAACAGATTTCCATCATCTGTCCGGAACACACCGGAAAGATTGTCGACCTGTTCTCCGGAAAAGAATATCTTTTCACCGCAACGGTTGACAACCGCGGGGAAATCCATCTCGCACGCAATTCGAGCATCGCACTGGAAATGGTTCGCCGCTATGGAGCTGGCGAAGATCTGAAACTCCGTCCGGTGGACTGAATAAAATAGGTGAAATATGACTGAAAATCTTGTAATGAGTGAAATTGAGCCGGAAATCCGCAAAAACTGGATACCGAAATTTGAATCGAATCCGAATCCGGATAAAGAAAAGATGTATGTCAACGTTGCATTCCCGTACCCGTCCGGTGCGATGCACGTTGGTCACGGCAGAACCTACATCATCCCTGATGTGGTTGCCCGTTTCTGGAGAATGAGGGGGAAGCAGGTCCTCTTCCCGATGGCCTTCCATGTTACCGGAGCTCCGGTTTTAGGTATTGCAAAACGTATTGCAAAGAAAGATGAAAAGACCCTGAAGCTCTACGGCGGACTCTATCGTGTTCCGGCAGAGACTCTGGAGAAGTTCACCGATCCGATTACCATCGTCAACTACTTTGCAGACGAATACCAGCGCGTCATGCAGCAGCTCGGTCTTTCTATTGACTGGAGACGCAGATTCACCACTATCATCCCCCAATACAGTAAATTTATCGAATGGCAGTACTCCCATGTGTACGGTCAGGGCAAAGTCCAGAAAGGAGAATACCCGGTCCGCTACTGTCCGAACTGCGACCAACCGGTCGGCGACCATGATTTACTGGAAGGCGACAGTGCTGAAATCATGCACTATGTCTTTGTGCTCTTCCAGTTCGGCGAGTTCCAGATTCCGTGTGCAACCCTCCGTCCGGAAACCATCTTCGGCGTTACCAACCTCTGGGCAAATCCGGAGACTGAATATCTGAAAGCCGAGGTTGACGGTAGAAAGTGGATTATCTCCGAAGACGCTGCAAAGAAACTTGAGATGCAGAAGCACACCGTCAAGGAACTCGGAAAGATTAAGGGAACCGAGCTCATTGACCAGAAGGCAAAGAACCCGTACACCGGTGCCGACGTCACCATTCTCCCGGCATCCTTCGTTGACCCGGACATGGGTTCCGGACTTGTCATGAGTGTTCCTGCACACGCACCGTTCGACTACATTGCACTCCGCGACCTTCAGCAGCAGGGAAGATACACTGATATCAAGCCGATTACGCTTGTCACCGTCCCGAACTACGGTGCAGTCCCGGCACAGGATATTGTTGAAAAGAACAAGATTCCGAATCAGGACGACCCGAGAATGGACGAGCTTACGCAGGAACTCTACACTGCTGAATTCTCCAAAGGAAAACTCAACGATGCATGCGGTCCGCACGCAGGAAAGAGTGTCCGCCAGGCACGTGAAGACGTTACTCAGGAGTTCCTCGAAAACTACGGTTCCATTATGTTCCATGAGATGAGCCAGAAGCGTGTTATCTGCCGCTGTGGAAACCGTGTCTACGTCAAGATTCTTGACGACCAGTGGTTCATCAACTACGGCGACCAGGAATGGAAACAGCAGCTTCACGAAGAACTTCCGAAGATTGAGCTCGTCCCGCCGGAGGTCCGTGCAGAATTCGAGCGTACGGTCGACTGGCTCCGCGAGTGGCCGTGTTCCCGCCGTGTCGGTCTGGGAACCCATGTCCCGTGGGATCCGAAGTGGCTCTTCGAACCGCTTTCCGACTCGACCATTTACATGGCGTACTACACCATCTCCCACAAGATTGTCAAGATTGCTCCGGAAAATCTGACACCGGCTGTCTTCGATTACATCTTCCTGGGACAGGGCAATCCGGCAGAACTTCCGGTTGATGAAGCAACCCTGAAAGATCTCCGTTCTGAATTCCTCTACTGGTACCCGTACGATTACCGCTTCAGTGCAAAAGATCTGATTTCCAACCACCTGACCTTCCAGCTGTTCCACCACAAGGCAATCTTCCCGGAGAACCTTCAGCCGAAAGGAATGGTTGTCTTCGGTATGGGTCTCCTGAACGGTATGAAGATGTCCTCCTCCAAAGGAAACGTCTTCCTGCTGGAAGATGCGGCAAACGAGTTCGGTGCAGATACCGTCCGTATGTTCCTGGTCGGTTCCGCAGAACCGTGGCAGGATTTCGACTGGAGAAACGAGCTGGTCTTATCTGTCAAGAAACAGATTGAACGCATGTGGCAGCTTGTCCTTGATGCAGAAACTGCCGAGGGAACCACCCCGATTGATGCATGGCTCGAGTCCCGCATGCAGCAGAGAATCTCCGCAGCAACCAAGTGCCTCGAGAACTTCCAGACCAGACAGGCACTGCAGGAAGCCTACAACGGTGTCGTCTCCGATCTTGCCTGGTACCGCAAGCGTCTGTCCAACGGAACACCGGGTGCAGTCTTAAAAGACGTCATGTCTCAGTGGGTCCGCCTGATGGCTCCGGTCATCCCGTACACGGCAGAAGCACTCTGGCAGAAGACCGGACACGACGGTCTTGCATCCTATGCTTCCTGGCCGGTTGCAGACGAATCCAAGATTAACCGCACTATCGAAGTTTCCGAAGAGCTCCTCCAGAGAACCCTTGAAGATATCCAGTCCATCCTGAAACTGGTCCAGATTCAGCCGAAGAAGATTACTCTCTTCCTCTCTCCAGAATGGAAGAAGGATGTCTTCAAGTTGGTTGCAACCGCAGAAGACAAGAGAAACGTCATGAAGACTGTCATGGCAAACGAAGCACTCCGTGCAAAAGGAAAGGCGGCATCCGATGCAGCAGTGCAGACTGTTAAGCTGGTTCACTCGCTTTCCCCATCCCTGGTCTCTGCAATTGCAGAGGAAGGTATTGATGAGGTATCCATCTTCAGTGCAGCAAAAGCATTCCTTGAGAAAGAGTCCGGTCTCAGCGTAGAAATCATTGAAGCTGAAACCAGCGAACACCCGAAGGCAAAGTCGGCACTTCCGTTCAAGCCGGCTATTGTCGTCGAATAATTTTTTTATTTTTTCCGGAAAACAGAAACAAAAAAGAAGAGTTATTCTCTCTTTTCTACGAATTCTTTGATTTTCTCAATCGTAACCGCATGGAGTTCATGTTCCATGAAACAGGCATCCTTGTCTGCTTCAAAGTCGGGAACTCCGAGATTTTTCAGGAACTTGACCAGGACTTCATGTCGGAATCTGACCTGTGAAGCAATCTCTTTTCCCGCCGGGGTGAGCGTTACCCCTTCGTATTTGCGGTGAACAATCAGGCCCTTCTTGTCAAGTTTTGAAAACATCTCCGAGGCGGACGATGGAGCTACTTCCAGATCTTCAGCAATATCCTTTGCTTTTGCGTAGCCTTTTTCCAGAGAAATATTCAAAATAGATTCAAGGTAGTCCTCCTCCTTCATGGAGAGGGGGACTTTCAGCGAGACATTGTGCTCCATTAGAGCTCCTGTTTCTTGTAGCAGATTACTTCCAGTACGCCGTTTTTCAGATGTTCTTTCGTTTTTGTCGGATCAATGTTGCTGAGAGGAACCTCTGCAGAGTATTCATGGTTATTTCCTGCAATAAGTCTCAGTTTTCCTTCGGGATATTCAAGCGAGTATTTGTCTGAGCAGTCCCCCGGAAGTTCGGTCTGGATGGTATAATGAGTATTTTCATTCAGAACTTCCAGTGTCAGCGTCTTCGGTTTTCCTGCCGTCGGCATTTTCTTCGGAACGCCGTTTCCGCCGACAACGAATTTCACGCCGACAATAGACGGCATTCCTGCGTTGTCACTGGGGCCGATGTTTCCGTGTATTAACTTCTGAATCAGGTCCAGAAGTTCTTTGGGCATATCATCTGGTAAATCCGGCATGATGGGTATCTCTTAAAACTGAAGAGTAATCTCTTCAGTTGTCTTTGCTATTAAGTATCTCTTTGATTCTGCTAAAGTCTTTCTGATGTGCCATGACAAGAGATTCAAGTTCTTTAACTTCTGTCTTTTCCTCACCGTCGGAAAATTCTGCAGTTTCAATCTCTGACATGGCCTTTTCGAGAAGTTTTCTCTCGTCTTCATTGAAGCGGTACTGCCAGGAACTTCGTTCTGCACTGCGTCTTCCGGATTTGTCAAGTGACGGGCGCACCCGTTTCAGCGCGGTGTCGAAGTGGTGCTTGAAGATTTTCACGCTCTTGACAGCGAGTTTGATTTCTTCTGTGTCGCGTCCGGCCATTGTGCCGATGAATTCTCGGATTGCGGTCATCTTTGCTTCACGGACGAGTGCTTCAAGATCAGCTCCGACAAATCCGTCAGTTGCCGCTACAAGACGGTCAACATCAACATCTTCGGCAATCATCTCTTTGACGCCCTTCAGGTAGACCTCGAGAATCTGTTTTCTCCCGTCTGCGTCCGGTGGCGGGACGAAGATATGCTGTTCCAGTCTTCCCGGGCGCATGAGAGCCGGATCAATCATATCAGGTCTGTTGGTTGCGCCGATGATGATGACATTCTTGAGTTCTTCCAGTCCGTCCAGTTCGGTCAGGAACTGGGATACCACACTCTCAGTGACATGAGATGATCCTTCGTAGCTTCCGCGTTTTGGAACCAGCGAGTCAATTTCATCAAAGAAGATGATGGTAGGTGATGCAAGACGTGCTTTGCGGAATATTTCACGGACCCCTTTCTCGGATTCACCGACCCACTTGGACATCAGTTCCGGTCCTTTAACGGAGATGAAGTTGCATTCGGACTCATTTGCCACGGCCTTTGCAAGCAGCGTCTTTCCGGTTCCCGGCGGGCCGAACATCAAGAATCCTTTCGGGGACTTTGTTGCAAACTGCTTGTAGACTTCCCCGTATTTAATCGGCCACTCCACTGCCTGCTGCAGTTCTTCCTTGACAGAATCAAGTCCGCCGACATCCGACCAGTGTACATCCGGAACTTCCACCAGAACCTCACGCATGGCAGACGGCTGCACCATCTTCATTGCAGCTTCAAAGTCATCTGCGGTGACTTTCAGACTGTCAATTTTTTCTTTGGATGGTTTTTCGTCAGGATTCATGCTCGGGAATTCCCGGCGCAGAGCATGCATTGCCGCTTCCTTGGCAACAAGCGAGAGATCTGCTCCGACAAATCCGTGCGTTCTGTTTGCATATTTTTTGATATCGACATTTTCGGCAAGCGGCATGTTCCGGGTATGAATCTGCAGAATCTGTGCTCTGCCGTCTTTATCCGGCACGCCGATTTCGATTTCACGATCGAATCTCCCTCCTCTACGGAGGGCAGGGTCAATCGAATCCGGCAGATTTGTTGCTGCAATGACAATGACTTTTCCTCTGCTGTTTAAGCCGTCCATCAGGGAAAGAAGCTGTGCAACCACACGGCGTTCCATTTCTCCTTTCGATTCGTCACGCTTCGGGGCGATGGAGTCGATTTCATCAATAAAGATGATTGATGGGGCATTCTCCTCCGCCTTCTTGAAGATTTCACGGAGCTTCTCTTCGGAATCTCCGTAGTATTTGGAAACAATTTCCGGTCCGGAGATGGTATCGAAGTAGGCTCCCGCTTCATTGGCGACAGCTCGTGCAATCAGTGTTTTTCCTGTTCCTGGTGGGCCGTAAAGAAGCACTCCTTTAGGCGGTTCAATGCCGAGTTTGTCGAAGACTTCCGGATTTCTGAGCGGATATTCAATCATTTCTCTGACAAGGGAAAGTTCCCGTCCGAGACCTCCGATATCTTCGTAGTGGACATTTCCTGCAGACTTTCCTTTCGGTGCATCTTCTCCTTTGTAGACGGACGGTTTGTAGGTTATCTCTGTGGATGCACCGACAATGGCGATATCTCCCGGTGCAACATCTGAAATGATGAATTCGTAGGATTCAGTAAATCTCGGTGTACTTGCCCATTCCCCAAAGAAGGAACGGAAGATATCGTTCTGCGGAACCGAACCGCCGATGGCGATTCTCTGTCCCTTGACAATCGGCTTTCCGGCAAAGGCATTTCCGACAACTGCTTCAACCTGTTTTGAGTCGAATTGAATATTCTGGGAAACCGGCTGGACAGTGATTTTTGCCGCGGTTTTCAGTTCTATCTTTTCAATGCTGACGGTGTCTCCGATTCCTGCTCCGGCAGCCTGTCTGGTTTCGCCGTCAATGGCAATCATTCCGGAACCGACAGTGGTGGAACGCATTACTTTGGCAACGCCGGTTTTCTTGCCGGTGATTTTTACATAGTCCCCGGAAGCGACGCCGAGCCTTGCCATGTTTTCCTGGCTGATTCTGGCATACCCTTTATGGGCATCTTCATAATTCGCCTCCTGAATGATTACTGAAATATTGGGTGTATCTGTCATTTTTGTATCACTTCGTTTTGTGTTTACTTTACGTAAGTTTTTGACACTTTAAAAGGTTTTTCAATGTAGATGTTGGAAAACCTTGTACGAATGGTATTTATAGTCACACATTACGCAAATCAAAAGGTTCGCGCATAAACTCCCTTTGATTTGCAAACATTCATCCCTCTGAAAATAAGACATGTCTATAACATATGAAAGCCGGTTTTCTGCTGTTTCCTATTCTTGTCTTCCTTGGCGGCTGCTGTTACGGTCCAGGTGCAGGAGTTGTCAAACTTGCGTACGGGGCCGGTTATTCAGTCCCCGATGTTTTTGTCGGTCAGTATTTCTACGGCTTCCTTGCGGCACTACTCCTGACAGGCATTTCAATTGCCGTGTTTGCGATACGGAAGAAGAAAATCACGGTTCACCGTCTTTCCGGAAAGACACAACTGAAACTGATTTTCTGCGGTCTTTGCTGTGCTTTGCTGACAATCTGTTACTATTATTCTTTGCAACGTCTCCCTGCGCATGTCGCAATTGTTCTTTTGTTCCAGTATGCCTGGATGGGGGTCTTTGTCGAGGCCATCATGAAACGGAAACTGCCGGGAAAATATCAACTTATGTCTGTTGTCATCGTGTTTGTGGCAACGCTCTTTGCAGCCGGGTTTATTGGTGGGGATCTGGGTTCGCTGGATGTCCTCGGTGTCGTATTCGGTCTGATTTCCGCCGCCTGTTTTGCGGTCTATATTGCGATTCTCGGCTCGATTACCAACGACGACATGATGCCGGTAACCCGTTCGGTTCACGTCGTTTTCTATGGGCTGATTGCGATGCTTTTGGTGTTCGGTCCGTCGTTCTTTACATCAGGCACTGTTGTTGATCCCGGATTCCTGCCGTATGTTCTCCTTCTTGCATTCACCGCCTCAGCACTGCCGAATTTTATTTTTGCTATTGCCACACCGAAAGTATCTACCGGTGCTGCAACAATTCTATCTTCTTCGGAACTGCCGGCATCCGTCATTTGTTCCCTTATCATTCTTTCAGAAATAGTCACCTGGACACAATGGGTTGGTATTGTTCTGATGTTCTTCGGCATTGCCCTTCCATATATTGCCGAGTTCATTCAAAGAAAAAAACATCCTGAGGCTTTTGCATGAAGGCGGGATTTCTTCTCTTTCCGGTTCTGGTCTTTCTCGGTGGCTGCTGTTTCGGACCGTCGTCTTCCTTAACAAAACTGGGATATCTGGACGGTTTTTCATCATCTGAAATGGTTATGAGCCAGTATTTCTTCGGCGTTCTCTTCATGCTTGTTCTTGCCGGAGGATTTTTCCTGATTCAGCTTCTAAGAGGAAAACTGCATCGCCCGAAACGCCCTTCGCTGAAAACAGTTATCCTGCTGATTCTTGCCGGTATTTCCATTGCACTGGTCAGTACCACCTTCATGGTCTCGCTGCAGACGGTTCCTGCTCATATTTCAGTGATTCTGCTCTTCCAGTATACGTGGATGGGGGTTATTCTGGATGCTGTCGTCTCACGGAAACTTCCGGGCAAAGGAACGGTAATCTCGGTTATTATTCTCATATTTGCAACTCTTCTTGCAGCGGGCGTTGGTGCCGGTGCAGAAAATCTGAATCCTGTAGGTGTTCTTTTCGGCATCCTTTCTGCCGTTTTTTATGCAGTTTATATCTTCGTCCTCGGGAAAATCGATCCGTCCATCTCCTCAACATCCCGCAGTCTTCTGGTGCTCTCGATAGCACTTCTGACGCTCATTGCCGTTTTTTCCCCGGGTTATTTCACTTCCGGTGTTCTTGTCGAAAGCAACATCTGGCTCTACGGTCTTCTCCTCGGAAGTATCGGATGTGCCATTCCGAATTTCCTGTTCTCGATAGCGACACCGAAAATACCAGCAGGTGCTGCAGTTATTCTCTCTTCCTCGGAACTTCCTGCTTCAATCATCTGTTCGGTGATTATCATTTCAGACAGCGTCACCTGGCTGCAGTGGGTTGGTATTGTACTGCTGTTCTTCGGAATTGCCTTCCCGTATCTCTGGGACTGGGCGGCGGAAAAAAGAAAAAAAGCCGTATCTGTTTAAAGATACATTCCTGGCGGAAGTTCGCGTGCTTCCGGTTTTGTCCGGCCGTTTCTGACGGCTTTTAATGCCTCTTCGATGTCTTTTGATTTGATGGTCGACCGCCCGTGGCGGATGGCGGTCATTCCTGCTTCAACTGTTAACGCCATCAGTTCTGCACCGTTGAATCCGTCGGTCTCCTCTGCAAGTGTATCCAGAGAAACGGCTTTCTCCAGATGCATGTTTCCGGTGTGAATCTGGAGAATGTTTTTGCGCTCCGCAAGATTCGGCAGCGGGAATTCAATAATTCTGTCGAAACGCCCCGGGCGCAGGAGTGCCTGATCCATAATGTCGATTCTGTTCGTTGCAGCGATAATCTTGACGTTTCCTCTTGCATTGAATCCGTCGAGTTCTGCAAGAAGCTGCATCAGTGTTCTGCCGACTTCGTGGTCGCCTGCCGAATAGGCATCTGCGGTTCTCATTGAGCCGATTGCATCAATTTCATCAATGAAGATGATTGCAGGTGCTTTCTCCCGGGCAAGTGCAAAGATTTCCCGTACCAGACGCGCTCCTTCTCCGATATATTTCTGCACAAGTTCTGATCCGACCACACGGATGAATGATGCCTGTGTCTCATGAGCGGCAGCTTTTGCAAGCAGGGTTTTTCCGGTTCCCGGCGGACCGTAGAGCAGAACGCCTTTCGGCGGTTCGATTCCCGTTTTCTCAAAGAGTTCCGGCTTTAAGAGCGGAAGTTCGATTGCTTCACGCAGAAGCTTTTTCTGATGTTCGAGTCCGCCGATATCGCTGTAGCTGACGTCGGGTGCTACGTCAATTTCCATAGCAGATACCTGTGCGTCGGTCTTCTTCGGCAGAATTTCAACCAGAACATAGGACTGCGGATGCAGTGCACATTGTGCTCCAACAACCACCTCTTCCGGTTTCACCTCTTCACTGACGTGAGAAAGGAACTGCGGACCGGCGGTACTTCTGACGATGACTTTATCCGGGCCAATAATCTGTTCGACATTTCCGATTACCAGCGGCGGGGCCTTCATTTGGGAAAGTTCTGCTTTGTATTTCCGTGCTTCACGCCGGTACTGATCGCGTTCTGATTCTGCTGCAACTATAGCGAGCTGAAGCTGCCGGTTTTTCTCTCTCAGTTCATTGACTCTGGATTCATATTCAATATTCTTTTTCCGGAGGGCCGCCAGCTCCTCCGAGGAAATAATCGGCTCTCTGGACACGGGTTCCAGAACGTCTGATTCGTGCATGGTATCTGGCATCTCTGCACCTCAATACTCTGCTATTTGGTATCTGAGATAAAAGCATTTTCGAAATGATTCGCTCTTTTCTCGGGTATGTGGCAGGAAATCCCGACCGACATTGCTTTATTTATGAAAATTTCATTTCATACTATGAATAAGATATGGCCGACCGGTCTACCGGCTCCCTCTGTCAGAACAATCGGCGATATGGAGAATGTTCTGGCCGTCCGCCCGTCCAACCATAATCCTGCAACTCCGCTGTACTACATGTACCGTGACCTCTACAAGACACACGGCGACCATACCTGGCTTGAGCGGCATCATCTGCGGTATGATATTACCCGCATACCCCCAGGTGTCATTAACGGAGAATACAATAAAACAAAAGGTCATTATCATCCGCTGAATCCGGCAGGAATCGCCTATCCGGAAGTCTACGAGGTACTTTCCGGATATGCCTATTATCTTCTTCAGAACCGCGAGCACACTGACGTTATTGTGCTTGCGGCACGCAAAGGAGACATTGTTCTTATTCCGTCCGGTTACGGTCATGTTACCATCAATCCCGGAAAGGAGGAGCTGATTATGGCAAATCTGGTCTCCACTGATTTCGAAAGTGAATACGGTGAAATCAATGAGATGCATGGTGCTGCCTACTATTATATGAAAAAGGAAGGTTGGGTTGCCAATCCGAACTATGGAAGTCCGATTCCGATTCATACGCTGATTCCTTCAGCTATTCCGGAACTGGGGCTTGTGGAAGGGCGAACCCTGTATGAGATGGTCGGCACATCCGATACCCTATCGGTAATGAATCATCCGGAGAACTATACAGCAGAACTTGACCGGTTCTGCTCGGATAAACTGGAACTTTAGATATGGCGCAGAAAAGACCGGCGAGTCCGCAGCGGAAACGGGCACGGAAAAATAATGCGGCGGCAGTTATTGCCATAGTTGTTGTTCTGGCGGTTGTAATCTCCGCCGGTGTCCTGGTATTCGGACATTTCGGATCTTCCGCAAATAAGAACCCTGTTTCAGAGATCTCTCCTCTCCCGGTAGAGCCGATTGTAACGCCTTCAACGGACACTCCCGCATCACCGGTTGAACCGGAACCGTCTCTTCCCGTAGCCGATCCGGTTTCCGGCACAGGTTCTGAATTTACTGTGCATTTCATAGATATCGGTCAGGGGGATGCCATTCTCCTGGAAAAAGACGGAAAATTCGCGTTGGTTGATGCAGGTGAGACAACGACTCCGTCCACGCGTGAAGCACAGCAGAAACTCTTCAGTTACCTGGATTCTCATGGGGTAACAAAACTGGAGTTTTTCCTGATGACTCATCAGGATTATGATCACATCGGGTCGGCAATGAATCTGCTGAAAACCTACTCTGTCGGTGTCGTCTATGACAACGGTTTTGTACATACGTCTAAAACGTACGAGAATCTGCTGACCTACATTCTGGAAAATGATGTTACCTATACGCAGGTCCGCTACGGAGACACTGTCGTCTCACCCTGGGCTGATGTGGCCATCAAAGTACTTTCCCCGTCACAGGATCTGATTGACAAGGATGTTAACCATAATTCGATTGTGCTGAAGATAACCTATGGAGATATTTCCTATCTCCTGACGGGTGATGCAGAGAAGAAGACCGAGAATTATATCCTGTCGACCGGAGAGGACATCTCTGCTGATATCCTGAAAGGCGGTCATCATGGAAGCAGTGAATCGGGATCAACCGCGTTCCTTCGCGCCGTAAATCCGGATGTTGTTGTTATCAGTTGCGGAACGTCTTCAACCGGCAACAGTTACGGTCATCCGCACACCGAATTTCTGGAACGTCTCGTTCAGTTTGTTCCGGCGTCTTCCATCTACAGAACAGATGTGGACGGGTCCGTTGCTGTAACAACCAATGGAAAAACCTACACAATTACTACCGAAAACCAGGAGCATGACCTTTCACAGATTCTTCTCTCGGGTAACGGGGAGCTGGTTGCTGCATGAAACATCTGGTAACCGTTGACTCGATTGAGGGGTCTTCTGCCGTTCTTCTTCTGCGAACAGAAGACGGAGAAATACCGCTCGGTGTCTTCCCGCTTTCTCTGCTGCCATCGGATATTCAGTCCGGTGATATCCTGTCACTAACGCTGGAAAAAGACGAAAATGAGACAAGAGCCGCAGAGGAACGGATACGTATTTTACAGGAACTGCTGAAAAAGAAGAATTGAAAATTTAGTGGAGCATGTAGCGGTCAACTACAATGAAATCCGTAATATCTTTGACAGCTTCGAACGGAATCGAGATTGCTTCATTTTCCACTTTGAATCCGGTGGTGTCAAAGGTCGGATCCGGACGGATAATCAGGCGCTGAAGCTGTCCTGTCGGTGCATCAAAGGAGATGTTTTTAATCTGGCCTATGATTTTACCGTCGGTGCTCATCACACGCTTTCTTCTGATATTATGGGTAAACTGCTCGTTCTGCATAAGTAACAATATCTTAGTGAGATGGGTATATATTCCTTTTTATAGTGCCGGGAACACTCTGATGATATCCGAATGGGTGAGAATTCCTGTCGGTTTTCCGTTTTCAGTAACGATAATGCGGCCGATCTCCTGTCCTTTGAACTGGCGGACAACTTCGTAGAGTTTCTGATCACCAGGAATGGTGATGACATTTTTCACCATCATGTCACGGACATAACTGTCTTTTTCCATTCCTGCGTCAATTGCCGATACAATGTCGGTGAGTGTTACGATGCCGATAAGTTCCCCATTCTCCAGAACCGGAGCTCCGTGAATCTTTCTCTGCAGCAGCGTTTTCATGGCATACGCGAGCGTCATGTCAGGTTCCAAGGAAATCAGCGGCATCGACATGTATTCGCGGACGGGTTTTTTCGGGAGACTTGTCATTTCGGTTGTGGATATCAGCAGTGCATTGTTGATTTCATCTTTGCCGAAAACTTCTCCTTTAATCAGGAGTTTATTGACTGGGGTTGGACCTACGGTAACCTGGTCGCCGATTTCGAATGCGCGGACATTCCCTATGATTTTAATCAGCGCGTGGCAGAGATCTGCATGCGTGAGCGTGGTAAAGGCGATTTCACTGACACTGATGCCGGCAATTTCCTTGCCGTTCAGGAGAAGCGGCACTTCGGACTCCGAGTAGTCATGGGTAATATTCAGTTCACTGTATGCGCGTGCTGTCGGATGATACCCTCCTTTCGGCCCCGGAACACCGTCAACAAGACCGAGAACCTTCAGCGCCTGCATCTGGTTGCGGACGGTTCCCGGGTTGCGTCTGATGATTTCTGCTATGTCTTCGCCTTTTATCGGATGGGAATATTGATGATAGAGCGAAATCAGAGTAATAAGAATATCCTTTTGAATCAGTGAGAGGTCCATATATAGGATTCTTTCTGACTGCAAAACTAATAAAGGAAATGGATTTGAAGAATGTATTTCGATGATATCCCCACTGTGCCCACGGCAGACGAGTTACTGGACAGAGTCTTCCGCCGTGCGGCAAAGAAAATGCGGGAAAAAACCAGCAGACGCCGTGCCGATGAGGATTTTGTCCGCTCCATCACGCAGGCGGCGCATGACAGACTGGTTGCAATAATTCAGAGTTTCCCGGAATTTGAGGAGCTCCCGCCGTTCTACCGCGATATGTGCGATATTCTCTTTGATATTGAGAACCTGAGAAAGAACCTGGGAATGGTCGGATGGGCGGCGAAAAATGTGCGCGATGTTGGACGCAACATCTCAATAGGAATGAGGGGAGCCGATACGCTTGTTGAGCGGAAACGCGCTGTTGCAAGAATTGCCTCCATCATTCACCGTGCTGATGATGCGCTTCACTATCTGAACGATGTACGAAACGTCCTGCGGAAACTACCGCATGTAAATCCGGATGAGTTCACCATTGTTGTTGCCGGATATCCGAATGTTGGAAAGTCCTCCTTCATCCGTCTGGTTACCTCTGCCGAGCCGGAAATTGCCTCGTATCCGTTCACCACAAAAGGAATTATTGTCGGTCACCGGATTGCAGAACGCAGAAGAAAGATTCAGTTCATCGATACGCCGGGTCTGCTCGACCGCGGAGGCGACGAACGCAATGCTATTGAAAAACAGGCGCTGAATGCCCTTGTCTATGTCGCCGACATCGTACTCTTTGTCATTGATGCAAGCGAGAACTGCGGCTACTCGGTTGAAGCACAGTTCAAACTCCGTGAGGAAATCGACAACCTCACGTCTGTTCCGATGGTTACTGCCGTTAACAAATCCGATCTGAAACCGTACGACGGCTACTTCAATATGTCAACCGTTTCCGGGGAAGGTGTTGACGCTGTTCTGGATGAACTGCTCCGCATCAGAAAAGAGAATATGATCAAAGAACCGCTGGATATCAGATCAGAACTGCCGGTGCCGCAGTACACCCGCCACGGCGGACGGTCCCCGGAAAAAACCGATTATTACTCGGAAAAATAACCGGAAAACTGCGAATAATTTCGCAGTTACAATAATTTCTATACCTTTTTACCGCGAATATCCTATCACGTATGCCGGAAGACGATGCTGTTATCTTGGAACAGGGATCTCCTGAAGCGCTGAAAATGGCAAAGGCCATGTCATCTGCAACAGCAGGGACTCTCCTGAATCTTTTGTCGGAAGAACCGATGACAGCAACTGCTCTTGCGGAACAGACCGGGATTCCGCTGACAACCATCAAATATCATCTGGAAAATCTGCTGGATGCAGGACTGATTGAGGTCGCCGATATCCGCTGGAGTGAAAAAGGACGGCAGATGAAAATCTATCGTGCAGTTCAGAAAGACATTATCCTCACGCAGAAAAAGCATGTCCCTCCCAAGAAACTGCTGGAGCGCTACGGAATTGCCGCAGGTATTCTGACAGCCTGCTGTGCTGCAGTTCCGCTGTTTTCACGGGCCGTACTCAACACATCATCAACCTCTTTTGATGCAGGGTTAGGCGCTGTGTCTGAGACTCTCATGGCAGCACCGGTTCCTGAACCGGTTGCACCCGTCGCTCCGATGGCGCCTGAGTATGCGGTACAAACGGTACAAACTGTCGATGTCATCTCCCAGATTGATTTCTGGGTGATTGTTTTCTTCCTTGCCGCACTCGGGATTCTTATCCTGCTTTTCATCATCAGCTTCATCCGTTCCCGCCGGGAATAACTGCAGAAAAAACTGCAGTTTAAGCAAACTATTTTTAAATATCTCTCAAATAATCAGGTATGAAAAGAGCACATTTTATTGCTACAGCAGTTGCAGTTCTTGCCGTACTCGTACTGGTGAGTGCACCGGTTGCAGCAGAGGACAATCTGACTGATCATATCATCAAAGTCACCGGGTACGGTGAATCGCTGACCACTCCGGACAAGGCAGTCATCAATCTCGGTATTGAAACCGTAGACACAAACGCCTCCAAGGCGCAGTCAGAAAACACCAGGACCATGAACAAGGTTATCTCCGCACTGAAAGCAGCGGGAGTCAAGGAGGAAAACATCAAAACCAGCCGGTATTCCATGTACTCCTACGAGATTTATGATTACAACAAGACAGACAAATTCAATGTCGGAGATACTGTTTACAGTGTGACAAATACGGTTGAGGTTATCACCTATGATGTTGATGCGGTCGGCACTATCATCGATAAGGCAGTATCCGCCGGAGCAAACAGTGTTAACCGTCTGCAGTTCGGTCTGTCGAATGAAAAGCAGAAAGAACAGCGCAATGCTGCAATCATCTCTGCAGTAAAGGCGGCACGTGCCGATGCAGACGCTGTTGCTGCAGCTCTCGGTATCAAGGTAACCGGGACCGGCGTTGTCTCATTAGATCAGAGCAGCAGTGCGGTTTCTTATGCCAGCGTCTCCATGGATACGACTATGCTCAAGGAAGCTGCCGTTCCATCTCCTGTTGCTCCGGCAGATGGTGGGTCGTCAACCCAGATTGAATCAGGTATGCTTACCACTACTGCAACCGCATCGATTGTGTTCACCTACTAATCCCTCCAATACTTTTTTTCCTCCGGTATTTCCTGCAAACATCTATTTAGGTTACCGTGATAATCTGCTATAGAGAAACAGTCATGACCAGCGGTGTTGTTGTCAAAGTTGGAGGGAGCCTCCTGGATTCGGTTGAATCTGTTCTGCAGGAATTGAAATCCGCATCGGTTCCGATGCTTCTTATCCCGGGCGGCGGAGTCTTTGCGGATCAGATTCGTGCGGCGAAACTGGATGACGATGAGGCTCACTGGGCTGCCATCCGGACAATGAACAGGTATGGAAAATTCCTCTCAACATATGGTCTGCAAACAACTGAATCTCTGCATCTTCCGGAAAGCGGACTGCAGATTCTCCTGCCCGAACGGATGATGCGTGAATATGACCCGCTTCCGCATTCCTGGGATGTCACGTCAGACTCGATTGCATTATGGGCGGCACAGCAGCTTGATGCCCGCCTTCTCCTCGTCAAATCACGCGACGGGGATTATACAACGGACTCCGAACTGGTTGATGCCCATTTTCTTACGCTCGCCGGAAAGAAATCTGTTGAAATTGCCGTGGTCAACGGGAGAAATCCGGGATCTGTTGCAGCATTTCTCTCTTCTGACTGAGCCACACTTTTATAACACCATGGCGCCAATAGTATAAGGAGTTCTATCATGGCAAAATGTACATCTTGCAATGCCCCACTTTCCGAGCGCGGGGCAACCGAATTCAAGTGCCCGGACTGCGGTGAGATTATCTACCGCTGTGCACAGTGCAGAAAGCAGAGCGTCAAATACACATGCCCGAAATGCGGCTTCCAGGGGCCATAACATGGGAGACGTTGCAATTATCTTAAAAGTCATGCCGGAATCTCCGGAAGTTGACCTTGAAAAAATGCAGGCTGACATTAAGGCAAAAGTCGCAGGCGTCAACGATATCAAAGTTGAACCGATTGGATTCGGACTCTCTGCACTCAAAGTTGCAGTTGTTACCAAAGATGACGAAGGTGCAGAAGACAAGATTAAGGCATCCTTCGAAGGCATCGCAGGTCTCGAGAGCGTTGAGGTCGACGGCCTCACCCTTCTCTAAATACTTTTTTTACTTTCTTTCTGATGATTGTCTCAGATGCGTATTTTCTCTACAATGAAGAACAGATTTTGACCCAACTGAATACCCTGAAGGCTGCATTTCCTGATTTCTGCATCTTTTACTCCGCAAAAACCAATCCGCATCATGAAGTTCTGAAAACTTTGATTGAACACGGCTGCGGAATTGATGCAGCAAGCGCTCAAGAAGTGATGAGGGCAAAAGGACTGGGACTGAAATCCGGGATGATCAGTTATTCCGCCCCTGGTAAAACGGAGGAAGATATCGAGTCTGCACTCGGGTCGTGCACTATCGTCGCTGACAGTTTCACGGAGCTGCGCCGGCTGAATGATGCGGCATGCAGAATCGGGCGCATCTGTGATGTTGGTATCCGTTTCAATCCGGGAAAGCTTGCCTCACAGTTCGGCATCTCACCAGATGAGTTTCTGGAAAAACTTCCTGTCTTCAACTGGCTCCGCATCATCGGCATTCACTGCCATGAAAAGTCGCAGATTCTTGATGCAGAACGTCTTGCGGAGTATTTTGAGCGTGTTTTCCGTATTGCAAAACGGCTGACGGATATCGGATACCCGATTCAGTTCATCAATTTCGGCAGCGGATTCGGTGTGTCCTATGGAGATGAGACACCTTTGAATATCGGTCTTCTTTCCAGGAATGTGAAACACCTCATTGAAAAATATCAGTTTCAGCGGAAGATTCAGCTGATTATTGAACCCGGCCGTTTCCTTGTTTCGAAAGCCGGCGTCTACCGGACAAAAATCATTGATAAGAAGACCTCGAACGGGACAACATTTCTGATAGCATCGGGCGGTCTTTCCGGCTTTGTCCGTCCCTGTTTTGCTGAAACCGGCGGGCTCGGCGAACCGCTCTACTCAGGAAATCACCCGTCGGAAATTACTGTTCTGAACAGCAGTTCTGAAATAGAACGGGTAACGGTCACCGGAAATCTCTGTTCCGCGTATGATGTTTTTGCCCGCAATATTCTGCTGAAGAAAGCAGAAATCGGCGACTTTCTTGAGTTTTCCCATGCCGGAGCATACGGATACACGCTCTCCTTTTCCCGGTTTGCCGGAGCGAGAACGCCGAAGGAATATTTCAGAAAAACAGACGGAAATATTGTGGAGTAATCAGGAGCTTATTCAGCTTCCTGGTCTTCATTCTCTTCAACCGCAAGCTCTTCTGGAACTGCGTTTTCAGTCTCCTCTTTCATCCATGAGATAATCGATTTGAGATTCTCTTTTGCAACATAATCCGCACCGATTGTCAGTGCGTCAATCAGGTCCCACTCTTCTTTTGTTTCCGGAGTTTTCTTCTGAAGGTTGTTTGCAATCATCTTCAGGACCTTGCGTTTCATCCATCCGAGTTTTTCCGGCTCAACGCCGCCCTGCAGATAGAAAAACGGTCCTTCCAGCGTGTGCGGTCCATCATCAAGCGCATTCTGGACAATCAGTTTGTCAACGACTTCAACAGAGGGGAAAACGATGCCGACTGCGGCGATTGCGGCAAGGGAAAATCTCTGCTGGGCAAACTGCAGGCCGGAGATCTTTCCGCCGCAGATCCAGCCCATAAAGAAGATATCTGTTCCTGGGGCGATGGAGCGGATTGCTTCCATCAGAGGTACTGCAGGGATTCCTGTCTCTTCAGAAAGCATTTCTGCATATTTTTTGGTATGGCCGGCATTTGATTCGTAGATAATATACTCTATCATGATTACTCCTTGTCTAATACTGAAAAGACATCTTCTGTGGTTTTTCTAATCAGTTCCACTGATTTAATGAATGCTGCGGACTCTACTTCGCTCATGCGGATGCCGACGGAATAGACACCGTTTCTGGTGATCCGTGCAGGAACACTGATGCAGATTCCTTTGTGACTGAACGTATCCCAGATAATTTCTGTAGACACCGTCAGCAACCGGTTCTCATCTTCGACGATTGTACGTATCAGTGAAGCAATCGCATCTCCAGGTCCGTAGACCGTTGCACCTTTCGCCTTGATAATCTGCGATCCGCTGTTTTTCACTTCCTCCAGCATTGTTTCCCGGTCAACCGGTGCAAAACCCAGGAGATTGTCAATCTGCACGCCTCCGATTGTGGTGGCGGACCAGAGCGGAACCATTGTATCTCCATGTTCCCCGACAATTCTTGTGTGCACTTCGCTCACGTGCACCTTGAAGAATTTTGCAAGCCTGGATTTAAGCCGCATCGAATCCAGGTGGGTTCCGAGGCCAAAGACCTGGTTCGGTTTCATGCCGGAGTATTTCAGAGCAACGGTTGTCATGATATCAACCGGGTTGGTGACAACCAGAAGAAGTGAATCCGGAACAATACTGCCGATAAGTTCGGCATACTTTTTCACAATTCTGGCATTCTCAAGAGCCAGATCCAAACGCGTCTGGTCAGCTTTTCTCGGAATGCCTGCGGTCAGAACAATAATGTCGGAACCGCGAAGAATCTCCGGATTGGTTCCAAAGGTGACTCTGGTGTCCGTACCGCGCGCAGCAAATGAGTCCGTCATATCATGGGCAAGCCCTTCCAGATACTGTTCATTTCCGCTTCTGCCGAACAGGCACATCTCCTGTACATGCGGAAACTGTGATACAGAATGTGCGACATAGGTTCCTACCTGTCCGGTTGCACCAATAATCGTAACTTTAGCCATAAGACTCTCAAAAGATTGGGACGCGTTCTCGGTAGGAAGCACATATTCAGTCTCTTCAGCAAAGCCCGACTCCGCCCCGCAACCCCGCAGGCGCCAAACGTCCACAGTAGGTCTGCTCCCTTCCGGGCCTGAACCGATGCCCACGGCAATAGAGCAGCGCCTCCCTCCGGATACGCCATCTCTATCCGTTGACCTTGCAGGACAAGGAATCAACATCGGAATCTCTGCTGAGTCAAAAGAACTGCCACAGCCGTCCTCAAACTTCGCCCTCCGCTTATTGACAATTTCGGATAACAGGTGACGCCAAGCCACCCGGGCTAGTCCCGTATACTAATGGGACGGCTCAGAATAAAACTATGTTGGCTTGATTCTTCGAAATGTGGGCCCGGAGGGGTTCGAACCCCCGACCGGTCGGTTATGAGCCGAACGCTCCACCACTAAGCTACGGGCCCAAAAGAGTTATTGTACAGAAATGAGGGTGGGAACCACCCCCTGCAAGAAATTGTTCCCCTTGCAGAAGAACAATATTAATTCGTTGCATGAGTAGATAAAGGTAGTGCTTTACCATACACGGGTATTCTCTTCTCGGGATGTCTGACTTTGCTCTTCATTGAGTGTGTGTCGTCATATTTATCATCATAGAGTAAAATAAACTACAGCATACTTAATGATGGACCATGATTACTGAAGAAGATGTTCAACAGATAGCCGGTCTTGCGGACTTAAACATCCCGCAGGCAGAGCTGAAAGCTTTCACCGGCTCATTCAACGCAATTTTAGAATATTTCGATATTCTCGATACGCTCGAGATTCAGGGATCTCTCGAACGCCCGCTTTCCAACGTTTTCAGGGAAGACGAGGTCAAAGAGTCGTTATCTCAGGATGACGCCCTGAAGAACTCCCATGAACCGGAAGAGGGTTACATCCGTGCACCGAAGGTGGTCTGAATGGAAGACACGTTCAATGCATTTCTGAGCACCAAAGAGATTCCGTCTGACAAGCAGGGGATTCTGGCAGGTGTCAGAGTTGCTGTCAAGGACAATATCTCTACCAAAGACATTGAGACTACCTGTGCATCGAAGATTCTCAAGGGCTATATCCCGCCGTATGATGCAACTGCCGTCTCTCTATTAAAGGAAGCAGGTGCAACTATCGCAGGAAAGACCAATATGGATGAATTCGGTATGGGTTCCACTACGGAAAACAGTGCTTTTGGTCCGGCGCTGAATCCGAGAGATATCACCCGTGCAGCCGGAGGTTCCTCCGGAGGATCCGCAGCTGCAGTTGCAGGCGGTCTTGTTCCGATGGCATTAGGTTCCGATACCGGAGGTTCAATCCGCTGTCCGGCATCCTGGTGCGGAATTGTCGGTCTGAAACCGTCCTACGGACGTGTCAGCAGATTCGGTCTTATCGCATATGCCAACTCATTCGAACAGATTGGTCCGCTTGCAACCAACGTTACCGACTGTGCAAAACTTTTCAGCGTCATTGCCGGTCACGATGAACGGGACTCCACCTCTGTCAATAAACCCTATAATTTCGCGAGTCTCAAAGCCGACATCAAAGGAAAAGTCATCGGCATCCCGAAAGAGTACTTCGGTGAAGGTGTTGATGCGGAAGTTGCCGCTGTTGTCAGAAAGGCAATCGCCAAACTCGAGGAGCTTGGAGCAACAACGAAAGAGGTCTCCATCCCGTCAATGAAGTATGCCTTAGCCGCCTACTACGTCACCTGTACCTGTGAAGCATCCTCCAACCTCGACCGGTTCGACGGTGTCCGCTATGGAGAAATTGCGCCGGAAATGAACATGCCGTGGCATGACGCCTACACCAAGGTTAGAACCGCAGGATTCGGTGCGGAAGTCAGAAGAAGAATTCTTCTTGGAACCTTCGCACTTTCTGCAGGATACTATGGAAAATACTATGTAAAGGCACGCTATGCCCGTCAGGTTATTGCAAAAGACTTTGAAGCAGCCTTACAGGAATGCGACTTCCTTGCCGGTCCGACCATGCCGAATGTGGCCCCGAAACTCGGCGAACTTACCAAGAACCCGCTTGAGATGTATCAGGCGGATATCCTGACAGTTCCGGCAAACATTGCAGGAATCCCGGCAATCTCTGTTCCGTGCGGAACTGCACACGGCATGCCGGTCGGTCTCCAGCTGATGGGACGTAAATTTGACGAGGAGACGATTCTCAATGCCGCACTTGCATATGAGGAGGCACAGGCATGAGCGAGGAAGAGTACAAAGTAATCATCGGTCTTGAGGTTCACTGTCAGTTAAACACCAAGACGAAGCTGTTCTGCAGCTGTTCCGCAGACTTCCGTTCCGATGCACCGAACACCCATGTCTGTCCGGTCTGTCTCGGTCTGCCGGGGGCACTTCCGGTCTTAAACAAGAAGGCTGTCGAATATGCATTGAAGGTTGCCAAGGCTCTGCACTGCAACATTCCGGAGGAAGGCGAGTTCTGCCGTAAGAACTACTTCTACCCGGACCTGGTCAAGGCATACCAGATTACCATGGGTGATGATCCGCTGGCACTCGGCGGTTACATCGAAATCGAAGATGATGCAGGAAACCCGAAGGTCGTCAACCTCACGAGAATTCATGTGGAAGAAGATCCGGGAAGACTGGTTCACAAGGGAACTGCAGCAACCGGACAGTACACGCTGGTTGACTACAACCGTTCCGGTATTCCGTTAATCGAAATGGTTACCGAACCGGAACTCTCCTCCCCGAAAGAGGCAAGAAGACTCTTAAACAAACTCCGGGCAACCCTCGAATATCTTGATGTCTTCGATCCGGAAAAGGAAGGATCCCTCCGTGTTGATGCCAACATCTCCATCAAGGGACACGAGCGCGTTGAAATCAAGAACATCACTTCCTACAAGGGTGTCGAGAAGGCACTGACGTTTGAAATTACCCGTCAGAAGAACCTCATCCGCCGTGGCGGACAAATCGCCAGAGAAACCAGACACTTCCAGGAAGGAAAGGGAACTACCACCTCCGCACGTTCGAAGGAAACTGCAAACGACTACCGCTACTTCCCGGAGCCGGATCTGCCGGTTATCCGTGTTGCCGACTGGGTAAAAGACATTGTTCTGCCGGAACTTCCGGATGCACGCCGTGACCGCTTCATGGAGCAGTACGGCATTGCCGTCAACCATGCAAGAACCCTGACCGGCGATCTGAAGCTTGCCGAGTTCTACGAGAAAGTTGCAGGAGCCGGAGCAGCCATTGCCGCATCCTGGACCGCCGATGTCTTAATGGGAGAACTCAACTACCGCGACATGCATGTTTCCGAAGTCACCGGACACGCAGACCAGTTTGCAGAACTGATTGGACTTGTCCGCGACAAGAAGATTACTGACAAGGCAGGCGTTGAAGTCCTCCGTGTCTGGCTTGACGCACTCCACAAGGAAGGAAAGAGCGAAAACCCGGCAGCAATTGTCGAGCGCCTCGGTCTTACCAGAGAATCCGGTGAGAGTTTCCGCGGTATTGTTGAAGCTATCCTGGAAAAGAACCCGCAGGCAGTTGCAGATCACAAAGCAGGAAAGAAAGGAGCGCTCAACTTCATTGTCGGTCAGGTCATGAAGGAAACGAAAGGCAAATCCGATCCGCGTGAAATCCACGCAATGCTTGCAGAAATCCTGGGAGAGTAACACTTGCATTTAATCATCGCCGAAAAGAACATTGTTGCCGAGCGTATCGCGGCTTTCCTTTCTACTTCGAAGGAGAAAGTTCAGCAGAAACGTGACGGAAACGTTGTTCAGTATCTTGTCGGTGACAATATTGTGATGGGTCTCCGCGGTCACGTGGTGGAGCTTGATTTCGAAAAGGGGTATGCCAACTGGCGTTCTGAAGAACACCCGCCGCGTTCCCTGATTGATGCAGGAATCATTACCGAACCGACGGAAAAGAAAATTGTCGGCATGATGCAGTCTGCGGCGCGGAAATGCAGCCGTGTCACCATTGCAACCGATTTTGACCGGGAAGGAGAACTTATCGGCAAAGAGGCTGTGGAACTCATCAAGCAGGTAAATGCCAAGGTGCCGATTTACCGTGCCCGTTTCTCTGCAATCACCAAAGATGAGATTCTGGCTTCAATTCGGGAAGCGCAGGGACTGGATGAGAATCTGGCGGCGTCCGGGAAATCCCGTCAGATTATCGATTTAGTCTGGGGGGCATCTCTGACCCGTTTCCTTACGCTTGCTGCTCACCGCAGCGCCGGCAATGTCCTGTCCGTCGGACGTGTCCAGAGTCCGACGCTTGCCATGATTGTCGACCGGGAACGGGAAATTGAAGCATTCGTGCCGGAAAAGTACTGGATGCTGACCCTGAAGACCGCAAAAGGTTCCGACGTTATTGAAGCACGTCATGTTCACGGAAGGTTCATGGATAAGGCTGAAGCAAAAGCGGCCCACGAAGCGACCAAAGAACCGCTCACGGTAACTGATGTCATCACCGGAAAGAAAACGGACCGTGCACCGACCCCGCTTGACACCACTGCGTTAATCGTCGGGGCAGGAAGACTTGGTATCTCCGCTGCATCTGCAATGAACCGTGCCGAAGAACTCTACATGAACGGTTTCATCTCTTATCCGAGAACGGACAATACCACCTATCCGAAAAGCCTGAATATCACCGAACAGCTCAACATCTTCGCCCACGGTTACTTCAAGGAAGATGTTGCCTACGTCAAGGAACACCGCCGTCCGGTTCCGACCCGCGGAAAGAAGGAGACAACCGACCACCCGCCAATCTATCCGACCGGACCAGCAGTTCCGGAGCAGATGGACCCGGTAACCTGGAAACTCTACGAATTCGTTGTCCGCAGATTCCTCGCCACCGTCTCTATTGATGCGGAATGGGAGACGATGAAGGTGAATCTGTCTGCCGCCGGTGAGTCCTATACCGCAACCGGCGGACGGCTTCTTGTCCCCGGATGGAAGCATGTCTATCCGTACAGCAAGGCGGAAGAAAATATTCTGCCGGCCGTTTCTGTCGGAGAAAAACTTCCGCTGACCTCCAAGGACATGGAGGAAAAGGAGACCAAACCGCCGGCACGCTACTCCCAGAGCGCTCTTGTCCAGCGGATGGAAGAGCTGGGACTCGGTACCAAGTCCACGCGTGCTGATGTCATCACCAAACTGATGGGACGAAAGTACATCGAGGGCAATCCGATGAAGCCGACGTTAATCGGCAGAGCGGTTACCGAGACGCTGGAGGAATATGCAGAAACCATCACGGCGCCGGCTATGACACAGACGCTTGAAGTTCACATGCAGGATATTGCGGCAGGAACCAAACAGCTGGATGCTGTTCTTTCCGAATCACGTACCATGCTCTCTGAGATTTTCGACTCTCTTGAGAAGAATGAGAAGAGCATCGGCGACGAGATTATGAACCGTACCCGTGAAACCGATCTTCTCGGTCCGTGTCCGGTCTGCGGAAAACCGCTTCAGATTAAGCACGTTGGTGTGACCAAGCAGTTTATCGGCTGTACCGGATATCCGGACTGCACCTTCAATGTCGGTCTTCCGCCGACGATGTGGGGATATGCTGTGAAAACCGATGATGTCTGCGAGAAACACGGTGTCCAGCACATCAATCTTATCAGAAAAGGAGCTGCTCCCTGGAAGTTCGGATGTCCGGTCTGCAATCACATAGACAGCAACAGAGAGCTTCTGCAGATGATTCCTGGTATGAACGCTGCCCTTATCGAGAAACTGTATGCTGTTCATCTCTACAGCGTCTATGACATAGCAGCAAAGACGGTGGATAAGCTTGCAGATCTTCTCTCCATCTCCAAAAAGGAAGCGGAAACTCTGCAGACGGAATGTGAAAAGATTCAGGTTACCTTGAAGAAGCGTGCCGAACTCAAGAAATTCGTCACTCCGTATATCGGCTTCAGAAAAGGGCGGAGCAAGAGCAAACTTATCAAAGCGCTCTTTGATGCAGGATGCAGTTCCCTGGCTGATCTTTCCATCCAATCGGTTGAAACACTGGTGAATGCGAAATTCACCGAAGACGAGGCAAGAAAGATTCTTTCTGATGCTGCTGAAAAAGTCAGCCTTGACCGCATGAAAGAGGCAAAGATTCCGGCAGTCACGTTGAAGAAATATGCTGTGGCCGGTCTTGCCAATCCTGAGAGGTTTGTCCGGGCTTCTGTTTCGCAGATTTCAAAGGAAACCGGTGTCAGTGAAGCAACTGTTACGAAACATCAGAAGATGGTTAAGGAATATCTCGGGTGAAGGAAATGCCGCAGATTGATATTGTTCTTGTTGAACCTCTCTATGAAGGAAACATCGGATTTGCCGCACGCGTGATGAAGAACTTCGGATTCCACAATATGGTTCTGGTCAATCCGCCGGAGATGACCATCGAGGCGGAAGCGCGTGCATCCCATGCAAAAGATGTGTTGGCAAATGCCGAGCGCATCTCGCTCGATGAAGTTTTCGAACGCAGCGACCTTACCGTTGCAACCACCGGCGGTCTTGCGAAATCCGTGTCGCATCCAATCCGCATGCCGTATTATTCTCCGGCGGAACTCCGTGAGATGATCAAAGACATCGACGGCAGAATCTCGATTCTCTTCGGCAGAGAAAACTGGGGACTGAACAACGATGAAATTGCCAAATGCGATATCATCTGTACCATCCCGACCGCAGACGAGTATCCGATTATGAATATCTCGCATGCAATCGGTGTGGTCTGCTATGAATTGGCCCATCTTCCGAGGGGAGACTACTGGATTGCATCGCATGAAGAGATGGAAGCCCTCTATGACCACATCGGGCGGTTCCTCGGGGCAATTGACCATCCGATTGAAAAGCGTGAAGCAACGCTTCTTCTTGCAAAGCGTATTTTCGGAAGAACGAAATTTACGGTGCGGGAAGCAAGCACGATGCACGGCATTCTCCGCCGTGCAGAACGGAAAATCCGTCTTGCATCAGAAGAAGCTGATGCTGAAGACGATGATATCAACCTCTAAGTTCGTCTTCCAGGACGGACAGAGGCGCTGCTGTTTTTATTCCGGTTCCGGAAAAGTGTGTTCTTGTTGTCGGATAGCCGCGTGCATTCATTCTTTCTAAAAACGAATCCATATTCGGCGGGGAAACTTTGAGCGATTTGCAGATGACGTGGTAGTCATAGAAAAATCCTGTCTCGAGTTCATTGTTTAAGAGCGTCAGTTGTTTTTCCATCAGGCGGGCTGTTCCGAACTGCATTTTCGGGAGATTTTCCAGCATTGCCGGGATGATTCCTTCTCCCTGCAGTTTTCCCATCCACATCGGGCCGATTGGAATAGTCTTTGCACCGCAAACCGGGCAGATTTCCTCTGTCGGAAGCAAAGCTCCTTTTTCTTCCGAGCGGTAGAGACAGTGCGGACACTGGTGGATGAATCCCATCTGCTCCACAGTGGCATCTGCGGCAGGTACTTTCGGCAAAATCCGCACATGAGAGCGGTAGTAGTGCGCCATGGCAAATGACAGGAGCGGTTCCATACCGCGGTCGTATTTTACGAGTTCCCGGGCCATTGCACCCATCATCATCCGAAGACCCACCTCCGCATGATATTCTGCATTGTTTACCGGGGTGGAGAAGTACCGGCGGACTCCTGCTTTCAGGTGTGCACCGCAGAGCGGGGCTGTGTCGGTAGCGGTTACAAACAGATATCTCTTGGCAGAACGCGATGCTGCATCCAGGAACGGCATCGGGGTTCCGAACGGATCAAGATCGACTGCATCGAATTTCCGCGAACACATCAGGCGGTTCGCATCATCGCAGGAAACTTCAATCGATTCCTGGAACCGTGCGGCATTTTCCCTGATGGTGGCAACTGCAACCGGATTGAAATCGTTGATGACAACCGGAACATGCGTTTCGTTTGCAATACGGAGCCCGCGGATTCCTGTTGCCGCCATGGAATCGAGATACTCATCCGGGTGCAGCACGCTCATCAGAAGAACCGTCATGTCCCGGTTGAATTCCATTCTGGTATTGTAGAATACCGGTGCAGATCCCGCCGGGAAGTTTGCGGTTTCATCCTGTACCGGTGCAAAAAATGTGGTGTTTCCTTCAGTTATTTCGTGCAGTTCCATGATTTTCTGAACGGACACACGGGGATTCGAACCCCGGGTTTTCAGCTTAGGAGGCTGACGCCATATCCTGGCTTGGCTATGTGCCCACGCATCTTATTTATTTCTTAGATGCGATATTAGTTCTTTCGACAGACACACATCAACCTTTATTGCGCTGTAGGTCGAACATTTTTATCAATATATGGCTGTTCTGGTTAAAGGTAGAAAATATATGGCGGAACGCGGGACCTTCCTGCAGGGTTCTGTGAAGATTGACGGTGACTTTCTGATGGCTCACCGCTGCACCATCTGGGGAAATCTTGTAGTAACCGGGAATCTGTATCTTTGTCCGGAATGTCAGATTAACGGCAATGTCCTTTGTACTGGCGGGGTTATCGGACGCAGTTCTGCTATCAACGGAACCGTAACGGCGACGGAAGGCCCTCTGATCGTCTGCGACGGCGCTAAAATCCGGGAAATCAACTGCAAGGGAGACGTCTCCCTCCGTCCGGAAGTTTCCTCGGAATCAGTAACCGGTGTCAATATTCTCGTACTCGGCAAAGTCCACTGCGGAAAACTCATGGGAAAGAATACCCGTGTGATTTCCCCGTCTGCCTAACCTTATTTTTAAAAACCTTTAATTCTTCCAGCATCGAGTTATGATGCATGGCAGATGTAATTCTCATCTCGGGCAGCCCGCGGGCTGAAGGAAATACAGAATATGCACTGAATGTCTGCAAGACCGAAATTGAAAAGCACGGTCTTACTGCAAAGATTCTCACGCTCAGAGGAAAACAGATTGGCGGCTGCATCGCCTGCGGAAGATGCGGTGAGCTCGGAAAATGTTCTCTCAACGATGATTTAAACGACTTCCTTCCGGAAATCAGGGAGGCAAAAGGATTCATCATCGGCGCTCCGGTTTACTTCGGAACCGCACGCGGGGATGTCATGAACCTCCTTCAGCGTGTGTCAATGGTTGCACGCAAGAACGGAAACTGGCTTGCCGGAAAGGTCGGCGGTCCGGTTGTTGTTGCACGCCGCGGAGGACTTACATCGACACTGCAGGAGATGCTCATGTCATTTTTCATCTCCGGCATGACGGTCTGCGGTTCTGATTACTGGAACATTTCCTTCGGTAATGCGAAAGGTGAAGTTGCAAACGATGCGGAAGGTATGCAGACCCTGAAAACGTTTGCAGCAAATGTTGCAGAACTGATTAAGAAAATCTACTAAACTCTTCTTTTTTACAATTTTTCAAAAAAAAAGGTTAGAAGAGAACTCACGTTCTCTGTTCACCGATCTCTTTGACGTACTCATCAAAGGTGTCAGTGACCTCTTGCGGTGGTGGGGAAGTAAGCTTCGTAACAACGAAGATGCAGATAAGCGAGACAATAACTCCCGGAATCATTTCGTACAGCGGGCTTCCCAGTATCTGCTCAAAGACGAAGTACCAGACTGCTGCAGTGATACCTCCTCCGAGAACGCCGGCAAGTGCTCCCTGCCAGTTCATTCTCTTCCAGAAGAGACCGACTAGGATGACAGAACCGAAGGATGCACCGAATCCTGCCCATGCGAATGAGACAATGCCGAAGACGGAACTGTTCGGATCAAGTGCCAGGGTGAATGCCACTGCTGCAATAAGCAGAACTGCGAATTTCGAAACCAGCAGAAGTTCTTTGTCCGATGCCTTCTTTCTGAACAGTGTCTTGTACAGATCCTGTGAGATTGATGAGGATGCCGCAAGCATCTGGGACGATGCGGTACTCATGATTGCGCCGAGGATACCGCAGTAGATAATACCTGCAAGGAACGGCAGTGATGCGAGCACTCCTCCGGACATCTCAATGAAGACTGTTTCCGAATCGAACAGCGGGGTGCTGAAGAAGACCTGGCCGACAAGACCGATGAAGATTGCTGCTGCCATGGAGATGATAACCCAGATCATTGCAATTCTGCGTGCTCTCGGGATTTCGTTCGGATTCTCGATACCCATGAATCTCGGAAGAATGTGCGGCTGACCGAAGTAACCGAACGCCCAGGCGAGACCTGATACAATCGTAAAGACTGAGATGAACTCAAAGACTCCAGTGGTTGCATTGTATTCGTGGAAGAGCGAGAACATGTGCGGGTCAAGTGATGCAAGAGTTACACCGTCGCCGGAAAGCAAAACCAGTGCAATAATCGGCACTAATAAGAGCGCAAAGAACATCAGACATGCCTGAATGGTATCAGTCAGACATACTGCCTTGAAACCGCCGACAAAGGTGTAGATAACGACGATTGCCGCTCCAATCAGCATTGCAACCGTGTAGTCGATGCCGAAGATTGAGTGGAACAGTTTTCCGCCTGCTGCGAACTGTGATGCTGTGTATACTGCAAAGAAGACAACAATGAAAAGCGAAGAAATTACTGATGTGAGTGCTTTCTTGTCAGCAAATCTGTTCTTAAAGAATTCCGGAATTGTAATAGAATCCTTTGCTTTGTGCGTGTAGACACGAAGACGCTTTGCAATAAGTTTCCAGTTCAGATACGTACCGATAGCAAGACCGATTGCGGTCCATCCCGCTGATGAGAGACCAGTAAGGTATGCAACACCCGGGAGACCCAAGAGAAGCCATCCGCTCATATCGGATGCTTCTGCAGACATAGCAGATACGAAATAGTGCAGCTTTCTGCCGCCTAAGACGTACTCCTTTGTCGTCTTGTTTTTGTTCATAAAGAAGAAACCGACTGCCAGCATTACAATGAAGTAAACAACGAATGCGGCAATGATTCCTATCATTGTTGAAGTTTCCATGTTTAAACTCCTGTACTCCGTTCTTCCCCACCGAGAGAAGTTTAGTAAAGTACAGTGATAAATTGGTTTTAGTACCTATATATACGCTTTCTTGTGTGTCTCCGCCCACCACTCAGTGAAAATGAGGTGCTGTCTGTTTCACAAAGACTTTTCCGATAGAAAGGAAATGATATTAGTATGCTAGAACCGATGACCAAAGAACGTGCCTATGCCATCCTCGGGGTGGAGCCTGGGGCAAAACTGGGCGAAGTATCTCTTGCTTTCCGGACACTCAGAGATAAATATCACCCGGACCTGCATCCGGGTCATGGAAAAGAGTATGCAGAAGCTCTTGCCGCTTTTGAGCTTCTTCAAATGGAACTTTAACAATAAATCTTCTTTTTGAGCGAGAGAACCAGCGGCAGAAGCGATGGGTCAACCCATTCCGCATTGCAGTATTTTTCGTAGATGCAGAGACGTTCCCGCACCTCGTATCCTGCTGCTATCCGCTTCAGTTCATCAAGTGCCGGCCAGGGATGCTCCGGATTGATGTAGTCGATTGTGACAGGCGACACTCCTCCCAGGTCGTCTACCCCGTATGAGAGGAGTTTTCCGGCGTCAGCAAGATTCGGCGGAATCTGGACTGCAATTTCCTCCGGTAGAATCTCATTGGCCAGCTGCAGCGTGTCGGCCAGGATTTCAACGGTAGCTCCCGGAACGCAGGACATTTCAGTTCCCGGCTTCGGGCAGAAGTTCTGAATGATAACCTCCTGAATATGGCCGTAGCGTTTAAAGAGGTCGGCAATAACCTCGAGCGAATCGATGTGATCTTTGCGGGTCTCGCCGATGCCGAGCAGAAGACCGGTCGTGAACGGAATCTTCAGTTTTCCTGCCGTCTCTATCATCTCAATGCGCACTTCAGGGACCTTTCCCGGACTGTGTTCATGTGCCGGAACCGCAGCTGTTGTTTCCAGCATCAGTCCCATGCTTGCATTGACTTTTCTGAGTTTGATCATCTCTTCTTCGGTCAGGATGCCTGCATTGGTGTGCGGGAGAATTCCTTTGCTGACGGCATACAATGCCATGTCATAACAGTAGTCAAGAATAGAGGAATAGCCGATTTTTGACAGATAATCTGAAAATCCCCGTTCCCGCTCCGGCCGCTCCCCGAAGGTGAAAAGAGCCTCTGTGCAGGAGAATGCGGCTCCGCGGTCAAGTGTTGCGCGAACTTCATCCGGATGCATAACGCATCCGTCCTGTACCGGTTCCTTGAACGAACAGTAGCCGCAGGCATTTGCACAGACGTTTGTAAGCGGCAGAAAGACATTACGGGAAAAAGTGACGGTTTTCATTTTTCATTTTCCGGATGTTTGCGTGCGAAGTAGAAGATGACAAACGAGAGTACGAAGAGAACAATTGCCAGAATATAGAAGATATAGTTCGGTGCCCCCGGTGTCCCTCCCATGATGAATCCGACAACCAGTGCTATGAATGCGCACAGAATTGACGTACGCGACAGCCGGATATATTTGGAGCGGATGGACTCCTGAGGTTTATTCGAATCAGCCATGAGATATTATTTTCACCGGTAAACGTTAGTAGATTGCGGTACTTTTTCCGGTTCATAACCAAATACATATTTCTCAGTGGTCACAAATATATAACGCATCTCTTTACAAAGGGAGATACTACTCATGAAAGTAATCTATAACGATGGAAAAGTCGGCGAGTGTCCGAAGGACGAGGAACTCCACGTCATCAGACATACCGCTGCCCATATTCTGGCACAGGCCATTGAGCGTCTGTACCCGCATGCCTGTTTCGCATACGGACCGGCAACGGAGAAAGGATTCTACTATGATGTGGATCTCGGAGAGACCAAACTCTCTGACGCCGACCTGCCGGAAATCGAAAAGGAAATGCAGGCAATCATCAAGGAAAACCTGCCAATCAAGCCGTTTATTCTTCCCCGCGATGAAGCAATCAAGCTCATGCAGGAAAGAAACGAGCCGTACAAAGTTGAACACATTGCCGATCTTGCTGAAGACGTCCCGCTCAGCTTCTACCAGCAGGGCAGCTACATCGATATGTGCGTCGGTCCGCACCTGACCTATACCAAGACCCTGAAGGCATTCAAACTTACCGGTATTTCCGGTGCATACTGGAAGAACAATGCGGCAAACAAGATGCTGACCAGAATCAACGGTACTGCATTTGCCACTTCCAAAGAACTTGAAGATTTCCTGAAGCTCCAGGAGGAAGCAGAGCGCCGCGACCACAGAAAGATCGGAAAAGACATGAAACTCTTCATGTTCGCCGACGAGGGTCCGGGATTCCCGTTCTTCCTGCCGAACGGTATGATTATCAAGAACGAGCTTCTGAACTACTGGCGTGAACTCCACAGAGAGTATGGATATCAGGAAATTTCCACTCCGCTCATCATGAACCGTCACCTTTGGGAGACATCCGGACACTGGGATCACTACAAGGAGAACATGTACGGCACCAGAATCGATGATGAAGACTACTGCATCAAGCCGATGAACTGTCCGGGAGGCGTCATGGTCTATGCAAACGAGCCGCACAGCTACCGTGAACTGCCGATGCGCCTTGCTGAAATCGGTACAGTCCACCGCCACGAGCTGAAAGGCACCCTCCACGGTCTCTTCCGTGTCCGCTGTTTCAACCAGGATGATGCTCATATCTTCATGAGAAAGGATCAGATTGCCCAGGAAATCGCCGGTGTTGTTGATATCATCAATAAGATCTATTCCAAGTTCGGTTTCGACTACTTCCTGGAACTTTCCACCCGTCCGGAAAACAGCATGGGATCCGACGAGGACTGGGAAGCGGCAACCAACGGTCTGAAAGATGCGCTTGAGTCCCTGAAACTCCCGTATGTCATCAATGAAGGCGACGGTGCATTCTACGGTCCGAAGATTGATTTCCACCTCCGTGACTGCATCGGAAGAACCTGGCAGTGCGGAACCATCCAGCTTGACTTCCAGATGCCGATTAACTTCAACCTCACCTACGTCGATGAGAACGATGAGCGTCCGAGACCGATTATGATTCACCGTGTCGCATTCGGTTCCATCGAGCGTTTCATCGGTATTCTGACCGAACACTTTGCAGGAAAGTTCCCGGTCTGGCTTGCACCGATGCAGGCAAAGGTTCTGCTTGTCAGCAAGAATGCCGAAGCATACGCACGCGACATCTACCAGTCCCTTGCAGATGCCAAGGTCAGAGTTGAACTCGACGACAGAAATGAGAAGATTGGCTACATGATCCGCCAGGCACAGTACACCGAACGTGTCCCGTATATGATTATCATCGGCGAGAAAGAATTCGAGTCCAACACCGTCTCCGTCAGAACCCGTGACAGCAAGACCGTCACCATGACGAAAGAAGAGTTCCTCGCAAAGATTACCGAAGAAATCAGAACCCGCGCATAACTACTTTCATGGGAGTTTCTCTCCCTTTTTTCTTTCAGTTGTACAAATATTCTTTTGCAGAGCATCACCGTGTAATCTGCTAATGTCAAGTTTATTTGTTTAGTTAACAAGGAAATATTGGTTCAATTATAGCATTTATTGACAAATACTTCTCGATTTTTTCGTTATCTTCTCTCAAAAACGTATGTATTCATATATTTCCTTAGCGTAAATTAAATGGATTAATTCATGACATCTACAAAATCAATTGTAGTAGCAACCATTCTCATCATTCTCACTGCATGTTCCTATGCACTGTTATCAACGATTGCTACACTCGGATTTATGGACGGGCTGGACTTTTCCACCGTTCTGTTCGGTCAGTTCTTCTGGGGATGCGTCATTCTCGGCATCATCACCCTGATTGTCTGGCTTGTCTGGCAGAGAAAACAGCCGAAACCGGAAAAGTCTCCGGTAAAAATGAGCAAGCGTCTTGCACTTCTGATTATCACCGGTGTCATCTGTGCTCTGGTTACCATCCTTTACTTCTGCTCCTTCCTGATCCTCGATCTGGATATCTCTGTTGCAGTTGTTCTTCTCTTCCAGTATGCCTGGGTCGGTCTTGTGGTCGAATGCATTGCAAAGAAGAGCCTTCCGTCGCTTAAGAGCGTTATCGCTGCCATTGTCGTTGTCATCGGTGGTGTCATCGGAGCAGGTCTTATCGGTGCAGACTTCTCGGTCATGATCTTAAATCCGCTTGGCATGGTCCTTGCATTTGCAGCAGCTGTCTGTTATGCACTCTTCTTCCACTTATCCGGCTGTGTCGAGACGCAGATGCCGCCGCTCGTCAAGAGTTTCATCGTTTCCCTTGTTGCAATGGTGACTGCTCTTATCTTTATTCTCATCTTCACTCCGCTTCACGACGGTGTTGCAGTTGACCTGCTTCCGGTCTTCACCGACCTCAATGCATTAAAATACATTATACCGCTCGGATTCTTCGGAATTGCACTTCCAATCTTCTTCCTTTCTCTTGGAGCACCGAAACTTTCGACCGGTCTTGTCTCCATCCTGAATGCAGCAGAACTTCCGGTTGAAGTCCTTCTGGCAGTTCTTGTCATCGGAGAAACCGTTGCTCCGCTCCGCTGGGTCGGTGTTGTTATCGTCCTTGTCGGTATTGCCCTGCCGTACATCCTGAACAGGAAGTCAATGGCAGCAATGGAAAGATAACTTCTTTCCCCAATTCATTTTTCCTTCTACCCATAGGTTTAGGTGTGGGATTTCTCTCTATTCTTACATGGAAACTATTTTCCTTACACCCATGGAAGAAAAACCGGTTACGGCTTTTCTTGAGTTTTATCAAAACGAGAGTACCCGCTGGAATTACCAGAATGCAATTTACCGCTATCTGATCTGTTTCTATCCGGAACTGACACGGAATCTGGATGAGATGGACCGTGTTGCAGCTGCGTATCTGGCAGAACTCCGCACCTCGCGGAATCTCTTAACTGATCTTGCCTACTCTGTCAACCAGATGAAAACGATGTATGCTCCGACCTATGTGAATCTGAATCTTCGGGTTCTCTGTCTCTGGTTCGATGACAATCAGGCCGGCATTACGCGGAGAATCCGCCAGCGTGTGTTCAATCTGGTTCCTCCGGCCTATTCCATCCGTGAGGAAGCAGAATTAACCCGGAGTCTTTTGAAACGCATCTACCGTGCTCTTCCTGACTGGTGCCGGGTGCTGTTGCTCTTCCTTTCCGGAACCGGTCTGCGTCTCGGCGAAGCGATGACTCTGGACAAAAAGGACATTGACTGGAGCGGGGTGCGTCCCGCCGTCCGGGTCCGTGCCGAACACAGCAAGAACAAGATTCCGCGGATTACCTACATGACAAAAGAGGCGGAAGATGCTCTCCGGTCCTATCTTACCTCACGCAGTGACGACGACCCGCGGGTTTTTCCGTACACCGTCGGTTGTGCGCAGTCCCTCCTGCGGAAATCCCTCGACAAGGCGGGATGGGGGCCGGTGAATGGAGAAGCAAGACGTTTTCACTGGCACATGACGCGGAAATGGTTTATTTCCCGGTTTTCTCTTGTCGCATCCAAAGAGGTGGCAGAAGAACTGGCCGGGCATGTCGGTTATCTTTCCCGGTCGTATCAGCGGTTTACCCGGCGTCAGATTCTCGCCCAGTTCAAAAAAGCAGATTCATATCTCAGCGTTCTTGGGGGGAAGTGAGTCTTCCCCTACCGTCTTTTCAGGATTCCGGAACTGTCGGCATTTCCGTCGCGGAGAACTCCAGCCGACTTTCGGATTCTCTGATCTTTCCCTTCTTTTCTGAGGTCGGAAATGCTTCTTCCTTTCCCCATACTTTTTGGGCTGACGAGTGCCGTCATCAGAACAACCCGACGAAGGTGGCAATCACAAGAAGCAGTGCGGCAATAATGCCGATAATTGAGGCACGGCCGGTGATGCGTGAGGATCCAATCTGTTTTTTAGAGGAGATGCATTCAAAAACAACACCGATGACAAGACAGAGGAAGGAAATCCACCAGAGGATTACCCGGAAAGATCCGGTGTCCAGATTGAGAATTCCGGTACTGAAGAGCAGGGTCGGAATTGCGACGACGGCAGCTATCAGCTGGAAACCAAAGGCAAGATAGGAGACTAACTTATTCTCTGTTTCATAATATTGTGCTGGCATGATTACTCATTGACCTGCCGCTCTGATAAACATATCCAATGGCTATGTGCGAGCGCTTAATAGACAAACTCTTAATAGGAATCCGGAACAACGGTTGTGCATGAGTGTGTCTGCATTTATCCGCAATCATCTAAGCGTTCTGATTGCGCTTCTTATCTTCCTGGTTATTCTCATTATTTCCTGGAAGTATTTGTTCGTGGCAATCTTTGCTTTGACACTCGCAGTGGTTCTCATTCCGATTCACCGGAAGTTCATCCGGAAAATTCCGGCTCCGCTTTCTTCAGCAATACTTACGACAGCAGTATTTGCGCTCGTTGTCGTATTCTGTGCGGCCATTGTTGTCATTTTTTCGAACAACTGGTCCTACCTCATGGATATGATTAACAGCATCCTTGTGTGGATTGGAGATATATTCAATATCCCCCTCGATGAAGGGTCTGTCATGTCGACCATTTCTGAAGGCATTTACGCGTTTATGACCGATATGCTGGCCGGCATCTCCCCCGATGTTATTTTCAGCACTGTCGGCGGTGTCTTCACCATTGTCTTCGGTGCTATCCTGCTCTATGCAGCGCTGTATCTCTTTATTGTCTCCGGGGACAAACTCTGGGCTGACATATGGGAGATCATTCCGGAAAAATCAAAGAACGGCATTGAAAAGATGGCTGTCAGAACCAAGAAAATCCTCTATTCACTCTACGGTGTGCATGTTTTCCTTGCAGTTCTTGTTTTCCTCCTTGGGCTCTTCTACAGCTGGCTCCTGTCGCTTGCCGGCGTTATTCCGGGGACAATCGATGCTATTGTGTTCATCGCTCTTCTCTGCGGTGTCGCGGCACTGATTCCGATGATCGGTGCTGTCGTAGTCATCGTCTTCTTGGGTATCTACTCATTATCAATCGGAAGCATCGTTGGAGTGCTGATTTCGGGACTTGTCGGATATTTCCTGCTCTCGTTCCTTATTGATTTCGTTCTCCGTCCGAAGATGACGGCAAAGCTGGTCCGTATCCGTCCGATGCTGATTTTCATCGGATTCTTCGGAGGAGGCGCTGTTATGGGACTTATCGGTTTCGTGATGGGTCCGATTTTCCTGGTGCTCGGAATCACCGCCTACGAAATCTTCTTTGAAGAAATGCGCAGAGCCAAGGAACTTGAACTTGCGGAAACGCATTCGGAGAAAGACTAGGCGCATCGATGATACATTTCCCGCCGGCAACCGAATGCATGGTTTTCGATCTGGAGGCTTATGTCCCGAACGGGGACCGCAGGAGGAAAAACGGCGTCTCGTTAGCGGTAAATCCGTACCGCCCGGGACACATCCTCCTTGGCGGCGTATTCCATATCTACCGCCCCCTTACCGGAGAAACGGTTACCGATCCCGCATACACCCATGAATGGCTCTGGGACCGGAAGTCGGAACATGATTTGGTAAAGGAGATTTACTCTCTTTTTTCGGGTATGCGGGCACGAGCTGCAGGAAAGAAATCCTATTATGCAGAACCGTGTCTTGCCGGCGTTGGCATCGTTCACTTTGATCTTCCCTATCTTACCGCCAAATGCATTGAGCATGCAGTTGCGCCGGCAGATGAAATCTATGACACCATGACGAAGTTCCGGGTGATTGAGCTGACATCCGCAGGAATCGGATATCTGCCGAAGCAGACACCATGGCTCTATCCGGTATCCCACAATGCAATGGCGGATGCTCTTCTTCCGGAACGCGAAAATAAGCCGACCGGAAAGGTTGTCTGGGATATGTACGATGAAAAGAATTTTGCCGGTATTGCACAGCGGTGCGAAGCAGAAGTAAAAGAGATAAAAGGGATTGCTGAAAAACTGCAGGAACTCAGTACTTCTCAGCAACCGTAAGGAATTCTTTCTGTTTGCTTATCCGGTGGAAGAGTTTGAACAGGAGCTTTTCCTTCCATCCGTAGCCGAGGTTTCCGCCCGATGCATTCGGATGTCCTCCGCCGCGGAATTCCCGGGCAATCAGATGTGAGATGTTCGGAACACTTCGAAGCGAGAACTTTCCGTTGTCGAAGACCAGCAGTTCGATGTCGGTTTCAAGTTTTTTGCGTGCTTCCGCTGCTGTTTCACTTGGATATCCATAGGATGGCATGACGGCAATCCGGTATTTTCCGTCGTAGATTTTTGCCCGTTTAATGGACTTATGCATGCAGCGGTCCTGGTCTGATTTGATTTTGTCGTAGATGGTCTGAATCTCGTCATCGACGATAATTCCCTGTTTCAGTTTGTCACGGACCAGCTTGAGATTCATGCCGCCCGATGTGACAATGCCGAGAACTGCCGAGCGTGTATCTTCGTGTTTCCAGAGGTCGTAGTCGCAGACGACTTTTGCGACTTCTTCCGCCTGTTTTGCCTTGAGGCCGACAGCAAGTACGCCGGTTGCGCAGCGGGAGGTGTCGACAGTCAGCGATTCCACATAGGGTCTGACACGCTGTTGTTCCTCATCGGTCCATTTGTGGTGGTCATACCACTGTATCTTCCATCCGGCTGCGTTGGCTTTTCTTATTCTGTCTTCGATATCTTTCTGATAGCCGAGGTCGCTGATGATGAGTGTATCGCCTTTTCCGTTGCATCCGCTAATCTGCGCGAGAAACCACTCGAACCGGTTGACGGAGGAGAACAGTGTCAGTATTTCATCGCCGAATACCATACGGCATACTGCATCGGAACCCGCCGCATCCAGGTCATTATGGGTCAAATGCACGATATTTGAGGTTCTTCCGACGATTTTCTCCTGCAGAGTCTGTTTTTTACCGGTTGTTCCGGATTTTTTGAAGATACCCATTACTCTACTATTAGGTTGTCAGGTATGATAAGAATTGGGATAATTATTCGATTTGTTTAAATACGACAAGAGCCAACTATAGTAACGCATTAGTGCCTTTATAGCTCAGTAGGGAGAGCGACAGACTGAAGATCTGTATGTCGCCGGTTCAATTCCGGCTGAAGGCA